>CZKV01000068.1_pt1 | contig 24772 bp, 11 predicted proteins | sample 1122411 | NCBI WGS metagenome assembly CZKV01 (sample SAMEA3539301, study PRJEB10725) | soil metagenome | biome: tundra; feature: field; material: soil | place: USA | collected 2010-05 | depth 0.15 m | reverse complement strand
ACCTTCATCCGATGGCAAATTATTTTTTTCCAGTCAAAATAAAACACCAGCCCGCAAAATAATGATCAGTATTTCCATCATCGAAGACCAGCGCGAGATGCGCGAAAGCCTGGCCGAATGTCTCAGCAACGTGCCGGGGCTGCGCTGCGTCGGCGCCCATGCCACGGGCGAGGACGGGCTGCGAAACATTCCCAGGGAAAATCCCGACGTGGTGCTGATGGACATCAACCTGCCGGGCATGAACGGCATCCAATGCGTGGCCCGCTTGAAGAAGCACCTGCCCAACCTCCAGGTTCTGATGCTGACCACCTACGATGACGGTGATTTGATCTTTGATTCATTGCGTGCCGGCGCGAACGGTTATCTCCTGAAAAATATGCCGCAGGAAGAAATGGTGCAGGCCGTGCAGCAGGTCCATGCCGGCGGCGCGCCGATGTCGTTGCAGGTGGCCCGCAAGGTGATCAATCACTTCCATAAAACCAAACCGTCGGCGGAATTGGAACAGCTCACCAGCCGCGAACTGGAGATTTTGCGGCTGCTGGCCAAAGGCCATATGTATAAGGAAATCGCCGAGCATCTGGCGATCAGCATGAGCACGGTCCGCAGTCACGTCACCGCCATCTACGAAAAACTCCATGTCCATTCGCGCACCGAGGCGGCGATGAAGCTCGTCGGCCGGGAATAATTTTCGCCGCCAGGTTTGTCGTTGAGGGTGCAACGCCCTGACCAATTGAGGTTCGTCAATACGGTGGCGGAGCGCGGGCTTCAGCCCGCTTCAACGTTCAAAGTTGCTGGGCGCATAAAACCTCCAGCCTGCTTGCAGTTTGGACGTTGAATCGGCGTGAACGACGCGCTCCGCTCGCGCAGTTGCTATGTCACTCTATTTCACCAGGCTCAATAGATAACTCAACGGACTGACTCGGATAAACATCCGATAGAATGACGGGCCGGATATGTTAGTCTGCATCAAACTCCAGTCATCACATTCAAACCAGACAACCCATCCATTCTATGGCAACGACAAAACAATTGAAAATCTCGTGGTTCTGCGCGGTCGCACTCGGCTTCGGTTTTGGAAACGTCCAGGCCGCAAGCGTCACCAATTTGGACGCGGCGGTGAATCTGAATCTTGGCGGTTCCTGGGTGGGCGGCACGCCCGCCGGCTCGGGGGACATCGCGGTGTGGAACAACGTTGTTGCAGCCAACCCGGCCAAAAGTTTGGGCGCGGACTTGAGCTGGGCGGGAATTCAGATTTTAGATCCGGGCGCGGCAGTCAGCATCAACAATGGCAACACACTTACCATCGGTGCTTTCGGCATAGACATGAGCGCGGCCTCGCAGGATTTCAGTCTTAATAACAGCAACATACTCGGTGCAAATCAAATTTGGAATGTGGCCGGCGGAAGAACTCTTTCCGTTGCCTCCGCCGGTCACCCGGGATTGATAAAAGGTTCTGCAAGCCTGGCAAAAAACGGCAACGGCACCTTGGTGCTGCGCGGGCTGAACAGCTACAACGGCGGAACGGTTGTGAACGGCGGCATATTGCAGATCAACAGCGGAACAACCGGCACGGGCACAAGCGGCACCAACAGTGCCGGCATCGGTGGCCTGACTCTCAATAACGGAGCTACACTGCAATTTGGTGCGGCAGTAAACATGGGCAATACGTTCACCGTCAATGGAACCGTAATCGTTGACATGAATACCAACGGTGGCAGCACGCTGATGAACGGGTCATGGTTTAGCAGCGGCGGCACGGTCATCATCACCAATGCCATTTCCGGCACAACCTTCACCATTGGCGGCAATGGCGTGGGCGGTGGAAACATGAACAACTTTACCGGCGCAGTCGTGATGGCCAGCATCACCAGCCAGGGCGTCACTGCCTCAAACAGCCTGCGGCTCAATGACAGCGGCGGCAACAACAACACCGGCAACGCCAACGCCTCTTTTGATCTTGGAAACGGCGTCGTCAATCTGACAGCCCGTAATCGTCTCGGTAACACGATGAATTTAGGATCATTGAGCGGAGGCGCTACCACCATTGTAAAGATTGGCAGCAGTGGCGCCGCTGGCACCACCTACTCCGTGGGCGGCTTAAATACGTCCACCACCTTCAACGGAATTTTTGATGGCACTGGCACAACCGCTAACATGTTTCTGGCGCTGACCAAAGTGGGCAGTGGTGTCTTCACCCTTACGGGATCCAACACTTACAACGGAACAACAGCCATCAATGCCGGGGTGTTGCTGATCGGCAATGGTGGAACTTCAGGCCAGCTGGGAACCGGCGGCGTTGTCAATAATGCGTCACTGGTGTTCAACCGGTCTGATGCCATCACAGTATCAAATGCGATGAGCGGTTCGGGATCAGTAATCAAAACCAATTCGAACATCATGACCTATGCCGGCACCAACAGTTCCTCCGGCACCACCACCGTCAGTCAAGGCACGCTGGCAATTGGCACGTCCGGCCTCATGTCCTGCCCGGTTTTCGTGGCTGGGGGCGCGACGTTCGATGTATCTCAAGTCATTTATAATTTGAGTTCCACCTTGTCTGGCTTCGGCACGGTTACTGGATTGGTGACGGCGGTGTCGGGCGGAAACATCAGCCCGGGCGGCAGCGGCCAGGCGGGAACTTTGAATTTTTCAAACAACGTGGCCGAATCTGGCGGCGTCAATCATACAATGGAATTGTCCAGCGTCGGCAGCACGAACGACCTCATCAATATCGTAGGCGACCTGACGGTTACTGGCACAAACACCATCAATTTAAGTCATTTTGGTGGTGGAACGATTCCGAATGGCACTTACACATTGTTCACCTATAGCGGTAATTTCAACGGCGGAACCACCAACTTTACGGCCAGCGGGGTCGGCAATATCGCGGTGGTGACCAACGATGTGGCGAATCAAATCAGAGTCGTCATCACCCAGACGCCGCGTGGTGCCACGAATTTGACCTGGGTGGGTGATGGCGGAGCGAACATCTGGGACATTGGCATCAGCAACTGGATTAGTGGCGCGACCTCCTTTGCCTTTCAGACCGGCGACAGCGTGCGCTTCGATGCTGCTGGTGCCGCGAATCCAACCGTGAATTTGAACGTGTCGGTTTCACCAGCTTCAGTGGTGGTGAGCAACACGGCCAGCTACACTTTTGCCGGCGGTGGCAGCATCAGCGGCGCAACCGGATTGGTTAAGACAAATTCTGGAACATTGAATGTGCAGACGACCAACAGCTACACCGGACCGACCACCATTGGCGGCGGGATGCTCGTTGTCTCGTCTCTGGCAAATGGCGGCACACCTTCGGGAATTGGCGCGGCCAGCAGCAATCCTACAAACTTGGTGTTCTTTGGAACAACCTTGAGCTACACCGGCCTCGATGCAAGCACCGACCGCGGTGCGACCTTGAATGGATTCGGCGGAATCTTTACCGTGCCCGTCAGCACGACGCTCGAACTTGACGGCATCATCAATGGCACCGGCGCGCTCATCAAATCTGATGCCGGCACTTTGACCATAAACGATGCGGTTTTTGCGAACAACTACAGCGGCGGCACGGTGATCAGCAACGGTGTGCTGGCGTTGGGCGGCAACACCGCCAATAGTTCCGGGCTGGGCACGAACACGGTGACTTTCTACGGCGGCACGCTGCAATTGTTTGGCTATAACGGCAGCACGGCCAATAACTATTCTTCGCCCCAAAACACCATGGTGGTGCCTGCGGGTCAGACGGGGACCGTTCAAATGTTCCCACGCGGCCCCAATAATGCGAGTGGACTGGCCAGCAAACTGATTGGCGCGGGGACGTTCAACTTGGTCGTGAATTATGTTCGTGACAATATCGGCGGTGATTGGTCCGCCTTCACCGGCTTGATCAACGTGACTGGCAAAAATATCTCCGGCGATGAATTCCGCATTGACAACGCCGCCGGTTTCTCAAATGCCGTCATCTATCTTAACAGCGGCGTAATCATGGATCGTGCCAACACGGCAAACGCCACGATTGACATCGGCGAACTGGGCGGGACAAATGGAGCCATCATCGGACCGGGCACCGGCAGCGCCGCCAATCCCACCTGGCGTGTCGGCTGGAAAAATACCACCAACGTATTCTCCGGGACGATCGCGAATGACGGCACCGCCTCTTCCATCACCAAAGTCGGCACCGGCACTTGGATTTTGTCGGGACAAAATACTTACAGCGGTTCCACCATCGTCAGCAACGGTGTGCTGGCGTTGGTCAATGATCCGGTATCAACGACGGACGGCTCCATTAGCAGCAGCACCAACATCCTGATCAAGTCCGGCGCATTTCTGGAAGTGATTGGCCGCAGCGATGCCACGATGCCGTTGAATTCCGGTCAGGTCATTGGCGGCGAAGGAACGATTCGCGGCATTCTTGACACCACGGCGGGCGGCACGGTTTCACCTGGCGGCGGCATCGAAGGGAGTGTCGGCACGCTTACTGTGACCAACCACATCAATCTCGGCGGCACGGCGTGGATAAAGCTGAATCGCGGCGTCAGCCCGAACAGTGACAAGCTATCCGCCCCGAGTATCGTCCTCGGCGGCGCGTTGGTAGTGACGAACATCGGTGCGGCGTTGCACGTTGGCGACAGCTTCACCTTGTTCACCGGCACGCTGTCCGGAACTTTCAACGGCAACGTGACCCTGCCCAGCGGTTACACTTGGAATACCAATCTGCTGGAGGTGAATGGAACAATCAGCGTGACTGGCATCGCCGCCGGACCGGTCATCAGCAGTGTGGATTACAGCCAGTTGTCCAGCGGCACCCTGACGTTCAACGCCACCGGCGGCGTGCCGGGTGAACCTTTTTCCATCCTGACGAGCACGAATCTGACCCTGCCGCTGGCCAGTTGGACCACGGCGCAGACGGGAAATTTTGACGGTAGCGGCAACATCACCCGTTTCAGCGTCACGGTGAATCCGGAGTTACCGCAAAGTTTCTTCATACTGGCTCAATGACGCCGGGATGGAAATACGCTCCGCGAACACCGGGACGTTTTTTCAAACAAAATTGTGTTGCGCACACGAGATCAAGATGACATGAAGACAAAAAAACCGGCGGGATTCACGCTGATCGAACTGCTCGTGGTCATCGCCATTATTGCGATTCTTGCGGCGATGCTTTTGCCCGCGTTGTTGAAAGCCAAGAGCAAGGCATTGCAAACATCCTGCTTGAGCAACCTGAAGCAGATGCAGCTCTGCTGGCACATGTATGCGGATGACTACAATGATGTCATGACGTTGAATCCAAAAAATTCCACGACGAATGCGTGGATTTTGGGCAGCATGCAGAACGCCACGGACGCGACGAATCTCACGCTCCTGCAAAACGGACAGTTGTATTCCTACAACAAAAGCACGGGCATCTACCGCTGCCCGGCGGACGTCAAGGCGTCGCCGGGAGGCATTTCATTTCGCGTCCGCAGTTATGCGATGAATTGCTACATGAGTGGCGAAGATGTCGGGAACACCCACTACAGTTTGAACGGTTATCACGTGAACAAAAAAACCATACAAATTACCACGCCCAAGCCGTCACAGGCTTTTGTATTCGTCGAAGAGGCCGAATTTTCCATTGATGACGGGCATTTCGGTTTCACCCCCGATGGTTCGCCCGGACAGGGACCGATCAACGTCTGGCTGAACATTCCTGGACTCTGGCATCGCGGCGCGAATTTTTCCTTCGCGGACGGCCATGTGGCTTTCACCAAATGGGTCGAAGGTTCAACCCTGGCGCTCAACGCCATCAGTTCGCCCGACCAATCAACCATCCACACAGACTTACGCAATGTGCAATCCATTCTCGCGACGAAAAACTGACGGCGACGCATGAAAACAAAAAGGCCGGAGGCATTCACCCTGATCGAACTCCTCGTGGTCATCGCCATCATCGCGATTCTGGCGGCGATGCTTTTACCAGCCTTGGCCCGGGCCAAAAGCCGGGCGATAACCATTCGCTGCGTCTCCAACATGCATCAGATTTCCACGGCTTGTGCGATCTATACCGTGGACTTTAATGACTGGTATCCGGTGTGGTCGGATCACCTTTCCAATCCAGGCGGGCATCCACTGAATGAAATCCATAGTCAAGGATATGCCTATTGGTTGGTTGGTCCCAAGGGCGTTCCGACCGGCACACCGATACCTCCAAACGCGGACAAGAGCGTCTATGATTTTCAAAATCTTGGCCTGCTGTATGCCGGTGGATTGGCCGGCGATGGCCACATTTTTTACGACCCGGCTTTCAATGTCGCCAACTCCACGAGCTTGCCGGACATCAACACCTACTCGAAGCCATCCTTTCTTTCGTCGGATGCGAACGGGCAGGTTTTTTCCAGCTACCTGTTCAATCCCCGCGTCGTGAATGCCGCCGGTTATCTGGCGGGTAACCCAAAAGATGCCGCCACGCTGCGGCTCATGCCCAAGCAAAGCAACGCGCAGCACAAACTGTTCATGATGGATTATGTGCAAACACCCGACCTCGGAACCCCGCCAACGTTCAGCGCCGCATCCTTCGCGCATTATCCATCGAAGGGCTTTAGTGTTCTCTTTGGTGATGGTGCGGCCAAATTTATCTCCAGCCAACCTGCATTAAAGATAGTTCTCTCCGGCACCTTCACCACCGTCCAAACGGTTCAGTCTTGCACGGATTATGACAAGCTGTTCGACGCGCTCGAAGCCAGTGAGTGATTGACGGCACCCGTCCAGAAATATTCAAATGGTTGCAAACCGTCGAAGCGCTCACGATGAAAGTTCCGGGAAAATCCCGAATGGCATCGCCATCGTCCTCAAGATAAAGTGAATCGCCTATGAAGTCCCTGCTGCTCTGGCGGAATTCAAAAATCTGCTCGAAGGGCCGGGCGACAAATCGCAGCCGTATTTCTGGCGTTATCCGTGGCGCAGCGGCGAATCGCTCTGGTGCGCGTTCGACCACGGCACGATCGCGGGCGACGAAGGTCACACGGGCATCATTGATTATTTCCGGCTGCCGAAACGCGCGTGGTATTGGTATCGCAACGAATACGCGCACATTCCGCCGCCGGCATGCCCGTTGGTGGCACGCCCGCCGGGTTGAAACTTTCCGCCGACAAAACCATTTTGAAATCAGCGGATGGAACAGACGACGCGCAGATCATCGTGACGGTCGTGGACGCCGGCGGGAAGGCGTTGAGCAATTCGCCGCCGGTCACGCTGGCGATTGAATCCGGACCGGGCGAATTTCCGACCGGCCCGGCCATCGCGTTCGCGCCGGATTCCGACATCTCCATTCGCGACGGTCAGGCGGCGATGGAATTTCGTTCTTACTATTCCGGCCAGACGGTGATTCGCGCGACATCGCCCGGACTCAAAGATACAACGCTCGCCATCACCACGCTCGGCGAACCAAAATTTATCGCGGGCAAAACACCGGCGGTGAAAGCGCGTCCGTATGTTCGCTTCGACGGCGCGGCGGTGAAAAGTTCCGCAGCGGCGATTCGCTCGCGATTTCAGGAATTGTTTCCAACGGTCCCAGCGTCACGAAGACGCTCGCCTTCAACGGCGCGGGAACCAACATCCTTTCGGCGGCGAACACTTATGGCCCGGCGTCGGGCAGCACCGGCACGACCTTGAGCGGCGGCGGCGTTTTGCAGGTGGCCAACAACTCCGCGCTCGGCGCGGGTGACTTGAACGTCACCGCCAACAGCACGTTGCAAGCGGGTGCGCCCAACTTGAGCGTGGGCAACAAGATCAGCGTCGGCGTCGGCGTGACGGCCACGGTGGACAACAACGGCAACGCGCTCGCGCTCGGCGGCGTCATCAGCGGCGGCGGCGCACTGACCAAAGTCGGCAACGGCACGCTGGTTCTCGGCGGAAACAATTCCTACTCCGGCAACACGACGGTCAACGCCGGCACGCTGAGCATTTCATCCGCCGCGAATGTGGCGAACACGCCGAACATCATTTTGAACGGCGGCGGTCTGCTGGGCAACGGCAGCTTTGCTGTGGCCAATAACATCGGCATCGGCCTCGCCACGGGCAGCGCGAACACGACGGCTTTGATTGATGCGGCTGGCAGCTTCACCAACAACGGCACCATCGCCTCCGCCGGAAACATCGGCGTGAATTCGCTCACCATCAACAGCGCGGGCGGCACCGGCACGTTGGTCCTCGGCGGCGCGAATACGTTCAACGGCGTGACCGCGCTTTCCAATGGTGTGTTGCAAGTCGCGAACACGCTGGCGTTGCAGAACAGCACTTTGGCTTACGATGCTGGCGCGTTGTTTTTTGATCCGAGCATCACGGCCGCGACGTTCGGCGGCTTGAGCGGCACCAACGCCACAGGCATCGGCCTGACGAATTTGTCGGGCGCGGCGCTGACCTTGACGGTCGGAAATAATAATTCCACCACGACTTACTACGGCGGCTTATCCGGCAGCGGCGGGTTGAGCAAGCTCGGCACCGGCACGCTCACTGTCTCCAACTTGACTTACACCGGCAACACCATCGTCTATTCCGGCGGCTTGAACATCAATGCCCCGACCATTTTGACCAGCCACTTGGACATCTCCGCCCAGTTTGGCGTCGGTGTAGCCAATGTTACGGTGAATGGTGCCAGCCTCACTTCACCGAACGGCTTGTATATCACCTCGCCCACTGGTGGCACGGGCACGATTTTTGGTTTTGGCGCAAATTTGACCGGCACGAATGGCGCGCAAGTGATTGCCAATGCCGATGCCAATGGTCGCGCCATCAGTTATGGGGCGGGCAACGGACGACCGGGCAGTGGTTCCTTGACGGTGGGAACCACCGGCGACACCGCCACGCTGGTCACCGCGAATGGCGCGTTGGATATGTTCTTCAGTTCAGGCGGCTCTGCGACCGCAAACTTTACGGTGAACCTGAACGGCGGCACGCTCGCGGTGAACAACATTCAGGAATCCACCTTTGGCAACCAAAGCGGCACGTTCAAATTTAACGGCGGCAAATTAAAGGCGCTCGCCAATGACGGCGCGGCGAACTTTTTCCCCGCCACTCCGTCGCAGTTGACGGCCGTGGTGAACGGCGGTGCAATCATTGACGACGGCGGCTTCAGCGTCACCATTGCGAAAGCCCTGGCGCACGGCACCGGCACGCCGGATGGCGGATTGACCAAGCTCGGAGCAGGCACGCTCACGTTGAACGCGGCGAACACCTACACCGGTAACACCACCATCAGCAACGGCGTGCTCGCGCTCGGCGCGTCCGGCACGATCACCACCAGCCCGAACATCATCGTCAACGGCGGCGCGACGTTGGATGTTTCCGCGCTCGGCGGATTTGTGCTGGGATCTAGCCAGACATTGACCAACTCATCGTCAACCGCCGTGCTCAATGGCAATATCAACACTGGCAATGGAACCGTTTCGCTCAACTACGCGTCCGGCACACCGTCGTTCAGCGTCACCAACGGCACGTTGACGATTCCGTCGGGAACCACATTCAAAGTGGACAACACTGGCACGGCGTTGGCGGTCGGCAGTTACAAACTCATTTCGACCAACTTGAATGGTTCAGGATTCGTCAGCCCGGGCACATTGCCGGCGGTCACCGTCAGCGGCAATGGCGTGGTCGGTGGTGCGGGAACACCTGCGCTTCAAGTCAACAACAGCGAGTTGTATCTCGTCGTTCCGTCGGGCGTGAACACGAATCCGACGAACATCACGGCGGTGGTGAGCGGCAATATGCTGAAACTCGGCTGGCCCGAAGATCATCGCGGTTGGACGTTGCAAACGAACTCGGTGGATTTGGCGAACACAAATTATTGGTTCGCGTATCCCGGCTCGGCGTCTTTGACCAACGTGGACATCACGATTGACCCGTCCCAGACCAACGTGTTCTTCCGTCTGGTTTATCCTTGAAAATTTGAACGAGCGATTGGGGCTTGTTCAGGGCAATGGGGGTGCCGGCAGTGGGTTCCGGCACCCCGCAATTAGTTTGCAGAAGCCCCAAGCTTCACGGTCAAAGCCAAATTTACAAAAATGAAATCATTGTTTCGGCTCCTGATTTTTTTGACGGCGCTGGGTGTCGCTGAATGTGTTCGCGCCGGCGACCCCATTCCCGAAACGGCCGTGCCCACGGTCATCGTGAACTCCCAGGCCGAGCCGATTGCACCGGGGAAATTTCAGCCGACGTGGGATTCGCTCAAGCAGTATCAAGTGCCGGACTGGTTTCGCAACGCCAAGTTCGGCATCTGGGCGCACTGGGGTCCGCAATGCGAACCGGAGTAGAGCGACTGGTATGCGCGCAACATGTATGTGCAAGGCCACCCGCAAAATAAATACCAGGTCGAACACTACGGTCCGCCCTCGCAGGCTGGATTCAAGGAGGTCATTCATTCGTGGAAAGCAGAGAAGTTCGACCCGGAAAAACTTGTCGCCCTCTACAAACGCACCGGCGCGCAATACTTTGTCGCGTTGGGTAATCATCACGATAACTTCGACCTGTGGGACAGCGCATATCAGCCGTGGAACGCCGTGAAGGTCGGTCCGCAGAAAGACCTTATTGCCGGCTGGGCGAAGGCTGCGAAAAATCAAGGCCTGCCGTTTGGTGTCAGCTTGCACGCGGCTCACGCATGGAGTTGGTATGAAGTTGCCCAAGGCGCGGACAAAACCGGTCCGCTCGCCGACGTGCCTTACGATGGCAAATTGACGAAGGCCGATGGCAAAGGCAAATGGTGGGACGGCCTCGATCCGCAGGATCTTTACGAACAACGTCACACGCCCAGCCCGAATTTTGACAAGGCTGGTTCCATTCACGACCGCTGGGATTGGAACAATGGCGTGAGCCAGCCCGACCAGGCGTATTGCGACAAGTTTTACAACCGCACCGCCGACCTCATAAAAAAATATCAACCGGACTTGATTTATTTTGACGACGACGCGTTGCCGTTATGGCCGGTGAGCGACGCGGGATTAAAAATCGCGGCGGATTTTTACAACAGCAGCATGGCGCAGCACGGCGGCAAGCTGAAGGCGGTGATTCTCGGCAAGCAGCTGAACGACGAAGAGCGTAAGTGCATCGTCTGGGATATCGAACGCGGCGCGTCCAATCGGATCGAGCCGCTGCCGTGGGAGACGGATACCTGCATCGGCAACTGGCATTACAGCCGCGCCGTCTATGATGGCAATCACTACAAGAGCGCGAAGGGTGTGATCAGAATGCTGGCAGACATCGTCAGTAAAAACGGGAATTTGTTGCTCAACATTCCGGTGCGTGGTGACGGCACGATTGATGACAAGGAGGAAGCCGTGTTGCAAGGCATCGCCGCGTGGATGGACGTGAACAAGGAATGTATTTTCGGCACGCGCCCGTGGAAAGTTTTCGGCGAAGGTCCATCGGCCGAAGCGACGCCGGTCAAGGTGGGCAATTTCAGCGAAGGCAAAGGCAAGCCGTTCGCGGGCGAGGACGTGCGCTTCACGACCAAAGGCAGAACGCTCTACATGATTGTATTGGGCGTGCCGAAAAAAGACTTGCAGATCAAATCACTTGGCAAGGAGGCGAAGTTGCTTGGGAAAAAAATCAGAAGCATCAAGCTCCTCGGCAGCGACGAAAAAGTCCAGTGGTCACAAGCCGCCGACGCGCTCACGGTCAAGGTGCCGGAAAAAATGCCGAACGACATTGCCATCGTCTTCAAAATTTCTTTTTAACCATGAAAAACGTTCCGCCAATTTTCCTTGTTTTGGTTGGGCTTGCCTTTGCGGATTGCGGGCGCGCGCAAATCATCACTGACCCCATTCCTGAAACCGCCGTGCCAACTGTCATCGTCAGCACGACCAACGAGCCGGTGACGCCGGGGAAATTCCAGCCGACGTGGGACTCGCTGCATCAGTATCAATGCCCGGACTGGTTTCGCAACGCGAAGTTCGGCATCTGGGCCTGCTTCGGCCCGCAAAACGTGCCGGAGGACGGCGATTGGTATGCGCGCAACATGTATGTGGAAGGTAGCCGGCAAAACAAATATCACGTCGCCCATTACGGGCCGCCTTCGCAGTTTGGTTTCAAGGATGTCATCCACCTTTGGAAGGCGGAAAATTTTGATGCGGAAAAACTCATCGCACTCTACAAAAAAGTTGGCGCGCAATATTTTTTCGTCATGGTCAATCACCACGACAACTTTGACATGTATGATTCCAAGTATCAGCCGTGGAACAGCGTCAACGTCGGGCCGCACAAGGACATCGTCGGCGATTTCGCCAAGGCCGCGCATGAACAAGGACTGCGTTTTGGTGTGAGTGTTCACGCCGCGCACGCGTGGAGTTTTTACGAGATCGCCCAAAGCGCCGACAAGACCGGCCCGCTCGCCGGCGTGCCTTACGACGGCAAATTGACGAAGGCCGACGGCAAGGGCAAATGGTGGGACGGCCTCGACCCGCAGGAGCTTTACGCGCAAAATCACACGCCCAGTTTGAACTTCAGCAATGCCAGTGCGATTCACGGCCAATGGAATTGGGGAAACGGCGCGCGCATTCCCGACCAGGCTTACTGCGATAAATTTTACAACCGCACGATTGACCTCGTTCACAAATACAAGCCTGACTTGATTTATTTCGACGACGACGCGTTGCCGTTGTGGCCAGTCAGCGACGCCGGTTTGAAGATCGCCGCCGACTTTTACAACTTCAACATGAAGCAGCACGACGGCAAGCTGGAAGCCGTGCTGTTCGGCAAGATGCTTTCCGAGAGTCAACAAAAATGCATCGTCCGCGACATCGAGCGCGGTGCGGCCAACAAAATCGAGGCGCAACCGTGGGAGACGGACACCTGCATCGGCAACTGGCATTACGACCGGTCGCTTTACGACAAAAATCGCTACAAGACCGCCAAGACCGTCATCCAAATGTTGTGCGACATCGTCAGCAAAAACGGCGATTTGCTGCTCAACATTCCCGTGCGCGGCGACGGCTCGATTGACGACAAGGAACAGGCCGTGCTCGCAGGCATCGGCGCGTGGATGGACGTGAACAAGGAATGTATTTTCGACACGCGTCCGTGGAAAGTTTTCGGCGAAGGCCCGGCCTCGGAAGGCGCGGCGCTTTCCGCGCAAGGTTTCAACGAAGGCAAAGGCAAGCCGTTCACCGGCGAGGACGTCCGCTTCACCACGAAGGATGGCGTGCTTTACATGATCGCGCTAGGCGTGCCCAAAAAAGATTTGCAAATCAAGTCGCTCGGCACGGCGGCGAAGCTTTTGGATAAACCCATTGGCAGCATCACGCTGCTCGGCTGCGACGAGAAATTGCAATGGTCGCAGACTTCTGCCACGCTAAATATCAAACTGCCGCAAAAGTCGCCGAACGACATCGCCCTCGTTTTTAAAATCACACCCAATGAATAAAGCCATGATTACAATAGAAACGCCCGCCATCACGACTTATAAAAAATATCTCTCCGGACTCCTTTGCGGTCTGATCGGGCTGACGGCTAGCTTGAGCCAGCAACTTGCTTTCCCCGGCGCGCAGGGTTACGGCCAATACGCCACCGGCGGACGCGGCGGCTCGGTCTATCACGTCTCCACGCTGGCGGACAGCGGGGCCGGGTCGTTCCGCGACGCAGTGAGCCAGAGCGGCCGAACGATTGTTTTTGATGTCGGCGGTTACATCAACCTCGGCTCCGCCGTCATTGCCAGCAGCGGCATCACCATCGCCGGCCAGACCGCGCCGGGCGGCGGCATCGGCGTTTCAGGCAACGAGGTTTCCTTTTACGGCAAGAACAACATCATCTGCCGTAATTTTCGTTTCCGACAGGGCGGCAGCGCCACCGGTTCCAGCGCGATCAACATCGGCGCTTCGAGCGGCACGGCCAATAACATGATTTTCGATCACATCTCCGTGGAGTTCGGCCAATGGGACAGCATTGATGCCGTTCACACCTCGGCCGTCACGGTGCAAAATTCCATCATCGCCGATCCGATCAACCAGCAGTTCGGCGCGCACGTGGAAGGCTACAACTTGACTTGGTATGGCAACATCTGGGCCAACGCGCACAACCGCCAGCCGCTGTGCAAGGGGGACACGATTTACATCAACAATGTCGTTTATGATTACGCCGCCGCCTACACCACCGGTGACACCGGCGCGGCGCGCAATCACGACATCATCAACAATTACTTCATCACCGGGCCGTCCTCGACCGCGCCGCAGGATGATTTTTTCCAGATCAACGGCTATCCGCAAAATCTTTATTTCACCGGCAATATTCTCGACAGCGACCGAAATGGTTCGCTCGGCGGCAACCCAACGACGCCGAGTCCTGATAACAACGGCCGCACCGGAAACATTTTGTCCGCGCCGTGGTCGTCGGTGACGCCAACCATTCCGGCTTTTTCCACCGTGACCGCCTATCGAATGAACGTTTCGCAGTCGGGCGCGTTGCCGCGCGATCCTTTGGACGCACTGGTCGTCGGCCAGGTGATGTCGCTTGGCACTTCCGGCGCGATCATCACCAGCCCCAGCCAAACAGGTTTGGCGAACGGCGGTTACGGCACGATTGACGGCGGCACCACGCTGACGGATTCCGACCAGGACGGGATGCCGGACATTTGGGAATCGGCCACCGGCTCCAATCCGCTCGTCGCCGACAACAACACCGTCGCCGCCGATGGTTATACTTTGCTCGAACATTATCTGAACTGGCTGGCCGCGCCGCACGCGTTTGTGCAGACGAACGCCACGGACATTGACCTCTGGCCTTATACGCTCGGCTTCACCAACGGCGCGACTTACACATTCGCGAACCTGACCAACTGCACGGCCACATTGACGAACATTCATTTCGCGCACTTTGTTCCCAAAACCAATTTCATCGGACTCGCGAGTTTCGATTTTGCCGTGAGCAATCCTGACGGCAGCGCGATGACCAACACGATGGGCTTGCTGGTTTCGGTGATTTACATTCCGAAAAACCTGGTGTGGGTCGGCGACGGTTCAAACAACCTTTGGGACACGACGAACACCGCCGACTGGTTCAATGGCAATGACCTCGTCACGTTCAACACGAGCGACAGCGTGACGTTTGACGACACCGGCTCGGCCAGCCCGGCCGTCAACATTCCCAGCGCGGTCGCGCCCGGAAACATCAACGTCTTGGCAAATCAAAATTACACCTTCAGCGGCAGCGCGATCGGCGGCACGGGCAAGCTGACCAAAACCGGCGCGGGAACGTTGACGCTGAACAACGCCAACACGTTCAGCGGCGGCACGCTGTTGCAAAACGGCAGCATCGTCATTGGTTCCGGCGGCAACATCGGCACCGGGCCGATCACGTTTCAGAACACGACGCTCACTTCCACTTACGGCCCGACCACCGCCTACACGCTGGCGAACACCATGAATGTTCCGCTCGGAACAACGAACACGCTGAATCTGTCGGCGCGCATGAGTTTCGGCCCGGCGACCAACAGCGGCACGTTGAACGTCAAGATTCCGGGCGTGAACAATCAGTATGATTATCTGAACGGCGGCTGGACGCCGTTCACCGGCACGCTCAACCTGACCGGCACGGTGCCAAACGCGCTGCTGGACATGCACTTCAACGGCGGAAATTTCGACGGCAACCTGGGTTCGGCCATCGTGAATTTGGACAGCGTGACACTGGTCGGGCATCACAACTCCGGCGGCAACACGCTGTTCATCGGCGCGTTGAACGGCACGGCCACGTCCGCATTGGGCGGATCGGAATACGCTGGGTCGGAATCCATCCGCGTCGGCGGCCTGAACCTCAACAGCACCTTTGCCGGCACTATTTTTAATTACACGCCCGGCACCGCGAACAGCTTCATAAAAATCGGCACCGGCACGCTCACGTTGAGCGGCAACAGTTCGCTCATCGGCTCCATGATCGTCAGCAACGGCTCGCTCTCGATCACCGGCAGCACCAGCAACAGTCCGGTGACGGTGGTAAATAACGGCTCACTGCGCGGCACCGGCTTTCTCGGCGGCGGCGCAATCATCCAGGCGGGCGGGAATGTTTTCCCCGGCATCGTGAACGGGCAGGCCGGCACGCTCACCGTCAGCAACGGCCTGACGCTCGCCGCGCCGAATTTATTTTTTGATCTGTCCAGTTCGCCGGGCGGAGCGAACGACAAGATTGTGATGCTCGGCGGTTCGCTGGCGATGAGCGGCGTGAACAACTACATTTTTTATCCCATCAACGGTTTTTATGGCGCGGGCACCTACGACCTGATTGACGGCGCGACGAATTCGACCGCATGGAGCGGCGTGACACAAAACCTGCCCGCCAACACGCGCCAGACTTTCAACTTGTTCCGTGCCGCCGCCGGCAGCAATCCGTCCTACGTCCGGCTCACCGTCACGGGCAGTTCGAGTTCGCTCGTATGGCAGGGAACGAACGGCAACAACTGGGACAATGCCACGACCAACTGGTTGAACAGTTCCGTCGCCGACAAGTATTACAATCTCGACCAGGTTCAGTTTGATGACACTTCAACTAATGGCAACGTGAACGTCGTCGGCACGATTCAGCCGGCGACATTCGTGGTCACGAATAATTTGCTCAACTACACCATCGGCGGCGGCGTGATCGCGGGCTTCACGAGCCTGACCAAAAACGGCGCGGGAATGTTGACGCTCAATTCGAGCAACAGTTTCAGCGGCGGAACTTTCGTGGACGGCGGCACGTTGCAACTGGCCATAAATGTTTTTGCCGGCGGCACCGGCCCCATCGCGCTCAATGGCGGAACTTTGTTTCTCAACGGCGTTGGCACACCCACGACCGTTTCGTGTGTCGGCAGCAATACGCTGCAAACCTACGGCCAGCCTTATGCCGGCTTCGGCCTGCAAGGATCGGGACAATTAAACCTGAACATCGGCGGCGGCGGCGTCTTTTCTCCCTACGGCGACTGGAGCGGATTCAGCGGCACGATTAATTTCACGACCGGCAATGGACTGCGCGAACTCGCCGCGCCGACTTTCGGCAGTTCCAACGCGGTGTGGAATTTCGGCAACTCCACGGCCGGTCTTTACAACAAGAACGGCGGCTGCACCATCTATTTGGGCGCGGTGTTTGGCGGCCCGAACACCAGCCTCGCCGGCGCGACCACGGCGACCGCAAGCCTCACCACGTTTGTCATCGGCGGCGTCAACACCAACAGCATTTTCAACGGCGTCATTTCAGACGGCGGCGCAGCGGCAACGGCTTTGGTTTTTAACGGCCCCGGCTCGCTCGCGCTCGGCGGCAACAATACTTTTTCCACCGCCACGACCGTCAACGGCGGCACGTTGTTGGTCAACAACACCGCCGGCAGCGGCACCGGTTCGGGTTCCGTCAGCATCAATCCCGGCGGCGCGCTCGGCGGCAACGGCACGATTGGCGGACAGGTTTCTTTTGCCGCCGGCGCGACGCTTACGCCCGGCAGCAACGGCTCCGGCACGCTGACCATCACAAATGATTTGGGCTTGAACAACGCCAGCATCCTGCAATTTGATGTCGGCACGAACGGCGACCAGGTTGCCGTCACTGGCGACCTCACTCTTGGTGGCACGCTCAACATCAACGCAACGTCGGGTTTTGGCCCCGGCACTTACCCGCTGTTCACTTACGGCGGCACCTTGAGCATCGGCACACTGGCTTTCGGCAACACGCCGGGCGGTTACGGCTACACGATTGGCACGTCCGTTGCAGGGCAGGTGAACCTAATCGTGGCGAAGCCGAGCTTTGGAAATGTTTCAGCGGCGGCGGGTGGTTTGGTTTTAGGCGGTTCCGGCGGCGTTCCCAATGCCAATTTCTATTTGCTCGGATCAACCAATCTCGCCCTGCCGCTCGCCAACTGGACACGCGTGGCGACGAATCAATTCGACGCCAGCGGAAATTTTCTCTTTACCAATTCATTTGACACAAATGCATCGCGGAACTTTTATCGGCTGCAATTGCCGTGACTCGTTCAGTAACTATTGCCGGCATGAATAAAAAAAATTCCACGATGAAAAAGGCCGGCAGATGTTGACTGCCAATCGTCCGCCGCATTTTACCGGCGACCGGCTGATGACGTTTCTGGCATCAATATCACCAGAATTTGCACAGGCATGAGGCAGTCAAAGGTGATAAGCTTCCACCAATCCATGTTACAGAAGCGTTCAACATTTATTGCCGGGTTGCTGGCCTTGTCCGGCTTCCTGTTTTTCGACGTTTCGAGCTTGGCCAACATTCCCGGCGGCGGCACCGGCACTGGTCCAAATGTGACCGTCACCGACAACGGCAACGGAACCGTGACCATGGCCAACGGCGTGCTTTCGATTTTGATCACCAAGAACGGGGCGACGGTGAACCAGATGAATTACACGTTCAACAACGGCAGCGGCACCCAAACGTTGCAATTGCTCGCCGGCGGGAAAAACGGCGGGCAATTTTACTGGGAGTTCGGCGGCTGGGGCGGCAGTTCGTGGGCTTACTCGCTGGTGACCAACAACGGCAGCTACGCGGAAGTTGATCTGAAGTGTGACTCGGCCACGAACGGTTTGGTGGACATTCATTTTTCCATGCTGCGCGGCTCGCCCGGTTTTTATGCGACGCCCATCTGGAGTCATCGCCCGCAGGACGCCGCGATGGGCACGGGCGAGGAGCGGGACAACATTTATTTCGCGCCCTACTTCAACTGGATGAGCGTGAATGACCAGGTGCAGCATGAGATTGGATTGAACGCCGCCTACGCGCCGGCGTTTTATTCGCCGCAGGAAAATTCGCTGGCGACTTCCGGCGTGATGCAGGGCACCTACGACGACAAATACAAATGGAGCGCGGACTTTGGCGTGGAGCGATTCTGGGGCTGGAGCAGCGTGAGCGATCCGGCCATCGGCGTGGCCGGCAAAAATGTCGGCATGTGGCACGTCGTGGCCAGTTCGGAATTTTACAACGGCGGGCCGTTGAAACCGGAATTGAACGACGCGCCGATGGTCAACATGATCAACGGCGGACATTATTATTTCGGGAACGACAGCGGTTTCGCGGCGGGCGAATCGTGGACGCGGGTTTCCGGCCCGTATTTCATTTACGTCAACAATGTCACGAACACCTTGACCGATCCGGTGCAGACGTCGCAGGCGTTGTGGGCCGATGCGCAGGCGCAGGCGACGGCGGAGATTTCGGCCTGGCCATACAGTTGGATGAACAACGCCAACTATGCACCGTCGTCGCAACGCGGCTCCGTCACCGGGCAGATTTTGATCAAAGACACTTTCAATCCGAATGCGTCGGAATCCAACCTGTGGGTGGGCGTCGTCCAGCAGCTGGCGGTTACAATCAATAACGTCTATGATTTCCAGTTATGGATGAAGCCTTACCAGTTTTGGACGAGGACCGATGCCAATGGTAACTTCGTCATCTCCAATGTTATCGCGGGCGATAACTATACGTTATATGCTTTTGGTCCGGGCGCGTCGGGGATGTTCATGTCGCAAAATCAAAATGGCGGCAATCCGGGAATCACCTACGCCTTGCCTTCGTCGCAGTTTAACGTCGTTGTGAGCGGCGGCGCGACGAATAATCTGGGAACGGTAACTTGGACGCCGGCACGCGTCGGCCCGACGGTTTTTGAAATTGGTTATCCCACCCGCAAGGGCGATAAGTTCCGGCACGGGGATGACTATTGGGTCGGCGACATCGGCCCAAGCCCGACCGCGCCCAGTCCCGTTTGGACGAAGTTCTTGGAATTCCCGTTCGACTTTCCGAATGGGTTGAATTACGTCGTCGGCCAGAACCGCTGGAGCACCGACTGGAATTTCATCCAGTCCGTCTATCCTGACTTCAATGCCAACAACATCGTCACCAGTTCCACGGTCACCTTCAATCTCGCCACCAATCCGGCCAGCGCCACGGCCTCTTTGCTGATGGGCGTCGCCTCGGATGACAACAGCCCGATTTATGTGACCGTCAACGGAACTTTATTGAGCGGCGCAAACTGCACGGGGACGCCGCAAACGTCGCTGCCGATGACCGGCTGGTTTCCAATCAACGACAGCAGCGACACGAACATCCGCGAGGAGAATCACGGCGCGTATTCCGACGAGCGGCTTACGTTCGCCGGCAGTTTGCTGCATGTGGGCAACAACACCATCAACTTCAGCTTCCGACAGGCCGGCGGGTCAGGTTTTTCGCACCATTTTATTTATGATTATATTCGCTTGGAACTCACAGGTTTTGTTCCGCCTGCACCAGCGAACGTGACGGCTTACGCGGGGAATAATTCCGCGCTGTTGTGCTGGCCGGTGGTTGCTGGTGCGACAAGTTACAATATTTTTCATTCGACGAATTCAGTTAGCGGCTATGTTTCCATCACGAACGGAGTCATCGGCCCGGTCTGCGGCAGCGGCCCGGCGAACGCGACGTTTGTGGACGGCACGGCGGTCAATGACACGACTTATTACTACGTTGTGCAGTCGGTGAATCCTTTGAACGCAAGCAGCAATTCTCCGCCGAGCGCGGCCGTCACGCCGTCAGCTGGAATTTCTACCAACGCGCCGGCAATTCCCATCGGCCTCACCGTCACCAGCACGAACAATGCGGTGACGTTCACGTGGACCGCCACGCCGGGCGCAAATTTCTATACCATCTATCGCGGCACAGTGGTCAATAAGCTGGGGTTTGTCATCCGCTGGGATATCTTGAGCAACACGACGACGAGTCCGACTTACACGGATGCCTCGGGAACTTTGGGCTGCACTTATAGTTATTACGTCACCGCCACCAGCGCGGCCGGAACGAGCGGCAATTCCGCAATCGTCACCGCAAAACCCGTGCCGCCGCCGCCGGCCACTCCGCCGGCCAATCTTAATGTCACAACCACGCTCACAAGTTCCAACCAGTCGGCGCGAATAACCTGGTCGCCGGTGAGCGGAGCCATTGGCTATATTCTTTATCGGGCCAGCAGTCCTGGCGGACCCTTTAGCTTTCCCGGCAACTATGTTCAGAGCATGGTTACTACAAATTATAACGATGGCGGACTGGCGCTGAATACAAGTTATTACTACAAGGTAATCGCCATGAATGCGGGCGGGGTCTCGGGCGGCTCGGCTGTGCTCGGCACGCCGCCGACTTCGCCGGTCAGCTTGAGCGCAGTCGCGGGCGACACGAAAATCACATTGAATTGGAGCGCTTCGACCGGAGCGACTAACTATGTTCTTTTGCGCGGCACGAGCAGCGGCAACGAATCGGTCATCGTGACCAGCACCGCCGCCACAAGTTACACCGACACCAATCTCGTTAATGGCACGACTTATTACTATGTGGTCTATGCCAGCGGCAGCAACACCGGCAACAGCGGCTATTCACCCGAAGCCAGCGCGACGCCCGCGACGAGCATCGTCATTGCCGCTCGCGATTTAATTTGGAAAGGCGACGGCGTAGCCAACGTCTGGGACGTGAGCGGCACTCCGAACTGGCTGTCGAATACAGTCGCCACTGTCTTCAACAACGGCGACGCGACCACCTTCGACGACAGCGGTTCCAACAACATCGCGATTAACATTGCCACCACCGTGCTGCCGTCGTTCACCACTATCAATGCGACGAAAAATTACACCTTCAGCGGCGGCGTGATTGGCGGTTCAAACATTTTGACCAAGGCCGGCACGGGCACGCTGACGCTCAACACCACCAATACTTATTCCGGAGGCACCATCATCAGCAACGGCGCGATTGTCATCGGCAACGTCGGCGCGAACAGCGCGGCGTGGGGCACGGGCGCGGTTTATTTTTACGGCGGCACCGTGCAGTTCAACGGCTACGGCGGCAACACCGGCACGGGTTGGGGCGGACTCACCAATGCGCTCGTCGTGCCGCTCGGCCAGACCGGCACGCTGTTGCTGCCGCCGCGCTGGGGCTACAGTTCGCCGTTCAAGAGTCCGCTCACCGGCAGCGGCACGCTCTATGTCACGGTGGATTATGTCCGTGATTTTTTCAGCGGCAACTGGTCCGGCTTCAACGGCCAGATCATCGCCAGTCCCCGCAGCGGCACCGGCGATTTTCGGATTGATAACACCAATGGTTACGCGAATGCGGCGCTGTATCTCAACAGCGGTGTCAATCTTTACAACGTCAATAACAACAGCTTGACGATTGATTTTGGTGAACTTGCCGGCGCCAGCGGCGCTTACATCGGCACCGGCAACAGCGCTTCCACGAATCCCACTTGGCGCATCGGCGCAAAAAATTCGACGAGCACATACGCCGGAACCATCGCCGATTCCGGCGTCACTTCACTCTTAAAAATCGGCACCGGAACGTTGATCCTTAATGGCGCGAACAATACTTATAGCGGCGGCACAACCGTCAATAACGGAATGTTGCAAATCAACAACGTCGCCGGCAGCGGCACCGGTTCCGGCGCGGTGACGGTCAACGTCGGCGGCACGCTTGCTGGCAATGGAATCATTTCCGGCGCGGTCACCGTGCAAAACAACGGCACGTTCGCACCCGGAAATCCGTTTGGCCCCCTGACCATCAATAACAACCTCACGCTCATGGCGGGCAGCACGACGCTGATTCAAGTCCAGCATGCTCCGACCACTAACAGCGCCGCGAAAATTTCCGGCACGCTGTTTGCGAACGGCACGCTGGTGGTGACCAACATCGGCACGAATGATCTAGCCGGCGGCGACACGTTCCAAGTATTCAGCGCGGGGACTTACAGCGGCGGTTTCACGAATCTGATTCTTCCCGACCTGCCCGCAGGACTGGCTTGGAAGACGAACGCGCTAAACTCCGGTGGCACATTGTCCGTCATCGTCACGACCACGCCGGTCATCGGCTCGGTTTTAATGTCCGACGGCGTGCTCGCGTTGACCGGCAGCGGCGGCGTGGGTAATGCACCGTTCTATTTGCTGGGTTCGACTAACCTGAACACGCCGCTGACCAGTTGGTCGCGCGTGCTGACGAATCAGTTCGACGTGAACGGTAATTTCAATTTCACCAACCTAATCACCACCACCAACGCTCAAGGCTTTTACTTGCTGCAAATACCTTGAACGCAAATTTAGTGAGCCCATGAAATTGATGAAGGCCATTTTCAAATTGGTGAGACAACAACTTTTGTTGTCGGCCTTACTGGCGTTGACTGTTTCTGTGGCCACCGCCGCGCCGCCGCGCCAGCAGATCAACTTTAATCGCGAGTGGAAATTTCAACTCGGCGACCACGCCGGGGCGGAAGTTGTCGGCTACAACGACACGCCGTGGGAGGACATCGGGCTGCCGCACTCGTTCAGTATGCCGTATTTCGCTGCATCCAGATTTTACACGGGCTACGGCTGGTATCGGAAACATTTTGCCGTGCCGGCGGAATGGTCGGGCAAAAGAATTTTTCTCGAATTCGACGGCGCATTTCAGGACGCGAAAATTTTCATCAACGGCAAACGCATTGCGGAACACAAAGGCGGCTACACGGGATTTTCTTTGGACATCACGGATTCAGTGAAGACTGGCGACAATCTTGTTGCCGTGCGATTGAACAATCTTTGGAATGCACAGCTCGCGCCGCGCGCGGGCGAGCACGTTTTCAGCGGCGGCATTTATCGCGACGTGCGATTGGTCGTGACGGAGCCGCTGCACGTCACCTGGTATGGCACGTTCGTCACCACGCCGGGAGTTTCAGCGGAGTCCGGCACGGTGAATGTGAAAACGGAAATCCGCAACAACGGCACGGCGGCGAAGGAATGTATTTTGCAAACAGACATTCTCGATCCTGCCGGGAAAAAAGTGGCGAGCGTTTCTTCCACGCAATCGGTTCCCGCCGGAGCGACCGTGACGTTTGACCAAACCACCGCGCCGATTTCCAAACCAAAACTCTGGCATCCTGACCATCCGTTTCTTTACACGGCGGTGAGCACAATTTCCAACGGCAAAAAAATCGCCGATGATTTTCAAACGCCGTTCGGCTTCCGCTGGTTCAAGTGGACGGCGGACCAGGGATTTTTCATCAATGGCGAACACCTTTATTTCAAAGGCGCAAACGTGCATCAGGACCACGCGGGCTGGGGCGACGCGGTGGCCGACAGCGGATTTTTCCGCGACGTGAAAATGGTGAAGGACGCGGGCTTTGATTTCATTCGTGGCTCGCATTATCCGCACGATCCGGCGTTCGCTGCGGCTTGCGATCAGCTTGGAGTTTTGTTTTGGTCGGAGAATTGTTTCTGGGGCATGGGCGGCCGAGCGCCCGATGGATTTTGGAACGCCAGTGCATATCCCATCAACCCGAACGACGAGCCGGCGTTCGAGCAGAGCGTGAAGGACAGCCTGCGCGACATGATCCGCATCAACCGCAATCATCCGTCCATCGTCGCCTGGAGCATGTGCAACGAAGTTTTCTTCAGCGAAAAATCCGTGCTGCCCAAAGTCAGAACTTTTCTCACGCAGCTCATCGCGCTGACGCATGAACTCGATTCCACGCGTGCGGCGGCCATCGGCGGCTGCCAGCGTGGTGGTCTGGACAAACTCGGCGATGTCGCGGGCTACAACGGTGACGGTGCGCGCATCTACATCAATCCCGGCATTCCCAGCGTGGTGACGGAATACGCTTCCACGCGTGCCGTGCGTCCCGGCCGATACGCGGCGGAATTCAAAAATCTGCTCGAAGGTCCGGGCGACAAATCGCAGCCTTATTTCTGGCGCTATCCGTGGCGCAGCGGGGAATCGCTCTGGTGCGCGTTCGATCATGGCACCATCGCGGGCGACGAAGGTCACACGGGCATCATTGATTATTTCCGGCTGCCGAAACGCG
>CZKV01000019.1_pt1 | contig 25816 bp, 13 predicted proteins | sample 1122411 | NCBI WGS metagenome assembly CZKV01 (sample SAMEA3539301, study PRJEB10725) | soil metagenome | biome: tundra; feature: field; material: soil | place: USA | collected 2010-05 | depth 0.15 m | reverse complement strand
GCTTCGAGTTCCACGACCATTCGGGGGCGGAATGCCCGCCAGTGTTTCTCGGCCATCCGGCCGTATTGGGTAAGTGGTTTCATAGTTCAACCGCTGCACACCGAACAAATCCAGTTGCAGATTTGAATCTCCCCGCTGTTGCCGTCCACGCGTGCGACAGCCCACCGCCACCTCCGGCATATTCCCCTCCATCAGTCTTGGTGGTTCTATTCCAAAAAACAGCGTTAGTCAACGGAAGCCGGCAACTCTGCGAGACCATTAGGGATCGAACCGGGTTGCCTGCCTCACAACAAAATCCTCGCGCGAATTACTTCACGCGAGGACTCAATTTACTGCCGGCTGCAAAGGCATCTGCCTGCCATGCTTCAATGGCTGTGACCGTAATCCTTGCTTTGGGATTTGGACTTCTTCTGCGTGGCTGATGCCTGCTGGCTGGATTTGGCAGCGTGACGTTTGAGCTTGTTCTGTTTCGCGGCCCACTGCTCGCGCACAGCGGCCCGGATTTTTTCCAGATGTTTCTCCTTCACGGGGTGAAGCCGGTCAGCGGCAAGATTCAGCCGCGAGGCCAGCAGTTTTAGGCAGGCCTCGGCGGCTTTAAATTTTTCGGCTTCGGTCATGCGTCAGCAGTGTTTATTCCACCAGGCTAATCGCCAATTCAAGACACCGTTTCACATCGATTCTGGCCGTATCATATTTTACCCCATATTCGGCGGCAATTTCTTTGTAGTCCATACCGCGGACATAATAGCTCCACAAATATCCGCGACAAGGGCGCTTCACCTTATAAAGCAAATTCAAAGAGTAAGCCAGGTCCAGACGGTGGGCGGCGGAAAGCGGCTGGCTTTTCTCCGTTTCCTCAACCATTTTCCACATGGTTTCCATGTCGAACGGATCAAGATGTTCCCCGATTCTGTTGGTGCGGAAATGGTTCCGAAGTTCGTTCCTCGCAATCGCGTATGTCAAATTGAGTGCGCGTGTTTGGTTTAGTCCCAGCCAAGTAAGACAACATCTCCAAGAAAAATGGACTGTGAAAAGTCGCTGATTGTCCCACAATCTGGTGAGGATGGTTTTCCCGGAACAAACGTGGCCAACGCCGATTTAATCCATAGGAAATCCTGCCGCTCTGCCGGAGGACTCGCAAAGTTTGACGGTTCCGGGATTACCTAAAAAACACCTTTGCATTCAGAAGCCTCCTCAACCATGTTCGCGCCTCAAAACTACTCATTTGTGGGGCTGGCTATCAGGCTTATGCGGCTTATCCTGCAATAAATGTCCAGCCTCTATTCTATAATTTATCAGAAATCTCATCGATTTCATTCAACATCAAATTGTTGGATGCGCTGTTACTGCGGGTATTAACTACATTGTTTGATAGGAACTCGCCCGTTTTTGACAGCGACAGGACACGATTGCATAGCCAAATTTTTTTGCGACTGTCACGATAAATTTTGTCTCTAATTCATGCAGCGCCTCTTGCGATTTAGGAAATTAATATTAATATGACACAGATGACACGCCGTAACCTGCTAAAGACCGGGCTCGCCGCCACAGCAGGACTAATTGCCTCCGATAAAATTTTCTCCGCCTTCAACGTGGAAGCGGCGACGCCGACCACGGAAAGCTTTCCGGAGTTGCCAGCCGCCGGCACGGAATTTGACACTCTGAAATCTTTGCGCGAGGTATCGCTGCTGGACTTCGGCTGGCGGTTTCATTTGGGCAACGCCAACGATGCCGCGCGGGACTTCCGCTGGGGTGCGCCGGTTCGCGAGGGCACTTTTGCCAAGGCCGGCCAGGCTTGGATTCACAATCAAAAAGACAATGCTTTGCAGCACAGCTTTGATGACAGCGCCTGGCGCGTGGTGGATCTGCCGCATGATTGGGCGGTGGAACTGCCGTTCACCGTGCCGGAAGGGCCGGACGGCTTTGTCCATGCCGCTCATGGCAGCAAGCCGTTGGGTCGCGAGTATCCGGAGACGAGCATCGGCTGGTATGATCGCACCTTTGAAATTCCCGCCTCGGATGCTGGCCGGCGCATTTCGATTGATTTTGATGGCGTCTTTCGCGACGCGATGATTTTCTTGAATGGCTTTTATCTGGGCCGAAATCTCAGCGGTTACGCGCCGTTCGGTTTCGATATCACGGATTACGCCAAGTATGGCGGCAAGAATGTGATCACGGTGCGGGTGGATGCAACGCTCAATGAAGGCTGGTATTACGAGGGCGCGGGCATCTACCGCCATGTCTGGCTCCGAAAAACGCATCTGCTGCACATCGCCAAGTGGGGCACGTTTGTGCAAAGCGAGGTTCACGGAAAAAGCGCGCAGGTTTCAGTTAGCACCGAGCTCATGAACGAAAGCGATGCCAAACTCAAGGGTCGCGTGGTCTCCAAAATCTTGGACGCCGATGGCAAGGTGGTGGCGACCGTTCCATCCAAGTCCATTGAAATCGCCGCGCATGAAAATCTGACCGTGCAGGCGCACACAACTCTCGCGCACGCCGCGTTGTGGTCGGTCGAAGAACCGAATTTGTATCGCGTGGTCTCGCAGATCGAGAGCGGCGGGAAGGTGATTGATCATGACAGCGACACCTTTGGCGTGCGCTCGATTCGCTTTGATCCCGATCAAGGTTTTTTCCTGAATGACAAACCCGTTAAAATCAAAGGCACCTGCGTGCATCAGGATCACGCCGGTTTGGGCATCGCGGTTCCCGACCGCATTTTTCATGAACGCGTCGCCGCGCTTAAGGCGATGGGTTCGAATGGCTGGCGGACGGCGCATAATCAGGTGGCGTCGGCACTCTTGGATGCCTGCGACCTTCAGGGCATGATCGTGATGGCCGAGTCACGCATGATGGCTTCGACGCCGGAGGGTCTCGGCCAGTTGGAAGCCATGATTCGCCAGGCCCGGAATCATCCGAGCATTGTGATCTGGTCGGTGGCGAACGAAGAATATTTTTACCAGGGCACGCCGACCGGCGCGCGCATCGTTTCCACCATGAAACGGTTCGTCAAAAAACTCGATCCCACGCGGCCGGTGACGGCGGCGATGAATTGCGGTTGGGTGAAGCAGGGTGTTTCGAGCGTCGTGGATGTGCAGGGATTCAATTATTGGAACGGCGAGTTGCCCGACGAAAAGGTAAACAAAAAAGGCTGGCCTTTGGCCGCGGACGTTGACCGCTTCCACAAGGAATTTCCGCACTTGCCCTGCATTGGCACGGAGATTTCCAACGGTCATGGCACGCGCGGGATTTATGTGGATGATCCGGCGCGCGGCCATGCCCGCCCGGCCAACGCGGCGGCGGAGGAATGGTGGAAAATCTATGATGCGCGTCCGTTTTTATCCGGTGGGTTTGCGTGGTCGGGCATTGACTATCGCGGTGAGCCCGGCCCTTACCATCTGGTTTCGGTCAACGCGCAGTCGGGCATTTTGGACACCTGCTGTTTTCCCAAGGACATTTTCTACTACTACAAATCGTGGTGGAGCACCGAGCCGGTCTTGCATCTGTTTCCGCACTGGAATTGGAACGGCAAAGAAGGCCAGGAGATTGAGGTCTGGTGCTATACAAATCTGGACAGCGTTGAGCTTTTCGTGAATGGCCAAAGCCTTGGCGCTCAGAAAGTGGAACGCAATTCGCATCTACTGTGGAAAGCGACTTATCAACCGGGAACGATCGAAGTGCGGGGAAGCAAGAACGGAAAAGTCGTTTTGACGGATCGGCGCGAGACGACCGGTGCGGCGGCGAAGCTGGTGTTGCGCGCCAGCCAGAACAAAATTCTTGCTGATGGCCAGGACGTTTCATCGGTGACGATTGAAATTCAGGACGCGCAAGGGCGCATGGTGCCGACGGCGGGCAATAAGGTAAGTTTCAAGCTTTCGGGCGCGGGCAAAATCATCGGGGTCGGCAATGGCGACCCCGGCTGTCACGAGGCCGACAAGCCGGATTCTCCTGAAGCCGCCACGCGCAGCGCCTTTAACGGCTTGTGCTTGGTCATTGTTCAGGCATTAAAAAAAGCCGGAACCATGGAGCTGGAGACAACCGCCGATGGCCTGGAATCGGCCAAAGTCGTTATCCAAAGCAACGAAGTAGAGCTGCCTCCCGCTGTTGGTTAGCTGAATTTCCATGGCTTAATTCCAAAGGATTCATTGCACCCCGGCAATCCGCTCTATGTCGAAACCAGTGCGACAGAATCATCCCAAGCTTTGCCGTGTAACAACGGACCATCCGGGTGCGGAGCCAATGGTTCGCTATTGGACTGTTGAGAACGCCTCGACCACGACGCCTCATCTTGCAATTCCGAATCAATCGGAAAAAAGGCGATGAAGCCGGGTTTTGCGCCCAGCCAGGCTGGGATACTTGAGCGCCGCCCGACCGCCCCGTTGCCGCGAAATTCACAGGGAGGTGAATTACTACCAAGTTTGGGAGGTATGCACATTGCATTTTTACGGTATGCTTGAAAAATTAGCCATGACATTGTGATATTCAAATTACGCTGCGCACCCTCGTTGCTATTGAAATCCATAAATAAGGCCAAAGAATCTCTTTTTGAAAAATCTGACCGAAATGTCGTCATTACCTGGATGAAAACTCGTTGGCCTTGGAAATTCCCATTCATTGCCATGGTTGGCCTTTTGTGGCCCATAAACTGCCCAGCCTCTCTGTTTTCGTCTAGCCGGGAGGCGGTGTTTGTGGCCCCGTCTCCGGACATGGTGGATGTCAGTCATGGCCCCGGCATACCGTTTGGCGGCATCGGCACTGGCTTTTCCATGTTCGGCAAATATGGTTTTGTGGATGTTTATTTTGACGGTCGGCCTTTAAGGAGCAGTGATTGGCGGATCGACCGTCCTCCCCAGGAACCGCCCTCATTCGCCTTCCTGCTCACCGAGGGCAACCAAAGCATCGCGCTTCAAGAAACGTCCGTGGCGTGGCTGCCCAACGCCCAGCCAGTGGATAAAGTGCGGGCTTACGCCGATCTGCCCAAGGGCCGCTTCATTTTGGAAAAGGCGGGCGCACACCTTGGGCTCGTCATCACGGGTTTTTCGCCCATGGTCCCCCATGACTTGGCCAACTCCACCATTCCCGTGCAGGTGTTCGATGTCACAGTGGAAAATCAAGGTGACCTGACTCGCACGTTCGAGTTGGCGCTCCTGCATCGCGACCCATTAGTAGTGCAGGGCAATCAATCCTTGTTGGAAACCACCAATGGGGAAACGGCTTTCGCCTGCGACCATGGCACGGCCAGCCCCCGCGGAGTGAGCGCTCTCCTGAAACTTGCCCCGGGAAAAAGCCAGACCGTCCGATTTTACATTGCCTGGGATTATCCTGCCATCCGGACCACTTCTTCGGCGGCGCGCCAGACATATCGCCGGTATTACACTAGGCGCTTCCACAACGCCGGGCAGGTCATTGACCTCGCAAAGAAATCCGCCGACCGGTGGTCCGCCGCCATTGACCACTGGCATGCCACTTACGACGTCCCACCCGCGATGAAGAGGCTCTGGTTCTCGGCGCTCTGCTCGGTCAGCACATCGACCATTCTCACGGATGATCCATTTTTCTTCGAACAAGAGGTTCCGCACGGCTGGGTGAACACCATGGACGTGAGCGTTTATCACAACTGGTTGTATCTGGTCAACTGGCCAGAAGTGGAGCGCATGGACATGGATCAATACTTTCAAAGCATTCCCCAGACCGGCGAGATCGCGGGTTTCGTTTGGCACTCCTTGTGGAACGACAGTTCGGATTACGCCGAAGAACCGACCTTCATTGGCCGCGTTTATCGCGACTCACTTTGGTTCAACGACCCGGTTTGGACAGCCAAGGGATTTCCGTTGGCCGCCCTCGCTGCCAACCATGTCTATCATGCGGACAATTATCAATACCTGCCCCACAACCGGGTGGGCAACCAGTCCTACGACATTTGGAAGATGCCCGGCGTCAATTCCTACGTCAGTGTAATGTGGGTCTATGGGCTGCACAGCCTTGACAGGATGTCCCATACAATGCGCCAACCCACCGAGGTCGGTGGATTGCCGACCTCCGAAATGCTGGCCAAAGCCCGCCAAAGCCTGAACGATCTGCTCTGGAATCCGGACGGTGGATATTGGAACGCCTTTTTCGTTCCCACCAACCGTCCCGAGAATGCGGATGCCCTCCAGCGCACGGACGGTGCGGACACTTTTTCCGACCAGCTTTTCGGCAAATGGCTTGCCTTGATTGACCCGCAGGCCGAGGACGTGCTGCCGACTGATCAAGTTCAGTCGGCACTACTGGCGATTTACACGAACAACTTGGTGGACGATCCGGGAAAGGCATTTCGCGGCTGGGCCAACGGCATGAGACCCGGCCATCAGCCGGAAATGCAGGCGGGCTACCATTCCCGCACCTGTTGGTTTGGACCGCAGGAAGCCCTGGCCTCCTTGCTGGCCGACGCCGGCGATGAAGCGATTTCGCTGGACGTATTTAACTCATTGGAAGCCAGTTTACACAACAACCATCTCTTCGTGGGCGAATGGAACAAATCCGTCGGCCCAGATGGCCTGAGTCGCACGCTGCCCGAGGAACCCAATAAAGACACTCCCCGCTTTCCCCCTTACCCGCGCTACAAATCCGGCTGGGAATATCTCCGGTCCATGCTGGGCCTCAAAATGGATGCGCAAAATTTCTATCTAAATCCATTCAAGACTATCGGCTTTTCACTCCACGACGTCGAGCTGGCCGGAACCCGTTTCACGGTTGCGGTCGAGGCCGGCTGGACGAAAGCACTCGTGAATGGCCAATCGCAAACAGGTCCGGTGCTGGTATCCCGGAGCCAGCGCGCGGTGAAGGTTGAATTCATCAAATGACAATGGCGATGCCACGAAAAAATCGAACCCGACGTGAACTGATCGGTTTTCAAATTGCCAACACCCCACCTACTCCCAATCTATGAATCCAAAACTTGGTGCTATGTTGGCCGCATTTTCGTTCATCGTTCTGGCCACCACCCTGACCAGTTGTCACACGCCAGGCATTGCCTCGCGGTCATTGACACCATTGGATGATCCGGGCTTCCCGAAACTCCCGGCCAATCGGAGCACACAGTAAGCATTGTTCGCAACCCGATTAACGGTTCCAAGCAAACCCCATTTATGAAACAATATCTGCCGCTCGGAAAATTCTCATTCGGAATGGGTGACCGGTTCGGTCATCAGGGCAAAGCCCAGCTGCGCGCATGCCTGCTGGCCGCCGAACTGGGTGTTGATGTGGTCCCGGTTTGGAACAAATCCAACCGCGAACACAACTTTATTGGCACCGAACCAGCCAGTCTGCGGGCCGAGGCCGATGCTGCCGTCCAGGCGCTCGGTTGGAACAAACCGTATCATGTGGACGCCGACCATATTCGGATCGACACGGTGGGTCGTTTTATCCCGTCATCAGATTTTTTTACGATTGATGTGGCCGACTCGATTGGCAAGCCCGCCTCCGTGGACGAGGTGCGGATGTTTATTGACCGTCATCCCGAACTTGCGGGAAGAATTTCCATTCCGAACCTTGATCATCCTCTTGAAATCTCTCCGTCCGAACTTGAATGCGTCGCCCGCAAATACTTGCTTGCGGCGCGGGAAGCAGGCGAAATTTACCGGTTGATTGCTACGGCCAAGGGCGCGGAGCATTTCATCACCGAAGTTTCGATGGACGAGACGGACTGCCCGCAGACGCCCCAGGAATTATTGATCATTCTGGCCGCCTTTGCTGACGAAAAAATCCCCCTGCAAACAGTTGCACCAAAGTTTACGGGGCGCTTCAACAAGGGCGTAGATTATGTGGGGGACCTCCGGCAATTCGAGCGCGAGTTCATTGACGATCTCGCGATTATTGCGTTTGTAACCGACCGGTATGATCTGCCTTCATCGCTCAAGTTGAGCGTTCATTCAGGAAGCGACAAATTTTCCCTATATGAGCCGATCCGCCGGGCATTGAAACGATTTGGCGCGGGGTTGCACGTCAAAACGGCGGGGACCACCTGGCTGGAAGAACTCATCGGTTTGGCCGAGGCGGGTGGCGACGGATTGGAAATCACCAGGGATATTTACGCCATGGCGCTCGAACATGTGGATGAATTCTGCGCGCCCTACGCCAGCGTCATTGACATTGACCGGGCGCTATTGCCAGACATCGCTACGGTCCGGGGTTGGAGTTCACCACAGTTTGTATCAGCTTTGCGTCACGACCAGACAAATCCGGCCTACAACCCGAACTTCCGCCAGTTATTGCATATCAGCTTCAAAGTGGCGGCCAAGTTTGGAGACCGATATCTCAACGCCCTCAAAAGGCATGAGGGGATCATTGCCCGGAACGTCACTGAAAATTTGTTTGCGCGGCACCTTAAGCCATTGTTGCAAGACATTGAGGCTTGAGATCAAATCCATCTCATGAATGACATCAAGCGCATTTTGAAAGCCATCGGAGAAGGCTCGCGTGCGCCCTCCGGAGAGTTGCTGCCTATAGGCAGCGATCTTTTGATCAACGAGGCCGAGCAGACGCCGGACAAGGAAGATCCGGAGCCGTCCCTGGTGGTGGTGCTGAAAGTTTTCACTGGCTTGACCTTCACCCATGAACCCTTCGAGCGCCTGAATGAAGATTTTGGCACCTTGAGAATGAAATACAGGTGCCATTGGTTCCTCGTTCTGATAGGTTTCATTGTTGCAACCGCATACCCTTTGCGGGCCGCCAACACCACTACACAGATTCAATATCTTTCCGGCACGGACAAGGATCATACCGTTCCCTGGCAGTTTTACATGACCGGCGGCGGGCGCAGCAACAATGTCCTGACCACCATTCCCGTGCCGTCCTGCTGGCAGACCAAGGGGTTTGGCAATTATGGCTACGGCAACACCAGTGACACTGGCAGCGTGTCGCAGTCAATGTCTGTCGGCCAATACACGACGACTTTTTCCGTGCCCGCAAGCTGGGCCGGTGAACGGATTTATTTGGTATATGAAGGGGTTCTGACCGACACGGCAACGATGATCAACGGTCAGACCATTGCCGGCTCCGTGACGAACACAACCATTACAACCAACCTTAACGCGCTGCCAAACGACCGCGCCTTTGACAATACCGCATCAACCAGTCCGGGAGGAACCGGCGGCATTGCCGCGAGTCCCTCCGGCAACGTGAACTTGGGCACATTGAACCAGTTCACCATGACGGCATGGGTCAAACCACAAGTGGTAATAAGCAGCGGGTATCCTCGTATAATGATGATCGGTGCGACTCCAGGTTATGACACCAGCGTGGCGAACGGAACGGCATTGTTGTTTAATAACGGTTCTGGATTCCAGCTCACTGTAAATACCGGTGCAGTGAACACCCCGAACGGCGCTGTCACCGGGACGGGCTGGTATTTTGTGGCTGTGACCTATGATTCCACCCTTGCGAATAATAATGTCAACTTTTACGTTGGCAGCCCGACCTCCCCTACGGTTTTATTTTCAACTCAAACACTTTCTCAAGGCCCGGTAGCTTTTGGTGCCAACGCCTATGCATACCTTATGAATCGCTCCACGTTTAACCGTGCCTTTGACGGTTTGGGCGACGATTTCCGGATTTTTACGAATGTGCTTAATCAGAGCGCGCTGGAACTGGTGCGCTCCAATGCCGTGAACACTGCGGCAACGCCGCCCGCAGTGGCGCAATACCAATGGAATTTCGATGGCACGAACACCAGCACGACCGTTATGCCGGCGTTGGGAACCGGCGGGGTTTTAAATTTCACCAATGGTGCCGGTGCGGCGGCGAATCTTTTCAGCGCCATCGGCCTAGGAGTTTCCGGCGCGAATGGCAGCACCACTAACACTATCGTCACGACTACGGCGCATCAAGGTGGATTTTATGAATTCAGTTACGATGTCACGACGAACGTGATGGTTGGCGCCAACACCAATGTGCTGAACGTAACCGTCAATGAATGGTCGGCCAATACTTCAGTCAATCAAGCCGAGCGGGAGGGGGATTTTTGGAATTTCAGCGGTATTTTCCGGCCTGTCTATTTGATGGCCATGCCGCAGTCAAACATTACACGGCTGGCGGTGGACGCGCAGGCGAGCGGCCTAGTCAACGCCAATGTTTTTCTTTGCGGCATCACTAACAATTGTATCGTCGTCTGCAGCGTGACTGACACCAACAATGTTCAAATGGGTAATCCGTTCACTAACACTGTAACCGCCGGCACGACTAATGTGCTGCTCTCAACCACGCTGTCATCTCCACGATTATGGTCGGCGGAATTTCCGAACCTATACACGCTGACCATGCAGTTGCTCGACACGAATTATAATGTGATCCACACGGTGACCAACATGATTGGTTTCCGCACCATTACCTTCAGCAACAACGTTGGATATTTCGTCAATGGCACCAAGGTTGTCCTGCGCGGCATCTGCCGTCATGAATTCTGGCCGACCGACGGGCGCACCACCAGCCTCGCCGAGAGTGATCTGGACATTGGATTGATGAAGGACATGAACTTGAACGCCGTGCGCATGAGCCATTATCCTCCGAACAAGATTTTCCTAGACGAGTGCGACCGGCTGGGCTTGTATGTTTTTGACGAGTTGACCGGCTGGCAGCACGCTTACGACAACACCATCGCACCGGAACTCGTCAAGGAAATGGTGATCCGCGATGTCAACCATCCCTGCGTCATCGCGTGGGACAATGGTAATGAAGGCGGCTGGAACACCACCGTGGACAACAATGGCATCGGCTCGACCAATGTCTATGCCATTTGGGATCCGCAAATCCGCCATGTTCAGCGTCCCTCCAGCACGTTCAACAATGTGCAGGATGATCACTATCCGTCTTACAGCAATTTTACCAACCATCTTAGCGCGGGCAGTCTCGCGTATGACTGCACGGAAATTCTGCACGCGCATTATGACGGCGGCGGCGGCGCAAGTTTGTCGGATTATTGGGACTTGATGCGCGCGGCTACCAATGGCATCGGTATGTTCACCTGGGGGTATTTGGATGAAGGCGTGGTGCGCAACGATCTGGCTGGCAATCCGGTTGATGTTCAGGATAAAAATGCACCTGACGGCGTGGTCGGCCCATATCGCGAACGTGAGGCGAGCTACTACACATACAAGGCCACTTACAATCCGGCGCAAGTCACGCCGCCTAATCCCGCCAGTTTCACCGGCACGCTTGCCATCGAGAACCGCTTCAGTTTTACCAGCTTGAACCAATGCTCTTTTGACTGGCAGTTGGGCTGGTATCCGGACGCTACTGATTTGGCCGACGCCAGCACCAACGCACTGACCGGCGGATTTCTGGTGGCGTTGGACAGTGGCAGTTTCACCGGCTCCAATGTGTCGCCCGGCGCGACCGGCTCACTGGTGTTGCCGGGCTTTCCGGCCAATAGCACGAATTACGACGCGTTACGCCTGACCGCGACCGATCCCTTCGGCAACAATCTTTATACTTGGACTTTCCCGTTGCATTCACCCTCGCAAATCCGCGATCGGATTTTGGGAGCCGCGTCTTCAAACGCACCGGCCATTTACGCCGGCACCAACGCCTCTGAAATCATCGTGACCAACGGACCGAGAATTTTTCGGTTCAATATAACCAACGGGGTTATTGATAGTTTGACCGTCTCAAATCAGATGGTTTCATTCACCAACGGCCCGGTGCTGGTGGCAGGTTCGTGGAATGTCAATTCCGTCACGAATTATTTCGACGGCACAAACTATGTAATCATGGTAAACAATATCAATACTTCGACCAATGCTTTCCAGTGGACTTTGCGGCCGGACGGCTGGTTGAAGCTTGTTTATTTTTATACCCTGACCGGCTCACAAAATTTCATGGGAATCACGTTCAATTATCCAAGTAACAATGTGACCGGCATGAGTTGGCTGGGACAGGGACCATATCGAGACTATAAGAACCGGCAAGTCGGGCAGGAAATTTTTGTCCATACCAAGGCATATAACTACACTTGGACGGGACAGGGCACATTGGTTGCCCCGACCACAACTCCTTGGGTCTATCCCGAATTTGAAGGTTATTACGGCCAATTGAACTGGGTCACACTGCAAACAAGTGAGCAGCCCATCACCATCATCACCCCCACCACGAATCTCTTTTTCCGCGTATTCACCCCGCCGACAACGGATGACGCCAACGTCAATCCGCCTTATCCGTCGGGTGCTATTTCCTTGCTGCACGGCATTGCGCCACAAGGCGAGAAATTTAATTCTGTGGGAACCGCATACGGACCATTGTCATCGCAGAATACGGCCACCGGACTTTATCGCGGCGAGGCAGACTTTTTCTTCGGCCCGGTGACTGTGGATTCCACAGTTCCACCACCGCCGCCATCCACACCGCGCATCACGAGCATCAGTTTGAGTGGCGCAGGAGGACTGTCTATCTCAGCCACGAACGGGACGCCTGGCGTTTCATGGACATTATTGCAAAGCACCAACATCACATTGCCCTTGAGCCAATGGCAGACCAATCGCGCGGGCAGTTTTGATAGCAACAGCCAACTGTCTACCAATCTTGTCAACACCGCCACGAACCATCAGGAATTTTACATTCTTAAAGTTCAATAAATTAAATGACGAAACAAGGCAAATGAATTTAGTAGCTATATTCCAAGCGCCAGCAAAACGAACCGCGTCTGATTTATGCCGATTAAAAATTTTAAGCCTGAATCATGGCATCCGGCGTGTGGTATTATCGGCAATCATGCTGGTGATGGCAATCGCCTCAATCAGCCAGGTCAGGGCTAACATTGCTTTGGTGGATACGGCGGCGGAAGCAGGATTGTCAATGAGCATCGCCGAGACCGGCCCGACTTCTGTGACCATCAGTAACTTTACGGTCAGCGCGATGGCTAATGTGCTGGTGGTGCTGGTAGAAGACAAGGGGGCGTCGGCGGTCAACAGCGAACCGGCAACCTTGGCTTGGGGTTCCCAAACGATTCTGAAGGCGGTGGCGCAGGACAATTCGGCTGCAACCTTGCGCGGCGAATCTATTTATTATCTTTTCAATCCGACGCCGGGAACAAATAACATAACAGCCGCAATGGCTAATTCTCCGGCGAACGTGGAGATCGCGGCTTATACCTTGAGCGGGGTGGATACTACGGTTGCGCCAAAGACGGGAAGCGGCGGTAACACGACTGCGGGAGTTACGTTTAATGTATCGGGAGTGGTGGCCGGTTCTTGGGCCGCAGTGAATTCCACCTGGGCTGCTCAAAGTCCCCTTCCAACCATCACCGGCACGGGTGGGACAGTGACCACAACATCTCTTCTTGTCGTAGACAATCTTTCGACCATCATGACGGCTGGTTACATATCGGGATTGAGCGCGGGCACGGATACCTTTGCGGCGTCGTGGGCTGCTGGTGGTCAAAAAAATAATTTCGCTGTGTCCGTCTTCACGCCCCTGACAAAGGCGATTAATCTTACCTCCGCTTCGGCCACGCCGAACCCGGTGCAAGTGGGCATGAAGGTAGTGTTGAGTGTCATGGTATCATCCACGGCTGGTTCTATCACCAATGTTGTGGTGAATGCGAGCGCCATCGGCGGGCCGTCCGCGTTGCCGCTTACTTTGTCGGCGGGGAATGTTTATACCAACTCGGTGGCGACGACAATCCCTTGTATCGGCGCGATCTTGCCGGTAAGTGTTCAAGACAGCGCGGGCAATACACTTGCGGGCAGCGTTTATGTGGTCGTGGAAACAATAGCTGATATGCAGTTTGACGCTTTCAACAAGGCATATTTAATCCAAAACAACAATGGCCAGGTTTATTACGCAAAAAGTTTGAGCAACAGCGCCCCCGATGGAACGTGGACTTTTTCCATTGACATCATGGGCGCGGAAGACGCCTCTGAGCGCACCCACAACCCGGTGCAGCAGCAATTGGTCAACAACCTGTGCACCACCTGGTTGATTCAAACCCCGACGCCCTGGTCTTGGGATGGCTGGAACGACGACATCGGGTGGTTTTCGCTGTCATTGGTGCGAGGACACCAGATGACGGGCAACACTAATTTTCTTAACGCCGCCGAATACGGTTTCAACTTCGCCTTTGGTCGCGGCTGGGACACCAACTACAATAACGGAGGCATCTGGGAGCAACAGCCGGCGAATTTGCCAGCCGGTCAAGCACCTGAGAAAGAACCCTTGTCCAACGACAGTCTGCTGCAAACGGTGTGCATGATTTATCAAAGCACCGGAGATACAAATTATTTGAATCGAGCGCTGCAAATTTATAGCTGGGTGCGAACCAATCTTTTTAATCCGTCCAACGGCCAAGTTTATAACAACATCTACACTAATGGAACAATTAACACCAGCGTCAACCTTTATAACCAAGGAACCTTTGTAGATTGCGCCAATCTGCTGCATAACATCACCGGGCAGCAGATGTATTACAACGATGCGCTCAATGCGGTCGAATACACGAGGAACCACCTGACCTCCAACGGCATTTTCAACAATGGCGCAACTTATCTGAATACTTGGGCTGCCGAGTTCGCGCGGGGCTTGGGGCACTTCGTCAAAGATAATAATTTATGGAGCACTTATTATCCGTGGATGCTGGCCAACGCCAACGCCGCCTGGGGTTGCCGCCGGACCGATTACAATGTTTCGTGGAGTGCTTGGACACAGCCAACGCCGACAACCAATGACATGATTGCCAATTGGGCGGTCAACGCAGTGGCGATGATGTTGGCGACGCCGGCAAGCGAACTTGGATTGGTTAATTGCACCAACCAATTATATGGAGCTGTCATCGGCACCAGCGGCTCTTGGAACAACAGCGGTAACACCATCGCCAAAGTATTCGATGGCAATTTAAGCACTTATTTTGACGCGCCAACCGGTTCCGTCAATCCGTGGGTCGGACTGGATTTCGGGATTGGCGTGAGCAATGTGATTGGACAAATCAACTACTGGCCGCGCAGCACATGGTCGCAACGCATGTTGGGCGGAATTTTTCAAGGTGACAGCACTCCTTTATTCCAACATCCCGTCACGCTCTTTACCATTGCCACGGCCCCGCCGGAAAATAATGTGGTCACGCCACAAACCATCACCAACACCAACGCCTTCCGTTGCGTGCGGTATGTCTCGGCCGACCCTTCGGGCAACGTGGCGGAAATTCAATTTTTTTCGCCCAATCTGTCGCTCCCACCGCCCATCCCTCAGATCACCGGCATGAGTTTGAGCGGCAACTGGTTGTCGCTCGCGGCCACAAACGGCACCCCGGGCGGCTCATGGGCTTTATTACAAAGCACCAACCTCGGTCTGCCGTTGAGCCAATGGCAGACCAATGTCACAGGCACTTTTGACAGCAGCGGCAACCTGTCCACCAACCTCGTCAACACTGCCACCAACCTTCAGCAATTTTATATCCTAAAGATTCAATAATACTATTGGAAAAGCGATGAAAATGTCTTTTACATTGCGCGTCAAGCACACTGGTTTCAACCCTGCCACCAATAATTACAGCTATCTCGCGTTTAACGGGGGAAATGTATTCAATGCTGACGCCGGGCCGCTGGTGTCCGAGGGCTGGCTGGAGGGCGGGGCCAATAGTGTCCTTTACAATAACTTTGCGGAAAACCGATCTTTCCAACTCGACGCGCGGCTGACCAGTTCTGGGAATATTTTCTATTACGACGCCAACGCGACGAATGGTGTTTCTGATCTTAACGATTGCCAGTGTATCGTGAACCAGGGGGCACTGCTAGGCAGCGGAACTAATTCGTTGGAGACGAATGGTCTGGCGGTTGCGGTTGGAACCCTGGATAACTTCAACAGTCCCAATGCCAGCCTTATCCTCGGCACAGATGGCATTATATTTCTGCACCGGAACATCCATTTTGGCAGCGTCATCATCAACGGCAAACCGCTGGCCAACGGACCCAAACTTTTCGTCGCCTTGAACAACCTCGATCCCACGAACTTCCCGTCCACATGGCCGCAGCAACTCGGTTCCACCTTCAACACGGGTTCCAGCCAAATCATTGTGGGCACGGGTGGCCCGGCACCCCCTCCGCATATTACCGGGATTACTCTCAACGGCACCACGCTAACCATTTCGGCAACGAACGGAACTGCGGGTGGTTCATTAAACCTGTTGCAAAGCACAAATTTGGCACTGCCCTTGAATTGGTGGCAGACCAATCTCGCTGTCAGTTTTGACGGCAGTGGCATTGTCCGCCAACCTTGCCAACGTCATCAATCTTTAGGAGTGTAACATCCTTAAAGTCCAGTAACACACATGTGTAAGATACGAAAAGCAAATTAATGAGGCGATTCCAAGATTGTTCAAATGACAAATTATTTTATTTCAGCTCGACAAATTTTATTCGCGATTGGGTTGGTTTTTGCCGGCCCGTTATACGGTAACACTGCCGCTCCTGCGGTGGCGCAGGAAGTCATCCGCCAGTATCTTTCCGGCACCGATGGCGAGCACACCGTGCCGTGGGATTTTTTCTGTTCCGACGGGCGCAACAGCGGTGTGTGGACAAACATCGCCGTGCCGTCGTGCTGGGAATTGCAGGGCTTCGGAAAATTCCGCTACGGCCTCGAAGATAAAACCTACACGCCGATTCGCGGCGACTACCGTCATTCTTTTAATGTTCCTGCCGACTGGCACGGCAAGCGTGTTTTCATTGTATTCGAAGGCGTGATGACCGATGCGTCCGTGAAAATCAACGGCGCGGAAGCCGGGCCGGTGCATCAAGGCGCATTTTACCGTTTCAAATACGACATCACCGCGCTGCTCAAATTCGGCGAAGAAAATCTGCTTGAAGTTTCCGTGTCTGACAAATCCGCGAATTATTCCGTGACCCACGCCGAGCGCGATGCCGACTACTGGGTCTTTGGCGGCATTTTCCGGCCCGTCTGGTTGCAGGCCGAGCCGGCGCAGTTCGTGGAGCGCGTGGCGATTGACGCGCGCGCCGACGGCACGTTCGCGATGGATTACTTTCTCGGCGGCGAGGGCAACGCCGATGTCGTTGAAGTGACGCTTCAGGACGCGCAGGGAAAGACCGTTGGCAAGCCTGTTTCCGTGCCGGTTGCGGCGGGACGTGTCACGACGAAAATTTCCGCGCCGGAATTGTGGACCGCTGAAACCCCAAATCTTTACACCGCCGTCGTGCAACTCAAGCAGGGCGCGACCGTTTTGCATGAAACGAAACAGCGTTTCGGGTTTCGCACGATTGAAATCCGTCCCGGCGAAGGCCTGTTTGTCAACGGCCAGCGCGTTTTGCTCAAGGGAGTTTGTCATCACGTCACATGGCCGACGCTGGGACGTTCGTCGTCCGACCGGATTGCCGCACTAGACGTTGGTTTGCTTCAGGACATGAACATGAACGCCGTGCGCATGTCGCATTATCCGCCCGATGAAAAATTTTTGGATTTGTGCGATGAAAAAGGACTTTACGTTCTCGACGAACTGACCGGCTGGCAGCACAAATATGACACTGACGTTGGACATCAGCATGTCAAAGAAATGATTTCGCGCGACGTGAATCATCCGAGCATTATCATCTGGGACAACGGCAATGAAGGTGGTTGGAACACCAACCTCGACGCCGACTTTGCGAAACTTGATCCACAGCACCGCGCGGTGAATCATCCCTGGGCGAAATTTGGTGACATCGATGACAAGCATTATCCGGATTATAATGCGCTCGTGAAGGGTGTTTCCGGCAACGCGGTCTATTTGCCCACGGAATTTCTCCACGGAAATTTCGACGGCGGCGCAGGTGCGGGACTGGACGATTATTGGAAAGTGATGCAGCGCGGGAAGGTCGCGGCGGGCGGTTTTATCTGGGTGTTCGCCGACGAAGGCGTGCAGCGAAATGATTTAACCAACATGATGGACGTGAAAGGCAATTGGGCGCCCGACGGCATCATGGGACCGTATCGCGAAAAAGAAGCCAGCTACTATACGATCAAACAAATCTGGTCGCCGGTGCAACTCCCCAGCGCGTTGCCGATGGATTTCGCCGGCACGTTGCCGGTGGAAAACCACTACGAGTTCACGGATTTGTCTCAATGCAATTTTTCATGGCAGTTGCGGAAGTTTGGCACCGCCGCCGGTTTTGAGACGACGGCCCAAGGCGTGATTTCCAGCCCCAAAGTCGCACCGGGCCAATCCGGTCAATTGAAATTCAAGCTGCCGGTGGATTGGAAAAATGCCGACGCGCTAGTGGTGACGGCGCGCAATCCGAATGGCCAGGAATTGTGGACGTGGGTTTATCCGATTACACCGCAAAATAATTTTGCTCCGACTGGTTCGTCCGTTGCACCGGTAACTGTGGGCGACGAATTACAATTCAAATCCGGGAATACAGAAGCGCGCGTCGCGGCGGCGACTGGCCAACTGCTCGGCGTCAAAATTGGCGGAAAAGATTTTTCGCTGACGAGCGAGCCGATTTCAAATGCGAACTGGACGATGCTGGATTCCGGCTGGCTAAAATTGGATTATTCCGTTGATCCAAACGTGCAGACGAACGTCGTCGGCGTTGCGTTTGATTATCCCGAAGAAAAAATACTCTCGAAAACGTGGCTCGGCGACGGCCCGTATCGCGTCTGGCGCAACCGGCTCAAAGGCCAGACACTCAATGTTTGGGAAACTGCATATAATAAAACGGCCACCGGCTATTCCGATTGGATTTATCCCGAATTCGCCGGTTATTTCGCCAACGTGCGCTGGATGAAAATAACTACGACCGAAGGCAGGCTGACGATGATGATTCCCGATGAAAAAACTTTTGTGCGCGTCGGCACGCCGCAATTTCCGCCGCCCAAAGTGGCGGGCAAGACGCTGGTGAAAATGCCGCCGGGCAACCTTGCCGTGGTGCGCGACATTCCGCCAATCGGCACGAAATTTCACATCGCCGCGCAGCTCGGCCCGGAATCCACCACGCCGCTTGTGAGCGAGCCGTATGAAGGGACGGTTTATTTCCGTTTTGAATAGCCGACAAAAAGTTGTTTGGGCGTTAGGTTCGTGGACATAACCTGCAAACTTGAAGCCTGCCATTACGATACAGATTTTGCCAAAACTATGAAGAAAAACATAACTGCATTGATATTGCTTTCGCTTGCGACCTGCGCCTTAACAGCCGGTCGGCGAGTTCAATACCCCCGATTGGAAGTAGAAACAGAACCAGTCCCTTTTGATGGAGTAAAACAATGAATGGAAAATACCCTATTATTGCCACAGTGATGATGCTTGCAACCAGTTGCACCCAATTCAGCCAAACAAATCACGCGGCGAAGAACTATGTGAATCCCTTTCTCGGAACAACCGTTCTGACCAACAGCGCCGACCTCGGCTATGTTCCTCCTTGGCGCACCTGGAACGGCCTGAACGCACCGGCAGCGACCGTGCCTTTTGGGATGGTTAAGGCAGTTCCTATCACTACCTACGGCAGCGGCAGCGGATATGAATATGAAGTTGATACGATCAAGGCTTTCGCCCAGACAAGCGACACGCAGTGGGGAAAACAGAACATTCCCCTTATGCCGCTTGAAGGCGACGGTTTCACAGCCGATGATTTCGCATCGAGATATAGCCACTCCAACGAATCAGCCCACCCCGGCTATTATCAGGTTTTCTTGGAGCGCTACCACATCAATGCTGAACTTACCGCAACCATGCGGTGTGCCTATTATAAATTTACCTATCAAGGCGGACAGGAGAAGAAACTCGCCTTCGATTTGGTGCATTCAGGCGGCGGCAGCAGCGATTGGGATTTGCAACAGGAGGGTGACAATGCAGTTTCGGGAAAGCAGGGCGGTTTGTATTTTTATGCCGTGATGAATCACCGCATCAAAAGCGTCGACACCTACAAGCGTGATCCCAGCCTGCCTAACACTCGGCGCTCTGGCCAGGGTGCTGGCGGCCAAAGGAGAATCAGCGGCAAGATTGATGTCCCCGTAATCAGCTTCGAAAACGAAAACAAGCCTTTGGAGGTGAAAATCGCCCTTTCCCATACCAGTGTTGAAGCGGCCAAACACAACTTGGAAGTTGAGATTGCCGACAAGAGCTTCAATCAGGTTCACAAAGAGGCCGACAAATGCTGGGAAACTATTCTCAACAAAATTCAGGTGACCGGCGGAACCGAGCGGGAGAAAGAACTGTTCTATTCCTGCCTATTCCGACAGTTCTGGTTTCCGTGCATTACCAGCGACGCCGGCGCTGAACCTGTAAATATGGAGAGTCCTGCTTTGTGGGATGTCTTCCGCACCCAGCTTGTCCTGCTGGACATGCTGCTTCCCGATGTCAGCAACGACATTATCAACTCCATGCTGCGCGGCAGCGCGCGTTCGGGTTTTCTGCCCACCTCGTTCCACGGCGATTTTGGTTCGGCCTACATCACGGGGTCGTATCTGCGCGGCGTCAGTGGCTATGATGTTCAGAAGGCATACGGCTATATGCTGAACAATGCCAACGGTGACCGCGCCAGGCCCCATAACAAAGATTATCTGGCATTAGGCTATGTTCCCGAAGTCAGCATCGCTCACCCGGTGACCGAAACCAAATCAACCGCCGGAACCGCCAAGACGCTTGAGTATGCCTATTCCGATTATGCCATTGCACAGCTTGCCAAGGCATTGGGCGATACCAATATTTACAACCAGATGATGAAGCGCAGCAAGAACTACACGAACGTATTCGACCCGGAAACGGAACTGATGCGAGGCCGCCTTGCTGATGGAACATGGTATTCGCCATTCGATACGTTTTATCCCTACTACGAGTTCATGTATCGCGAGGCAAATGCCTGGCAGGCATCTTTCTTTGTGCCGCAGGACCCGCAGGGCTTGATCAGCCTTTACAAAAGCCCGGCGGATTTCGAGCAGAAACTTGACGACCTCTTCACCATTCCCTGGAAAGGATATGCGGAGGACAATCTGTCGTGTTTTCTCGGGCAGTTCTGCATGGGTAACCAGCCCGACTTCAACTATCCCTACCTTTATTACTTTGTGAACAAGCCGGAGAAATCACAGGCGATTCTGACCAAACTACTTTCCCATTACTTTGGAATGGGTCCTGAAGGTCTTGCCTTGCCGGGAATGGACGACCAGGGTTCTATGACCGGATGGTATGTCTTCAATGCCATGGGCATATTCCCTTACTCGCCTGCCGACCCTGAATACATCGTATCGGTGCCGATTTTCGACAAAATCGCCATAACCCTTGGCAATGGCAAAATCTTCACCATCGTCAAAAAGGGCAAAGGCACGAACATAGATAAAATCACCATCGGCGGCAAACCGCTTGACGGATGGTTTGTCAATTACTCCGATATGCTGCAGGGCAAGGAGCTGGATATTTATTTGAAATAGCCAGAAATTAGGCGCATTTCAGATCAAGTCAAAAAAAACAAAAATTATGAAAATCAAAATTACTTCAAGGATTCTGCTTCTGCCTCTATTGACATATGGCGCACTCCTCTTGCAGGGCGCTGATGAAAGCAAGCTAGTTCGGGAAACTGGTCCGGTTGCAGCCGTTACCCAGCAAACTCCCACCTATGTCGGCTGCGTGAAAATCTTCGACGGCAAAACTTTTGATGGTTGGGAAGCCGACCCGTCAACATGGTCCATTGTGGATGGCGCTATGCGCGGCGTGGGTGGCACTTCACGCCTTGCTTACACGAAGGCGGATTATGGCAGTTTCCGTCTGATCTTTACCTCGCGGATGAATCCCGTGCATGGCGACCATTTGGGGGTTTTGTTCTGGGGCAATCATCCGACGAATTCGGTCAAGCCCATGATTGACAATGCTGGCTGGCTTCAGTTCATGCCGCCGTTCGGGGGCATGTGGAATTATCATCCGCCCAAAGACAAAGATTTGCTGCACGAACATCTGGCACCGGGACCGAATGATTCTGGAAATTGGAACACGACGGAAATGTTGTGCAACTTGGAGAAAGGCACATTGCGCGCCGCCGTGGATGGGGTTGAAATCGTGCGCTACACGCATCCTAATCCCAGCGAGCGGACCGATCCGCTCAACCGCATCATTCCTGGCCCGATCGGCATGATGCGTCATGGGGGCGGTGCTTCCGAATACAAGGATATCTACGTGGAAGCGAATCCGAAGGAAGACAAGTTGATTACGGTAAAATAGCCTCGACCAGAAGATTCTCATCTTTTTCTATGACTCCATTGCTGAATGGGCCGGGCACCATCCAGCAAACCATTATATGAAACCAAACCGAAATCGTTTGTCACTAGCGCGAAAATCACCGTAATTATTTGTGCAGCCCTTCTTGTCGCTTGGGTTAAATGAGTTTCGTGGAAACGCGCTAGCAATCCTTGACCCTCTTTTCAAGTCCAATACCGCCGTCACAATCCAGTTTTTGATGTGTCCATGCCACCATCGTTTCGGAACTTGGTTGCGAAAACTAGACGTGAACCGTCAGCCGCATACGACGTTCCACCCAAATAGAACAATTTATGCTAGTGGCTTCTAGCGCATTCAACCAAGCTGACGCATGTAGCGAAAAAGCTGAGCCGCGCCGTATTCGCAACGTGAACCGCGACAGCGGAATGGCCAGCGCCAACTGCGGGGGGCTCCGGCGACTTAGGCGACGTCACCCTCATTTTTATCTCAGCTTTGCGTTTTAGACGCGACCATTATCTTCCAAGAGATGCCAAAGCGATCAATTACGATTCCGTATCGTTCAGCGAAAAAGTTTTTCAGCAAAGGGATTTGGATCTGTCCACCATCGCTGAGACCCGCGAAGAACCGTTCGGCTTTCTCGGGAGTATCAACCCGGAGAAGAAGTGAGAAACCTGCAAATGTTGTTTGGGTTGGCGAATTCTCGCAACCGCAGTCTGACGCCATAATCTCAGTGGAACCAATGCGAAAAGTTGCGTGAAATATTTTCTCCTCCGTTCCTGGCTTCAGTTGGGCACGGTCTGGACGGTCGCGAAACCGCATCATGAAGACGGTTTCAGCTTCAATCGTCCTGCTATAGAACTTGACCGCTTCTTCAGTTTGTCCGTAGAAATTTAGCGTGGTTTGAACGTTCATAAAATGTCTTATGTGTTAAGCCGCCTACCTAAGTATCACTGATTCACTGAACCCTGCCGGAATGCGGGAACCGTCTTGGTATTTTTTTACGGCAACGGCAGCGGAGCCCAGCCGCCGGCCTTGATTTTATCGCCGGTAGCCCACTTAATCCAAATCGCTCGGTCGGTGAGCATCTTGATAAAAAAACCGCCCACAACTGGCCGCGCATGCATGCCGCCGCTGTGAACGTCATCGGTTTGGTAGGAATCCGCGATCGGATCCCGCGTTGTGGTTTGATTGAGGTAATCGTAGGCGGGCGAAATGATGGCTTCAAAATCTGCCTGATTATCGGCCAGCGTTGCGCTCCAGAAAGACCAGTCCGTCTTCGTCAAATGCGTGCGCGAATCCAGCGGCACTCCGTAGCGCTGCATGACCTTTATATAATAGGCTACCTCCTTCTGCGCCACCGACGGCGGAAACACGTTCAGCCCCAAAATGCGATCCCAAACCAAATTATATTTCTGGCTCCAGGTATTCGGCTTGTCGAAGGCGAGCCGGAAATGGTCGCCGTTCGCCGCCACTTGCACCCAATGCGCCGCGTCCACTTTTGCCAGTTGCGCATACTTTTCTGCGTTCACCGAGTCGCCGCGCATTTTGCAGAGATCGCCGAAGGCAGCCAGGCCGAGAATGGCTTTCACAGACAGATTGGCGTTGTGCGCCAGATGCCCCATGAAATCGTCCGTGCAAAGCTGCTCTTCCGGATCGAGGCCATAGCTTTCCAGATACTTCGCCCATTGCGTCAACTGCGGCCACCATGGCGTGACAAAGTCGGCATTGCCTTCCGCCTGCGCGATGGCATCGCAGAGAATCAGCATATTACCGCTTTCTTCCACCGGCATACCTTCGCCGCCGTCGTCGTGACCGCGCGCGATGGGATAAGTGCCCAGGTCATGCGGCGCATTGGGAAATTTCCAATGACTGGACGCGGCATAGGATAAAATCGGCACCAAAGACGCCTTGGCCAGGGTCGGACTCAGGAACACCCAAATCGGGTCCATCGGAAAAAAAACGTCCACCGTAGCAATGTCGCCGTTACTAGTGTTTTCCTTCGTGAAAAATAGTGGCTGCTTATTTGCATCCGCTGCCAGACCGCAGGCAGCCACGCATTCGCGATAAGCCAGCGCCGTCATCTGTGCATAACGCGCTCCGCCGACCTTCGTCATGTCGGCCATCAAATCCGTGTCAAATTGTTCACAACGCTTAAGCAATGACGGATAATTCTTCGCTGCCGCCTGCAACAATTCCGACGCTTCCATCCCATTGCGCCGCCAATATGGTCGCAGGTTTTGCCCGAAATATTTGATCGCGTAAATTTCGTCATACGCCACGATGACCTGCCGCTCCAGAGGCTTGGCGCTGACCTGACCCAGATCAAACGCAAACGCCAGCACTGGCGTCTGGTCGCTGACCGCGCGCGGCATTCGCGTGTCATCCTTTGCCGGCAGGCTGCCGGTTTGGACAAAGCTTTCGAGCAAAACCTGATTTGCACCGATGGCCGAGTGCCCCCTGAGCACTTGAAGCCGCTGCGTAAACATAACCCCAATTAATGCGGTGATCATCGCCCGCCGAACCCAGAATCGGCTGCGCCTGAGTGCCCACCCGCAAGGCTGCCAATTTGCCCGCCTTCAACCGCGACCATTCAACCGCTTCGGCATTCTTATTTACCACCAACTGCGAGCTTGTGCTGTCATATATGGAAACCGTATGCAAAGCCCCATCCACAGAACGCAGATCCCAAGTGAGATAACTTAACGGGCGCGAAAAAACCTCCAAGTCATGCGGCAACGCCGCCGTCATAAAGGTCAAAGTGACGTGAACACCGTCGCCTTCAAATTCATAGATGCTGCGCGTCGTGGTGACCTGTAGTGAAACCTGGGGAAAGCCCGGAACATTGGCCGGCTCCGCGCCCATCAGTCGGTAGCTCTGGCCATCAATCCGGATCAAACTCGCCAGCGCATGCTGCCGGTGCGTCCAATGAACGGTGTTTCTTTCCGTCAACGTGTCTGCGTCCGACCAAATACTCAAATACGGATCAAATGTCACCAGCGGCACCGCCGGCGGACGAAGGGACTGTTCTGCTGCGACGCCCCGGGTTTCTATTCCGGAATTTAACAGCAAAAAACAGAGCGCAAATATCGCCGTCGTTAAAATGTTCATATTGATAAATTGCCCGAGTTCCCGCATCGGCCCCATCACCGAGCCGATGTTGTTCCACGTTGGCTTTTCGAGGTATTGGTATTGTTTCATAAATTAGGATTGTCAAAGATTTGAGGATTTTTTCCGCATCTTTAAACTCATAAAACAATGGCGCATGCGTCTCGCAAGCGACTATAACCCAATTCGTTTCGCCAGCGGGACGGGCTTCTACCGCCCACACGAGCCTCAGGCTTTCCTTATGGAGATGGGGGGATATCCGATAAGTCATCCCACCGGAGGCTGAAATAGATCTTTCTGTGAGATTTTTAGGCTTTTTTATCAGACCCCTTTTTCGGGTCTTCTTTTCATAGGACTCGGCAAATTCACTGTATCCGTTTGGTGAACTGCGCCAGTGAGTGGCACAAAAGCTGACGATGAGAAAGGCTTTCAGTTGGACTGGTGGGCGGCGGCGCGTTTGGCTTTGGCCCAAGCCGCCGGCGTGAGGGCTGGCACTTCGGAGGTCTTCGCCTTGGGCAGCCGTTCAAAAACGTCCTGGAGATATTCGGCCGGGTT
>CZKV01000022.1_pt1 | contig 30293 bp, 19 predicted proteins | sample 1122411 | NCBI WGS metagenome assembly CZKV01 (sample SAMEA3539301, study PRJEB10725) | soil metagenome | biome: tundra; feature: field; material: soil | place: USA | collected 2010-05 | depth 0.15 m | reverse complement strand
AACGCGCGTGGTATTGGTATCGCAACGAATACGCGCACATTCCGCCGCCGGCATGGCCAACCGGCGGCACGCCCGCCGCGCTGAAACTTTCCGCCGACAAAACTCCTTTGAAATCGGCGGATGGAACGGACGACGCGCAGATTATCGTGACGGTCGTGGACGCGAGCGGAAAAGCGTTGAGCAATTCGCCGCCGGTCACGCTGACGATTGAATCCGGTCCGGGCGAATTTCCGACCGGCCCGGCCATCGCGTTCGCGCCGGATTCCGACATCGCCATCCGCGACGGTCAGGCGGCGATGGAATTTCGTTCCTACAATTCTGGCAAAACAATCATCCGCGCCACGTCGCCCGGATTCAAAGACGCGACACTAGCAATCACGACCCTTGGCGAACCAAAATTTATCGCGGGTAAAACACCGGCGGTGAAACCGCGCCCGTATGTTCGCCTTGAAGGCGCGATGGTGAAAAGTTCCGCACCCACGACGAGTTCGGTTTTCGGCGTCTATAATCCGGTTCGCGCCAGCAGCGAGTCGCCAGAACACGCCGCGAGTTTTGGCAACGACGGCAACGCCACAACATTCTGGCAGGCCAACGCCGACGACACGAACCGCTGGTGGCAGGTGGACGTGGAACGCGCGGTGACGATGGAGCGGGTCAAACTGACTTTTCCAGCGGAAGGCAGCTACCGCTACAAGATTGAAACTTCAATTGACGGCTCGCATTGGACGTTGGCCGCCGACCAAATAAAGACCGCCAACACTGACAAGATTAGAACGGATGTGCTGGCATGCAATCCGGGCAGTCATCTGTTACGCGTGACTTTCGACACCAAGCCCGCCGCGCTCGCCGAAATTGAAATTTTTGGTCGGTTGACGGCGCAATGAAAAGATAGAATCTAAACTCGGTTATTCAGTTATGAAACTTTTGATGAAATCTATGACGCCGATCTTTGGCCGTCTGGCCATGAGATGCATTCATAACCGGTTTGTGCGCTTCTTGATGATTATGGGGGTGGCTGTTGCCCTCGAATCAGCCTCGCTGCCATGCGTTTTTGCCGCAGTAACCGACGATAATCCAATGGCCGACGGCGGCAACGCCAATGGCTTCGACATGGCACCGGAGACGACGCTGGCGGTGGTCAATGCCGCCGTCGAAAAAGTTCCGACGGCGATTCCGCCGGGGCCGTTTGCACCGACGTGGGATTCGCTCAAGGAAAACTATCAGGTGCCGCAGTGGTTTGTCGGCGCGAAATTTGGTTTGTTCATGCACTGGGGACTTTACTCCGTGCCAGCGCATCGCAACGAGTGGTATGAAAAGCACATGTATGGCGCGGACCGGCAGTGGCACGCGGAACATTTCGGCCCGCAGGACAAGTTTGGCTACAAAGATTTCATCCCGCTGTTCACGCAATCCAATTTCAACGCCGATGCGTGGGCGGAATTGTTCAAAAAGTCCGGCGCAAAATTTGTCATACCGACGGCGCAGCATCACGAAAATTTTGCGATGTGGGACAGCGCGGTGACGCCGTTCAACGCGAAACAAATGGGGCCACACCGCGATTTGATTGGTGAACTCTGCACAGCCGTGCGCAAGCAGGGATTGAAATTCGGCGTGTCAAATCACGGCATCGAAAATTTTCAGTTCATCAATCCGCCGGCGGAACTGGGTGACAAACTCAAGGCTGAACACGCCGACCTTTACGATCCGAAGTGGGCGGATTTTTACAACGTCGCCGACCGCAGCGACGCAGCTTGCGAAAAATTTCTGGTCAACTGGTTCGCGCGCAACATTGAGCTGATTGACAAATACCAGCCGGATATGCTGTGGTTCGACAACGGCGTTGACCAGCGCTACCTCGACCCGCTCAAGCTGCGCGTCGCGGCGTATTACTACAACCGCGCGAAAGCTTGGGGCAAGGAAGTTTCCATCAGCACCAAAAAGGCGGCCTACGCGCCGAGCAACAAAAATACCGAGACGATTGGTTCGATCATTGATTTTGAAAAAATCGGCGGACGTTCGCCGTCGGGCATTCGCACGGGCATGTGGCAGGTGGACGAACCCATCGGCAGCACTTGGGGCTACACCGACGGGATGCGCGTGAACAGCGCCGGTTCAATCATTTCCAAGCTCGTCGATACGGTGAGCAAAAACGGCACGCTGCTATTGAATCTTTCACCCAAAGCCGACGGCACGTTTCCGCCGGAACAGCAAAACACGCTGCTGGAAATCGGCCGATGGCTCGGCGTGAATGGTGAAGCGGTTTACGACACGCACAACTGGATTAAGTTTGGTGAGGGTGGTGGCCGTGGCAACGCGAACATCCGGTTCACCGTCAAGGGCGACGTGCTTTACACCATCGTCGTGGGCAACTGGCCGGGTGCGAATTTGACCATAACTTCGCTCGGAGAAAGCGCCGGAAAAGTTGAGACGGTTACGATGCTTGGCTTCGCGGATAAATTAGAATTCACCCAGTCCGCCGCCAGTTTGCAAGTGAAACTGCCCGCCACCGCGCCATGCAAATACGCCTACGTCCTGAAAATCACCGGTCTGAAAATGAATCCGCCGACGTGGACTAAATCGGGAAATCCGCAATGATAAGCCCATGTCTCAACCAAAAAGGGGAGTCGTTGAAAGCAATTAAACTCATCATCATTTTGGCTCTGATCTCCGTGAACCATCTGGCGGTTGCCGATGTGGGCAATCGCGGCGCGTGGGGCGATCAAGGTGACGGCACGTTCAAGAACCCGATTTTGCCGGGCGACTTTTCCGATCCGGATGTGATTCGGGTGGGCGGAGATTACTATTTAATCACCTCGACCTTTCAATATTCGCCCGGCATGGCGGTGCTGCACTCAAAAGATTTGGTGAATTGGCAATACCTCGGCCATTGCGTCGCCGACCTCACACAACTTGGGCCGGAACTGAACTGGGACCGGATGAACCGCTATAATCGCGGCATCTATGCGGGCGCAATCCGCTATCACGCCGGCAAGTTCTGGGTGTTTTTCACGACGATGGACGAAGGTGTGTTCCTGACGACGGCGACGAATGCCGCCGGTCCCTGGTCGCCGGTGACGAGCGTTTGGGACAAGCAGGGCTTCGATGATCCGTGCCCGTTTTGGGATGCCGATGGCCACGCGTATCTGTTGTTGAGCACGCCGGGCAAACAGTGGTGGACGCACATTTATAAAATGAGCACTGATGGGAAAACCGTTGATCCCGCAAGCGATAAGATCATTGACGACTACCAGTCGAGCGAGGGCAACAAAATTTACAAGATCAATGGCACTTACTACGTCTTTCACAATCAAGTCGTGCCACACGGCCCACGCGTCGGCGTGATGATGCGTTCAACGAACCTGTTCGGGCCTTATGAAAAGAAAATTATTCTTGAAGATTTTCCCGGACGCTATGACCGCCAGCCCAATCAGGGTGGCTTGGTGCAAACGGAAGCGGGCGATTGGTGGTTCGTCACGCAACAAGGCCGTGGCGAGAACGGAACTTATGACGGGCGACCGGCACATTTGCTGCCGGTGACCTGGACGAATGGCTGGCCGATCCCGGGTTTGATTGACCGGAATGGCGTGGGAACCATTTTGTGGAGCGCGAAAAAACCGATCAACGATTTTTCGATTCAAGTTCCACAAAGTGACGATGATTTTTCCACACTCACGCTGGCACCGCAATGGGAATGGAACTACCAGCCGCGCGCCGAAAAATGGTCGCTCACCGAGCGTCCCGGCTGGCTGCGCCTGCACGCTTTCAAGCCGCTGCGTCCCGGGGATTTTTTCAAGGCGGGCAATACGCTGACGCAGCGCATCATGGGCACCGGCGGCGGCGAAGTGACGGCCAAGCTGGACGTGACGGGCATGGCCGATGGGCAAACGGCAGGGCTGTGTTTTTTCTGGAAGGAATTTTGCACGCTGGGTGTCGTGCAACAAAACGGCATTCGCAGAATCGAATTGAACAATAACAGCGTGAACACGGTTGGCAGCCAGTTGAATCCGGCCACCAAGTATGTCTGGTTCAAGGCGACAATTGACGATTTGGGCAGCAGCACATTTTTCTGGAGCCTGGACGGGAAAAAATTTACATCCATCGGTGGCAGCTTCAAATTTGGCTGGGGCAATTATCGTGGCACACGTCTTGGTATCTACTCCTACAACAACGAGGCTGAAAACGGTTTTGTAGATGTTGACTTTTTTCATTACACCTACGCCAACCCGCAAAACAAAAAGTGGAGATTAGCCGGATACGAATGAGATCATCACCAACCTGATAATGAAAATCACATGACCCAAATCATTGTCAGAAACGTCATTCGCGCTGCGCCGTTTTTGATGGCCATCAGTCTGGCCAGCGCGGAATCCATACCGACGACTGCGGTTCCAGCGGTGATCGTCAATACGACCCACGAGCCGGTGGCGGCGGGGAAGTTTTCGCCAACCTGGGAATCGCTCAAGCAATACCAGACACCGGAATGGTTCCGCGACGCGAAGTTCGGCATCTGGGCTTGCTTCGGCCCGCAATGCGAAGCCGAGGATGGCGACTGGTATGGACGCGGAATGTATGACGTCGGCAGCGCGCAGAATAAATTTCACCTCGCGCATTTCGGCCCGCTGGAGAAATTCGGCTTCAAGGATCTGGCACACGCATGGCGCGCCGAGAATTGGGATCCGGAAAAACTTGTGGCGCTCTACAAACGCGCCGGCGCGCAATATTTTTTTTCGATGGTCAATCACCATGACAATTTCGACTGCTGGAATTCAAAATACCAACCGTGGAATTCAGTGAACATTGGGCCGCAAAAGGATTTGGTCGCCGGCTGGGCGAAGGCCGCGCGCCACAACGGTCTACATTTTGGCGTGAGCGTTCACGCCTCCCACGCTTGGACGTGGTTCGAGCTGGCGCAGAATTTCGACGGCAGGCTTACGAAAGCCAACGGTAAAGGTTTTTGGTGGGACGGCCTCGATCCACTGGATTTATATGCCCAAAACCATCCGCGCAGCCAGAATGATTTTAAGATGTGGGACATCGTTCCACTGTGGAACTGGGGCAATGGCGCCAGCCAGCCCGACCAGGCGTATTGCGACAAGTTTTACAACCGGACGATGGATCTGATCAACCAGTTTCATCCCGACCTGATTTATTTTGACGACACCGCGCTTCCGCTCTGGCCGGTGAGTGATGCCGGGTTAAAAATCGCCGCGCATTTTTACAATTCCAATTTGCAAAAACATGGCGACGATGGCGTATTGTTCGGAAAAATTCTTGATGCCGACGAACGCCAGTGCATGGCGTGGGACATCGAGCGAGGGACGAGCAACGAAATCGAGCCACATCCGTGGCAAACCGACACCTGCATCGGCGACTGGCATTACAGTCGGGAAATTTACGACCGCCACGGTTACAAACCCGCCAGAACCGTGATCCACATGCTGGCGGACATCGTCAGTAAGAATGGCAATCTTCTCCTGAACATTCCGGTGCGCGGTGACGGCACGATTGATGATCAGGAAGAAAAAATTGTGAATGACATCGCTGCGTGGATGGCCGTGAACAAGGAAAGCATATTGGGGACGCGGCCGTGGAAAATTTTTGGCGAAGGTCCGGCCAGCGCCGGTGCGAAGTTGAGCGCGCAAGGTTTTAATGAGGGAAAGGGCAAACCGTTCACGGCGCGCGACGTTCGTTTCACCACCAAAGGCAAAGACCTTTACGCCATTGTGCTGGGCTGGCCGACGAACGGCGTCAACATTGCGGCCCTCGGCAAGTCGGCGCAATTTCTGGAGAAGCCAATCAGGAAAGTTCAATTGCTCGGCAGCCGGGAAAAGATCAGATGGACACAGTCCGGCGACGAGCTGGTGATTGAGCAACCGAAAAACAAACCCAGCGATATCGCCATCGTTTTCAAGATCACGCCCTAAACCTGACTTGCCGACAGCTTGCTTGGCAGGTGCCTCGGACAGTGTTAGCTTCAAAATTATCCAATTGAAAAATCGGTCTGATCAAAATATACCCGCCACGAAGCAAATTGATTGTGAATGCCTGAAGACATTCCGATCAGTTTCCCTTGGGTTATCACTATGTTTTTTCAGCACTATCTTGTGTGCGCAGTCTCCACCAACCAAGGTTTCGCTTGAGAATGCACACGCCAACGCCATCGTGGTCGAAAGCAGCCCGCTGAATTCAAACACGAATTATCAGGATTCGCTTACGGAACGAGGCTCCTACAATTTCAGCGACATGGGTTCGTGGATTTGGGGGGCAAAGACGATGAACCGGCAAACGTGCCGATTCTGGAGGTCATTTGAAATTCCCGCAGCGGCCAAAGTGACGCGGGCAAGACTGCGAATCACGGGGGACAACGAATACATTTTGTATCTCGACGGACGCGAGTTGGGCCGGGACGCGGAGTGGCGGCATCTTTATGAATATGACATCACGGCGTTGCTGTCGCCGGGACGGCACATTCTGGCGGTGGAGGATTACAACAGTTTCAACGAGGCGGGAATGATTCTTGGCTTGCAGGTTGGGCTGGCAGATGGGCGCGTGGTGTCCGTCAAATCTGACCAAAGTTGGGTCGTGGGTTGCGACGGGGTGCCGGGTTGGGAAAATGTGCGGAACTGGCAAAAAATGTCTGCGCCGCCGCCGTCCTGGCCGCCCGTAACCATTATTGCCGGGTGCGGGTCCGGCCCCTGGGCGGTTTCGCCGTGGTTCATCGAGATCGTTCCGCCGTTGAATCGCAACGTGATTCCATTCTGGCAAACCGGCTGGTTTCAGATCACCGTGCTGATAGTTTTGGTCATTCTTTTCGTGGTGACATTGTGGGTTCTCGCGCAATTGGCGTTGCGCACGAAGGAACAACAGTTGCTCCAGCGTGAGCGCGCCCGGATCGCGCGGGACATTCACGATGACCTCGGCATGAGAATGACGCAACTGGTATTGCAGGGCGAAGTGGCGGCGAGTGAACTGCCGCCGCAATCAGGACTGCATACTCAATTAAGCCAGATGTGCGAAGACGCGCGGGGAACCTTGCGTGCCATGGACGAAATTCTTTGGGCGATCAATCCGCGGCGCGATAATCTCCGCGAATTCACGACTTATGTCTGCCGCTATGCGCAGACTTTTTTGAAAGAGTCTCCGATTCAATGCACGCTGGATGTGGAGCCAGAAATGTCCACTGCGGCGTTCAATCTGCCGTTGCGCCGCAATCTGCTCATGGCGGTCAAGGAAGCCTTGCATAACGCTGCCAAACATTCGCACGCCACCGAGTTGACCTTGCGGATTCGCTGTCAGGGACAGGCGCTGCTCGTGGTGGTGCAGGACAATGGCCGGGGCTTCGACGCAGCCCTCGCCAGCTCGGACCGCAATGGTTTGACCAACATGACCCAGCGCATGAATGAACTTGGCGGTCGCTGTCAAATCACCAGCCAGCCCAGCCAGGGTTGCAGCGTGGAACTTTTTATGCCGCTGGTGAACAGCCGGCGGCATCTGCTACGACTGGACTTGTTTCGCAGACCACGCAAACTCACACTTAAGAAATCCGACCAACCGCCACCGCCCGCTCCCAAGCAGACTCAAATTTAGTATGACCAAGTCAACCAAAGCCACTGCCAAAAATCCGTTGAAGATTGCGCTAGTTGAGGATCAGCCGAAGGCCCGCGACAACTGGTGCCGCCTGATCAACTCGTTTCCCGACCTGTCGTGCATTTGCGCCTGCAAGTCCGGCGAGGAAGCGCTGCGGGTCATTCCCGAAGTCCCGCCGGACGTAATTCTCATGGACATCTTTTTGCCACGCATGTCGGGCATTGAATGCACGGCGCAGTTGAAAGCGATTTTGCCGCAGACGCAAATCATCATTCTGACCGCCATGGATGATGAAGAATTGATTTTCATGGCGCTCCAAGCCGGCGCGGATGGCTACTTGCTCAAGCGAACCAAGCCGGCTGATTTGCGGGCGGCGTTGCTGGAGGTGCTGGATGGCGGCGCGCCCATGTCCAGCGAGATCGCCCGCCGCGTCATCACTTCGTTTCGGAGCAAGAGCAAAACGCGCGACAAATCGTTGCATCTCTCCACGCGGGAAGAGCAGATCTTGTTGCTTTTGACGAAGGGTTGTTCCAACAAAATGATCGCGGACCGTTTGGAATTAAGCGTGGTCACGATCTGCCATCATCTGAAACACGTCTTCGAAAAAATGCACGTTAGTTCGCGCACCGAGGCGGCAATCCGTTATCTGAATTTGCAAAATCCGACCGACTGAAAGCGGAGCTGGTTTTTCCAGGCGGCTCCGGCCAGGTTACCATTCGTTCAATAATTCGTAATCACAAATTGGAAGGGTCGGGGTGGCATTCTAAAGCATCCTCAATTTAGAGGATGGCTGCGCTATCCACACCGGCTATGGACGGAAATTTCTGCGGGCTTCATAGTTTAGACATGATCCATGTTCCAACAAAACAAACACCGACCTGACGACTGTTCTCGTTTCCACTGACCTTGAAAAACTTAAAACAGCAAACCAACATAATTCCCAATCCATGAAAACATCAATCCAATCAAATGTCATCCGAGTTGCCGTCGTGCTGCTGCTCGCGGTTATGGCCATCGGCCAGATGGCGCAGGCGCAAACTCCCGTGCTCCAATTGAAGTCTGCCAATTTCAATCCAAACACCGGCCTTTGGACTGCCACAGTCGGTGCCAACGCGCAAGCGACGGGCACCTTTCCCACTTTGGCCAACAATGTGAGCCCGAACGGTTCTCCGGCGGTGGTCTTTAATGGAGCGAACCAACTGACACTGGCAACGGCCATCCCTGCCAGCGGCGGCTACACTGCCATTGCTTATATCAAGCCTTCCACGACTTCGGGAACCGTTGCCCTGTTCGGGGGCGCTGCCGGGGCTTTTGAGTATCGTATTTCCAGTGGCAAACAGGATGCCCTGCGGCAGCAACAGGCGGATCTTGGTGCGGGAACCACCGTCCTTTCCACCTCGGCCTTCAGTCTGGTCACCGTCACCGTGACCAATTCTGGTGCGGGTGCCTATCGCCTCAACGGAGTTGCCGACGGTGCCAACACGGCTACTACATTTACGGCGGCCATCAATGCGATTGGCGCAAGAGCCGCTGGTGGCGGCGAAAATTTCAACGGTTCAGTCTGTGAGATTGATATTTATGACCATGTGCTGACTCCCACCGAAATTACCAATGTCGAGATAGCATTGACGGTTGCGTATGTCACCGCCCTCCCTCCGAGCGCACCCGCGGTGTTGACGGATACCTTCGCCAGTCCCAGTGTGGCCAGGGTTGGCGGCAACGATACCTTGTCGGCCGCATTCATTGGAACCTTGCCGATCAGCTACCAATGGCTGGCCAGCCCCAATGCGAACGGCAGCGGGGCGACAACCATTGCGGGAGCAACCAATCTCACGCTGGTGCTTACCAATCTTCAGTTGGCCGACTCCGGCAAATATTACAGCCTCCGGGCAACGAACACGGTTGCGCCTTATGCCACCAACAGCAGTTGGTTGCAATTGACGGTGCAAGCTTTGACGCCCATGGTGCAACTCATCGCCACCAATTACGACGGCAGCAGCGTGTGGACTGATTCCAGCGGCAACGGCAACAATGCCACGTATTCGGGTGGAACTGCGCCCACCTTGGTTTCTTTTGTAACTCCAAACGGTGGCTCGGCAGTGAATATTCCCACGGGCGGCGGTCGCTTCACGCTCGCGTCAAGTCTGGCTGCGTCAACTTCGACTGGCGTCGGTTATACGGTGGTTGCCTATTTCCAGCCTACGGCCACCAATGGCTCTTCGCGATTCGGCCTGACCGGGGGATCTACTGGAACGTTGGAATATAATTATTACCAAGGTCATCAAAATTACCTGCGTGAGTTCGTTGGCGGTGGTGGTGCGGGAACAGCGTTCATTCCCACTAATAACTTTGTTTTGAGTGATGTGGCGGTTGATGCCAATGCTGGCACGTTTCGTTTGAATGGCGCTTCTGATGGCACCGTGGCGGGTTCAACGTTTACTGGACCCATCACGCGCATTGGAAACAATCAGGGCACAGGCGATGGCTTCATCGGGAACATCGCAGAAATTGACATTTACAGCGGTGCGTTGACTTTCACGCAAATCACCAACATCGAAGCTCAGTTGACCGCAATATATGTCACGGCCAATAACATCGTCATCGGTGCGGCCACGGTATCGCCGACCAACGTGACTTATGCCGGCAACTCCGTCACGCTCGCCGCGTCGGTCATCGGCGGAACCGGCACGACTACTTATCGCTGGCAAACCGACAATGCCAGCGGCGGTGCAAGTTTCGCAAACATCGGCGGTGCCACTTCAACCAATTATGTCCTGAACACGACTGGCTTGTTGGGAATTTATCAGTATCGCTTGATTGGAACTCCGTTCGGCGGCACTTCGGTGACCAACACGCCTGTGAGTTTGACCGTGAATCCGGCGAGCGCACCGGTGGTTGTAGTTGATACCACAATCAATCCGAATCCGGCCACAGTTGACGGCAACGCCGACTTGTCGGCTTCTTTCGTCGGTAACTTGCCCATCAGCTATCAATGGCAGGTCAGTGCAAATGCCAGCGGCATTCCGGCTACGAGCATTGCAGGCGCGACCAACGCCACATATACATTGAGCAATCTCCAGTTGAGCGACTCCGGAAAATATTACAGCCTGCGGGCGTCGAATGCCATTGCGCCGAATGTCGTCAACAGCACCTGGCTGCAACTGACCGTTGTGCCTTTGACTCCCATGGTGCAATTGATTGCGACCAATTATGATCCGGTCGGCGGCACATGGACGGATACAAGCGGGAATGGCAATTATGCTTCATATTCAGGTGGCTCTTATCCCACCTTGGATGCCTTCGTGACGCCGAACGGTTCTTCGGCGGTGGACATTTCTTCGGGCGGCAGTAGTTTCACGCTTTCATCGCCGCTTGATCCCAGCAGTGGTTACACGGTCTTTGCCTACATCAAACCATCCAGCACCTCTGGACGCCGCGCGCTCACCGGCGGCTCGTCGCCCGGCGCGCTGGAATATGACATTTACAACGGCAGACAGGATTATTTGCGGGAGTATCTCCAGGATGTCGGCAGCGGAACCACCACCAACATCTCCACGAATGTTTTCAGCACGGTCGGTTTGGCGGCCAATTCCTCGGGCGCAGCGTTCCGGTTGAACGGCGCGTCTGATGGCAACGTGGCTGGCGCGACGTTCGGTTCCGCCATCACCCGCATTGGCAACAACGAGGGCGGCGGCGATGGATACGTCGGCGAGATTGCGGAAATTGCCGTTTACAGCGGAGTGTTGAGTTCCATCCAGATCAGCAACATCGAGGCGCAGTTGACGGCCCAATATGTCACCGCCAACAGCATCGTCATCGGCGCGGCCACGGTCAGTCCCACCAACAATACTTATGCCGGCAATCCCGTCTCGCTTGCTGCGCCGGTCATCGGGGCGACTCCGATCACGACGTTTCAGTGGCAGACGGACAGCGGCAGTAGCGGTGCCAGCTTCTCCAACATCGGCGGCGCGACCACGACCAACTATGTGTTGAACACCACCGGCCTGAATGGAACCTACCTGCTGCAACTGGTCGGAACTCCGTTTGGCGGCACTTCAGTCACGAGCGCGCCGGTCACGTTGATTGTGCAGCCGGCGAGCGCGCCGGTGGTCGTGACGGACACCACTGCCAATCCCAGCACGGCCACGGTTGGCGGCAACGACACGTTGTCGGCTTCATTCACCGGAACGTTGCCGATTCGTTATCAATGGCAGGTCAGCGCGAATCCGAGCGGCATTCCGGCGACGAGCCTCACGGCGCAAACCAACACCACGCTGGTTTTGAGCAATCTTCAGTTGAGCGACTCTGGCAAGTATTACAGTTTGCAGGCGTCAAATGCGATTGCGCCCAACGTCGTCAACAGCACCTGGCTGCAATTAAATGTGCAGCCGTTGACTGCCTTGGTTCAGCTTATCGCCACCAACTACGATCCCGTCAGCGGCGTTTGGACTAATTCCGCCGACAGCAACAACAACGCGACTTATTCCGGCGGATCAAATCCCACCTTGGATTCGGTCGTAACGCCAAACGGCTCCTCGGCGGTGAATGTTGTCTCCGGCGGCGGCAGTTTCCAACTGGTGTCGTCGCTTGATCCCAGCAGCGGTTACACCGTGCTTGCCTACGTCAAACCTTCCAGCACTTCCGGTCGTCACGCTTTGACAGGCGGTTCGTCTTCCGGTGCGTTGGAGTATGACATTTACAACGGCAATCAGGATTACCTGCGTGAGTATTTGCAGGACGTTGGTCATGGGAATGCGACCACCCCGACATCAAGCTTCAGCATGATTGGTGTGGCTGTCAATTCTTCGGGCGCGGCTTTCCGGTTGAACGGCGCATCTGATGGCAGCGTGGCGGGCGCGACGTTCGGTTCCGCCATCACCCGCATTGGCAACAACGAGGGCGCTGGTGATGGATATGTCGGCGACATCGCAGAAATTGACATCTACAGCGGCGTGTTGAGTTCCCTCCAGATCACAAACCTCGAGGCGCAGTTGGTCGCCAAATTCGGAGTTGTTGGCGTGGCCACGAACCCGACGAACATCACGACCGCCATCTCCGGCAATGTGCTGACCTTGAGCTGGCCGGCGGATCACATCGGCTGGCGTTTGCAGGTGCAGACGAATTCGTTGACCACCGGACTCGGTTTGGGCTGGACGGACGTTGCGGGTTCCGCTTCGGTGAACAGCGTCAACGTGACCATCAGCCCGGCGAACGGCGCGGTGTTCTATCGCATGGTTTATCCGTGAAGTTTTGGTGAAAGGCAGTTTGGGTGGGGGCGGCCACGAAAGCAGGCGTGGCCGCCCCTGTTTGCACGATAAATTTTGTTTTATGAAAAAAAACTTTGGAGGTTCGGACAGGTCGAAGCCGGGTTTGCCGCCTGCCAATGGTTTCACGTTGATAGAACTGCTCGTGGTCATCGCCATCATCGCCATTCTCGCGGCAATGTTGTTGCCGGCGCTGGCGAGTGCCAAGGCCCGCGCGTTGCAGATCCAATGCGCGAGCAACCTCAAGCAATGGGGACTCGCGGTGAATATGTATGCCGGTGACAGTGGCGACCGTTTTCCCGACTGTTCGACCACCATCAACGGCGTCGCCAGCGGTGCCCACGACCTCTCGCAGATGCCTTATGCGATGACGAATTTTTACACCGGGTATCTCTATAAAAACAAACCGGGCACCACCGCCAATGTGCGGTCGCAAAATGATGTCATGTATTGCCCGACCGACACCTGGCATCGTGACTACGAAGCGGCGAATAACATTCAAAACTTGATTGGTTACAATTATCTTCCCGGTCGTGATGCCGCCGGTTCGGACAACCAATACAACGGGGCCAATCCCAGCTTGCAGAACTGGGTGCTGCGGAAAAAACTCGGCAGTTCCTATCGTCTGGCACCCATCATCATTGATCGCCTGCAAAGATATAACAACGGATGGATTGATGCCGATGGCGTTCATCCCAGTTCCGTCCATTTCGCCAAGGGAAATGTCCCGCGCGGCGGCAACTTCGCCTACGAAGACGGCCATGTTGAATGGACGAAGTTTAGCGCCAGCAGCCCTTCGTCCAGCATTGATGTCGGTTGCACCATTGGCGGCGGCTCTTATGTCGAATACTATCGGCCGGCCAGCCTGTCTGCCGGGCCATACTGACCGGCAATGGCTGCCTGATTTGCGGTCTGAATTTTTATTATGAGGTTTTATCCATGGCAGCGGCGGCTGGGTTTTTTGACGGCGTTGTTCGCCGCCAAAGGATTGTTCGCCGCAATTTATGCCACCAATCTGCAATGCGATTCCTGGCAAAATCCCATCGGAATTGACAGCACCAATTCGCGTTTGAGCTGGCAATTGCAAACGACGATTGCCGGCGAACGCGGGCAATCACAGGCGGCTTTTCAAGTCTTGGTCGCGAGTTCCACCAACATGCTGGCGAACAATCAAGGTGATCTGTGGGACAGCGGCAAAATAATTTCGCCTGCCATCAGCACCAACTACGCCGGCACAACGCTGGCTTCCGCGCAGCAGGTTTTTTGGAAAGTCCGAGTTTGGGATAAAAACAATTCCGCCTCTGCGTGGAGTCCCGTGACGACTTGGACGATGGGACTGCTCAACCAATCTGACTGGCAGGGCGGCTGGCTCGTGACAACCAACACTTCCGGTTTCAATCTGACTGGCTGCAATTGGATCTGGTATCCCGAAGGCAACCCCGCCTCATCCGCGCCGGTCGCCACGCGATATTTTCGCAAGAGCGTTTCTGTCCGCACCGATTCGGCGCTTACCAGCGCGACACTTCTGCTGGCTGCGGACAATTCCTACATCGCCTACATAAACGGCACGAATGTGGGTCAGGGGTCGGATTACACTGTCGCCACTCCGTTCACCGTGACCGCACAGCTTCAGGCCGGCGCGAACACCATCGCCATCGCCGCGAGCAACGCAGGAACCTCGCCCAATGCCGCCGGCCTCATCGGCAAATTGATTTTGAAATACGCCGACGGCGCGCAGACGAACATCCAGATGGACGCCACTTGGAAATCTGCGAAAACATTGCAGGCCAACTGGCAACTGCCGAGCTTCAACGACAGCTCCTGGTCCTCCGCGTTGGTGTTGGGCGCTTTCGGCATCAGTCCTTGGGGAACTGGTGTGTCCGTGCAGACCGGTTTGCCAATTTTTCGCCGGCAGTTCACGGTCAACTCCGGTTTGCAACGTGCGGCGATTTACATCTGCGGTCTTGGCCAATACGAATTGTCGGCGAACGGCGTAAAAGTCGGCAACGTCCTGCTCGCTCCGGGCTGGACGAAATACGACAAGACTTGTCTCTATGACTCGCTCGATCTCACTTCCTATCTGACCAACGGCAACAATGCGATCGGCGTCATGCTGGGCAACGGCATGTATAACGTGCAGGCCAGCTCGCGCTACACAAAGTTCACCGGTTCGTTCGGTCCGCCGAAAGTGATCGCGCAAATTCATCTTTTCTACACCAACGGCACGAGCCAGATCATCGCGAGCGATTCATCGTGGCTGACGACATCCGGCCCGATTACTTTTTCCAGCGTTTATGGCGGCGAAGATCACGATGCACGGCTCTTGCCCGCCGGTTGGAATCAAGCTGGCTTCAACGCCACCAACTGGTCGCCGGCGGTCGTGACGAACGGGCCGGGCGGAACCTTGCGCGGTCAATCCCACGCCGCGCCGCCGATTGTTGCCACGCAAACCTTGCAACCAATCAAAACCAACAACCTTTCCAGCACCACTATCGTCTATGACCTCGGCCAAAACGCGGCGCTCATTCCCACGTTGATGGCGCACGGCGAGGCCGGCGCAAGCATTCAAATCACCCCCGCCGAATTGACGAATAGTGATGGGACGGTGAATCGCGGGTCGGTCGGCGGCGGCAGTGCTTATTGGAAATACACTTTGGCCGGCAACGGAACTGAAACTTGGACGCCGCGATTTTTTTATCACGGCTGCCGTTATCTGCAAGTCGTGTTGACTGCCGCGCCCGGTTCATCGTCATTGCCAGTGGTGGATTCGCTGTCAGGCGTGGTCATCCAAGCCGCGACCGCAAACGTCGGGGATTTTTCCTGCTCAAACGATTTGTTCAACCGCACGCGCACGCTCATCCGCTGGGCGCAGCGGAATAATTTGATCAGCCTGTTGACCGATTGCCCGCATCGCGAACGCCTCGGCTGGCTTGAGCAATACAACCTGCACGGCCCGTCGCTGCGTTATGAATTCGATGTGGGACAGTTGTTCGCCAAGACGATGCAGGACATGGCGGACAGCCAGACGGCGTCCGGGTTGCAGCCGAGCATCGCACCGGAATACGTCGTGTTCAGCGGTGGTTTTCGCGATTCCCCGGAATGGAGCAGCTCGGTGATCATCGTTCCGTGGCAGCATTATCTTTTCACCGGCGACGACACGTTGCTGCGGAATTATTATTCCACGATGACGAATTATTTCGGCTACCTGAAAAATCAGGCGGTCAACAATTTCTTAAATTATCCCAGCGGTCTCGGCGACTGGTATGACATCGGGCCAAACGCGCCGGGCTACTCGCAGTTGACGCCCGTCTCGCTGACCGCTGACGCCTACTATTGTCTGGACGCGCAGATTCTCGCAAAGGTCGCGACTGTGTTGGGCAAGACCGCCGAAGCGAGTCAGTTCAGTTCGCTTGCCACGAACATCGCGTCCGCTTTCAACAGCACCTATTACTCGGCTGGCAATGGTTATTACTCCACCGGCTCGCAGACCGCGCAATCCATGCCGCTCGCGCTCGGAATGGTGGATTCCAATAAGCAAGCCTCCGTGACGGCGGCGCTCGTGGCGAACGTGTATTCTCAGGGCCTGACCGCCGGCGACATCGGCCATCGCTATGTCCTGCGCGCGTTGGCGGACATGGGACGTTCGGATGTGATCTTTGATCTGCACAGCGGCACGAACACCGCTGGTTATGGTTACATTCTTAATCAAGGCGCGACCGCATTGACTGAAGCGTGGGACGCCAACCCCAGCAGCTCGCAAGACCACTTCATGCTCGGCCACATCACCGAATGGTTTTATCACGACCTCGCCGGCATTCAATCCGACGACACTGCTCCGGGTTTTCAACGCGTGATCATCAAGCCCGCCTTTGTCGGCGGCATCACTTCCGTAAGCGCCAGCTACAATTCCGTGCGCGGAACGATCGCCAGCAGTTGGACTTGCTCCAACAACCAGGCGACGCTCAATGTCACCATCCCCGTCGCCTCGACCGGCAAGATTTATTTGCCGGTGCTCGGCAATGTCACCACGAATTTGTTGGTGAAGGAAAGCGGCTCGACCATCTGGCGAAACGGCGCGGCGAATGGCGGCGCGTCCGGCGTGGCGTTTGACCACACGCAAGGCAGCGGTTCGCAAACTTACTCGGCGTGGAGCATCGGCTCTGGCAGTTACCAGTTTGCTTGGAATGTTTTGACGGCACCCACCGGCTTGCGCGCATCCGCCGGCAATGCGCGGGTGACACTATGTTGGAATTCAATCCCAAACGTGACCGGCTATAATGTGAAACGCTCGAACACAAGTGGCGGCAGTTATACCTTGATTGCCAGCGGTGTTACCGACACAAATTATGCAGACGTGGGACTGGCAAATAACACGAATTATTTCTACGTCGTTTCCGCAGTCAGTGGTGATGGCGAAAGCGCCAACTCCGCCGAGGTGAACGCCACCCCGGCAGCCATCGTGAATTTTGGTTTCGAGACGCCGGGCGTGGGAACCTATCAATACAATCCGTCCGGCGGCAGTTGGACGTTTTCTGCCCAGTCCGGAGCCAACGGTTCCGGCATCAGCGCGAACGGCAGCGCCTTCACCATCGGAAACCCAAGCGCACCCCAGGGATTTCAGGTGGCCTTTATCCAAGGCACTGGAAGCATTTCCCAGACATTGATTGGCCTGATTGCCGGAGCGATTTATCAAGTCACCTTTGCTGCCGCCCAGCGAAATAATATTTATGGCGCGCAGACCGGTCAGACTTGGCAGTTGAAAGTGGACGGCACGACCATCGGCACCTACGCGCCGCTACAGTCAGCGACGAATTACACGACTTGCAGCGGCACTTTTTCGCCTTCGTCAGCGGGCAGTCACACGCTGGCTTTTGTGGGAAGCAACGCCAACGGCGGCGATAACACAGTTTTCATTGACAACGTGCAGTTGTCATTCGTGCCGGTTTTAGCTTCGCCGAATCTGGGCGGCCAGTTCGTCAACGGGCAGATTCAAATTTTCTGGCCGGCGGATCACACTGGCTGGAGATTGCAGATGCAAACCAATCTGCTCGCGGGCACCAACTGGCTGACGGTGCTGGGATCCATGTTCACCAATCAATTTGTTTCCCCGCTTGATCTCGCGAACGGCAGCGTATTTTTCCGGCTCGCCTATCCATGAAGCGAATGTCACCCATCGCAGGCAAAGTTGCATTCTTTTCACGCCGCGTGCTGGCGGCGCGAAAAATTGACGGCCTGTTGATCATTACAGTGATGTTTGGATTGTTCGCCGCTCCGTTGCAAGGAATGGCCACGACCAATTTCTTTAATTTCAGCCCCACCACATTGTCAGCCGGGGCCGGGCCGACGAATCCGACCAACGGCGTGGTGACAATCAGCGGTAGTAATCTGACCGCCGGCGACGTGATTGTTTTCGACGGCGTCGTGGCGAACGTAAATGGCACGACGGGCGACAACTGGGGTTCCATCAATCTCAATGCCGGCGGTTTTCTGGGGCTGACCACCGGGCGATTTGGCGTGTTGTTGCGGACGGGAACCGGCAACACCCAATGCCAACTTTACACCAATGGCGTGGCTGGCCCGGTTTTTCCCGGCACATCGGAGATCAGCACGAATCGCGTGGTTATCACGTTGTATGTTTCCATCACGGGCAGCACGGCGAATCTCGGTTATCGCGTGCAAATTGACCAAGGGTTGACCGGTTCGTTCACCTCCACGTTGACCGGCACGAATCTGACCTTTACGGGCAATACCATCACGCTGACCTTTGGCGCGAACAACGCGACTGAATTATTTTACCAGACGCCGCGCGCGATGTTTAATTTTAGTCCCACCACGTTGTCCGCCGGAGCCGGCCCGACAAATCCGACCAATGGTGTGGTAGCGATCAACGCCAGTCTTCTGAATGCAGGCGATACGATTGTTTTCGACGGCGTCGTGGCCAACGTGAACGGAACGACCGGAGACAACTGGGGTTCCATCAATCTGAATGCCGGCGGATTTTTGGGGCTGACCACGGCGCGCTTTGGCGTGTTGTTGCGGACGGGAACCGGCGCGAACCAATGCCAGCTTTACACCAACGGCGTCGCTGGCCCGGTGTTTCCAGGCACATCAGAGATAAGAACTAATCGCGTCGTAATCACGCTTTACGTCGCAACGATGGGCAGCACGACCAACATGGGTTATCGCGTGCAGATTGACCAGGGCATGACTGGTTCTTTCACCTCTACGTTGACCGGCACGAATCTGACTTTCACGGGCAACACCATCGCGCTGACTTTCGGCGCGCAGAACGCGGTTGAATTATTTTTCCCGATGGCGCAGGGAATTCATCTGCAACTGCCGCACACAAACTTGCTCGCGGGCGCGACGGATCAATCCGTGTTGACGGTGGACTATTTGTTCGCATCGAATTCCGTCCCGAATTTCAATCCGGGTTTTGCCTACACATCCAGCAACACGAACGTCGTCGCGATTTCCAGCCAGGGTCTCATGCTGGCGAGAAGCAATGGCACGGCGAGCATCACCGCGAGCTACTACAGTTTTTCGGACAGCAAGTCCGTCTCCGTCACCAACATTTCCGGCGCGTTGCAGGCAGTGAGTCTGGTGGTCACGAATCAAATGCAGGTTTACGCCACGCAACAGGCCGGTGTGCGCGCGGATTTTGCGAATGTGACGGGCGTGGATCTGATGAGCATCGCCCGGCCCGCGTTCGCGTCGGGAAACACCAACATATCTTTAGTCTCCATCGGCGGCGTGATCACTGCCATCGCACCCGGTCTGGCGACCATCACGACGAGCTACGGTGGCTTTACGAACACCAAATCCATCACGGCATTTTTTCCATCAAACCGTTTTATCTACGACACCTTTGGTGATGGCTTTTGGAAAATCGTCAACGTGGGCAACGGCAATTCACTCGTGATGAATTCTGTCGGCGGCAGTCAGGCGGTCGCGACGAACACCGCGTTCGACCAGCAGTTTGAGCTGCTTTACAACTATGAGAACAGCACGTTTCGCATCCGCAATCACACGAGCTGGCTGTGCGTGGGCGCGAAAAACAATGGCGCGTTGGGTGCTGACGTGCAGACGGTGAATTACGTCGGCTCCAGCAGTCCGTCGCAGCAGTGGTATCTGATTGATGCGGGTAGCGGCAGCTATCGCATCATCAATCGCGCCAGCAATCTCGCTTTGCAGACGGACAATGGAAATCCCGCCACCCTCACACTCGCTCCGGCCTCCACCAACGCCGCGCAACTCTGGACGTTTTCTTATCAGACGCATTTTCCAAAGAAAGGCATCGCGGGTTACGAAAGTAATTACGCCGTCTATAATTTGAACTGGGCTTGCAACTACGATGACTTCACCACTGTTAATTTGCCAGCGGCGGTAAATTATATTCCGATGATGAATGCCGCGCAGTATTGGGAGCCGTTGAGCGATATTCAGTCGCGCGCTCCCGGCTGGGTGGCCAGCGCGGAGCCGACCTGTTTACTCGCCTACAACGAGCCGGACAACACCGCCGCCAACGGCGGCTCCAACACCAGCACCAACGATGTGCTTGGCGCATGGCCATACATTCAGGCGCTGAATATGCCGATTGTCAGCCCGGCCTGCGCCAACACTTACGGCGACTGGATGTATAACTTCTACACGATGATTGCCGCGAACAGCTATCGCCTGGATTACACGGCGGTTCACCTGTATCAAACACCGAACGCCAGCGCGCTCATCAGCAACTTGCAGAATGTCTATAATACCTGGGGTCGTCCGGTGTGGCTCACGGAATTTTCGCCCGTTGACTGGAATGGCAACCAGGGCTGGACGGAAAATGATGATTACAATTTTCTCGCCGAGTTCATGTGGATGGCCGAGGACAATGTGTGGTTGAAACGCTACGCTATTTTTCCATTCAGCGGCACAAATCCAAATCCGCCTTACACGAGCGTAACCGCCGGCTATCGGGGAAATTTTTTCCTCGCCGACGGCGCCACGCTCGCGCCCTACGGCGAACTTTATGCGACGTGGGACGCGAACCGCACGCTGCAAACCCGCACGCCGTTTTTGATCCAAAACCTTGGAACGAGTTTCCGCCTGACTTCGACGAATAGTTTCAGTGCGCCGCAGCCAGCGACGATTTACATGCGCGACGCCTCGGCGCAATGGGCGCTGCTGCCCGCGCAAACGGCAAACCGTTATTACATCATCTCCCTCAAAGACGGACGCAGGCTTCGCGATTCGAGCGGCAACATCAACCTCGCTCCTATCGGCACCACCGGCACGACGGTGGAATGGTGGATGAACGGGCCGGACAGCAAGGGTTATTACTATATTGATAACACGGCGGCCTCGCAAAGCGTGCGCGCGACCGGCACGGCCCCGGCGATCTCCTTCAGCATGATCAACGATCCTGCACCCAGCACGGCGACGCAGTGGCGGCTCGTCAAACCGTATCAGCCCGTCACGATTGTCACCGCCGCGCCGCCGGTCGTGAGCATCACTTACTCGAACTCGTCCGCGCAACTAACTTGGTTGGGCAACGGCTCTTTCTACAACGTCTATCGCAGCACGGCCTCTGGCAGCGGCTATGTTCAAATTGCCAGCCTGATCACGAGCAACGGTTTTTCCGATGGCAACTTGCAAAATGGCAGCACCTATTTTTACCTCGTGAGTGCGCTGAACATTTTAGGCGAGCAATCCGCATATTCTGCCGAAGTTGCCGCCCGCCCGGCCTCAAGTGATTCTCAGCCCGTAAATTTCTACCTTGCAAGCAAAGGTGCCCAAAATGGAATCCAGTTCAACTGGGCTACCGACCACATCGGATGGCGATTGATGATAAACACGAATAACCTGTCTCAGCCAAACTGGATTGCCGTGACAAATTCAGAGACGACGAATCAAATGTGGTTGCCAAACGATTCATCACAAGCGGGCGTTTATTTCCGACTCGTTTACCCGTGAGCGGCAATGGTCATCGCAACTGGAAGCATTACAACCCACGCCGAGCAGCCATGTCCAAAAGGCGACCGAGCGCAATTCCCATCAGTTCTAGGGCAATCCGGCCAGCTTCAACAATTCATAGGGCTACTTTCGCATGTTGATGAGGTCAGTGGAGTTGTATGAGGATTATGTTATCCGCTATAGCCCGGCGCGAGTCGTGATGCCTGTGGGAGGATGGACCCTACGACCACTGCTTTGCGGATTCGCGCGATGTGCTCTTGCCGGGATTGATTGGCGAGCGGGGGATGGCCTTTAGTTCAATGCCGGTTCTGTATAACGCCATTGGCCGACGGTCGGGGTATACGCACAAGCTAGTCACGAAGCCGGACCGTTTGGTTACGGCCTGCATCGGGAACTCACCGCGCTGGGCGCGACCAATCATGTCATCCGCCCGCGCAACTGGGACGACGAGCCCAAGCGCGTCAAGACCGACCGCACTGATGCGTTGGCCAGGCTCACCGCCCTGGATCGGTTTGTGGTTGGGAACAAACACGCCTTGGCCTTGGTGCGCGTGCCCACCGAAGCCGAGGAACGTTCCCGCACCGAAAGCCGTTTGCGCCAGAGCCTGCGCAAGGATTTGAAACGCATCGCCCAGCGTGGCCGGGGACTTACTGCAATCCGGGTATCGCCTCAAGGGTTGCTGGTATGGCCCGCGCACCTGGCCGCAGATTGAGCTTCCCGGCTGGCTCGTCCAACTGCTGCTGCCGCTCCAGGCCGCCGCCAGCGCCTTGAACGAACTGGTCAGGGAACAGACTGCGAAAATCGAAAGCCAGAGCACTCAACCCCGGCCCAAAGGTCTGGGCAAGTTGACCGAACAACTCATCAGCCGGGAACTCTGCGATCCCAAACGCTTCCAGAACCGGCGGCAGGTCTCCAGCTATCTGGGATTATGTCCGGGCGAACACAGTTCGGGATAACGACAGCAACGTGGCGGCATCACCAAAACCGGCAATCCCCGGTTGCGCTGGGCCTTGTGTGAAGCGGCGTGGCGGCGCGTGCGCTTCCAGCCCGACTACCGCCTGTGCAAGAAATGGCAGGAACAAATCCTCAACCCCAAGATCGGCGCGGGCCGGCGCAAACAACTGATCGTGGCGTTGGCGCGCGGCTTCGGCGTGGACTGGTGGCGGCTCTGCACTGGCCAGACCACGGCGGAGAAACTGGGGTTGAAGCTGGTCGACTAGAAAACCACCGTTGCTTCCCGAATGATGAACTGAATTTTCGGAGCGGTGTCGCGCTCGCTGCACCCCCTTGGGAACAGGCGACTGTTTCCGTGCTAAAGAATGAGCCGACTCGCTTCGTCCGCCTCAAATGATCGCAAAGGTTTTGTGGCACTCAGTCACCGACTGACGTGCGGATAGGAGGCCGAGCTTGGAGTAAAACTCCAACGCGCTGCGGACGAAGACGCGAACCGGACAAACCCCCAAAACCGCTTTTGAGAAAAAAGAAATGAAATCCTTCACTTGAAACCAAACGGTCGGGGCGGCAAAAAGTCATCCCGCTGCCGCGCGCGACGGCGCTCCGCATCCGCTGCGCTCCGCGCGGCCTCGCCCCACCCAAAAAAATCCAAAACCGCGCTTGACTCAAATGCCCTCATAGGAGGGGGAACCACTTGGCCCCCGTTTCTGAAAGTGTCATCAACCGGGCGCAAAGAATTTCGCGCCGGAAAGCCGCGCCGCGCTCCGACCTCGGAACGCGCCGGCAACCGCGCCATAAATCGAATGAGACGCCACGCGCCGCGCCGCTCGCCGCGCCGACACGATAAGAAAGGGGATGGAATGCACCGGCCCGGCAAATCAAAACGCGCCTGCGGTCAAAGGTGAAAGCCGAAAAGCAAAAAGCGCGGCGGGAAAACCCGCCGCGCCTGAATTGAAAGGTTAGATGTTAAATCGCGCCCCAGACTTTGCCGCGCCACGCCGCCAACAGCCGCGCCGTGCGAATGGCCGCGCCGTCCGGCGGGACGGTGGCCAACGCGCCGAGCCGCCCGCCGTGCAGCTTGGCCGAGACTGCCGCCAACCGCGCCACGCGCCGCGCCGTGCGCTTTTGCCGGCTGCCGCAACGCTGGACGGCGGCAGCCAACGCCGCCGCCATCGCGCGCCGCTGGCCGCGCCGCGCCGCCCGTGCGGTCAGTTTGGAAACCCGCTTTACTTCACGGCCTTGAATCTTGCCCCGTTGCAACTTGAGCTTTGCCGATGGCCGCGCCGCCCAAGCCGCCGCCAGCGCCGGCACGGACAACGCGGCGTTGCGCTCGACTGCGTGCCAACAAATAAAACCGTGCTCGCTGACCGCTTGCACCAATGCCCGGACATCCGCCAACGACGCCGCGCCTTGCCGCAGGTTGAACTGGAATGAAAAGCCGAGCCGTCGCACCGCTTGCGAAAGTGCATCGCCCGCCCGCCGCCGCCCGCGCCCGATGCCGCTCGCCTTGTAACCCGCCGACACCGCCGCCGAATCCAACGCCAAGCCGCCCAGCATCAGCGCCGCCGCGTGGCCGACCTTGGCCACCGACGCGACCCGCCGCCCTACCGCCGCCGCCTGCAACGCCGCCAAACGCGCCGCCAGTTTGCCGACCCGTTGCGCCCGCGCCCGCCCATACCGCAGCCGCGCCGCTTTATCGGCGCGGGACTCATCGCCGACGAACGCCGGCAACGGCACCGCCGACGCCGCCAACGCCTGCGGCGCTTGATCCTCGAAATACACCGCCGCGCCACCGCACCTTCACCGTCACTCTCAACAAGGTTAGCCAAACGATGCCAAAAGAAGTTCCGCTCCCCCAGTTTGAATCGGTTTATTTTCAGCTTCAAGGAATCATTTCTGAAATCTACAAAGAAATGGCTGCCACCCGGCTCGCTCTTGTTCGACCGGATATTATTTCAAGCAAGGTCGCCGAGAATCCTGAAACCAGCGTGCCGGCAAGCGAAAGCATTCACACCAAAGGCAAGCTCCGATGCAATGATGGGTTTGAGCAAATCCGGATCGGGGACGATTACTATGATTTGCGCAAGCGCAGGAAAGCCCAGCTCTGCATCGAATATCTTTTCAATCATCAGGCATTCAATGCTGCGTCTGCGCGGCATTTCTTGAAAGAGATTGACCCTTATGTGAGGAAAATGGGCGATTATCGGCGGTCAAAGGACATCAGGATTGACCATTACTTCGCCGGTCGCAAAGGCCAGCTTTTTCCAAAACTTCGGGATGAGTTGATACGGGCAGCACCAGGACGAAAAGGGAAATTTTATTTGAAGACGGACTAGCCAGTCCGTTTGACACTGTTTGACACTGTTTGATACTGTTTACAAAAGCGCGTTTTAGCCAAGTAAATAGAGGTTAAAACGCGGCCTTCACGTTTCACATTGTAAACATTCGCTCTCGTAAACTGGGGTGAGTATTTTTCCTTCAGCTTTAACACAGATATGCTGAAATTAGTAAAAACACTCCGGTTCGTAGCGCTCCGCCTTCGCGACGGCCTATCCGGCTTGGTTTGCGAGTTCCTGGTGGAAACGCCGAACCAAATATATCAGAAAGGAGCGGCGCAATGAACCAAAATTTGATCGCCCAAGCCAAGCTCCGTCTGCCGCTGCCCGCGCTGATGATGCTTCTCGGCTTTGGCGACCACGCCAAAAAATCCGCGCTGTGCGTGTTCCATAAGGACGGTTCCGCCAGCTTTAGCATTTATCAGCGCGAGGATGGCTCATGGGGATGGAAGTGCCATGCCGGCTGCGGCGGCGGCGACGAAATTGATTTCCTCGCCAAACATCTCGGCTTGAACAATGCCGACGCCTGTCGTGAATACATCAAGCTGGCCGGCCTCGGCGACCCGCCAGCGGCTGCTGCTGACGGTCCCCGGCGTCTCGTCGCAACCTACGACTACCTGGACGAAACCAGCGTGCTGTTGTTCCAGGTCGTCCGTTTCGAGCCAAAGACATTTCGCCAGCGCCGGCCAGATCCGACCGCAGCCGATGGTTGGTCCTGGAAACTTGATGGTGTTCGCCGCGTTCTTTATCGCCTGCCTGAAATCGTCGCCGCCGTCCAACGCGGGGACATGATCGTCGTGCCTGAAGGCGAAAAGGATGTGGCCGCGCTCGTGGCCAAGGGAGTCGTCGCCACTTGTAACGCCGGTGGTGCGGGCAAGTGGACGGACGATTACACTGCCACGTTGCGCGGTGCGGACGTTGTCATCATCGCCGACAAGGATATTGCGGGCCGCAACCACGCCCAACTGGTGGCTGGAAAACTGCATGGCCACGTAAAATCCCTTCGCATTGTTGAATTGCCGGACGTCAACGGCACCCCCGTCAAAGACGCACATGATTATTTCACCGCCGGCGCCACCGCTGACGATTTCCACGCGGTCATTACGGCTGGCGCGCAATATACGCCGCCAGCCGCCGGGCCAGCAGGATTGCCGGACGATGATGGTGCCGCCTTTGGGCCTAAACCATTTCCAATCGAGTGTTTGCCGCCGGTCATCGCTCGCATGGTTCGTGCCGTGGCGGCCGCGCATCGTGTTCCAGAATCAATGCCGGGTCTGATTGCGATTGCCATGATCGCGGCCACCCTCGGCAAAGGACTGGCTTTGGATTGGCGTCCCGGCAAGGCCCCAACGCCGGCCAACTTGTTTGCTCTGCTAACTGCCGGCTCAGGTTCGGGCAAAACCGAATGTCTCAAGCAACTTGCCGAGGCGTTTCTCAAATTTGAACGCCGCCTCCAGGAAAATTGGCGCAAGCTAATCATGCCCAAATTGCTAGCCGACCAGAGATTTCATGAAACCCAACTAAAGAAGCTCGACCGCAAGCTCGCCAAGGATTCAACGAGTGTCGAGGATTCCAAGTGCTTCCGCGACGAACTGTTAATCCATCTGGCGCAAATCGAGGAAATCAAGGCCAAACTCCACGAACCGCAACTTTCGATTCAGGACGCCACCGTGGAGAAAATTGCCACCGTCTTGCACCAGAACGATGAGACGACCTGCAGCATTTCTTCCGATGCCCGTAAACCATGTGACAATCTTCTGGGCCGCTATTCCGCCAACAAGAAAATCGCTGACGACAGCATTTATTTGTGCGCCTTTAGCGGTGATGACGTGAAGATTGACCGCCAAAACCGGGAAAGTATCCGGTTGAGCAATCCCAACATGACGTTGCTCTGGGCGCTCCAGCCCGACGCACTCGAGTTGCTGCTGGACGAAGATAGTCTACAGCAGGGCGGGTTCCTGGCTCGCTGCTTGATCGCCCATACGCATGCGGAACCGCAACACATCGGCGGAGACATGTGCATCATTTCCGAACCGGTGCGCACCGGCTGGGAAAACCTCATCCGCAATCTGCTCGTGACCTACCGGCAACCGCCGGCGTTTACGCCGCCTGAAACTGAAACCATGACCGAAGTAATCTAATGCAAACCCACATCATCACTGCCACCCCCGAAGCCCGCCAACGGCTGGAAGCCTACTACAACGACATCGTGGACCGCCGGAACACCGGCGAGCTGAACGACGTCAGCCAATATGCTTCCCGCTGGGCCGAGCACGCGGCCCGCCTCTCTCTAACGCTCCACGCGGGCCTTTACGGTGACATGGCGCACCAGCATTCGCTCGATCTCGAAACCGCCGAGAACGCCGTGACGCTCGTCAGGTGGTTCGCCGACCAGCAGCTTGGTTTACTCGCCAAGGGCCGCCTGGCGGCCGGCACCAAGGTGGAGGATGCGGTTCTCAAATTGATCGAAACTTACCGCGAGCGCAAAGGCCAAGATTTTATCACGGCACGCGACGTGCATCGTGTACACATCACTTCCGCGCCGGAGACTGCGAAAACGCTGCTGGCGCGGATGGAAGCCGACGGCTTGCTCGTCGGCGTGGACAACACCCCGGCACATGGCGGCAAGACGACACGCACCTACCGGGCCGTCAAGAATCCAGTTCCCGGTTGAGAAACAGTTGCTACGCACCACGAATGAAGAAGCATGTCCGATAGGGACGGAACATTGGCAAAATTACAGAAATCAAAGACAAAAATCACAGATATGAAAAAGCAACTGAAAATCCAAGCCGAATCTAAAGAAGCGCTGATTTAATCGGAGTTGGAAATCTTGCCCAAACTTCAGATTGCTAGGATGGCGCAGGAACGATTTTGATTTCAAGGGAAGGTGGATTTCGATGGTCGAAACCGGGTCGGATTTCCTGAGCGGTGATTTAATCAGCGCTTCCCTAAACGACGCCCGGCTGCGGCACGGGCCTTGGCGGCGTCCGCAGAGGCTTTCGAATTGGCGTGGGAGGAATCGGAGAAATTCGAAGCCGACATTGATAAAAATTCATTGCGAACGGTTGCCGATGTGCTGGAGGCTTACGGCACCCCGTCCTGCAAGCATGGCTTGGGGCGGATGATTATCGAGAAGTTCGGTCTCTGGCATCACTTCGCATTCAACCCCGTCACCGGTCTTTACCAAAAAACGGCAGCGAGCTATCCCGAAAAATAAAATGAATGCAACTGAATCATCGGCGGGACCAGGCGCGCTGGACGCGGGGGCGTTTCAGTCGGGCTGGCGTCCGAAGACGGTGACCCGCGCGCGGGACCGCATTTCCGAATCAGTGAGGGCGCGGAAAAACATGAAAAGGAAGGCGCATGAACTCAAATTCTGAATCACCAATTGCGGATCGCGAATTGCCCGCATTGCCGCTGGTGGCAGCCAGCCCGGCTCCGGGATCGCGGCGGCAAAAGGCAGGCATGAACCGTAGCGTTGACATGGAAGAAACTTCAAATGGCCAGTATCGGCCGATCGAAGGCTTTATTTCAAAAGTCGAAGTTGCTGCCCGGCTGGGAAAAACTGCCCGCACGGTCGAACAGTGGATGCAGCGCGGTGTAATTCCATATATAAAAATTGGGAATGGCAGACGCGCAACCGTGCTTTTTAAATGGGCGGACATCGAGGCTCACTTGAAAAATAATTTCGGGGTTGGTTGCAACTCCTAACGAAAGCGCCCCGCTTTATGAAACCACGCCGTGCGGGAATTCGTGTCTTCAGCGAGCTATTCTGCGCAAACGGTTTCCGTCCGGGGCAGCATCAAGACAACGCTCCATTCGGTTTGGCAGTCACGGGCATTATGGAAAACCACTTCTGCGCCTCCTGCGGCGTCACCAGTTCACGGTAATTGCTGAAGATCATTGCCGCCGAATTTCCGGCCTCCAGCGCGGTGCGGTTCACGTCGCCGGTTTCCGCCACCCGGTAGGAAATGTATGAATGCCGCAAGGCGTTGTTTTTCCAAGGCACTTTTGATTCGTCGGAAATTGACCGCAGCGTCTTGTAAAGCCAGTCGTCGTTATACGGATAGACCAGTCCTGCCTTTTTTGCGTAGGGCTGCAACCAGCCACGAAGGTTCGGGTGCATCTCCACCTGACGCCGGGCCGCAGTCTTGGCCTTCGCCGCCTCGACCACGATGTAGCCGGTTTCAAATTTCACATCACACCAGTCCAGCCGCATGATCTCCGCGCTCCGCAGGCCGGTAAATGCGCCGATGGCGAGGAACGGAACCATGTCCGCGCTGGCGACGGCAAGCAGCTTGGTTATTTCGCCCGGCGTAAAAATCTCAATGGCCCCGCCGTTGTCCTTGATCTTTTCAACCGCGTCGAATTCATTCCAGTCGCCCGGCAACCACTTCCGTTTCTTGGCGAACTCCAAAAGTGTGATGAGCGTCAGCCGGAAATTATTGTGTGACCGGGCGGAAACTTTTCCGCCGTCCGCTTTGGTCAGGCCGTCGAGGAAAATACGAATCTTGTCGGCGTCAACCTGGCCGATATTGCCTTGGATGCTGCCTTTGAACTGGCCGAGCCGATAAACCAAATCCTCCAGGTAGCGCGGGCTGACGCCTTGCGCCCGCTTTGCCTCAATGAATCCGTCCACGACTTCGGCAACGGATTTTTGCGGCAGTTTTTGCGGGTGGCGCTTGGCATATTCCCGCGCCGCCTCGATCACCAGGTCGCTGCCGAGAATCTTCACGGCTTCGGCGTAATGGCGGGCAACCACGTCCAACGGCAGGTTGATACCTTTTGATTTTAGCTCGGTTTTTGCCCGCATGAATTCCGTGCGGTCGGCAGTTTTGAGAAATCCGGTCTCGGTGGGCCTGCCCTCGTTCAGATCGTCCAAAACGTCCTCGGCGCTTTTCTTCAATGCGAAGTAATCAGACGCGGATTTGCGTTGCCGCTCGCCATTCTGGTCATAATAGGCCAGCGTGTAACTGGGATAACCTTTGGTCGGTGTCTGGTAGATCGTGACACTGACACTCCCGCGCCGGATTGTCTTCGGGAACTCGGGTGTTTTCATGGCCAACATTGTCAGGAAAATTGTCAGGAAAGTCAATCTTCAAGATTAAAACCCGCGTTTTTCAGGGGTTTAAGTGGTAGCGCGCACGGGAATCGAACCCGTCTTTCAGCCTTGAGAGGGCCGTGTCCTAAC
>CZKV01000047.1_pt1 | contig 31508 bp, 26 predicted proteins | sample 1122411 | NCBI WGS metagenome assembly CZKV01 (sample SAMEA3539301, study PRJEB10725) | soil metagenome | biome: tundra; feature: field; material: soil | place: USA | collected 2010-05 | depth 0.15 m | reverse complement strand
GGATTCGTGGTCCATCGAAGAACGCGAACGCTTGGAGGTTGAAGCGCTTGAACTAGCGACACCGATGCAGCGCAAGATGCTGGAGCGCGGCGGCTCATTGGCTGAAGCAACGCGCACGACGTTGTTGAATGCTTACGCGCTCAAACTCATGCAGCAGGGGATTTAAATCGTTGCGGCAATACACGTCACGGTCGTGTTGCCGCCGCCCTGACCAGCGCGCGCATCCAGCCGTTCCGGCTACCCCGCCACCCGTGGCCGGCCGGCATGGCTGCACGCGCTCGTCACGTCGGCAATGCAGTGGCCTTTCCGTCAGGCGTCGGGAACACCGCCGCCAGACCGAAAGCACGGCAAAAGTGATTTCAATCGAACCAAGTGATTCGCGCCGTGACTTCGGCCACGCAAATATTTGACGCCACCGGCAGCGGTGCCAGTTCACACTGTTTTCGTCAGGCGCGATGAACTGGTTGTTTCATTGTATGGCGGGCGTTTCCGCGTCAAGAAGTTCTCTGGTCTGCAAAGTAAAATATGGGGAAAGTTATTCACATAGAAATTGCATCTGCACAGGGTAGATTCCGGCGCGCTCGCCTTCGTCCGATTGTATGTCTGGCTTGTGCTCGTCAAGGTCGTCCGAAACAGACAATGGCGCTGCGCGCCGGTGGTTCTGTTTGCGGCTCCACCGTTGACCAGCACAAGCCAGACAGGGACTTGGCTCTTAAGGATTGCGCGCCGGGGATTTCTTGCCGGAAAGTGTTTTAAGTTTTTACGACGACGGGCTGGTTGACCAGTTGTAACACCCAGGAACCATGCTTGAGCTGATTGCGGGCGTGCAAATCGGCGTCATACAAGGTGCGCGTCTGCCACATCTTCCAAACGATTTTCAGCCAGCGTTGGCCCAACGCCCGCAACGCGCAGGCATGGCTTTTACCTTTGGCACGAAGTGCAGTGTAGTAAGTCGCCGCCCACGGACAAAATTCGCGGCTTAAATTGGCCCACAGATGCACGGCATTTCGCAACGACTTGTTGCATTGGCGGCGCAGATAAACGCGATGAATTTGGCCCGACTGATAACTGACCGGCGCGGTGCCAGCCAGACATTGCAGAGCTTGTGCGTCAGGAAACAGCGCGCGGTCGTCACCGATCTCGGCCAGCAGCCGGGGCGCAATCTTGTCACCAGCGCCAGGCAGCGAGCCGAACAGTTTCGCATCGGGATGCTGGGCAAACAGGCGGCGGATTTCCTGTCGGTATTCGGCGATTTGCGTTTCGAGCAGTTGCAACTGCCGGGCGCGGGCCACGGCCAGTTTGGATTTGGCGCGGATCGCGGCCTCCGAACCGGCGAACTGCTGCGCCCGCGCAAAAATCTCCAGCCGCCGCTGATAGGTTGCCGGCCGGGCGAGCTTGTGAACGTGCAGGAACTTTTCCCATTTGCGTTTGCCCGCCTTGGCCAAAACCTCCGGCGTTGGAAAGGCAATGACGAAAGCCCACGCCGCCAACATCGTCCAGTCATCAAAAGCTTCCAGTGCCGCCGGATAATAGTCATACAACGATTGGCGCAACTGCGTGATCAACGCCGTGCGGTCGCGGATCAACGCCACTTCATCGCGGCACAATAAGCGCAGTTCTATGATCAACGGGTCTTGCGCTGCCAGTTGTTTCCAGTGCGCGCCATCGAGCCGAAGCGCGTCGGCCAGACTCCAAGCATCCACCTTGTCGGTTTTGTTACCGCTGGGCACTTTGCGCTGGCGATAGCCTTTGGCGCTGCGCGTATGCACCGGGAACACCGTGCATTCTCGTTCCAATAGTCGCTCGATGACCGCGCCATGCTTGGTCTCGATGGCAATGGCCACATTGGGAAAAGCCGCCAGTTTTTTGCCGAACTCATCCCAGCCGCCGGCAGTGTGGTCGAAACGAAAATCGGCCACTGTTTTACCCTCCGCGTCCAGGACGATGACATCGTGATGGTCTTTGGCCCAATCGAATCCGGCATAATGTTTAATTTCATTCCATGCTTTCATAGTTTTTTGCATTGTTGTTTCGGTTAAGTCCACTTGGTTCCGTCACCAGTCCACCTGATACAAAGCCCTCGCGGGGCATAGTTCTCTCAGACTTTTGGACGGGAGCCATCGGTTGGGCCGGTGTTCTTGACGCAGACCTCAAAGGACCGGTAGTGCGAAACCGTGATCCGACCGTGGCAGTGGCCGCCGGGCACAAGGCTATCGGCGACCGAGGTGACGGCGATGCTGGAACGCTGTCCAGGACCGGTAATCTTGATAATAACCTCACAGGAACAGGTAGTGCCAACCGTGTCATTTTTGAATAACGCCGCATCGCCGTCGCCTCGATGGCCGAGCTAAACGGATAATAAGTCGGTCAGCCCGGTATCCTTGACAAAAGCCTCGAAGGGCGGGTTGTCCGCAACCGTGTGCTGACCGTAAATGTTGGCGGCGCTCCTCTGGCTAACCCCGTTTCCTGAATAAGCCGGTATTCTTGACGCGGTCCGCGCAAAGGACGGGATACTACAAACCGTGCTCAAAAACCTGCCGCGCTGCCAAGTTATTCACAACCGCGCCTCACTCGCCTTAACGGGCGGCTCGGCCCGGTCGTGAATAACATTGGAGACGGTATCAGGTAGTGCCCCCGCCACCCTCCGCCTCCACCTTGACCCGGAAACGCCCGCCGGGGGATTCTGCCTTTAGGATTCATCGCGCGATTCCTGCCACGCCGCCAAAAGGCATGGCCGCTCCAGCCGAAACTTTTCCCGACCAATCACGCGGGTCGGGAGATGTAGAAGTTGGAATATGAAGACCATCATCAAAACCTTGTCGGCGCTCGAACAGGCGTTGCACCACCGGATCTACGGGCAGCAGGAAGTGCTCTCACGATTGTTCCGCGCCATCAAAAGACGCGAACTGAAAACCGTCCCGCAACGTGGCCCGAGAGGTGCCTTCTTCTTCGCCGGACCGACCGGGGTGGGAAAGACCGAGGCGGCCAAGACCGTCGCCGAGGTGCTGTTCGGTGCCGCCTGTTTCCTGCGCATTGATTGTTCCGAATACAAAACGCTGGCCAGCGTGGAAGGATTGCTCGGCAACCGGGCGGGCGACCGGGGCCGGCTGGGTCAGGCTCATGACCAGGCCCCCAGCGGCGTGTGGCTCTGGGACGAAATTGAGAAGGCGCATCCTGAACTCGTCCAGTTGTTCCTGCAAATGGCGGATGAAGGGCGGGTGACGCTGGCCTGCGGCGAAACACTTGACCTGCGGAACATCTATCTCATCGTCACCAGCAATCTTGGCTCGGCGGAAATCATCGGGCGCGAACATCTGACCTTCACCAGCCTGGAGCGGCACGTGGTCAATGCCATCGAACAGTTTCTCCGGCCGGAGCTGCTGGCCCGGTTTGGCCGGCCGTTTGTGTTCCGCCCGCTCGACCGGGCGGTGCAGGTGCAGATCACCGGGCAGCGGCTGGAGGATTTGCTCGCCTGGGAACTGGCACAGGGCTGGCAGCTCAAAGTGGATCCCGAGGTGCTGCCCTTTCTGATTCATCGCGGTTTCTCGCCCCGGCTGGGTGCCCGGCCGCTGCTCGGGTTTATCGAAGAAATGGTCGGCGACGCCGTCGCGGAAAATCTTTGGAACGGCGGCGCGGGTCGCGGCCTGCTCATTGTGAACGGTGAACATCTGGAGGTGGCCCCATGAGAATACTTGATTGGTTGGTTACATTAGGTGTGGGGGCAGCGGTTTTCGCGGATGGCCACTATCTGGAGATTCCTTATCGTTGGTTCGCCCTGATTCCGCTGCTGGCAGTGATGCTGGCGTGGGAGTTCGTGCGGGCGCGTCGGGAAAAGAAAGCCGTCATCAAGTTGGGCGGGATGACTTGGGATCGTCACGCCTTTTGCCAAGGCTGGCTGATCACCGGCGCCACCGGCGCGGGCAAGACGCTCGGGGGCATTAACCACATCCTGCATCAGTTGTTCCAGCGCGGCCAGCGCTTCGGCCTGTTGTGCATTGATGACAAAGGCGTATTGCACGAAACTTTGGTCGCCATGGCCGCCCATTACCAAAGGTCGGCTGACACCATCGTGTTGCAGGTGCCGTCCAGTCAGGCCGGCCCGGACTGGAAACCGGCGCAGCGCTTCAACCTCATCGGCGACCGGTCCATTCCCGCCGCCACCTACGCCCGGTGCGTGGTGGACACTGCCGTGGCCATGGGGAATCGCCAGGAACAAAGCTTCTTCCGGCGTGCCGCTCAGATTCTCATCGGCCAGGGCATCACCGCGCTCGTCGCGCGCGGTTACGATGTGACCCTGGAAAATGTGCATAACCTGCTCACCGATCTCCGGGAGTTGCAGCGGGTCATCGGCGAACTGCGCGCCGTTCCGACCACGGCGGAACTGGGCCGGCAGTTGCAGGATTTCATGGACCAGCCCCCGGAACAGCGCGCCGGCATCGTCGGCACGGCGGGCAATTACCTGCATTATTTCACGACGCCGGAAATTGCCGCCGTGTTCTGCCGCGACAGCACATTCGCGCTCACCGATCTGGATCAGGGCCGGCTCATCTGCCTCGCCCTGCCGCAACGGCTGCAAACGGAACGGCGTTACCTCGGCACGTTCTTGAAACAGCTCTTTCACCTCCATCTCCTCCACCGGTTCGACCATCTCCGGGAGGAACGCGAAAAGTTCAACCTGCTCGTGCTGCTGGCCGACGAGGCGCAGCATTTCGTCACCGCCAGCGAAGATGGTTTGAGCGACCACTCGCTGGTGGATGTCATCCGCGAATCCGGCGCGGCGTTCATCGCCGCCACCCAGAGCACGACCTCGCTGATCCCGCCGCTCGGCCGCGAGCAGGCCAAGGTGCTCACCTTGAACCTCCGTAACCGGCTCATTTTCACCGCCGCCGACGAGGACGATGCCCGGTCGAGCGCCGAATTTCTGGGCAAGAAAAAAGTGATGAAACGGTCCTGGACCACAACCGACGGGAAGCGGTCGGAATCCTGGTCGGAAGACGATGGCTACCGGGTGAAGCCCGATGAGTTGCGCGGGCTGCACAAGTATCAATGCTACGTCGTCCATGCGGACAAAGGCTTCCGCAAACGGGTGCTGCCGCCCCTCGACCCGGACGGGAAAGTGTCGAAATGGTTCCGCCGGTTCCGGCTCTGGTTTTGACCCGGCACGAAGTGACCTATCGCAGATAGGAGTTGGTGTATTGAATTTTTGTCTCACCCACCCAAACCCCGTTTGAATCATGATTACCGGACGACCGCAGAAGAATTTGAACTCCGCCAAGAACTATTTCCGCAAGCATTTGACCTGCGGCGATTATCATTCAGAAAACAAGACGGTTCAGGGTCAGTGGCTGGGCAAAGGAGCGGAACGGCTGGGGCTGAATTTGCAGGCTCCGGTCGGTGAAAAAGAGTTTCTGCGGCTGTGCGACAACCTGCACCCGGTAACCGGCCGACGGCTGACGGTCCGCCACCGGCGGAAAGAGCGCCGGGTCTTTTATGACTTCGTTGCCTCGGCCCCCAAAAGCGTCTCCATCATGGCGCTCACCGTCGGCGACCGCCGCATCGTCGACGCCCACGATGAAGCCACCCGGATTGCCTTGGTGCAGATGGAAAAAGCCGCCGCCTCCCGAGTGCGCAAACAAGGACAGCGCTCGGAACGGCTGACCGGCGAAATCACGGCGGCGGTCTTCCGCCACCATGAATCACGCGCGCTCGACCCGCAGTTGCACACCCACATGGTGATTTTCAATGCCACTTGGGACCCGGTCGAAAATCGGTGGCAGGCGCTCGAAACTTCCGCGATTTATGACCGCATCAAATGCTTCACCGAGGTGTATCGCAGTGAACTCGCTTTCCGGTTGAAGGAGCTGGGTTACTCGCTTCGCCAAACCGGGCACGGCTTCGAAATTGCCGGCGTGTCACCGGAGTTGATTGAACGGTTCAGCAAACGCCGGCGTGCCATTCTGAAAGCCGAGGCTGAATTGACCGGCCAGCCCGGCGAGTCTCTATCTAATAATGCCCGTGCCGCCATCTCCCGCGCCACCCGGCCGTCCAAGCGCACCGACCTGACCGACGATGACATCATCCGGCTTCAGCGCGCGCAGTTGAGCGCTGAAGAAATGGAGGCGTTGCGAAATCTAACCCAGTCCCAAATGAACGACGCCCCCATGCCGGAGAAAATTTCGGCCAAGGCAGCTTTGGATTATGCGGTGCAACATTTGTTCGAGCGCAACAGCGAGGTCGCCATCGCTGACCTGTTGGAAGCTGCCCTCAAATACGGCGGCGGCGATGTGCGCCTGGAGCAGTTGGAAAAAGAGCTGTCGGAGCGAACCGACTTCATTCGCTTCCAGGATTCGCTGACCACGCGCGACGCGTTGCGCCAGGAGCAGCGCTTGATTGCCTTCGTCAATCAGGGCCTCGGTGGCTGCCGGCCCCTGTTTCCCGGGTTGCACGCGGATTCTTTGAGTGGCGAAGCGCGCCAAGCCATTGAGTTCATCCTGCATTCGCCCGACGAGGTCATCGCCCTGCGTGGTTGGGCCGGCACGGGCAAAACCACCCTGCTCGAAACCCTGCTCACCACCGTCGAAACCCGGTATGCGGTCGTCATCCTCGCCCCGACCTCGGGGGCGGTGGAGGAACTGCGCCAGCGCGGCCTGAAGCGCGTCGCCACCGTGCAAAGTTTTTTGAGTTCGCCGGATTTTCAGGAGCACAGCCGGGGCCGCGCCATCGTGGTAGATGAGGCGGGCTTGCTGTCGGTGCGCGACCTGCTGGCCGTGGTCGAGGCCACGCGCAAATTGCAGGCGCGGCTCATTTTGTCCGGTGACACCCTGCAACATCACGGTGTCGAGGCCGGAGATGCGCTGCGGCTATTGGAAAGCAAAAGCGCGCTGCGCACCGTCACGATCCGCGACATCAAACGCCAAGTGCATGAGGAGTATCGCAAGGCCATCGCCGAACTGGCCCAAGGGCAGGGCCAGTTCGGCTTGCAACGACTGGAACGGCTGGGAGCCGTCAAGGAATTGTCCGACTCGGACCGATATCCAGCACTGGCGGAGGCGTATGCCGCGTCGGCCAAGGCGGGCAAAACCGTGCTGGCCATCAGCCCGACCTGGCGCGAAATCGAATCCGTAACCAAGCACATCCGTTCCCGGCTGAAAACGGAACACCTCCTCGCCCAACCGGAAACCAAGCTGCCCGTGCATCATGGTTTGAAGTGGACCCGGGCGCAAAAAAGCGATCTGCGCAATTACAAGCCAGGAATGATTCTCACCTTCCATAAGGCGACCCGGGATTTTCAGGCCAATGAATGGGCAGAACTCAAACGCGTCGAGGGCGGCCAGTTGCGGCTGGCAAAACCCGGCGGCGACGAGGTGCTCATCACGCGCAAACAGTCCGGCTGTTATGACGTCGCCGAACAATTGAAACTGCCGGTGGCGGCCGGGGAAAAACTGCTGTTGCAAGGCAACCGCAAAGCGGACCGGCTGTTCAACGGGCAGGTCGTGACCGTCGCCGAGGTCCGGCCGGAAGGCAGCATTCTGCTGGAGGACGGGCGCCGCATCCGGCCTGACTTCCGCGCTTTCACCTATGGCTATTGTCTGACCAGCCACGCCTCGCAAGGGCGCAAAGCCGACCATGTCTTTGTGGCGGTCGATTCCCACACCCATAGGGCGGCCAACCTTAATCAGTTTTACGTCAGCGCGTCCCGAGGGGTGGAACAAGTGCAAATCTTCACGGACAAACTCAAGTTTCTGCAGGATGCCGTCCGCCAACCGGGCCGACGCCTGTCGGCCACCGAGTTGGTGGAGTCAGTGCAGCTGGCGCAGTCGCAAAAAATTGGGCAACAACCGACCATGAACCGAAAATTATCCATCTGATGGCATCTCATTATGCTGCGCCGCCAAAGCGAAATGGAAATCGCACCGCCCGGTTCGGGGCTGGCACTGGCACCTCCGCCAGTCACGGATTCCGGCTTTCCCGGCACCGACCAGCCTTGCGCCGCCGAGGAACATCCGGCTGGCATCCTGTTCTATCACGGCAAACTCAGCTTCTTCCTGCCCTATCATCTGCTCCAAACCATGCGCTACGAGCCGGACAAATTGACGCTGGTGTTTGCCACCGACAACGTCGAACTCTCGGGCCGGGGTTTGCACGCGCTCTATGTGCAGCTGGCGCGGCAGAAAATTTCCCGGATCGTCGAACAGGGCGAACGTTATGCTGCCATCGCCGAGGACGGCTTGTGTATCACCCGCCTCAATCGAGTTCAGCGGACGCGAGACAAAAAGTCCTCATCGACGAGCCATTCTAAATCCAAACGGTGAAGCTCTGCGGCCGGGCCTTGGGAGGAATATTGGTTTGGGTGGTGCCGCCTGGAGAGAAACTCGCCCGGAGGGCGAGCGCGAAATTTTTGGCGGTCAGCAGCGGCTTGATGTTCTTGAAAAATGAAAAGGGCCTCCCCAATTTCTGGAGAGGCCCAGCGTTTCAGGCGGCGACCGACTCGCTTTCATGCCTCGCTACATTCTTGCCTCGAATGTAATCGGCCGCGTGTTGCGCCGCCGAAGCGGCGCGCAGCAGAATGCGGTTGTCTTCGCGAAACACCTCCGCCCAACCGTCAATGTAGCTGGCCTGCAACGCTTCGGTTTCGGGGTTCTTGATGCCGGTAAAGGCGCACAAGAACGCCGCGCCGAATTCCGCGACCAGTTCCTCGAAGGAATATTTTTCGAGCTTGTCTCCCTCGGCTGCCGCAAAACGGTTCAGGCGCTTGGGGTGGCCAGTTGCGTGGGCGCTTTCATGAAAAAGCGTCGCATAATATTCGTCGGCGCTGACGAACTGGCTCAAGTGCGGCATGGTGATGCGGTCGCGACCGGGCGAATAAGCCGGTTGCGATGTGATAGTGTGGACAATTTCCGGCTTGTCCGGCATGACCTCCAGCATCAGTTCCGCCGCCTGCAACCGCCGGTCTGAATCCGGCTTCAAATCATCCGCCGGTGCAGGGATCCCTTCGGTCTGCTCCAAGTTGAAAACCGCGCTGACGAACGGAACGCACGGTGCAAGATTTTCCTTGCCGGTTTTCTCGGCGAGTTTGGCCAATTCTTCCGGCGTCCGCCATTTCCAATACACCACCGGCGTGGCCTTCTCACCTTTGCGAACAAATCCGCCCAGCTTCACGGCTTGCAGATAAGTCATCCAGTAGCGCGAAGTGTATTCCGTGGAACCCAGCACCAGGATGTTCACACCCCGGTATTCATGCCCGGAAGCCAGGCTTTTGGGCAGGCCACAAGTCCAGGTCTTCCGCCACGGAATTTTTCCGGCTTCGAGTTGCTTCAAAATGCGATTGGTCACGTCTTCATAAATGCTCATGTTTTTCTTCCCCTTTTACCCTTCTGATTGATGCGGCCGGGGGCGAATTCCCCGCGGTCGCGTTACCTCTGGTTAACTTCCAATTTTCGCACGCGGGCGGTCAGCCTGCGGTTTCGCAGTCATAGTGTTCGCGAGCCCGCTGCAATTCCGCCTCAAAATCCTGGCCACTACGACAACACCAATGCATGAGGTCGGCCAGCAGGTCGCTGACGGCGTTCTCTACATCGGTGCCCGTGTGCAGGCGGAATTCACCGAGCGCCGCCGCTGCCCAGCAGGCGCGATCCCCGTTCAGATTATCCGGGTCGGGCGGCAGTGTGTTTCTTTGCTTCGTCTGTTTCTCCTTCATTTTTGAATCCTCCTTGTGGTTCGATAAAGCGGCCGCCGGGAATTTTCCCGGCGGCGATTTGACTAATAATCATCAGGCAATAAAACGGTGGTCGCGGACCTATCTGCCTCCGTGATGATCCAGAATTTATTCCCGTTCCGATCTGAGTAAGCGGACAGCAGCCGAAATCCTTCCTTCAACGAAACTTCGTTCTCGGTTTTGTCCTCCGGCTTCAGGTCGCCCCAGTCGCCGCGTGCGTGACGGCGCAGCGCGTTGTAAACATCGGTCGCGTCCAGACAGCCCATCGCGCTGGGTGTGATCACCGTCTGCCCGAGGGGAAAGCTTTGAGAAGTCGCCATTGTGTTCATGAATTTCTCCTTAGAAATAAACAGTTAAACAACTAAGCTTCTTTTAGCATGTCTTAATGATAAATGGTAGATATAATTTTCACTTTTTCGCGTTTTTTTGAAAATATTTTGGAACGCCGCCCGGCCTCGAACCAATCCGCCGCCCGCATTGCTGGCGAAGTCGCACGCCTCCGCAAATTCTCAATGCCGCCCCGAATACCACCAAAGCCCAACCCGCCCGAAGCCGCGACCCGGCAGTGCCCCGAAACACTTGATGCCATTCGCAGAGCAGAAATCTCCCCTCACACTAACAACGGATTTAATTCTGCGGCTTCCCGCGTGGAAGGCCGCTTGCCAAGCACGGGCATCCGCACACGCGCCGTAGAACATTGTCTTACTGATAATTGGTGGTTAACCCATTGCGTCCAATTGCAAAAAGTGGGAAACTGACACGGATGGGACGGAAGCGAACGAGGCTCAATCTTACTGCCGCACAACGGGCGCAGGCCCTGCAACGATTCAGGTTGTCGAAGGACGCACGCGAGCGCGAGCGGCTGGGTTTTGCCATCCGGGCCGCCCGGGGCCGGCACACCCTCGAAGATTTGGCCATCCGGCTCGGCCGTTCGCGCTCCACCATTCAAAACTGGCTCGACAAATTCAACGCCGGCGGACTGGCTGGGCTGCTGAATCGCGACACCCCTCCCGGAGCGGTCAGTCCGCTGGCCAAACCGCGCCTGCAGAAGCAACTGCGGCAGGGTTTGCAGGCCGGGCGCTGGTCCTCCGCCGCCGGGATTGCCCGCTGGCTGAAGCAGGCGCATGGCATCAAACGCAACCGAAAATCCATCTATTACTGGCTGGCTAAAAACGGTTGCCCCGCTCCCGGCGCGGCCCTTCACTGCGAGGCACCCGACGCGCGCAGAAACCGTCCGAGCTAACCCGGTCGCCGATCCACGGGGTCAAGTCAGCGTCCGGCAAAGTTCGCGCTCCTGCCGTTGCCTGCCATCAGTTGGAGATGACGGCGTGACGACGGTCACCACTGGTCGTCAGCACGAACGGACCCGCCAACCGGATGCGCTCGCTCAACGGAACACCGCCTGACTCGCGCAATCTCCGCCGTTGCAGTTCGGCCAGCGCTCCGGCGGCGTCCCCACTCGCCAGCGCTGCGGTGTAAAAATCCTGCATGAACTGACTCGTGTAACTGTCGTTGACCCGCCACAGGCTGCAAAGCACGTTTTGCGCGCCGGCCTGCAACAAGGCCCGCTTCAGGCCCATCACATCCTCGCCCTCGGCAATGCCGCCCACTCCTGTGTCGCAGGCGGACAGAGTGGCCAGCCAGGTGCCGCGCAGGTCCAGCAGCGTCAGTTCCGCCGCAAACGCCAGACCGGTCGCATCCTGCTGGGTGATCTCACTGCGGTTCAATGCCAGCAGGGATGGATTCGCTCCCGCCAGCGCCAGGCCACTGCGATAAAAAAACGAACGGAGGTCCAGCCCCACGTTGGCGCGCAGGCCCGTCAGTCCCTGGTCGGCGCCGGCAAATTCATTGGTTGAAAAAAAACCATGGGTGGCCAGGTGCAGCACCAATGGGCCATGGACCTTGAGCAGTTCGGCTTTGGTGGCCAGCGGCCCTTCATGCACTTTGACCACCAGGCCTTTTTTCGTGGCGAGTCTTTTCAAGTCTTGGGCTTCCGCCGCCGTTCCCGGGAGCGCCGGAAACGAGGTTTGGAAAAAGGCCCGCGACTGGCCCGGACCAGCGCGGAAGAGGTGTCGCGGTTCATTCCGCCCGGAACCGTCCGCCCGGTTGAAGTCCGGGTCCGCCCACATTTCCATCCCCCGGCCCGCCTGCCTGACCGGCGGCTGCAACAAGCTGCGCCCGCTGGTTACATAGCCCAGTTCGTAGTCCTCCGCCAGAAATCGTTCCCCCGACATCAGCGTCGAAAACGAGACCAGATGCAGCGCGCTATCTGGCGAGATCAGCACCCGGGTTGTCCCGCGCAGCGCCGGCCGCAACGGTTCCCAGACGGTCGCGTAAAGTTTTCGCAGAACCGGCAGCAGCGGATCCGCTCCGGCAGCGCCGCCGGGTTGATGTCGGATTTGCTTGTGGTATTCGCGCACCAGTGCGTCCACCCGGTCGGAACTTTCCAACGGGAACCATTGGGGATTGCCATCCCGCTTCAACACCAGCGCGCCATAACGGGCCTCAATCGGGCGGGTAATGCCGGTGTCCCGGCCATAGTGCATGAATTCAACCAGCGCTGTGCCGGGCGGAAGCTGGGCCGCGACCGCGGCGACGGCCGGCTCGTTGGTGCGCACCTCGCCCATCAGACTGAACGCTTCGGCCCGGAGATGTTTTTTCAGGCGAAACGCCTGGCCAAAAGCCGCAACGGCAGCCGGTGAGCTTTGCTCTTTGAGCGGCTTGGCCATCAGTTCGTCCACCTGCCCCTGGACCGCCGCCAGTTGCGTCGCCAGGCTGCGCATTTCCGCGTTGGTGCTCGTGGCCAGCGCGGACTGCAACCGCGCCTCATATTCCAATAACAGTCCCTTTAATTGCAACACCGTCTGAGCCATCACCGCCGGGTCCGCCTCCATTTCGGCCGGCACCGTCACCATCACCCCCGCCGAATTTCTCAGGGCCATCTGCATTTCATGCGGCAGTCCGCCTTCCATCATGGTCTTCCATCGCTCCCATTCGCGCGCCAACCATGCTTCGGGCTGGTGGCGCAGTGCGTCTTCGGACGGCCACAGGCCCCGCAGAAACTCGTCGCCGGTGATAGGCTTCGTGTTGTCCGTTTCGACTGCGGCCTCGGCTCCCGCCGCCAAATCCTTCCGTGCCGGTCTGCGCGTCAACTCTCCCGCGGCTTCCGGATTTTTTTCAGCGAACTGTTTCATCACCTCCAAAAGATGATTGCGTCCGTCCAGTCCGGTCTTCATGTTGGTTTTCAGCCCCGCTTGCAGGGCCTCCACCAACGCAAACCCGGCCTGCTCTTTCGGGGTCAAGCCATCCATTTTACCGGCTGCCATCTGCCGGGCCAGGTTGTCCACGTTCTGCTTTTTTTCTCCCCAGGCCGGGTCATCGGATTGGTCTGGCATCGATTCCCCTTCAGCGCCTCCCGCCAGTTCAGCTTCCGCTTTGAGTTTATCCTGTTTGGCCCCGGCCGCGTTGGCGGCCGACTCGTTTTCCAACTGCGCATAAACATAGCTCTCCATGCCGTAAGCCTCGATCAACTCGATGCGCACCCTGCCCGGGTAGGCCTTCCCCACGGCGGACTCCAAATCCTTCACGGTCTTCAGTGCCTTCTCCCAGTCGCCGCCGGAAAAGTGAAAACCGGCGCGCGCTTTGGCCAGGCCATACAAACTGGAAATCGTGTTCGTATGCAGTGGCCCCAATACTTCGCTGCGGATGCGGTAGGCTCCGGCAAAACAGGGTTCTGCCGCATCGAAATTGACTTGGAGCAGCCACTGCCGGCCCTTGCGCTGCAATTCATCCGCCTCGCGCAACCGGGGGTCGGTGGGTGGGGTGGACCGGCCCGGCGCGGTGATGGGAATTCTCGCAACGGGTTGGACACCGGAGTCCGCGGGTGCGGTGGCAGCCGGTTGCTTCGTGTCCGGTTCGTGCCGATCGCAACCCGTCACCAGCAGCACCGTAATGCCAATGGCGAAAAATCTTCGGAGCAGAACCCCGGCCCGTTCGCGATTTATTTTCACGGTTGTTCAATATGGTTGACCACATTTCCGGTCCGCCCCGCCAGCTTCAGGGCAGGTAAGTTCGCTTGACCTGATACGCGCCCGCGCCCGTCACGCGCAGTTCGCCTGCCGCCATGATTTTTTTGACGTCGCTGCGCTGAGCGGGCGTCCGCCCCGGTTCCGACCGGGTAAATAAAACCTTGCCGGAAAACTCGCCCGCCAGCCCCGTGGCATCCTTGCCTTTGACTTCGACTTGGAAGGCCGCGATTTCCGGGGTGGAATCGGCGGCGGAACTGGTCATGCTTCCCGCCAGGAGATCGCCGCTGCCGAAAAATTCAATCCGGTTCTTTTTAAAATCCACCCGCACTTTTTCCGGCAACGCCGGCTGGCCGGGCGTGAAACCCCGTTCGCCCGGATCGGCCGGGGCCTCAAAACCGGAGGGCTGCAGCGTCGTCACCAGCACCAGACTGACCACCACCAGTGCCGCCACCGGCAGCGAAAGTTTCGGCCGCAGCCAGCGCCGCAGATCAAAACCACCAGCGCTGCGTTTGTCCCGCTGACGCTGCTTCGCATTCCGAAGATCCTCAAGCAACGCGTCGCGCGCCACGTCGGCCATCGCGTCCAGGTCCGGCAACGGCGGCGTGGCGGGGTCGGGTGCGGTCAACTGCCGGTGTTCCTCGACATACTGCCGGAGCGCCGCTTTAAGTTGTGCGTTGTCGTCGGCCATAATCAGGTTGCGGCGTCGGGCAACTTACCCTTCGACAAAGATGCAAAGTTCCGCTTCGCAATCTCGATGCACTTGTAGGTCCGCTTTTTTGAAGTCTCGATGTCCTCTTTCAAATCCTCTGCGATTTCCTTCAGGCCGCCCACCTTCGAGCCGCGCGGATAAAGATAGCCCAGCCGTGTGCGGCAATCTTGGGACAGGGCAGAGAGCATGGCGTCCACCAGCCGCACGGATTCGGATTCGGCGGCGGCATTGTCTTCCGCCTGGCCCTTAAGAAACCGGAACAGCCGGTCGGCCCACCGGGTCTGTCCTCTGCGTGAATCGGCGGCCGCATTTTTGGTGACCTCATGATACCAGGTGCGGAACGCCGACGCATTCGCGTTGAAGGTGTGGATATGTTTGTAAATCTTGTCGGAAGCCCGCTGCGCCACGTCCTTGGCTTCCGCGTCCGTGTTCACAAACTTGCGGGCGATGAAGTAGAGATCCGCCCACACTACGGTGATCACTTGGTTCACAAGGCCCAGCATCGCCTCCATGGGCGGGCGCGCTTCCTTAAGAATGTCATCGATGCTTTCAAAAAGATTGTTGTCGAGTGCCTCGACTGCCTTGCGTTTGATCTCGGCGAGTTCGCGCGCCTTGACGGCCGCACTCTGTGCCAGGCGGGTGATTTCCTCTTTCTTCTCGCGGGCAATGGCGGCCTGGTGAAAAAGCCGCGGCATCTCGTCTGTGTCGTTGGCCGCGGACGATCCCATCGTCTCCAGTAAGTCCTCAAATTCCTCCGGGGAATCCATTCCGCCGGATGGTATGAAGTTGCTTCAAGGCGACAAGCGTAATTATTCACCCGGCCCGCAAACTTGCCGCGCGCGGTGCGGATCATCGCCATCTTTTCGATCCACTTCAGCCGTCATCGAAGTCCCCGCACCCAACCCAAAATAGTCTTACCCAAACCCCGCGGCGGCGGCGTTTCAGTCGGTGAAAATGAAAATCAGCGCCGCAAATCAAACCGCCGCCCGCCCCCTCGATGGCGGGAAACGGGTTGCCTGTCCGCCGAAACACTTCGGAAAAGATTCCTGCAAAAAGTTTTCCCGAAGTGAAAAAGCGGCGGCGTTGAAGGGGATGAAAATGAAAGCCGCCGCTCCATTCAGCGCCGCCAACGGCCGGCTCCCGCCAGGGAATCCGGCCTTGGGGTCGCACGGCCTGCGAACCGTGCGCCGCCCGCTTTCATCAAACCGCACAAACCAAAAACACATCAACATGAACAATACAAATCAAAACGCCGGTGCCGATGAGAACCCGAGAATGCCCGTTTCCAAAAACGAATATCCGGTCAACGCTGAAGAGCTCTACCGCGAACACCTGCCGCAGGTTGTTTCCTGGGCTTGTTCGAAGGGCGCGCGCGAGCCCGAAACGTTTGCGCATGACACGCTGGATCGCGCGCTTCGCGGGTTTGACTCCGGCCTGAGCACGTTTGGCCAGCGCTTGAACCAAATGATGGTATGGAACCTGATGGATGAATTCCGGTATCGCTACAACCGCGAACCCAAGGCACTTCCACTCACAGAGGAACAGTTCGAGTTGCCCGGTAAGGACGAACATTCTCAGTTGGATTTGCAGGAGGAGATTCGCGCCGGCCTTGAACAGCTTCAGCCCCTCGACCGTGAGCTGTTGCAGGAGCGTTTCTTTAACGGACTTTCCATCCCGGAAATCATCGCACTCCCGCAGTATTCCCAGCGCGTCATGAAGCCTCATCAAGTCAAAGCGAGTTATGGCCGGGCGCTGGCTTGTTTGCGCCGTCGCTTTTCGAATCCGTTTGGCGCTTGCACGCCAGCAGTGTTGGGTGCCGTCCGGCGTTCCTGCCAAAATCCAAAACCTGGGCGCACGCCCGTAACTAAAATTCCGCCGGCCCGCAGAAAAAATACCCGACCGACTTGTGTGCCAACCCAGATGTAAAAGTTGTAACGACCAATTAATCAAAAATTATGAATACAATATTGTTTCCCTCGCTGGCTGCCCTCAGCCCACTGCACTTCCTGTCTGCTTTTCACTTCAGCTTCCAGTTGCCGGCGCCCGTGCTGGCGGCGGCTGATGTCGGCGGATCCATCGATTCCTTCATGGATTTCGTTCAGAAAATTTTAATATTACCCGCTTTGGCGCTCGTTTTATATGCCGCGTGGATGTTCCACGAAAATCGGTTGCGCGACGCGGGCATGGCGTTGGGCGGTGCGTTGCTGCTCGGCCTCGCGGTGCCGATCGTCAAAGCCATCTTTGGTTTCTGAACGACACCCAGCCCCATTCATCAAATGCAAACTGATTCGCTCATCGTCACCCACACGAACTCCGCCGAGGAATGCCACGGCAAGGTGCTCGCCATCGAGACCAGCAAGTTCCACTGGGTGCTGGCCGTCACCGTGCCCGCCGTCATCGTGTTCGTCTGGCTGCAAAGCCGGCATGGTGTGGGCCTGGCGACCGGCGCTTGGATCATCTGCACCCCGGCGGCGCTCTGCGCCCTGTATCTGGTGTGCATGGTCCAGGGCCGGCACGGCAGTTTTAGCGCCGATGTTCTGGAGTCCCTGCTCACGCGGGGTGACGCCTCACCCAACCACAACGGCTCAGACCTGGAATTCTGATTATGTTCGCACCACCCCCAGACGGATTCATAATCGAGAAGCTGCTCGTCTTTGAGCGGCTGGGACCGGGCGGACATGTGTCGCAAGGGTTCTGGATCGACTTGCCGGACCTGCAACATGCCTCGGAAGCGGAACTCAATTCCTTTCATGAGCGGCTGCAGCGGCTCCCGCTCATCCTGCCCGAACAGGTGCGGTTTCAAATCCAGTTCGACAAGGATTCGGACTACCAACCGGAGCTGTTGCCCTATCAGAAGGACACGGCGCGTTCGGATAACACCGCCGTCAAACGCCACCGTAATCTCACCTTCCTGCGGTTCTGGGAGTTGATGAAGCGCGGCGAGTTGCGCCGGCATCGCGTGGCCATTTTCATCGGCCGCTCATTCGATGACAAAGGTCGCGTGCCGTGGCGGCGGCGCCAGGCCGAGCGCTTCTATCGCGACCGCCTCAACCAGTGTGAATCAGAATTCGCCGAATACGCCGGTGCGCTCAAGGCCTTCTTCACCTCCCTGGGCGGAACCGCCACGCCCATGACCGAGGCGGATTATTTCCGCTTGTTCGTGGCAAAATTGAATCCCGGCGCGGGTGCGCGCGGCGGTGGCAAACCCCGGCACGATCCCAGCCTGAGCCTGTTGGAAAATGTCTGGAACAGCCCGATTCGCGGTCAACGCACGCGCGGCTTCTGGCTGGACGAAACGTATCACGGCGTCCTCGTGTTGCGGCGCTGGCCCGTGCGCACTTATCCCGGCATCGAAAAGTGGCTCACCCAACTCCCGTTCAATGATTACTCCATCACGGTGCAGTTGCGGCGCGAACCATTGGCGCGGCTGATTGCGGCGGAACAAAAATCCCTCGACCGGATCAACCGTCTGCTGGCCGCCAAACCTGATGAACGCCTGACGGTCACGCGGACAAAAAAGGAAGAACGCATCCAGCGTTTGTCGCAAGGCGACCAGATCCCCCTGACAATCGAGTATATCCTCACGGTCCGGGCGCCGAATCCAGAATTGCTTGCCGAAAGAATTCTGGCGGCGAAAAGCGCCGTCCAAGGGATGCCGGGCGCAAATTATTATGAGGCCGTCCTGCCCGCCTCGGCCAAAAACTGGTTTTGGAAAACACTGCCGGGCTGGATGTGGAGCCGTCATCAAGGCCTCGGGCTTTACGCCGAAAACACCTACGTCGCGGATATGCTGCCATTGACCTGCACGGCCACGGCGCACCTGAGTTCGGCGGAGGCGCTTTACTTTGGGACCCACGGCAACATCATCGGTTTGAAAACTTTCGCCGGGGACGGGGTTCATGCCATGCCACTAAATTTCCTGGTCTTCGGGTCCCCGGGCAGCGGCAAATCGCTGTTCATTCGCGATTTATTATTTCAGACAGCACCCTTCTACGAGCACACATTCATCATTGAGGAGGGTCGGTCACACTTCACGTTTTCACGCAGCTTCGGGATTGAGCCAATTATTTTCCGGCCCGGCGGACGCGAGGCTATAAATTGTTTCGACACCCGCAAGGGACCCTGGACGCCGTTTCAACTGGCCGGCATCACCGCGCTGGTTGGTCGCATGGTCGGCCTGCCTGCCGACGAGGATAAGGCACATCACCGCCTGGCTCTGATTGAGAAACAGATCAAGCAGCTTTGTCACGATTTCGCAGAAGAGCATATTGGTCGGCTCACGCAGAAAAATCGTCAGGCACTCGTGTGCCGGGCCAGGCAGATCCACCAACTGGCAACGGAACGCAATCTCACCTTTCCCGAAGCCTTCATTGCTCTGCGCGATGAAGAAATACGGAAGTCCAACGTGAACATGGCGGCCAGCGCCGAAGTCAGTAATACCACTCTGTTGGAATTTGAATCCGCTCATCCCGAACTGGTTCGTGACCTGTTCTTTTCAACCCTGGAGCCGCACCAGCATCTCCGGCTTTCCGCCCTGCGTGAGCATCTGGACATAAATGTGTCCGGTCCGGAACGCGAACTCTGCCAGCAGCTCGCCACGCTGCTCGGGCCGTTTACGGAGGACGGTGCGTATGCCGCGCTGTTTGACCGGCCCACCAATGTTTCCCTCGAAGGCCGCGTGGTGCATTTCGAATTGGGGATGATTCCCGAAGCCGCCAAGGACTTGAAACAGTTGATTGGTTTCCTCATCACGAACGACGTCCGGCAGTTCCTCACGACCCTGCCGACGCTCGCCCGCAAACAAATCGTGATCGAGGAACTGGGCCGCTTCATTGATGTGCCGGGCGGCGTGAAAATCGTCCGCGAGCTCTATGAGCAGATGCGCAAGCTCCGGGTCGCCGTGGTGTCAATTATGCAGCAATATGCCCGCATCACCGATGCTTCGTTGCGGGCCGCCCTCGTCGGGTGCAGTGCGTCGTTTTGCATTTTCAATCCGCAGGACCGCACGGATCTCGCCATCCTGGCGCGCGACATCGGCCTCTCTACCGCCGCCCAGGAACGCACGCTCAAGTATGCGCGTCCCTGCCAGATGACCGGCCAGAAATATTCCGAGTTCACTTTTTTTCATCCCGACCCGCAAAATCCGATTTGCTGCACCGTGCGCCATCACGAAATAGCGGCGCCGGATGAAGCTGGCACTCCCGTTGGCCAAACCTCAACTCCATAATCCTATGCCCAAGCATTATCTCACCCTCCTTGTAATTCCACTCTTCACCGGCTGTTCGGTGATGCAACACACGCTGCTGGACGGCGGCGCGGCGGCCGGCGGCGCGTTGATCGGCCATGAAATCAGTCACGGCAATCCCTGGGCCACCGCCGCCGGGGCCGCCGGCGGGGTGGTTCTCAGTGAAACCGGTCAGGCGGTAGTTTCTCACAACCGGGACAAGACTTTTAACGATGGATACAAGAAAGGGCAGTCCGATGCCGTGAAATCTTATTTCTGGTCGTTGCAAGACCGCCAGCGCCAGGGGCCGCAGGCTCCGTGAATTTCAGTCGGACCAGCCCCAAAAACAAACAACAAACAAACAACAAAAAGGAACAAAAATGAGAAAATGCAAAATAATGATCCTGGCGCTGCTGCTCGGCACGGCGCACGGTGCCTTCGCCCAATGGGAAGTCACCGATCCACTGCTGTTGTCTCAGCAGTTGATAGAACTGGCTCGGCTGGGTGACCCCGCTGCCATCAAGACCCTGGCCGGTCTCGGCGAGTTAAAGGAAGGTCTCGGCAGCCCGGGCTCTGGCCTCAGCTTGAACAAGCTGCAAAAAATCGCCGATGGCCTGAAGGCGCTGGCCTATGACGGCAACGGGCTGTTCACGCCCATCCCTGATCGCATCGTCACTCCGGATGGAACGGAAATCATCCGGGAAGAAAAGGAATACCGGAAGTATGATGCGATTACGCAGACCACCGATAACTTCAAGGAAGTTCAAAAGGAAACCGAAGGACGTCGGCTGGAGTTGCGGAGTCAGTTGCGCGACACGGTCAGCCAGGCACAGGTCGCCACCACCCAGGCCGAAGTTGACAAGTTGAAAATCGTCGTTGCCGCCCAGGGCAACGAGCTGAACGCCCTGAATCTGGAACATGCGGAGGCGGTGGACCGCGTTCTGGTTCAGGATGTCGAGAATCGCAACGACAAGGAGAAGCAGCAACTGGCAACCACCGAGGAGGCCGCTGCCGCCTTCAAATCGGCCAGTGACAAGGTCGCGGGCTTTCTCAAACCCGACACCCGGTCCGCGTTGATTCCTGCGCCCGCAACGGCCCAACGCTAACCCACCAACCACCACAGCCGCCAGCGCTTTATGGAATCCTTCACCGACCTGTTTCCGGGTTTCGTCAACGCCTGTATTTCGTTGCACGAATTGTTGATGCCATTCGCGCTGGCGCTGTTGGTGGCCTCGTTCGGCTTTTTCTTCTGGCAGACGCACTACCAGCCGATGGAGATGTTTCGTTTCCTCACTTTGCTCTTCTTGGTCTGCCTGCTCATCACCCATACCCGCGAACTCATCAACGACGCCCAGACCGCCGTCCAAAATTTTGTCGATACGAACATCCCGGCCCGGCCCGAGAATATCGCCGAGCGCTACAAGACCCTGCTGGCCGACCTCAGCCAGGCGCCGGATGTGAAGGATAAAGGGTTTTTCCGGATGCTGTTTAGTTCCAACTTTTTTGAGGCGCTCGTGTATGCGGCGCTCACGCTCATTTCCTGGCTCGCCATGGCCGTGATCTATTTCGTTTTCCTCCTGCAGAAGATATTCCTCTACTTGTGCTACGCGGTGTCGCCGCCGCTGTTCGCGCTGTTTTTAATCCGACCATTCTCCAACATCGCAATGCGTCACGCTTTGCGCATGGTGGCACTGCTCCTGTGGAATATTGGCATCGCCGCCGCCAGCCTGGTTACAGAAGGTCTGCTCGATGCGCAAATTCGGAACGGCCTGTTTATCGATTCCAGCAGCGCGGCGGGTGTGCCCATCGCGCCCGGAGTCACCGGTTGGGGCGTGATGCAGTTGTTGTCTCTCGGGGTCATCGCCCTCTGGGTGATTGCCAGTTCCATCTTCGCCCCGCTGGCCGTGCACCGAATCATTTCCAGTGGTGCCGGGCCGGAGGGCTGGCTGCCGCGGGCCGCTGATCTCGTGGTCAATCTTGGCCTTCCTTCAATGCTGAGTCTCACCCGGTCCACACTGGAGCAGCGTTCCGCTCCCAGTTCCAAATCCAGCCCCAGTCCGGTTCCGGCCATGCCGCCCAATACGCCCGCACCCGCACCGACTGCCTTGGAAAGTCAATTCGTTCCGCCAACCGATCGGAAGCACGACCCGGCGGCGGACCAACTTGTCGAAGCCGCCATTAACCCACCAACGCATGAAACCAATTTACCAGAAAAACCAAATGCAACTACCTCTGACAAATCCGACCGGGACTTCACCCCGGCCGACAAATTCAAACCCGCCCGCGTTTTTCGCCAATAAGGACCGGCTGGCGCGGTGGTGTGTCGCGGCCTTGTTCGTGAGTGCCGTCGCGACGTGCGGTGCCCTGTTCATCGCCTTCCAACTGCTGACCAGGCCGCCGCTGTTCGTCCCGATGGTGGATTCACCCGAGCCGGCCGGTCCGTTTGACAAGGCCAAACAGTTGCATGTGCAACAGGCGCTTTGGGCGACTTCCGCGCTCCTGTCGCGTTCGCAAAATGAATTTGATTATCCCGAAGCCCTGCAGGCCATGTTCGCCCGCACCGCGCTGGCGGCGGCCCAGGCACTGAAGTCGGCGGAGGCGCAGGAATTTCACGACAAGGCGCTCTCGCAAAAACCGGAGGTCAGCCGCATCGACTCTCAGGAAACCCGACCTGACCGCGTGCGGGTGCTGGTGATCGGCCGTCTCGACCGCAACGGGCTGGTCCAGGGCCAGCCATTCTCCGAGCCGGTGCCGTTCAAGCTGTTCCTGACCCTGCGGCTCAACCCAGACCTGATCAGCAATCGTTCCCAACCCGTGTTCGTGTCTGAATTCCAACTCAAATATGAAAACTAAAATAATCTGGTGTTTGCTGCTGCTGGCGCTGCGTCTGCACGGCGTGGACGCGGCCCCTGATGTCATGCACATCTCCCTCGACAGTTCCAACCTGGTTCGCATCCCCGTGGCGATTGACCGGGTGACGACCGTCCGTTTCCCGGCCCCCATCAGCGGCCTGGAGGCCGCCTTCATCAGTCAGGAACCGTCCCTGCTGAGCCGCTTCCATTTGTCGTATCAGAATGGCAGCCGCTATTTTTCGCTGCGCGCCCTGACCACCGGGGTTCGCGCCAATCTGAACGTCGTCGTCGGCCGGGAGATTTACGCCCTGGAATTCGTCGAGTCCAACCGGCCGGTTTATGTGGTCGAGTTCGCGCCCGCCCTCGACAAGGTGCAAAATCCGGCGGTCGCCGGCCTGGTCCACATCGCCCGACCCGAGTCGTTCTGGAAAGCTGGCGATTGCACGGCTGGAATAATAGAGGTGATCCGCTTTGATCCCGAGGACACTTTGATTTTTGCAATCAGCTTTTATAATGATTCGGAGCGCCCGATGTTTTATGACCTCGACCGTGTCGGGGTGAAGGTGGGCACCGAAGTCTATTACGCCAGCCAGTGTGACGGCAATGGCCTGCTGCCGGCGAACACCCATTTCACGCTGCATTTGGTCGTCACGGGCAAACCCGGCGGCGGCCGCAACGACCTCGCCGTCACCAATGCTTTTGTCCCCCATTTGGAAAGTCGCCGCAGCCGTTCCGAGGACATTTCACCCGTGTTCGCGCCGAGCTGGCCCCGTTCGTTAATTAACCGCTTCACTTTTCATGTCCGGCCCGGCATCAACCCTGTTTGCGATGCACCCGTAGGCTTGGGCCGGAAATCTCAAATGCCATCGGTCAATCCTGCGGATTCCGCCGGCGCGGACCGCTCAACCCAACCAACTCCATGAAAGCTTCAGAGTTTCTTACCTTCCTCCGCACCCGACCGCTGCTGCTGGTCATCCTGATTGTAACCGCCTTGGCCATGGGCGTCGCTCGGGTTTGGAAATCTCCCCGGCACCAGCCCGACACCGAGGTCATCGCCCAATTCACCTCCGGCATCTCTAATGTTCATTTCAGCACGTCTCGGCCAATACCGCCGCCACTGGTGGTATGCCGCACCTTCATAACCCCGCCACATTCGTCGGCATTGTCCCCGGCGCAAACCAACCGGCCGGTCGATTTGCTCAGCTTGCACGGCCCACCTGCCGGCCCCTACGCGCCTTCACATCGGCTGCTGCGTTGTGTGCTGGTAAATGCCGTGGACTCCGCCATCCCCGACGCCCCCATCATCGGCCTGGTTACCGAGGATTTGTGGCACGCCGGCGAACTCGTCGTCCCCAAGGGCACCGAAATTCACGGGCGCGCACAAGCCGACCGGGTTCGTGACCGGATTTTGTCGCAACCGGCCTGGACGCTGGTGTGGCAGTCTGGGGAAGAACTGACGGTGTCAGGCAAAGCACTGAACCGGGAGGTGAATCCTGACGGAACCGGGTGGAGCCTCACTGACGGCAGCGTTGGCCTGGCAGGTGCCATCACTCGCAGCCAGTCGCTCGAAGAAATCAAATTGTTCCTCGCCACCGCGCTTTCCGGTTTTGCCATGGGACTGCAACAGCAGAACACCACCGTGATGGGGATAGAACACACGCCGGCCAACGCGCGGAATGCGGCTATCACCGGCACCAGTCAGGTGCTCAATCAATATTCCCAGGAAGTGCTACAGGCCATCAAGAAGGACGGGATTTATGTCATGGTGCCGCCGGGCAAGTCCTTCTATGTGCTGGTCGAGGGACCGATTGATCGCGCGCAGGTCCACGTCGCCGACGCGTCCTCGGATAAAAACAAGCCCGCCGCCAGCGCCCGATGAACCAGTCATCACTCAACCTGACCAGAAATGAAGAAGACCCCGCTCATGAATCCCGCGCATCGTGAGATCTTTAAACTCGCCCCGCCGCCCACTGCCAGTCCCTTATCAAGTCGCAACCGAAACCACTCCTGCCAACTATGAAAAACTCAATTGACTTTGCCGCCATGATTGACGGCATCAACTTCGGCACCATTTACGGCTACCTCAGCAATCCCCGATCGCCGATTGATCTGCTGGTCCATCTGAAGAATCGCGACCAGATGGGGCAGGTGGCGCTGGAACTGGCCCAGACCATGGACTTGTTTCCCGAACCGCGTCAGATGGCTCTGCCCCTTTATGAAAAGCTGCTGCGCGCTGGCGAACTGAAGATTTCACCTCGCCTCGTAACGCCGCTGTTTGACCGCAAGTATTTGGTGGACCCGCTCGCCGTCCCGCCCGATTCCATGTGCTATGTGATCTATCTGCCCCCGTTCTATCTGGTTCATACGCCTGGCTTGTTCGAGGGGACACTTATCAAACCGGAAACCGCCCGACCGCAATTGTCGGTGAACCAACCGGTCCGCTCACCTCGATTCAAGATGTAAGCCGACCAAGTCGAAACATTTTGTTCCAACTAATTCCAAAAGCAAACTCAACATTCAACCTGAGTGCCCGGAATAATTTTGGGGACCTTTTTAACCAGCGCGCGTGAAACACCAATGCCCATCGCTTGCCGAAGACAGCCCGACCTTGAATCAGACGGAACTGTTCGAGGCGGCGGCTTGGCGCGAAGCGGCCACGAGAATCCGCACGAGGTCGGAAACACCATCGAAACCGGAGCCGCCAGCTCTCGACCAGGAATCAAAGCCGCTACCCAAACCGCCGCTCATCGTTCATCGCGACCAAGAAAACAGCATCCAACTATATCACGGCAATTGCCTCGATCTCCTCGACGAAATTGCGGCCAAATATCCCGACGGCCTGTTCACGCAAATCTTTGCCGACCCGCCATATTTTCTGAGTAATAACGGATCCACCTGTCGGGGAGGTGAACGGGTTTCAGTCAACAAGGGGCAGTGGGACAAATCCCGTGGCCTGCGCGACGACCTGAAATTCACGCTGGCCTGGCTGCGCCGCTGTCGGCGCGTGTTGTTGCCCGGCGGCACCATCTGGATTTCCGGCACGCATCACAGCATTCATCTCGTGGGCTATGTGTTGCAACGCTTGAAGTTCAGAATTCTGAACGACATCACCTGGGAGAAAATAAATCCGCCGCCGAATCTGGCATGCCGCCAATTTACCCACTCAACGGAAACGCTCATCTGGGCGGCTCGCGACGAAGACGCGAACCATATCTTCAACTACGATCTGATGCGCCGGGTCAATCGCGGATTGCAAATGCAAACGGTCTGGCGGTTGAACGCACCTCCCCCGGAAGAAAGAAAGTTCGGCGAGCACCCCACGCAGAAACCCGTAGCGCTGGTGACCCGCTGCCTGTTGGCCACCACCTGTGAAGGCGACCGGGTGTTTGACCCATTCCTGGGCAGCGGCACCACGGCCATCGCCTGTTTGCGGCAGCGCCGCCGGTTCGTCGGGATTGATGCGAGCAGAACCTATGTCAACTTGGCGGCGGACCGGATCCACGCCGAGACGCAACAGGGCGCTGACCTGTTCATGGCAAAATCCAATCAAGCTTATGGCAGAACCTGACCACGCGGAAAAGTTGCTGACCGTGGAAGAACTGGCCAGCCGGCTGCAGTATACGCCGGACTGGGTTCGCCTTCAGGTGAAGGCCGGGCGTATCCCCGTAATTCAATTTAACCGGCGTGCCTGGCGATTCCACTGGCCTACAGTTTTGCAGGCACTGGCGAAGCAGAATTAATTCTCGCGACTGTCCTGTTAACGGCAAACTCGACCTGAGAGAAACTCGGCTGGTAAGTCATGCCCACGAGTTTAGAAACCCCTGCACTAACCGTCAGTATTAAATCGCAAGGCGATTGGATTAAATCAGCGTTTCCTTAGTGTCCGAAATGGTCACCCATGCCGAAGGATAATTTTCCGAGAGTGAGATATTGGTTCATGATGCAGGGTCTGATTTATTTTCCAGCCGTTACGGTCGCCGGTTCGAAGCGAAGATAGACCGTGCCTTGATACGGCACGTTCACCAGTGGCGTGGTCGCTTGCGGGCCGGTCTGCGCGGCGGTTTCAAATTTGTTTCCAATCGGCGGAATATCGCGCTCGACGGCGATATTGCCCGGCGGCATTTTTACCACGGTCTTCCCCGCCAGTTTCGCCGGCGGGAACTTCGGAGTGCCGACGCGAACGAAAGTATTTTCGTCAGGAATCATCATCGTGAGCGCGCCTTCGGTCGTCGTCAGTTTCAGCCAGCGCACATTGGCGAAGTAGCCGGCGAATTCGGGATAGACCCAGTCTTTGTAGCCGGTTTCGGTCGTGTTGTAGGCGGTTTCCCAGACGCCGAGCGTAGGGCCCTTAAGCCGGTTGCGCCAGACGCGATACGGGCCGTCGCCGAGCCACGTTTTCTTGAGCATTTTTTCCTCGGGATAATCAAATGCCACGCCAACGACATTTGTCTGCACCGCCGGATCAACGGAGTAATCGAGTTTCAGCCAGCCCGAATCCAGCATTGTCCACTTCGCGTGCGAAATCGGCCCACTCGTCAGTGAAAAATCTTTTCCGCCGACCTTGACGCCAAGTAATTGACCCGTCGTCACCGCGACGCGCGCTTCTATGTTGTCAGTTTTCAACTGCAATTCATCGCCCGCCGTCGCCGCCACGATTGGTGAACCTGTCGGCGTAAATTTACTTTGCGCCTGCAACGGATAAACCCACGTCCATAATTCCTGTCCGTTGGGATTGCGCGCCGTCACTGCCAGCGCGCCGGCGTTTTTCCAATCAGCCGGCAGGTCAAGTTTCAAGCTTCCGGAATTGCCCGGCGCAATATTGGGTCTGCTAATTGCGCCTTCGGCAATCAACTTGAAACCGGGAGATTGCCCGAAGCTCCCTAATTGCCAGGTGAAACTGCATGCCGACAAACTCGTAAAGTCATAACGATTTTCCACTGGCAACGTGCCTTTGAAATCGGTTGGCAAAATATCCGAGAGTTGCACTGGCGACCAGATCTGCTTGATCGTGTAATAGCTGGCCTCCTTTTCACGGAACGGCCCAAGAATGCCATCGGGTGCCCAATTGCCTTTCACATCCATGGCGTTGTTTGTGTCGCCGCTTTGGACCCCTTCATCGGCGAACACCCAGAGAAATCCGCCGGCCGAAACTTTGCTGCCGCGCATCGCATTCCAATAGTCATCCAAACCTGCGCCGAGGCCACCATCGTAAAGCCCGTGGAGAAATTCCGTGGGCATATAAACCAGCTTGCCCGAAAGCCCCCGCACCAGCGACCGGTAGTCAGGATAGTGCGGGTCATTAATGTTACCAAACTTTGCCCACGGGTGATTGACCACGCGATGCTGCGGGTCGAGTTGCTCAAAGTCAGCGTCGAGGTTGGTATTCCAGCCGCCTTCGTTGCCGTTGTCCCACATGATGATGCTGGGATGATTCACGTCGCGCGAAATCATTTCCTTGACGTGCTGGCGTCCCACGTCCGTATCGTATTTGTGTTGCCAGCCGGTGAGTTCGTCGAGGACATAAAGTCCGCGTTCATCGCACAAATCCAAAAACTTTTCGTCGGGCGGATAATGCGACATGCGCACGGCGTTCATGTTCATATCCTGGATCAAATCAACGTCCAAGGCGGCAATCCGGTCGGAGGACGCACGTCCCAGCGTCGGCCACGCGACATGATGGCAGACGCCTTTGAGCATGATGTGCCGGCCGTTGACAAACATTCCCTCGCCCGGACGAATTTCAATCGTGCGAAATCCGAAGCGCTGTTTGATTTGGTGCAGCACTTTCTTGCCCTGCTTGAGTTGCACGACAGCGTTGTAAAGCGCGGGCATTTCCGCCGTCCATAATTCGGGTGCGGAAATTTTTGTCGTGACGCGGCCCGCCGCGACCGGCGCGGAAACGGGTTCGCCGACGGTTTTCCCCTGCGCGTCCTGAAGCGTCACTTCGACAGCGTCGGCGTTGCCGTCGCCGCCGAGATAATAATCCATCGCGAACGTGCCGTCAGCGCGGGCGTTAATCGCCACACGATCCACGAACTGCGCCGGCTCGGCCTGCAGCCAGACGGGACGGAAGATTCCGCCAAAAACCCAGTAGTCGGCGTTGCGCTCGGCGTTGTTGACCGAAGCGTTTGAAGATTTGTCGCGCACGGAAACTTCCAGCAGGTTTTCCTGGCCGAACTTGATCAGCCCGGTAATGTCATGTTTGAAGCGGTAAAACGCACCTTGGTGCAATGGCCCGGCTTCCGTTCCGTTGATTTTCACGGTCGCATCGGTCATAACGCCCTCGAACACGATGAAGACGCGCTTGCTGCGCCAGTCGGCAGAAACATTAAAAGAATGGCGATAGTCACTTCGGATGGGCGTGTAGTTTTTGTCCTCGTGGCCGTAACGGAATTTGCCGAAACCTTGCAACTCCCAGCATGACGGCACGGCGGTGTTTGTCCACACGCCGCTGTGGCGCCCGTCGGAACAGAAAAATTCCCATGGCACGGTCTGCTCGCCATCGGTGCCGGAAAGATATTGCCGGATGGTTTCCTGCGCAGCAGCGGTAGCGCCGCCGGAGAGCAGGCCGGTTAAGCCAAGCAAGATTGCGAGCAAAATTTGACTGCTGCACATAAAATATTTTGTCATCTGATCAATGTTAAAATCGCATCGTCAATCTAAAGGTTTCTGTTAGCCATGCTACTTATTGCACCTTGAGGATGTAAAATTCTTGGCTGTTGGTGGCGGCATTGACTAGGTTGGCGGACACATTGCCGCCGCCATCGAAATTGCCCGCCATGTTGGTCTGCCATTGCCTCAACGGCAGCGCGACGTTCGTGCTTTGCAACATTGTCCATGAACCACCCGGCGTTCCATTCGTGGCGGATATGGACAGCACGCTGCCGCTCAGGCTGATGCTGGTGATGTGTGGTATTCGCGGGATATTCAATGGCGGGACGGTCGAAGCCACTGTCACCGGACCGAAGAAAAAATCCACCTCGCCGCTATAGAGTCCGGTGGCAGCGTTCAGCGCCGCCGAAGGCCCGTAACTGGAGGCTGCATGAAATTTATCGCCTATCGGGCTGATGCCATGCAACAGTGAAATCGCGCCCGTTGGGTAGGTCGTGTCTGAGTTGGCATTTCCCGAAGCCGGCGGAGTCAGCACGCGGAAAAAGAGATTGGTGGTTGGCGTGACAACGGCAATTGGTTGCTCGGTGGTTTGCAGGGCAGCCCAATATAACTGGCCATGGTAGCCGGCGAATTCAGGGTAAATCCACGAGGTGTTATTTGGCTGCGATAAAATGTCCCGTCCGGTTGACGTGTAGTTCGTGGCCTTGGTGTGAACCAAAACTTCCTGGCCCACCTGGCGGTTTTTGTAGTCCCGATACGGCCCCTGTCCCAGCCAGCTCATCGCCATCACATTGTTGCTCGGGTAGTTAAACGTGATGCCCATCCAGCTTTGCGAACCAGTCAGGGTGTAAAGATAAGCAAGTTTCAACCAGCCGTCTGGTCGCAACGTCCATTGGAAGGCATTGGTCGAGGTGTTGATATCATTCACCATGACCACGTAATTTGTGCCGTCGAAATAATTCGTGACGGAGGTGGCACCCCAGGAACCCGCCACCAGCACCGGGCCGTTGGTGAATGAAACAGGCTGGTTGGAAACCGTGAGGCTGTTGATCATGCCCGTTGTTTTGCTGAAATGGAAAACGCGCGGGCCGTTGGTCACGATGATTTCCACAGCGCTTGTGCCGACGAATATGGCCGGTGCATTCGAAGAAACCGCTCCCAAAATCCGGTCGCGGATTTGCGAGGGTGTATGCAGCGGCCAAATCCAAGTGTAAAGGTTGGCGCCAAAGGGATCAGTCGCCGTCAAGCGCAGCGCGTCGTAATTCGTGCCATTGGCCGGAAAGCCCGGCAGCACCAGTGAACCGGTCGTCCCGGGTGACACATTGGAGCCGGCGAAATTGCCGCTGTCCAATGCCACCAAAAATCCACCAGTCAGGGCGTTGGTGCTGGCGTCGGCTGGATCATTGGCATCGGGATACCATCCAAGCTGCCAGTCAAAAGTGCATCGGTTCAAACTGGTAAAACTGAAACGGTTTTCGACGGCGAGCGTGCCGGTGAAACTGGCGGGATTGGGCGGCGTGACTTGCACCGGATTGTAAGTGGCCTTGTAAGTGTAGTAGCTCGCCTCGCGCTGGCGATAAGGACCGAGCACGCCGTCTGGAGCGTTCTGATCTTGAACATCAACGGGGTTGCCAGCCAGATCGTTGCGCACCAGACCTTCGTCAGCAAAAACCCACAAAAACATTCCTATGCCGTTGGGAGCTGTGCGCATCAAGTCCCAATAGTCCGATAAACTTGCCCCTCCGCCGCCATCAAAAAGTCCGTGCAGAATTTCCGTGCAGTCATACGCAGTCTTGCCAGCTCCCAGATTGCCAGTGAAGCCGCTGTATGACGGATAGTGATCATCCTGCACATTGCTGAACGTGCTCGAAGGACGGTTCACATGGCGGTTTTGCGGATCCCAAATGGCATAAACATTGGTCGAGGCGGCGCCGTTGTTGTCCACGGTTGTATTCCAGCCGCCCTCATTACCGTTGTCCCACGCGATGATGCCGGGATGGTTGACATCGCGGATGACCATTTCCTTGACGAGTTTCGGCGCAATGGTGTTGTCATACGCCTGCTGCCAGCCGGTCAACTCATCAAAGACATACAAGCCGAGCCGGTCGCACTCATCCAGAAAAACTTTGTTCGGCGGATAATGACTCATGCGCACGGCGTTGAAATTCATATCCTTGATCAACCCGATGTCCAGATCGCTCTCGGCGAGGCTGGTAGTGCGGCCGTCGGTCGGCCAGAATTCGTGACGGCAGATGCCACGCAGAACAACCTTTTTGCCATTGACGAAATAGCCAACATTGTTGCTGAAGACAATGGTGCGGAAACCGATCAGGTTAGTCACCGTATGAATGACCGTATAATTTGTATC
>CZKV01000043.1_pt1 | contig 39876 bp, 25 predicted proteins | sample 1122411 | NCBI WGS metagenome assembly CZKV01 (sample SAMEA3539301, study PRJEB10725) | soil metagenome | biome: tundra; feature: field; material: soil | place: USA | collected 2010-05 | depth 0.15 m | reverse complement strand
GTAGAGCGTCTCGTTCGCAATGAGAAGGTCAGGGGTTCGAATCCCCTAGGCTCCACCATAATTTTGGTGGGTAAAATCAGATAATCCCCCGTTAAATCGGGGGATTCTTCATTTCTACGCGGAATACCATTCCCGAGTTGTGCCGGGGTTGTCGAGCGTTATATCGGACTTGACGTGGCACCAAGTGGCACCCATTATGGCACCAAACGGCACCCATATAATAATCGCTGGCAGAAACCATTATGATCCCTAGAAAAGCACAGGTCAAAAAGAGGCAAAAACTTTGCTGGCAATTGGATTTTGGTGTCGATAAAACGACTGGAAAACGGCATCGCAAATACTATCCAACCGAGGAGGCCGCTGACGATGAAATTGAACGGGTTAAGAAATCCGAAAGATCACATGGTGAGTATTGGATCCGTTTAACCCCTCTCGAACGGCGGGCGGTGGTTACAAATCTTCAAGAAATTGACGCTGCAGGTCTCACCCTTGGTCGGGTATGGCAGGATTACCAAACGTGGTCCCGGGATGCCGGCAAGCAGCCCGCGACAGAGCCAATGGCGTTTGCCAAGGTCGTCGAGGAATTCAAGACCCGGAAACTAGCGGCCGGCAAATCGAAGCGATACGTGGAGCACACTGCGGATTTTTTCATGCGCTTTGGTAATGGTCGCGAGTCTCAACCGATCCATGAGATCCGCCCAGAACAACTCAACGAATGGATCGATGGACAGACCGTGGACCATAATTGGAGCCTCTCAACTAAACGCACTTACATGCTGCTTTTTTCCAGCCTGTGGGAAGTCGCTTTGGCAAAGGGTTGGTGCAGTCTGAATATCCTGAAAAAGCTCGAAGCAGTGAAAGTTCCCGGGAAAAAAGTCGAAATTTACGAAAACGAAACAACCATGAATATCATGGCGGCAATCATGTCCAGCCCTCACACGCAAAAAATCATTGCACCAATCGCATTGGGGTTTTGGGGCTGTATGCGTCCCGAAGAAATCGACAGTAGCAAAGCCAAATCCGAAGGTCTCCCCGAAGATAATTTTTTTGGCTGGCACGATATCGACCTAAAAAACGCACGATGCAAGGTTAGGATTACCAAAGTTGGTGACGAACGAACCATCTGCCTGCAACCTTGCGCAGTAGAATGGCTCAAACTGGCCAAAGAATTGCAAAATCCTCTGCCCCCGATTAACGAACGGCGACTCATCGATGAATGCTGTGAAATGATCGGACTCAAAAACTGGCTGCGCGATGGTCTCAGGAAAAACTGCGCCACACACCTGCGCGCTGTTTATGAAAACGACTTTAAAGTCGTGGCCGATTTGGGGAATTCCGTCAAAGTGCTCCTGAAATGGTATGCAGCGTTACACGTGCCACGCGATATCTCGCTCGAACATTGGAAAATCACTCCGGATGCGGTGCGGAAATACATGAAATCAAAACAATGGGAAGCAGTCTTGCTGGCATCGAGAGTTAAGGCTTCGGAAACACAGCCAACCCCGTAACTTAAGGCAAACCATTAGAGCATCCGCATTCACTCTGAATCTTGACCACGGCCAAAGCCATTTAGAACGGTTTGTCTTGTCCATGTTTCCACCAAGCAAAAACGTCGTTTGGATTTCGTTGACTGATGGACCTAAAATGAGGTAAACGGTATTCAAGGGGAGAAGTTCGTCAGGGGGAAAATGAGAACTGCCGTCAGAGCCAATACGGAACCACAACTGGAACTGTTCAGTGTCAATGCGCTCAGGATACCAATCTATGAAAACATTCACACAATACGGCCGCATGGCCGAGAAGCACTGGCGGGAATTCCGCCCCCGAATGGTCGCGGAACTCGAAGCGACGAACCAGCTTCACGCGATGCTGCTGACGGCGGAGGAACAGACCGAAATGGAACTGGACCAGATGCGTCGCCAGTTGATGAAACAGGGACTGCCACCGCAACAAGCTCACGACCAGGCCTGGGAAATGGTGCGCGAGAAATACATCTTCCTCCCGCCCGAGACGTAGCGGTCGGACAAGAGTGCAATGGCAACGACGAAGACGGCGCAGAAGTTGAGGTTTCAGAACCAGAACCGGCGCGCAACCAAAACAACTTCCGCATCACCCACGAGGACCGGATTGGCCTCGGCACGCTGAAACAAAAGTGCCGCGACAATCTCATCGCCATCGCGTTGTTGAAAAAACTCGAAGCGGACAATCAGCCCGCCACCGAGGATGAAAAGCGGGTGCTGGTTCGTTACGTCGGCTGGGGTGGATTTCGCAGAGCCGCAGGAAATCATCGGCGCGAATTTTGCCGGTCAAACCAAGTTGTTCCGCGCCCGCTCCGATCCACTGGCCGGCCACGCGTTGGCCCTCATCATAATAATCCCCAACGCACAGGTGTTCCTCAAAGTATTCCTGGGCGTGTTTCAGGCTGTATTGCGTCTTGGCCGTGACCATGCCGCGAAACTATCAAAAGTGTCCGCGCATTTTGTGTATCAGATACACCTTCGCGCATTTGATTCATGGTGAACTGTCGCCATGACAAACGAACCATCCTGAGTTTCACCCGACCATGACAACACCCACTACTGCCGAATTATTAAACGCCATTGAAGTTCTGGAAAAACTCGGCGAGCGCATCAAACGTCACGCAGCTCAATCCGCCCGACAGATGCCGGCCTCCGGTCTGGCTGGACATTTTCTCGGACAGATTGGAGTGAACGCAATGGAACAAACCCACCGTGCCGAAGCTGTCGTCGAGCAACTGATGGGCTGGCGCAACGAGTTATTGCAACAACAGAAGCAATCCATTTCTCATCATGTTTAATAAAGTCCACGCCTTACTCCTTGTTCGCACAAGGATTTTGCCGCCGCCGATTTGCCGGCGAAGATCCGTCGGAACTGCCGCCGGATCGCCCACGGCCAACCTCCGTGATGTCCGCCGGATGACTGGCGTTATTTCCGCCGCGGATTCGCCGGAATGGCCGACGAAACTTCCGGGCAAGCTCCGGGCAAATGCCGGGAAATTGTCGGACGGTTTCCGGGCATTTGTCCGGCAGATGGTCGGGAAGTTGCCGCCGCAATACCGGCGGACATCCGGCGACAACACCGACGCAGTTGCCGGGCAATCTCCCGTCACTTTTCCGTCGTATGCCTGGTGCTGACGCAAATCTTATGCGAGAGGCGGCCGCGCAGTTTCAGCCGCGCCGCCGTCTGCGTTTTCAGAATCTCCAACCGTGCCGCGAGGTGATCGTTGAACTGCGCGAGAAGGGTGCGTCCTGCGAGGCCATCGCCGAGTTGCTGACCCGGTATGGCGTCAAGACGAGCCGCACGATGGTGAATGAATTTGTCCATCTACTCTGCCAGCTCAAAGGAGGCCGTCGCCGGAAGTTGCTTTTGAACACGAACACGCCTGCGGCTGCTCCACCAGCCATTCTGCCGCCAGCCGCCAGCAAGATTCTGTCTGCCACGCCTGAACCGATTGCCAGTGCGCCCGCAAAAACACGCGGTCCGCACATCGCGAAAGTTGAACTTCTAAAACCCGGTGAACTCTATGATTAAACGGCTCATCCTCATCCTCAACGGCAAGGGCGGTGTCGGCAAAAGTTTTTTTGCCGTCAACTTCGTCCAGTATCTCAAAGACAAAAAACTCCCGCACACCGCCTGCGATTGCGACAACGAAAATTCCACACTGAAACGCTTTCACGGCGAGGCAGTGGAATTCCTAGATTTGTCCCGACCGCGTGCGTTGGACTCCATGTTCCGCGCATTTGAGAAAACCGATCTCGTGGTGGTGGACTGCCGGGCTGCATCCACCGAAGTATTTTTCGATTACTTTGATCTGATTGATCTCCGCGAGACGCTGCAAACCTTGTCCGTCGCGCTGACGCTCGTGATGCCCGTTAATCACGAGGCCGACAGCGTTGACCAGCTCCAGCGCATCGTCAACAAGCTGGGTAATGTCTGCGGCTACGTCGTGCTGCGCAACGAAGTTCACGATGACACCTTCACCGTTTATGAACAGTCCGTCGTCCGCAAGCGATTGAAGAAGGAACTCGGCGTGAAGGAAATCACGATGAAGAAGTTACAGCCGTGGCTGGTCGAGGAATTGAGCCTGAAAAACCTGCCCATCACCGAGGCGGTCAAGGACGGCTCATTTTATCTGCTAGACCGCCAGCGACTGCAAACTTGGCAGCGGAAAATTTACAGCGAAATCGAATCAGCGGTGGAACTGTTGCTGCCTCAAAAATCATGAGCGACACGCCCCAAGAACCAAAGCCGGATTTCGACGAGGGATTTTTGCAGGCGCTCGCCCAATGGCGGGAGCAGCATAAAATCCGCGATGATGACTCGGTGTTGTCACTGGTGGAACTGTTTCGGATTCACCAAAAGCATTGGGACGAATTGCGCCGCCGAGAATTTCCACCGTTGAAAGAGTTCCATGCGGATGTCGTCTTGCTGGCCGAAACGGTCAATAAACTGCCAAACGAAAACGTCAGTGTAACCGCCGCCGTTCTCGCCGTGATGGTCGGCTTGCTGGGCGGTTATCTCATTGGAAAGGCGTGGTGATGCAACTCGATTTTCTTCCAGTTCATTCACTCCATTGGGGCGCGCTGGCTAAGATTTTGAAACCTGTCCTGCTTGGTTACGGAATTTTGCTGGCCATCATCGCGTTTCGGTTGGTGCTGGCTCCGCGTCCGCGAAAAACTCATGTGGCTCGGCTTGGCAGTCTGACATGGAAACGCAACCAATTTTGTCGCGGGTGGCTTATCACCGGCGACACCGGCTCCGGCAAGACAAGTTCCGGCATCAACCAACTCGCCCATCAGGTCTTCCAAAACGAACCGAAATGGGGCGGGCTGTGCGTTGATGAAAAGGGCGTCTATTGGGAAACGCTTTCGGCAATGGCGAAACACTACGGCCGAGCGCAGGATTTGATTCATTTGCAAATCCGAACGGATGAAGTTGACAGCAAATGGCAGCCGTTACACCGCTTTAATCTCACCGGTGACCGCAGCATCCCGTTTTCCACCTATGCCAAATTTGTTGTGGATACGGCCACCAGCCTGGGTCAGGGCGGAGACAAGGGCTTTTTTAAAAGCCAGGCGCAGACGCATATCGCCCACGGCCTTGAATTGCTGGCTGAATTGCAACAGCCAGTGACGCTGGCCGGCACGTTCGCCTTGTTGTCCAACAAACTGTTGCTGGAAGAAGAGTTAAAAAACCTGGGCGAACTGCCATTGGAAACTCCGCGTCGCCAGGCCGTGATTGACCATTTCAAAAATCGCTTTCTCAATCAGCCGGAAGAACAGCTTGGCGGTGTGCGCGAGACCATCGGAAATTATCTGCAATACTTTCTGACGCCGGAAGTGGCGGAGGTGTTTTGCACCAAGGAAAACACGTTTAATTTTTCAGAGCTGGATCAGGGCAAAATCATCCTGCTGACCGTGCCGCAGAAATTCCAGACCGAACGGCGTTATGTGAACACATTCCTAAAACTGCTATATTACAATCACGCCTTGCGCCGGTTCGACAAAACTAAATCCGAACGCGCTGGTGACAATCTGCTCATTTTGTGGGCGGACGAAGCGCAGCGGTTCATGACCGCCAGCGAGGACGGCACCAGTGATTACAATTGTGTCAGGCCGGTTTGGTGGTTTCGCCTTGAATCTTCACAGTCGTCATATTTTTTATGGTCGTCATAGTTGTCCTGATCGCGATTCTAAACCACGCTGTTTCAGCCTGCCATTTTCGCCTGCCATTTTCGCATTGCGAGCGAGTTAAATAAATTGTATTCGTTTTTTGGATACGGAGGAGTTCCTGGCCATAGATTGGAGTAATAAGTTCATTGCTCACGCTTATTCCGGTCCAATTGGACGCAACCACGCGACATAGCCCCCGTCCTTGCGAAGCGGAACGGTCAGCGTGTCTTTGCCCGTCACCTTCCGTTCTGTCCGCACGAAGGCGTCGTTCTGGTCCGGACTGTCCGCCAGTTCAACCAGTTTGTAGTCGCCTTTTCCCAAAAAGTTCAGGCTGATCATCTCGCGGCGCGGGGTGATGTCGTTGATCACGCCAATAAACCACTGATCACCGTTGCGCCGGGCGAAGGCGGCGATTTCACCCACTTTACTTTGGGGCAGCACCAGTGTCTCGTCCCACACCGCCGGCAAGGCTTTCAACATATCCACGACAACACTATTCAGATAGTTGCTCGGATTGTCGCCCATACATAGAAAGGGCGAGGTGTAAACCACGGGCATGGCCAGCTCATGCGCAAATGACGAACCTTTCAGCCGGTCCTTCATGAACAGTGTCGGCGTGAAATCGGCATGGCCCTGCACATAGCGCACGAAGGGCAGGGTGATATCGTGCAAGCCAGGACTCTTGCCTTGCTCCCGGCCCGCAATCGCCTCACGGGTCATTTCGTTTGGCCAAGTGCGTTCGCGGCCGGTTGGCTTGACCGCTCCGTGAAAATCAATCATCAATTCCAAGGAGGCGGCATCCCGCAAGGTGTCTTCATACCAGTTGACCCATTCCGCGTTGGCGGGTTCGGGAAAATCTATTTTCAACCCTACGATGCCCAAGGCCTTCGCGCGCTGGAAATACGCCGCCCGGTCGGCGGCCTTGAAAACGTATTTGGCATTCACCCACACCCAAATATTTATGCCCTGGCTTTTCGCATAAGCAACGGTTTCCGCCATCGCCTTCCACGCGTTGTCGCCGCCGCCATTCCAATCGCGCCAGCCGTCGTCAATCAGATAATACTCGTAGCCCATTTCCCGGGTGCGATCGACCCACCAATGCTGCTGGCTGAGGTCGGGGGCGCAATAACAACTCAACCAATTCCAAATCGAACGCCCCGGCTTAACCCAGTCCGCGTGGGCCAATTCTGGCGCGGGCGGCGGACAAAGGTTTTTGATAATGTCGCTGTTTACCAAAACATTTAGATCCGCGACCAATATGGTGACGCGCCACGGTGAAACTATTTCACCCGCGGTGTTCCAACCACCGTTGCTATTGTGGAAGAAAGCCTTGATGCCGCTCGCACCAACCGCCTGTAACGACAGATCGCTGTAATTAATCAAGTCAGCTTCGGTCATCATTCCATAGCCTGCGTTGTCGGGAAACTTAAGTGTCGCCGGCGCCATGAACTGGAAATCTTTTGGCAGCTGACCGATGATGCCGATGTCAAATTTAGATTCGTAGGAAGTATTGTTCGCGTTTTGAGACCAAAGCACGGATCCCACCGGCACATTCCATTCCGAGCTTTCGCCATTGATATGTCGCGTGCCATCGCCGGGAACCTCATAGCGATACGCCACGCCATCATTGAAAACTCGCACGACAAGCTGCCACGGCGTTTTTCCCCCGCCGCCCGTCACCGGAATCACCGTGGACAAACAATGGTTGGTGGCAGTTTTATGAATTCCTAGCACCTCGTATTGCTCATTGATTTCCGTGACGACTGGCTTGCCGGCAAACAGCGCGTTTGTCCCGAGGTCATCGCTTTCAACCGTGATGCCCAAGGCCGAAGAGTCAACGACCGACTTGCCACGAAATTTCACCGCGTAATTCAAATGACTGCCATCTTGCACAGTGATGACGATTTTTCCATCCGGACTTTTGAGCGTTAGATCGGCCGCACAGACCGGGTTTAGGATCGCGCCCGACAGCAGGCAAACGGTCGGGAGCACCCAGCGACAAGCATTAATGTGATATTTATACATAGTTCGATTATTAGGATTAAATCTGTGGTTGTATTTGAAATAATTTCGGGATAATTCGTCGGGCTTCATTTCAAATTGTCAGTGGGACGAGCCACCTGCAAAAGCACCACGGCGGTGCTGCAACCCCAGGAAAACCGCTCTCCGGGCGGAGTCCGTTTCGGCCAGAAGCCATTGCACAGGTTGTCCGATGTCCGGCGGGCCTGCCACGCGGCTTCGGCATTTTTTTGCAGCCACGGCAGGAAGGTGGCCTCCTCGCCGCGATCTTTCATGTAACGCGCAATCCAGCGCACACCAATGCCAGCGAAACCGCCGCCGTCGCCGTTCTCGCCGCCACCGGGCAAGTATCCATCACGACCCATGCGATTCATGGTGTAAAGCGAGGCCAACCGGGCTTCGTTGGTGTAGCCGAGGAAATTTGCCGCGCCCACGAAGGTGCCTTGATTATAAGTCAACGCAAAGTCGGCAATCCGGCCGTCATCACGAATGCTGTCGGAAATTTTTCCCGTCGTCGCATCAAACAAGGTGGCGCGTTCCCAAAGAAAAAGGTTCGTGGAAATCGTGAAGTAAGTGTTGTTGCCCGTCGCTTTGCCCAGCAAAAAAGCGGCGATGGCACCGGGTCCGTTCACACAGGCGTTTTTGGTCCGTTCCCCCACCTTCCACCACAGACCGCCGCCCAGGTTGGTTGACGCCGCCCGCGCATAGCAGAGGGCGAAGTTCGTCTTCGCCACGGCTAGAAATTCGGGGTTGCCGCTGAGCAAATGTGCCCGGGTGCAGGCAATGACCATCCACATGATGTCATCGTTGTATGGATTGTTTGCCCAAGTCCGGCCGTGCTCGACCAGAAATCCGTGAAACAGGTTGGTGAACATCGTAAGCTGCTGCGCGTCCTTGGTCCGCTCATAAGTGTCCAGCACCATCTCCAACATCTCGGCTTCCGTCCAAAAATCCGCCGGCCGGTTTTTCGCCGTGCTTTTCCAGTAATAGGCGAGGTCGTTGGTCGCCACCGGGCCGGTGTTCACAGCCTCGCTCTGAACATTGGTTGCCGCCTGATTATTCTGGGCATTCTCGCCCTGGGGACGTCTTTTACGAAAAGCGCTGCCGTTGGTGACTTGATAAAAAGCCTGGGCGTGCGCCTGAAAAATTGTGTCGGCATCCGCCGACGTGAACGCTCTGGCAGTGGTGGTTCCGCAAATCACCGCCAGGCAAACAACGGCGGGCATGGCGCTGCGAATCCATCGCGATATTTGAACGTCCAGATTTTGTTGTGATCCTTGTTTCAAAAATTTTAAACCAGTGTTTTTTTCAGTGTTGACAACCAAATTTTTGCCTTATGTTAACTCATGCTTGGATTCATCAGCCTGGCATGGGAGGCTTTACGGCCTCGATTTTATTTTACTCCTGACACTATAATTCGCGATAACGAAAATCGGTGAAACGCGTGGTGCCACTGCCGCTGGCCGCCAGTGCCGGGCGTGCCGCCTGAAATCCGCCATGCTGGTCGTTTTGATTGAAGCCCGACACGTCAATGTCCGCCGCCAAGCTCTGCCATTTCTGCCCGTCCTCGCTCGCCAGAATTTCCACGCGGTTTTTCCGGTTGACCAGCTTAAACCACGCGGTGTTTGCCGCCCAGTCGCGGGTCGCCAGCTTCTCCTTGGGGCCATTTACGTTCAATTGACCTTTCTTCAGTTCGACAAATACCGCCACCCTTGGATTGTATTCCAAGCCCAGTGCAGCGCCACTTTCGCCTTCGGTTTTGGCAGCCACTTGCACTTCGTAGCTCTCATCCCGTGCCCGGATGGTGAGCGGCGAACTCTCGGCATAGGAGTTGCCTTTCGCCCGAACCGTCAGCGCGCCGTCACCCACTTGGTAGCGGCTCATGTCGGGTTCTTTCCATGCTCCCCACGTCGCCTTCAGAGCCGGCGCTTTGAAGTCATCCGAAAGTTCAATCATTGGTCGTTGCGCTACGCCCATGGGTGCCGGCATCGGTTCACCCCGGCGCGTGCCCAGCGGTGCCTGCGGCCAGCCGTCGCTCGTCCACTCGATCGGCTCCATCAACGTATTACGGCCCAAGGTCTGGAAACTTTTGCGGTAGCCGTGATAGACAATATACCAACGATCATCCGGCGTGGAAACCAAGGTGCCATGCCCGACGGACCACCAGTTTTCATCCGCGCTGTAAGTGTGGATTAAGGGATTATGTGGTGAATTTTCCCATGGCCCGAGCGGCGATTTGGATCGCGCCACCACAGCCATGTGACTCGTCGGCGGACCAGCGGTGCCGCCTTCCGCGCTGGTAAGATAGTAGTATTCGCCGCGTTTCGTCAACTTGGGGCTTTCCAGCCAAGTCCCCTCGGTTTTCCAATCCTTGGGAATAACCCAGGCGTCATAAACTTTCTTGGACTGCCCGACTGTTGACAGTCCGTCGGCGCTGAGTTCGACGGCATGGCCGCCGGCAGAATAAAGATAGCGTTTCCCGTCCGTTCCCACCACATGGCCGGGATCAATGCCGCCAAGTTTCAAATCAATTGGCGCACTCCAAGGTCCGCGCGGATTTCCGGCGTGAACCACAAAAAGCCGGCCTCCCAACGGAAAATAGATGAAGTAACGTCCGTCGTGCTCTATAAGGTCGGGCGCCCAGATTTCTCCGGCGGTATTATTCACCACCTGTGAAATGGGCGTCCAATTCACCAGATCACGCGAGTGCCAGACCACTAAGCCGGGCGCGTAGGAATAGGAAGTGTGGGTCATGTAGAAATCCTCACCCACACGCAAAATGGTGCAGTCGGGATAGTCGCCGGCAAACAACGGGTTCTGAAACATGGCTTTGGAGGTGTCGCGTTCGGCAGCGCCTTGCGGAATTTGTGCCCAAGCTTGCAAAAAGGCACTCGTCAACGTCGCCGCCGAAACTCCCGCCGTCAATTTGAGCCAAGTGCGGCGCGTCAGGCCGGGTTTTGTGGTTTCACCTTCAACCTTCCCAGTTGTCATATTTTTCATGGTTAACATAGTTGTCCTGCTCGCGGCGTTCAGCGGTTGTTCCATTTAAAGTTTTATCACGAAGATTTCAGTCCGGTGTCATTGGTTTCGTCAAGTTCGTGGTTAACAAACCAACCTGGTAAAACGTGACGGTGAAATCTCCAAGGCACCCCACTCATTCAATGATCCGGCACAATGGCCTTATAGGCTATTTCAGCCATTTTCCTGGCTCCTTCGGCATTGGGATGAATGTTATCCGGAAACAAATTGCCATACGGTTGCATGGCCGTGTTAAAGTCAATGATGCTCAAGTTCTGCGATTCAGCGATTTTTTTGATGAGCGGAATCACTTCATCCTTGATGGTTCGATCTTGCGGCGCTTTAACGGGACCAAAACATGGAACCGGGTAACAGACCAAAATCTTGGGATTTCGTCCACCCCGGCGAAACTCATTGATCATCGCTAGGTAATCATCGTAAAACTCGCCTTTATGGGCGTTCCAGCGCGGCGGATCTCCGTCATTCGTTCCCAGCTTGATGATAACAATTTGAGGGTCGAAATTGGTGGCTTGAACAAACCTGCTGGATTTCCAATAAGTTGCACGATCACCTTTTACCATGCAAGAACCACTGACACCACAATTCAGCACTTTGTAGTTCGCCCCCAAAAGTTCCTGCAGCCTGGCCGGATAAGCCTGGACCCGGGCGTTGGTCAAGCCCCAGCCCTCGGTGATGCTGTCGCCCACACAGACCACCCGGGTTTGGGCGGAAACCAGGAATGGAAACAACAAAAACGCCACCAACCCAATTATCGTCGTGTTTTTTTTCATGCAGCCGCCAGTAGTTTTAATTTGAGTCAAGCGCGACGCGTCAGGCCGAACTTTGAACCTCCTTTTTCAAAGTTGACAGTTGCCGCAATCTGTCCATTTGCGCTCTCGCCTGATGTTCCATTTTAATTTTTTGATGTGCTACTTTGATTGTGAAGGATTAACCCATGTGCGATGCCGGTTTGGACTTCAATGATAAAGGCTTTAACATGGCTCCGGGATTTCATTTTTGCGCCCGATTCGATGACCGATTCCGCCGTAAAAGGCGACGTAGGCGTAGGCAATCAACGGCACGATGAAGGAAATTTGCAGCCCATGATGATCGGCTATCCAGCCTTGCAATGGCGGCAGGAGTGCGCCGCCGAGAATCGCCATCACCAGCAACGAGGAAACCTGGCTCTTCAAAACGCCCATGCCATCCAAGGCAAGCGAGAAGATGTTCGGCCAGCCAATGGAGGTGAACAGGCCGATGCCCACGATGCACCACATCGCCAGCTTGCCGCCTTGGATCATGGAAACAGCCAGCAAGAGCACAATGGTCGAACCAAAAATCAGTAGCGTGCGTCCGGCCAGCGCCTGACCAAACTGGAACAACACCCAGCACAATCCGAGCAGCGGCAGGTAATTTTTAATGATCGTCCAGCCGGCCGCGAAATCGAACTGATGCTGGTCGGAATTCCAACTGCGCAACACCCAGAATGCCAGAAAGCAAACACTCGGAACCACAATCAGCATGACTTGCTTGTTGAACTTTTTCATCTCGCTCAATTCCACCGCACCCATGAAACGGCCAATCAACATGCCGCCCCAGAACAGCGAAACATATTTGCTTGCCTCGACCGGATCGAGGCCGGCCACGCTTGGCTGGCCGAGGAAATTGATGATGGCGCTGCCGACGGAGACTTCGCCGCCGACATACATGAAGATCGCCAGCACGCCCAGAATGATGTGCGGATATTTCAACGCGCCAATGCCGGGTTTGGCATCGCCTTCGCCGATGTGCGGCAGACGGATGATAAAAAAAATCGCCGACAGAAAAACGAAGATGATGCAAAAAATGAGATAAGGAACTTTGACCGAGTCCGCGCCATGCACGCCGGTTTTGGCAAAGTATTGAAAAATGAGATAGCCGCCGATCAACGGCCCGATGGTCGTGCCGACCGAGTTAAACGCTTGCGCGAGATTCAAGCGGCTCGACGCCGTTCGTTCCGGTCCGAGAATTGTCACATAAGGATTGGCGGCGATCTGCAACATGGCGAAACCAAGTCCGACCACAAACAGGCCGGCAAGGAACAAAGGATAAGAAATCCTTGTTGCCGCCGGCCAAAACAATGCGCTGCCAGCCGCCGCGATCAGCAAACCGATGATGACGCCATTTTTGTAACCGATTTTTGCGATTGGATCGCCGGTGGTTGCGGAAATGATAAAATAAATCAGCGAGCCGATGAAATAAGCGCCGAAGAAAGCGAGTTGCACAAACATCGCGTGATAATAATCCAGCGTGAACGCCTCTTTGAAACGCGGGATCAAAATGTCGTTGAACACCGTCATGAATCCCCACATGAAAAACAAAACCGTCATGATCGCGAACGGCCCGCGATAGGTTTGCCCGGTGTTCGGTGTGGACGTGGTGGATGCAGTTGTCGGCGTCATGGCCATAAATTTTTTATCGTTTTGATTTTGCGGTGAAATTAAATGACAGCCATCAGCTCAACAAATCTGGATGTTGGTTAAATGTTTTCCAGACGAGTTCGCCGAAGATGGTGTTCGCCCACGCGAACCACGGGCGGGTGAATTTCGCCGGGTCATCTTTGTTGAACGCTTCGTGCATGAAGCCGGTTCCTGCGGTGGTATTTTGCAAAGTGGTCAGGCAGTTTTTAACTTCACTTTCAGATGTCGCCGTCAAACCTTGCACGATCAAACCCAGCGGCCAGATCATATCCACGCCGACGTGCGGACCACCAAGACCGCTCGCCGCCTTGCCGGCGCACCAATACGGATTTGCCGGGGACAACAGCAATTTGCGCGTGTTCAGATAAATCTCGTCGTCCGGTTTCACGGCACCGAGATAGGTCAGTGAAAGCAGATTTGGAATGTTGCCGTCATCGGTGCAATAATAATTTCCAAACGCGTCCACCTCGAACGCAAAAACGCGTCCGCCGACGGGATGATTCACGATGGCATATTCGTGCAGCGCGGTCTCCACTTCATCCGCGAGCGCACGGCACTGATTTGCGAGGTCCGAATCGTTGCGCAATTTTGCCACCATCTCCGCCGCTTGACGAAGGCTGACGACGGCAAAGAAATTTGCCGGCACAAGATATGGAAAAATTGTCGCGTCATCGCTCGGGCGGAACATCGAACGGATCAACCCGACTGGTTTTGCCGGATTGCCGTAACCGCGACCCGGCAAGCTGTCGGTCGCAAATTCGGTGCGCCGCATAAAGTGATACGGCCCATGATTTTGTTTGCGCTGTTGTTCGCGGAACGTTTGCAAAATCAATTTAATCGCGCTGTGCCAGTTTTCATCAAAAGGCGCAGCGTCTTTGGAAATCGTCCAGTAACCGTGAGCCAGACGAATTGTGTAACAAAGCGAGTCCACTTCCCACTTGCGTTCATGCACGCCCGGCTTCATGTCGGTGAAATCGCTTTTCCATTCGCTCACCTTGGTGGCGTCCTTGTAAAAAGCGTTCGCGTAGGGATCCAAAAGTATGTTACGCGTCTGACGGTTGATGACGCCGGCAATCAACTGCTGGAGTTGCGGGTCTTCCGGCATGAGCGACAAATAGGGATAGACTTGCGCCGAACTATCGCGCTGCCACATCGCGTCAATGTCGCCAGTGATGACGTAGGTGTCGGGCCGACCGTTCACAATTGAAAAATCCACCGTGGTGTCCAACGTGTTTGGGAAGCAATTGCCAAACATCCACGCCAGTTCCGTGTTGCCAATGCTTGACTGAATTTTGGCAATGGTTTTTTCCACGGCGGGACTTTTGAATTTGCGCTTCGCTTCCGGCGTGCGCACGACGGGGAAATTGGTTTCCGCCGACCACGCCAGCAGCGGCGCGGTCATCAGACTTGAGGCAATCAGCGCAGAATTAGAGAGGAAATCTCGGCGGTTCATAATTTTTAGTTCGACGAATTGTTGATTTTCAGCAGCACGATAAAGCTGGTTTGGAGCAATAGAAAATCAAGACCACCCCCACTTCAATCGGTCTGCCATCTCTTCCAATGGCACGCCCTTGGTTTCGGGCACCATAAGCTTTACCCAGACCAACTGGAGAACCATCATGCTGCAAAAGAAGAGGAAAACCCAACCTGGCGGAAAGGACGTGACCATTTTCGGAAAAAACGTGGTGAGCAGCGCGGCAAAAAACCAGTGGGTAAAACTGCCCAGAGACTGGCCTTCGGCGCGATATTTATTGGGGAAGATTTCCGAGATGAACACCCAGATCACCGCGCCTTGACCAATGGCATGGGCGGCGATGAAGGCGAAGATGCAAACTGGCACGATGCTGTAGTGTTCGGTAAAGAATGCCCACGCAACCAAGCCCAATGAAAGGATGTAACCGAACGAACCAATGAAAAGCAACGTGCGGCGGCCGAGCCGGTCAATCAGCCAAAGCCCGACGAATGTGAACACCAGATTGGTCAGTCCGATGCCGACCGATTGCAGCAGCGCCGCTTTTGCACCCAAACCGGTCAATTCAAAGATGCGCGGGGCAAAGTAGAGGATGGCGTTGATGCCCGACATCTGGTTGAAGAAGGCGATTAAAAATGCCAGCAGGATCGGCGTCTTGAGCTGGCGGCTCCAAAAGCGCGCGGAATCCCCCCGCGTAGGAGATGAGGCTGCGACAATATTGTCCGTCAGCAAGGCCAGTTCAGCTGATGAAGCTTCCGGTTGGATTAATTGCAGCACTTCCAGACCTTTGGTGCGTTCTCCCCGGCCCAGCAACCAACGGGGACTTTCAGGAATGCCAAAACATAACACCGTGTAGAGCAGCGAAGGCACAGCCGCTACTCCCAGCATCCAGCGCCAGGCATTCTCGCCGATTCCGGCCAGCATGGCGTTGGACAGAAAGGCGATTAGGATGCCGAAAACAATGTTAAACTGAAACATCCCCGCCAAGCGACCCCGATATTTAGGTGGGGCAATTTCCGAAATGTAAAGCGGCGCGGCCACCGTGGAAATCCCAATCCCCAATCCACCGATAAACCTTGCCGCAATGAAAATGTAAACCCCCGGAGCCAAGGCGGTGCCGATAGCGGAAATTAAATACAGCACACCGATCCATAACAGAGTTTGCTTGCGTCCGAAGCGATCCGTCGGCCAGCTCCCCAAGAGCGAACCCAGAACCGTCCCGTAAAGCGCGGACGCCATGGCGATGCCATGCAGCCCAGCCCCCAAATCCCAGAGCGCTTGAATGGTCTTCTCAGCACCGGAAATCACGACCGTATCAAAACCAAACAAAAAGCCGGCCAATGCCGAGACCAGCGACCAATAAAATATTTGCTTCTTCATAAGATGCTGGCCTTGTCCCGCATTTGTGGGCTACTGGTGAGCGCATGAGTAAGTAATTAAGATAGTATGACCGCAAGTTGATGCCTAGCCCCTCAAATTGATAGTTTTGCAGCTTCAAGCACTTGGAGAATTACGAAAGACAAAAGAAAACCCGAGAGCAATCCCTCAAACCGCGGCCACAACTCACTATGCAAATCACTTTACCAATCACTTGCGCATTTCTTTTCTCGGAAAAGAGTTGATTGATTCGCTAAATCAGTGGCTGGTTGTGTCAAGTTTGCTGATGTGCTAAAAATATCAAAGATGACTGCAAATAATTATTGGAGTGGATCGCTGTGCCTCGCTGCGATTCTCTGGTTTGCGACGACTAGCGCATCGCAGACGCTTTCGGCTCCCAACATTCGGTCGCTGGCTGAAATGCAGTCGGCAGTGGAGGAGCAGGGGGGCGCGGTCCGGTCCTTTCAGATTGAGGCGGTGGTTTGCGCGGTCGTCAGGGAACGTCGGGTGCTGGTGCTTCAGGATCAAACTGCGACCCTGATGGTGAAGCTTCCGGCGGTGAATGACGCCATCGCAGCCGGCGACCAGGTGGCTTTGCGGGGCACAAACTGCCTGATTGTCCGGGACCGTTATGGCATCCAGATTTCCAACGTGGTGGTGGATAATGACCGGCGCCATCACTCCCTTCGAAAGGCGGGCAGCGTTTATTTGGAGGCAGGACTCCAGCCCATTTGCCTGGAATGGTTTAATGGCCCGGCCGACTCGGTTTTGAAATTGGAATACGAAGGTCCGGGAATTCCGCGCCAGAACGTCCCTGCTTCCGTCTTGTGGCGGAAAGCGGGTGTGACCGTTCCAGCCTGTCAACCTGGGCTTGATTTCGCCGCCTATAACGGCGTTTGGGATGTGCTCCCCGATTTCGTGAACCTGACCCCGGTCACAAACGGGGTGGCAACGAATTTCAGCCTGGCTTACACCGTGCAAAGGGAATTTACCGGCCTACTTTTCAACGGCTTTATTCAAATTCAGAACCCGGGAATTTACACCTTTTTTCTGACCTCCGATGATGGTGCCCGGATGGAGGTGGGGCATTCATCATTTTCCTGCTCGGTGGAGGTGGGAGTCGGCGGGGTCGTCCCCGTGCCTGAGACGATTGACCAAGCACTGGCGGAGCAGAAACGTTCTGGTTGGGTTGCATTGGATGGGAAAGTGGCTTTTGCTGGGGAAGCACAAGGGAACCTGCAAATGGATATACTTGAGAGTGGACATCACCTGCCAGTCACGGTCATCGAGGGAGCTCCACTGCTGGTAACCAATCTGCTCCACTTGCGCGTTCGAGTGTCAGGAATTGGCGAGTTTTCCCAATACGAAGGGGAACGGAACTTTGCGGGGCTGATTGTTCCGAGAATGGCGCAGATGCAAATTTACCCGGCCGGGATGGAAAGTGGCCTGGACATCACCACGAATCATTGGCTGACCACGGCGGCCCAGGTGCGTCAACTTAAGCCGGAGGAAGCCCGTCGGGGAATTCCGGTGGAAATTACAGGCGTCGTCATTGCCGCCTCGCCCATCTCGCTGGTTTTACAGGACGCCTCCGGCGGAGTTTTTGCGGTTTATGCGGCCAGCGATTCTTTCGGCCAGCCGGAGTTGGGACAGGCATGGGAAATCAACGGGAAGACCGGTGCAGGGAAATTTGCACCGGTGGTCAGAGCCGCGACGGGCAAGTTTCTGGGGAACGCGGCGATGCCCGAACCCTTTCGCCCAACGCGGGATCAATTAATGAAAGGGAATTTGGATGCGGAATATGTCGAGATTCATGGGGTGGTTGCCTCCCTTTCCGAAACCGAGATGACCCTGCTGACTCCGGAAGGGAAAGTGACGATTCGAGGGGATGATGAGCGCCCGCTGCCGCAAGTTTCCCCCGCCGACCTGAATGGCGGTTCGCTGGTTGGCAATCTTGTGCGGATGCGCGGTTGTTTCACGGCCAACAACAGCCTAATAGGTGGCAACTTCAATTTATACCCCGCTGTGGTCGAGTTGGAAGAGCCAGTGCCACGGGATTCGTTTTCGCTGGTCACGGACAAAGCTTCCGACTTGTTGCATTTTGATGCCGAAGCCAGCTTCTTCCAGCGGGTCAAACTGGCCGGCCAGGTTATTCACAAGGGCATCGATGAATGTATCCTGCTGGATGGACAGACGGGGGTGCGGGTTTTAATATCGGAAGCCGAGGCGTTGCGGGTGGGGGACATGATTGAAGCGGTCGGTTTCCCGGATTTGGAGAACTCCGGGTTGGTATTGCAAGTGGCCCGGGTGAGAACGACAGGCCACTTACCCTTGCCGAAAGCAGTCAAGGTTTCCGCCGCCGATTTGCTCAATGTGAATTACAATGCCACCCTCGTGGAAATTCAGGCGCTGGTAATCAGCGATGCCCGGCAACTGGACCGGCGCGTGTTGGAATTGCAGGCGGGGCAGCGTCATTTCCTCGCCACCTTGAAGGAGCAAGGAGAAATCGAGGAGTCCGTTTTGCCAGGAAGCTTGGTGCAATTGACCGGCGTCAATAGCCGTGGTCGGTCGGGGCTGGCGAATGAGAACCTGGAACCATTTGAATTATTATTGAACAGTGACGCCGACATTCTCGTGCTGCATCAACCGCCCTGGTGGACATTGCAGCGGGCCCTGACCATGACCGCGTTGCTGGCGGCCGGATTGGGTGCCACGATGTTTTGGATTGCGCAGCTCCGGCGCAAGGTTGAGGAACGCACGGCGCAATTGCAGGTGGAAATCGAGGAGCGGCAGCACGTTGAGCAGCATCGCTTGATGGAACGGGAGCGCAGCCGGGTTGCCAAGGATCTTCACGATGAACTTGGGGTGGGCCTCACGCAGGTGGGGTTGCTGGGATCGCTCGCAAAAAATCCCGCCCTGTCAACGGAACGGAAAAACCTTTATTTGGACCAGCTTTCCGACTCCGCCCGCACTCTCGTCGCTGGGCTGGATGAAATCGTCTGGGCCATCAATCCGAAGTATGATTCGGTGCTTTCGCTGGCCAATTATTTTGCGCTGTTCGCCCAGCGTTTGTTGAATCTGGCTGGGATTGCTTGCCGGTTTGATGGGGAAGAGAATACACCGGACTTTCCGTTGGATTCCAGACCGCGTCACAGCATTTTTCTTGCATTCAAGGAGGCACTCAACAATGTTGTCCGACATTCTGGGGCAACCGAAGTGCGACTTTCCTTCACCGTTGACCGGGGTCAACTGATGATTACTGTCATTGATAATGGCTGCGGTTTTGCCTCCAGCGCGGACGTTCCCGGAAGCGATGGCATCACGGGCATGCGTCAGCGCATGGTAAAACTCGGCGGCCAGTGTGTCATTGACAGCCAGTTGGGACGAGGCACCACGGTTAAACTCAGGCTTCCATTGAATAAAATGCTGTATGACTAGAATTGCGATTGTCGAAGATGACCGGACCACGCGGGAGGGTTTGGAAACGGTTATCAATTTAGCCGCCGGGTTTAAGTGTGTCTGCACCTGTATGACGGGGGAGGATGCACTGCGCTTGGTGCCGCCGCAGGCACCGCAGGTGGTTTTGATGGATATTCAGCTCCCCAAGATGTCCGGGGTTGAATGCGTTTCCCGTTTGAAGGAACTGCAGCCGTCGATGCAAATCATCATGGTGACGGTTTACGAGGATCCGGACCGGATTTTTTGCGCCTTGCGTGCCGGCGCTTGCGGCTACCTGCTCAAGCGTTCCACACCCGAGCAGATCATCGCAGCCATTCGCGATGTGCAGCGGGGCGGCGTGCCAATGAGCAGTGAAATCGCGCGCAAAGTCATTGCCCATTTTCGGGAACAAGAGACCGCCGCCACGGATTTGGAAGGGCTTTCCCCCCGGGAGCGGGAAGTCATCGACCTCGTCGTTCGTGGCCTTTCCAACAAGGAGATCGTGGATCGTTTGGGCATCACCATTGAGGGCGTCCGTTGGCACTTGCGGAACATTTACCAGAAACTTCACGTGCATACCCGAACGGAAGTGCTGGTAAAATTTCGCCCGCGTTTACAATAACACTTGCCCCCATCGAAGAGGGCGGTTTCTATCCCAGTGTATCCGCAAGATTTTGGCCCCCGCCCCCTTTCCAACTTCGGAAACAATCAGTTTGCCAGGGCTTTGCAGGATACATCTGCCATAAGTGTTTGCAAATGAGACGGATGCTGGGTGTGGAAAACTATCAGATTGGGGGGGATGCGTAAGAAAGTCCTTCTGTTAATTTATGGCATATCACTGACCAACCCAGCGCCCATTAATTAATCTCTGTCTGTTAACCCACAAACTCAACAATGATACCCATGAAGCAAATAACCTATCGTAACATGAATAGTAAAGTAATGAATCGTTTGATAACCCATGGGCGCGGGCTGCTTTCAGCGGCACTAATTGGCTTGGCCATGCTGATACTGCCCGTGGCTTCCCATGCAGCAATTGGCCTTTTAGATGGTTCGTCCGCGCAGTTAACCCGAACTAATGGCGCGACTTTCGGAACAAACAACTTCACAGTGAGTGCGGGAGCAGATGTGTTGGTGTTCATTGTGGCGGGTCATTCAAGTGCAGCCATGACCATGCCAAGCTTATCTTGGGGCGCGCAATCGTTGACACTGGCGACCTCGTCCACGGCATCAAGCAGTTTTACTGAAGTTGCGATCTACTACCTCTACAATCCCACTGCAGGCACGCACACGATCAGCGGCACCGTAACCGGGGGCACTGTTGATAACACTTTTTTTCAGGTATATACCCTTAACGGCGGTGTTGACACCACGGTCGCTCCCCTGACTGGGCTTGCAAACTTAAATGGGCAGGGACCAATCGGTAACAATGTGTCGGGTATTATAGCCAACTCTTGGGCTGCGGTGGCCATTGGCAATGGCGGAACTAATGCCACCACTCTTACGGTATCGCCATCCGGCACGGTAAATACCATAGATAATTATGCCGCAAACGCTGTCGATAACGGTCGATTCATATTAATGGGCTATGTCTCAGGATTGGCTGCGGGCACCAGCGGATTTACTAATAACTCTACTTTGAACAATAAACTCACGTTGGCCGAAGTTGTCTTTGCGCTGCCGTCTGCGGCCGTGATCACGACGAGCCCGTCGCCTGTCAGCACATGGCCGGGCCTGAGGGCCGTGTTCACCGCCAGTGTGGGAGGCTCCAGGCCAATTACCTACTTATGGAAAACCAACGGTGTTGCCCTGGCCGACGGCACAAGCCCTGACGGTTCCGTCATCAGCGGTTCGGCGACGAATACTTTGACCATTGCCAATGTCACTACGAATGAAGCGGGCAGTTATTTTCTCACCGCCACCAATTCCTTTGACGGTGCCATAAGCACTGCGGGAGTTTTGACGGTGCTTCCGTTTTTCACCGCCACAAACTTTACCATGACTCAAAACCAAGGCAGCGGTGACTGGAACTCGACCGGCCTCTGGAGTGACCCGTATGGCGGCAAGTCGGCTACCGATCTTGCCTATGGATATACCAACAGTTCGTTCGAGGTGCTGCCCGGCGCGCAACTCCGTTCCCCAAACCTCCCAACAAACTATATCGCCTTTCCTGGCGTGAAATTGACCGTGGATGGAAATGGAGTTTTTGTCAATAATCCAACTACTAGCTCGGCCGTGGGTCAGCTCAAATTCAAGGAAACATTTAGTCCCACCACCAATTATTATCAACTTCTCGTCATGGCCGGCGGCCAATTGGATAACGGCGGGGTCGGCACTAACGCTTTGGGTAAGACCGCTTCGACGATAGATATTCAAGGCACCGTCAACATTGTATCGAACACGCCGATCTATGTTGATTCCGGTGGCGGCACCAACCGCGCCTTCCAAATTGACGCCTTCCTGAAGGGAAATGGCGGCATAGAATACCGTGATTTTCCGTCAGCCGACGCTCTGTCTGGCGGCTTGAACATCACGGGTGCCACCAATACCTACACCGGCACATGGAACGTGGTGCAAGGCCCGCTGGTGGGCAGTGGAAACAATTCACTGGGCACCAATCAAATCACCGTCGGTGCCGGCGGCATCTTGGAAACCGCCTATGCCATCAATAATTCTAACGCCGCCCTTGTCGTCAACGGCAGAGTGTTTTTGACCCAGAACGACACGTTTTTATATGTTTATACCAACGGCGTTCCGCTGGGAGCGGGGACTTATTCAGCCGCCACGCTCGCTGCGAGCGGCACGAATTTCCCGTCATCCTTTGTGGCTCTGAATGGCGCAGCGGCAACGACTTCCTCGGGAAGCATCACTGTATTGGCAGTGCCCAAACCTGCAATCACCCTTCAACCGGTCAGTGTGAGCGTCTTTACCAACGGCAATATTCAGTTCAGAATCACGGCAACCGGCACTCTGCCAATATCCTACCAATGGTTCACGAACAACACTTTGTCCGCTGTGAGCAACGGTGGCAATCTCACCGGTGCGACTTCAAATATCCTGACGATCACAAATGTAACCCTGGCTAATGCCGGTGGTTATACCGTGGTGGTGACCAACCAATACGGCTCGGTCACCAGCAGCGTGGCCAACCTTTTGATCATCCAGCCGAATGGGTATGAAAGCGCGGCGTTGAACAATGGCCCGTTCGCTTTCTACACGTTCAGTGAAACTAATAATCCCGCCAGCGGCACCGTGATGGCGCTGGATTCCTTGAACAATTTCAACGGAACCTACGGCGTGGCCTCTTCCAACGCGTTTAGTGGCATCGTCGGCCCGCAAACCGCCGCCGACGGCCTGCCCGGGTTCCCCAATGGCAATACAGCGTTGGGCACCGTCTACAATCTTGCCAATTCGTTTGTCACTTTGCCTGCATTCAATTTTAACAATGGCGTCGGCACGAACGTCTTGACGATCACGGCGTGGATCAATCCGACAGGCCCTCAAGTTCATGCCGCCGGAATCGTCTTTAGCCGCAGCGGGACTACAACGGCCGGCCTGGGTTTCAATACTGTCTTACCAGACGGCAATTTTAATCTGGGTTATAATTGGAATAACGATGCCAACACCTACAATTGGAATACCACATTGGAGGCCACTCCTGGCATCTGGTCACTGGTTGCCTTGGTGATCACGCCGACGAATGCCACAATTTATGTATTCAATACCAATGGTCTTCAGGTCGCAACCCATGTTTATACTCATGTAAATCAAATATTTGAGGGACCAACTCTGATCGGTGAAGACAGCTTCGGCATCACCCGCAACTTTAATGGTTCGATTGATGACGTGGCGCTGTTCGGCCAGGCATTGAGCGCGAACCAGTTGGTTACCATGTATTCAGGTGCGTCGGGCGTGTTCGGATTCCCGCCAGTAATCACCGCTCAGCCTTCTGACGAACGGGTGTTCACGAACACGACGCCCACCTTCTCGCTTGGAGTGTCTGGATACCCGCTCGCATATCAATGGTATAAGGTCGTCGGAGCCGTGACCAGTAAGATAGCCAGCGCGACGAACGCCACTTACACAACGGCTCCCGTGCTGGGCAGCGATAACGGCACCGGCTACTTTGTAGTGATTAGTAATTATCTGGGAATGGCCACGAGCAGCGTGGCGAATGTTTCTATTGTCAGGCCCAACGCGTATGAAGCTGTGGCCCTGACCAACAATCCATTTGTGTTCTACACATTCAGTGAAACCGATAATCCGCAAAGTGGCAATGTGACGGCATATGATTCAATGGGGTCGTTTAATGGAACCTATGGAAAGGGTGGTGCCGCAGATAATTCTGGATCTGGAGCCTACATCGTCGCCGGGCCACAGGCCACTGCCGACGGCTTGATCGGATTCCCGGACACGAACACGGCATTGGGCACCATTGAGGGAAATTTTCCAGCCGATTCGTATGTCACCATGCCGGCGTTCAATTTGAACAATGGCGTTGGGACTAACGTATTGACCATCACCGCATGGATATATCCTAATGGACAGCAACTTCCTTCTACCGGGATTATTTTCTCCCGCAGCGGCACTACGGCGGCCGGCTTGAATTTCACTTCGCAGACCAACAGTGGTGGCTTTTCCACCGGCATACTGACTTACACATGGAATAATGTCGGGGCCACCTATAATTGGAATTCTGGTTTGACGCCGCCGCTAAATCAATGGTCGCTGGTTTCCTTGGTGATCACGCCAACCAATGCCGCGATTTATGTCCTCAATGCAAACGGCCTGACATTCTCGGTGAATAATGTCACTAATGCGCCCCAATTATTTGAGGGAACAACCTTGATTGGAGATGACGGTCAAACCGCCCTTCGCAATTTCACCGGCACAATTGATGATGTTGCGTTCTTCAATCAAACCCTGACAGTGACTAACATCATTGCCCTTTTTGCCGCCGGTTCGGGCATTACGCTTGTGCCGGAGCCGCCAACAATATCAGTCGAGCCGACCTGGCCATTGCCGGTTTATGCGGGTCAGACGGTAAGCGCGACCGTAACGGCCATCGGAGGACAAACCTACCAATGGAAGGCCGGCTTAAGCGGCGTCTATACCAATCTGGTGGACGGAGCAAATATAACGGGTTCAGCCACGTCAACCTTGAAGATTAACAGCGTGCAGCCCACCAATGCTCTCGATTACATTGTGGCGATCAGCAATGCCTTTGGTGGAGTCGTCAGTTCTCCGGCGGCAACACTGACTATTACGCCGCCCGGTCCGCCGCAGAATTACACGCTGGATTTCGGCGGCACGCCGATAGCTGAAGGGACAGCCGATGACTGGAACACGCTCAACCGTTGGAATCCAGATGGACTAGCTGCATCGACCACGGCGTATTCCAATCCTGGCAGCACTTATACCGCCGTGGTCGGCTCGCGTGTGCGATCCCCATTCGGCTTGAGCTATGCGGCTTTCCCTGGAACCGGAACCAAGTTGGTGCTCAACGGCGACGGGGTGTATGAAGACAACGCACTCGCCACGATAAGTGAAATACGCCTTAAACATACTGGCTTCAATCCTGGCACCAATTATTACGGCCACCTTGTGCTCAACGGCGGCGAAGTCAACAACGGTGACACGGGGCAGATGGATATTTACGGCTGGGTGGATGTTCAGGCCAACAGCGTGTTCTACTCCGACGTCGCTGAAAACCGATCTTTCGAGATTGACGCGTGGCTGACCGGCTCTGGGAATATTTTCTACCACGACGCCAACCCGCCGAATGGTGTTGCTGATTTCAAAGTCACCGGCAAGACGAATACGTTCACCGGTCGGTGGATCGTGGATCAGGGCGTGCTGCTAGGCAGTGGCACCAATTCATTGGGGACAAACAACATTATTGTGGGCACGAACGGTTTGGCGGCGGCTGTCGAAACTCTGTATAGCATCCACAATACCAACTCCAGCCTCATCCTCGGCGCGAATGGCCAGATGTTCTTGCATCAGACCAATCAGTTTGCCGCGGTCGTCATCAATGGAACATCGCTGGCCAATGGCGTTTATCCATTCGGTGCCTTGAACAGCACTTATCCGACAAGCTTCCCGGCCACGTGGACGCAGCAAATTGGTTCTACGTTCAGCGCCGGCTCCGGTGCGATCATCGTGGGCAATGTCGTTGCCGGCCCCCCGCCGACGCCGCGCGTCACTGGCATTGGGGTGAGCGGCACTACTTTGAGCATTTCCGCCACGAACGGATTGCCGGGCGGTCCATGGGCATTATTGCAAAGCACCAATGTCGCGCTGCCGTTGAGCCAATGGCAGACCAATATCACAGGCACATTTGACGGCAGCGGCAATTTGTCCACGAACATCCTTAACACGGCCACCAACCGTCAGCAGTTTTACATACTCAAGCAATAAATTATGGCCCTCGGAGCGCCGGGCGAAAGCCCGGCGCTCCATCTCAAGACGGCGGATAAAACGCTGGTAAAAAATGCAAAAAATAAAATTTAATGAACTTAATCGCTACTTTAAACGCTAGAAAAGCTGCCAAACGGAATGGGTTTACTTTGATCGAACTCTTGGTTGTCATCGCCATCATTGCAATTCTGGCGGCAATGTTGTTGCCCGCTTTGAGTGTGGCAAAAGCAAAAGCTCAAAAGATTGCCTGCTTGAACAACATGAAGCAAATGGGCCTCGCAATGTTCATTTACGGGGGCGAGAGCGGTGATAATATGCCGACACATGAATACACATATGCTGTAACAGACAATAGTTGCTGGGAAACCTATGATTTAGTCAAGGATACAGGGACTGCCGGAGCCCCAGTGCCGTTTACCACTCCGATCAATCACGGGTTGTTTTACACCACCAAGGCCATCACTAGTGCAAAATCATATTATTGTCCCGGCATGAATACCGCTAATCTGACACAATTGAAGTATTCTTATGAAAGTTATGTGGGAGCAAATAATCCTTGGCCGGCATACTGCCAGACTACTCCTCCGGGATTTACTGGCACTGCTTGGGGCCAAAGACTTCGGTCATCTTACATGTATTATCCCTGTTCAAAAGAGTATAACAATCCCGCGAATCCTTTTCAGGGGTATAAACCGGCAAATAAAACCACCGAGCTTACCGCTGATCATGTGGCAATCACCGACCTGATTTATGACTGGGACTCCATATCGCATCGCACGGGTAAGACGCCAAAGGCATTGGATATTCTCTGGGGCGATGGCCACGCCATTGCCAGCACATCACCACAAATTTACAGTAGTCAGGCTTTGTGGGGAAGCGATAACAATAATATCCCCTATGCTGCGAATAATGCCCCTCAGTTCCTAAAAATCATTTCTCTTCTTACACCTTAAGTGGCCGTTTGAATAATCAGTTTTTTCGCGTTGCGGGTTGGGGTTTGACCAGTCTGGTTGTTAGCGTGTGTCGCCAGGTAGGAGTTTTATTAGAATACTAAGTGCTTCGTGGCGGTTTGGGTGCCGTCACAAAGACCGGATTGCGGATTCGGATCCGGCCCGGGTGGCAGCGCTATTGGGGTGGCGTTGCCACCCAAACAATTTTAATTAATGCGTCCTGAAGAAAAGTCTTATTCTAGCAAGATTGACGATAGTGGTTTGCCATCACGCCGTTGTTTGCCACAGTTTGGATTAGCCGTAAAGACAGCAGGTCGTGACTTTGCAGTTTTTAGCGGTGGGAACATTGTTTTACCATTCAAGTCATTACACAGGCTGCGATTTATGAAAAACCGGTTTTACGAAGGTGGCCTCATATGACAGTTATAGTTTTAGGCTTGAAGCATGTTTATCAGCGGGCGATGATGTTCGCGATAATGCTAGTTAGCGCGGCCATTTCAATCAACCAAGGCAGGGCGGCCATTGCCCTGCACGATGGTTCGGTAGCCATCACCACGAACTTAGGGAACACGGTCACCATACCATCATTTACGGTCACAGCGGGGGCAAGCGTGCTGGTGGTGCTGGTGGAAGACAAAGGTGCTGCCGGCGGCGCTGTCAATGTCGAACCTGCAAACCTGTCTTGGGGCAGCCAAACTATCAACAAGGCCATCGCGCAGGACAATGTCACCACAACGGTTCGTGGCGAATCAATTTATTATCTCTACAGCCCCATGGCAGGAACGCACACGACTACCGCCACGTTGACTACTTCAGCCGATTCGATTGCGATTACAGCCTATACTCTCAGCGGTGTTAATACGAACGTTGCTCCCAAGACCGGGAATGCCGGTGATTCCACAGCCTCTGTTACGTTTAACGTGTCGGGCATTGTGGCAGGTTCTTGTGCTGCGTTTAACGCTACTTGGGCTTCCGCGACTCCCAATCCTAACATCACTGGCACAGGTGGGACGACGACCATAACGAATGTCACCGTAAGTGACGGCCTGACTACCGTTATGAGTGCCGGATACATACTGGGTCTCAGCGCCGGCACGGACGCCTTTACGGCCACGTGGGCTGCTGCTGGCCAAAAAAATAATTTTGCCGTCGCCGTCTTCACGCCATTAACGGCAATTAACATTACGGCTACTTCAGCTTCGCCGAATCCTGCTATGATGGGATCGCCGGTGTTGCTCAGCGTCACCGCCGCGTCAACCGCCGGTGCGATCACCAATGTGGTGGTGAATGCCAGTGCCATCGGCGGATCGTCAGCGTTGCCGCTTAATTTGTCCGCCGGGAATGTTTATACCAACTCGATGACGCCTACCCTGCCTTCAATCGGAAACCTGCCGGTAACCGTCCAAGACAGCGCGGGTAATACTCTCGTGGGCAGCATTCCTATCAACGTGCAAACGACTAATGTGGTTGAGTCCTCGTTGCTGCGGCTGCTCGTGTATCCCAACCCGTTTTCGTTCACGGTAATCGAGAAATCCACCGGCACAGTGTTGCTGCAACAATCGGCCAACCAGTTCACGATTGGCAACACTTATGGCGTTTCTTCGGCAACAAACTTTGTAATTACTCCAACAACTCTGGATGCCGACCTGGTTCTTTCTGGAAGTTCAGCCACCGGCCATGTAAAATTTAATTTCCTCCAGCCGGGAATGATTCAAACGACACTGTCGGGTAGCAACAACAGCCCGAGCCAGATTTTCCAGCAGTTCGCTGATCAGGGAGAAGATATTTTTGGTGGATTTGAAGGCACCCCTATCGGAAGTCTGAGCACGCGCAATTTCAGCGCCCAGCTTGCCAAGTGCTTAAACATCTCTCCAGTTATCAGCTGTGGTGGCCATGCTCCATTTTATCTCACCACCCTGCACTATGGCATCTATGCGGAAACCGACGCCTTGGGGACGCTGACTTTTGCCCAGGGCGGCTACACCAGTTTTTCTTTCAACGTGACGAATTTGACGTATGACATCATTTACGGGACAGACTACGCGACCATTATGGCAGGGTTTAACAGCCGGTCAGGCGGGGCGTATATGCCGCCGACCTGGGCGTTCGATTCGATTTGGTGGAAAGACGACGACCACGCTAGTTTTCCGCCAGGAGTGACTAATGCTCAGGGAAATGTTTTGGACACGGCGAACAAGCTGGCGCAATATCAGATTCGAGCTTCAGCGGAGTGGATTGACCGGCCTTACGGCACGTCCTGCGGCCAGGGTGACGGCGGGTGGGGCAAGATGGACTGGGATACCTCCAACACAGGTTTCAATAATCCGGCGCAGATGGTCGCCACGCTGCAATCCAAAGGGATGAATCTGATGCTTTGGATTTCTGATCTGGCCTGGTGCGATCTTTACAACGAAGCTTTGGCGAATGGCTATTTGTCTTACACCAATAATAATTCAACCGTAAACCTGCAGAACACCAACGCTTTTATCTGGTTTAAAAACAAGCTGAATAATTACGTCAATTACGGCATAAAAGGTTACAAAATTGACCGGGGTGACCAGGGTGAAATGCCCGATTCCGTTAATAACAGGAATGACACTTTGTTCCAGCAACTGGCCATGCAGGGACTCAGCGCCGTGAATCCCAATGATAGCTTCGTCATGTCGCGGACCGTGTCGGATACCGGCCGGCGCTATTCCGCGTTGTGGAACGGCGACACCTATAGCACGTTCAGCAGCATGCAATACTCGGTTATCAACGGATTGCGGGCCGGGGTTCTTAACTTCCCGATGTGGGGTTCCGATACCGGGGGATACCAAGGTGGCAACATGACGGAGGAGTTATTTGACCGATGGTTTGAGTTCAGCGCATATTGCCCCGTCATGGAAGTGGAGCATGGCAACGGCCGGACTCCTTGGTATAACTTTAGCACGAACTTTAATTCGCCGACTAACATTGTAGCCATCGCTTCCGCCCAGGCAGCCGCGCATCACGATTTAATCCCATATTCGCGCTCCAGCCTTTACCAAGCCACCCAAACCGGAATGCCGGTCATGCGCCCGATCATGTTTGGTTATCCCAATGACACCAATGTTTCCACTACCATCACGAATTGCGAATATCTGTTTGGCCCAAACATACTGGTGGCTCCCGTAGTCACCGCCGGGGCGACTACCCGCAAAGTATATCTGCCGGCGGATCACTGGCTGGACTACAATACCAAATCCAACCTATATGCCGGTTCGACCAATCTCACCGTTTCGGCACCGATCCAAACCATTCCCTTGTTTGTCCGTGAAGGCTCAATTATTCCGCGCGGTGATATTTTGCAGGGTAACAATATGTGGACGCCCAACTGGTCGTCGGCGCTGCGCATCGAATTCTTCCCCTCGGATAATTTTGACAGCACTTTTCCATACTACACGGGAAGCTCGGTTCAAACCATCAGTTGCTCCAACCAAAATCAATCTCGCGTCATTCAGTTCGGCGACTTGGGCTTCAGCGGCGTGCTTCAGATATATGTGAAGAACCCCGGAACCATTTTTCTCAATGGCACCAATCTAAATTTAGGTTCTGACTATACCTACAATCCGACCAATAACCTGCTCCAAATTCCATTTGCGGGCGCAACGACCGTGGTGGTGAACAATTCCACCAGTCTTTTCAATGCTTTGTGGCCATTATCACCGCGTATTACAAACGTTGGATTGAACGGCACGGGATTGTCCCTTTCAGCCACGAATGGCACCCCGGGCGGCTCATGGGCGCTGTTGCAAAGCACCAACATCGCGCTGCCGTTTAACCAATGGCAGACCAATGTCACAGGCACTTTTGACAGCAGCGGCAACCTGTCCACCAACCTCGTCAACACCGTCACCAACCTTCTGCAATTTTATATCCTTAAAATTCAATAAATAAATCCGAGAAAACATGAACACAAAACTCCTTTCTTTGCTGGTAATTATTTCAGCCATTGGTGTAATCGCCAACTTGACTGGTTGTCAAACGCCTGCAACTAAAACCTCCTCGGCGACGCCGTGCATGGATGTTCTGCCGCTCTTCACTGCCGCCAATGTGCCGGCAATGGGGCCGGGCGAAACCGAGGCACCCGCCGGTGGTTGGACGAATGGCGTCACGCCGCCCAATCTGCCCGGCAAAGGCTTGGCGCAGCACCCGATGCTGCTCATCGGTGAAAATTACGACAAAATGTTTCTTGTCGATGACGGCAAAATTATCTGGACCTATCAGACTGGCAAAAGTTTTGAATACGACGATGTATGGATGCTTTCCAACGGCAACATTCTTTTCAGCCGGATGGAATACATCGAAGAAATCACGCCGGACAAGAAAGTGGTGTGGCGCTACGATTGCAATACTTCAAAAGGCACCAATCACACAGAAGTCCACGCCTGCCAGCCCATCGGCTTGGACAAAGTCATGTTCGTTGAAAACGGCCTGCCGCCTCGCTTGAAAATCATCAACATCAAGACCAGCAAGGTCGAGGTGAATCACGATCTCGCCTATAATCCGGTTTGGGGCGTAGGAGGAATTCATCCGCAGTTTCGGCGCGCTCGCATCACGGCTGATGGAACCTACCTCCTGGCATTTCTCAATCTCGGCTACGTCGCGGAATACGACAAAAATTTCAAAGAAATCTGGCGATACAAAAGCACCAAACCTTGGGCTGCGCTCCGGCTGAAGAACGGCAACACCCTAATCACCGACGAAACGGACGACATCACCCGCGAAGTCAATCACAATGGCGAGACGGTCTGGGAGTTTAATTGCAAAACCGATCTGCCGTCGGAATATCAGTTCGCCAACGCGCCGCAAAGCTGCACACGGCTGGCGAATGGCAATACCATTTTCTGCTCACGCGGTAATGGCCACAGTGCGCAGATCATCGAAGTCACTCCGGCCAAGAAAGTCGTCTGGGTGCTGGAAGATTGGAAGGACATCAATGGCGCGAGCGCCGTGCAAATCCTGGACGATCCGGGCATTCCCGAAATCCCCGGCCAATCGGAACATTGACCAAACAAAACATCACCATCAACACAAATGAAAACAGTCATCACATTTCTCGCTGGGCGGACAATTTTAATCTGCTGCTTCAGCATATTTTTATCTTCGTTGGTTCTGGCGCAGGCGGAGCCGGCCAAAACTTTTTTCAACGTGCGCGACTACGGCGCAGTTGGCGACGGCACGAATCTTGACAGTCCAGCCATCGACAAGGCGATTGACGCCGCCGTTGCCGTCGGTGGCGGAACGGTTTTGGTTCCGGCGGGAACTTATTTGAGTGGCTCGATTCATTTGCAGAGCAACATCCATCTCCTCATTGACGCTGGCGCAACTATTCTCGGCGCGCCGCAAAATCTCAATGCTTACGACGAGACGGAGCCGTTTCAGGGCATTGCTTATCAAGACGGCGGCCATTGTTATTTTCACAACAGCCTGATCTGGGGCGAGAACCTCACCAATGTTTTCATCAGTGGCAACGGCATGATCAACGGAGGCGGCCTGACAAGGGACTCCGGCATTCTCGACAAGATGTGCGGCTACGATCATTTCGACAGAACTAACACGAATATTTTCAAGCCTGTCCGTCTGGGCAATAAATCCATCGCGCTCAAGCTATGCAAAAATGTTTTGATCCGGGACGTGACGATTTTTCACGGCGGCCATTTTGCGATTCTCGTCACCGGCTGCGACAACCTGACCGTGGACAACGTGACGATGGACACCGACCGCGACGGCATTGACATTGACTGCTGCCGCAACGCGATGGTTTCCAACTGCCGCATCAATTCGCCCGGCGACGATGGGCTTTGTCCCAAGAGCACCTACGCGCTGGGCCGGCCTGTCCTTACGGAAAATTTGACGATTGTGAACTGTCAGGTCTCCGGTTTTATCGAAGGCACGCTGCTTGACGGCACGATGAAACCGAGACCCGGCAGCGGCGGACAGGGGCGCATCAAGTTTGGCACGGAATCCAGCGGCGGTTTTCGCAACTGCACCATCGCCAATTGCACTTTCCGCAATTGCAAAGGTCTCGCGCTGGAAGAAGTGGACGGCGGCATTTTGGAAAACATTACCATCAATAACATCTCGATGATGGACGTGGGAGTTTATCCCATTTACATCACGACCGGCAAACGCGATCGCGCGCCCGGCCTGACCAATAATGTCAGCCGCATGAAAAATATTTTGATCTCCAACGTCGTGGCCACCGGCGTTGACCGCACCAGCGGCATCCAGATTAACGGTTTGCCGGAGCAACCCATCGAAGGCCTGCGCCTGGAAAACATCCGGCTCATTTACAAAGGTGGCGGCACCAAGGAGCAAGCCGACAATGTCCCCAGAGAACTCGGCACCGGTTATCCTGAACCCAGAAACGACGCCTTGCCCGCCTATGGGTTGTTTGCCCGGCACGTCAAAGGCTTGGAACTGGCGAACATCAACTTCAGTTTTCTGAAGGATGACTTCCGACCTGCCATCGAATGTGTGGACGTTGCCGGGCTGGAGATTGACAACTTCAAGGCACAACTGGCCGACGGCGTGGCCGCGTCGAAATTTGAAAACGTCACCGGCATGGTCATCCGCAATTCACCCGTGCTTGAAAAGTAATCTGATTGTTTCATTCGATCCCTACTCTCCAAAAAACATGAACACCAAATTCCGTTCTTCCATGGCAATGATTTCAGCCATTGGCGTGATTGCCGCCTTGACCGGCTGTCACACGCCGACAACTAAAACCTCATCGGCGACGCCGTGCATGGATGTGCTGCCGCTATTCACGGCGGCGAATGTTCCGGCCTTCGCCCCGAGTGAAATCAAGTGCTCGGAAAATTATACGAATGGCATCACCCGTTCCGGCCTGCCCGGCAATGGGCTGGCGCAGCACCCGATGCTCTACGTTGGGGAAAACTGCAACAAGATGTTCCTCGTCAAGGATGGTCAGGTAATCTGGACCTATCAGACCGGCGGCGGCCCAGAATACGACGATGTGTGGATGCTTTCCAACGGCAACATACTTTTCAGCCGCATGGCCTACATTGCTGAAATCACACCGGACAAAAAAGTGATCTGGCGTTACGATTGCCACGTTCCCAAAGGCACCAATCATACGGAAATTCACGGCTGCCAGCCCATCGGATTGGATAAAGTTTTGTTCGTTGAAAACGGCCTACCGCCTCGGTTAAAAGTCATCAACATCAAGACCGGCGCGGTCGAGGTGGATCATGCGCTTGACTTCAGCCAGCCGCCCGATCCCAGTGGCATTCACGGGCAATTCCGTCGCGTGCGCTACACCGCGCAGGGAACCTATCTCGTATCTTACATGACCATGGGCAAAGTTGTGGAATATGACAAGGATTTCAACGAGGTCTGGAGCTACAAAATCAATCAGCCTTGGGCCGCGCTTCGGTTGAAGAATGGCAACACGCTGATCACGGACGAAAAGGACTGGCTCACGCGCGAAGTCAATCCCAAGGGCGAAACGGTCTGGGAATTCGATTGCAAAACAGATTTGCCGGCTGAATATCAGTTCACCTCCGCGCCGCAATGTTGCACCCGGCTGGCCAACGGCAACACCATCTTCACCTCGCGCGGCCAAAACAGCCGGGGTCCTCAAATGATTGAAGTCACGCCGGACAAGAAAGTCGTCTGGGTGATGCAGGATTGGAAAAAGATCGGCGACGGCACCGCCGTGCAAGTTTTGGACGATCCGGGCATCCCCGAAATCCCCGGCCAATCGGAACACTGACCGGACAAAACTTCGCAATCAAATCACAATGAAAACAAAATTCCGTTCTACACTCGCAATTATTTCAGCCATTGGCGTAATCGCCAACTTGACTGGTTGTCAAACGCCTGCAACTAAAACCTCCTCGGCGACCCCGTGCATGGATGTTCTGCCGCTCTTCATTGCCGCCAATGTGCCGGCCATGGGGCCAGACGAAACCGAAGCGCCGGCCGGTCGTTGGACCAATGGCATCACGCCACCCAATCTGCCTGGCAAAGGTCTGGCCCAGCACCCGATGCTGCTTGTCTGTGAAAACTATGACAAGATGTTCCTCGTCAATGACGGCAAAATTATCTGGACCTATCAGACCGGCAATCGGGAATACCCTTGGGAATACGACGACGTGTGGATGCTTTCCAACGGCAACATTCTTTTCTCCCGCATGGAATACGCCGCCGAGATCACGCCGGACAAGAAAGTGGTGTGGCGTTATGACTGCGAAAAAACTCCCGGCACCAATCACACGGAAATTCACGTCTGCCAGCCCATTGGTTTGGACAAAGTCATGATCGTGGTGAACGGTTTGCCCCCCAAATTTAAGATTATCAACACCAAGACTGGCGTCGTTGAAGTTGACCATGAGCTTCCCTACACCCAGCCGCCAAATCCGAATGGCATTCACGGACAGTTCCGACGTGCCCGTGTCACCGCCGATGGCACCTACTTGGTAGGAGCGTTCGGTTTGGGCAACATCGTGGAATACGACAAGAATTTCAATGAAATTTGGAATTACAAAATCAAACTGCCCTGGTCTGTCATCCGCCTCAAGAACGGCAATACGCTGATTACCGATGAAGCCGACTGGCTCACGCGCGAAGTCAATCGCAAGGGCGAGACGGTCTGGGAATTCAATTGCAAGACCGATCTGCCGCCGGAATATCGATTCGCCTCCGCGCCGCAAAGCTGCACCCGGCTGGCCAACGGCAATACCATCTTCACCTCGCGCGGCGATAATGGCAAAGGTCCTCAGCTCATCGAAGTGACCCAGGATAAAAAGGTAGTTTGGGTGATGCAAGACTGGAAGGACATCAACGGGGTATCCTCCGTGCAAATCTTGGACGATCCCGGCATCCCCGAAATCCCCGGTCAATCGGAACATTGACCGGGCAAAACCAACCACTCTGGGTATATCGGAAAAGCCAAATCAAATTCCAATTGAGCTAATCAGATTGATCATGCAAATCCGCAAATTCTTTTTCCACGTCTGGCTGGTGGCTTTGAGTTCCACTCTGGTGACCGGTAACGCCGTCGCGGAATCAGTCTTGACCTATCACAATGACAATGCCCGCACTGGTGCGAATACGAACGAATCACAGATGACACTCGCGAACGTCAACACCAATAGCTTTGGTCTTTTGCTGAAGTATCCGGTCGACGCCTATGTCTACGGTCAGCCCTTGTTTGTTACTGGCGTTGAAATTCCCGGTAAGGACAAGCATGACGTTGTGTATGTGGTCACCGAAAATGACAGCGTTTACGCCTTCGACGCCAACAGCAACACCGGGGCGGACGGCGGTCAATTGTGGCACGCCAGCCTGGGCGAGGGCGTTGACGTGGTGACGAACCATGAATTCGGCAACCGCTATCATAATGGCGTCCTGCAAGACATGCTTCCCCGCGTCGGCATCACCAGCACACCGGTCATCGATCCCGCCTCGGGAACGATATACGCACTGGCCCTGACCCGCGTCGCCACCACGACGTCTACGAATTTTTACCAGCACCTGCACGCGCTGGACTTGGCCACCGGCGCGGAAAAACCCGGCAGTCCCGTGCTTGTGAAAGCCACCTGTCCCGGAACCGGCATGGACAGTTCAAACGGCGTGGTCACCTTTGTAGCCCGCCAACAGAATCAACGCTGCGCCCTCACACTCGCCGGCGGTGTGCTGTATATCGCTTATGCCAGTTATGCGGATACCGACCCCTATCACGGCTGGATCATCGGTTTCAATGCCGCCACTCTTCAACCCTTGACCAACTACGTCTTCAACGTCACGCCGAACGCCACTACTGCGGTTTTCGGCCCTGAAGCGGGGGAGGGCGGGTTGTGGATGTCCGGCGGTGGGTTATGTGTGGATGACCATACCAACCTTTTTTTTGAGACCGCCAACGGCAGTTTCGATGCCGACACCGGAGGCGGGGATTACGGCGACAGTTTCATGAAGCTCTCCACCTCCAATGGTCTCGCGGTATTGGACTATTTCACCCCCTTCAACCAGGCTGCCCTGCAGGCGGGGGATGTGGATCTGGGATCGGGCGGTCCCGTGTTGCTGCCGGATGATGTGGGCAGCGCCGCCCACCCGCACTTGATCGTCGGTGCCGGCAAGGAGTCAAAGATTTACCTGATCGATCGTGACCAGATGGGCCATTACAACACCAAGGATGACAGTCAGATCGTCCAGTCTTTTCAGGCCAATGACGGCCGGTGTTTCAGCACCCCGGCCTATTTCAACCACACCATCTACAATCAAGGCATCAACGGCGTCTTGCGGGCTTACGCCATCAATCACGGCCACATCGATACCACGCCCACCTCCGAGACCATGACCAGCTTCAGCGGTTTCGGCACCACGCCCTCCATTTCCGCCAATGGTCTGGACGACGCGATTGCTTGGACCATTCAATCCGACGCCGCCGTCGAGGGTGGCCCGGCGATTTTGCACGCCTACAATGCCACGAATCTCGCCGTCGAATTATACAACAGCAGCCAGTTGCCCGCCCGCGACAATCCCGGCAACGCCGTCAAGATGACTGTTCCGACCGTCGCTAATGGCAAAGTCTTCATCGGCGCCCAATATGCCGTCGCCATTTTCGGCAACGGCATCTTCCTGCCCACTCCGGCCATCTCGCCCAAGGGTGGCGGATTCACCGGTTTGGTCGCGGTGACGCTTTCCGAAGCTGCGCCGGACGCCTCGATTTACTACACGCTGGATGGCTCCGCTCCCTCGGCCGCTTCCATCCTTTACACCGCGCCATTGACCATGACGAACACCGCAAACCTCAAGGCCATCGCCATCAAAACCGGCGCGGTCAACAGCCTCGTGGCCTCCGCTTCGTTCAACAATACTTCCGCCGCCGGCCACGGCACCGGGCTCTTGGGCCGCTACTGGACTAGCCCCGGTTTCGACACGCCTCCGACCCTGACCCGCACGGACTCAGTGGTGAACTTCGATTGGTCCGCCGGTCCACCGGTGTCCCCGGTAAATCAAAGTGGTTTCACCGCGCATTGGGAAGGCTCCGTCCGCGCGCAAAGCAGCGATACCTATCATCTCATCACCGTCACCCGCGACGGCACGCGCCTCTGGCTCAATGGCCAACTTCTCATCGATGACTGGACCGCGCACCCCTCATCGACCACTAACAGCATTGAAATTACGCTCCAATCCCAGCAACTCTACACTCTACGACTGGATGCGTTCCAGACTGCCGGTGCCGCCGCCGCGCAACTATTCTGGAGCAGTCCTACTATCAGCCAGGAAATCATTCCCCAATCCCAACTCTATCCTGCTACCAATCCTCCGCCGACCGTCACCTTGGTCCGGCCGCCCAAAAATGCCACCTATGAGGGAACCGCCAGTTTGACCATTGGCGCACAGGCCGAAGCCAAAGACAATGCCATCGCCAAAGTTGACTTCTACGCCAATGGCTATCTGCTCGGCACGTTGACCAACAGCATTTACGCACCCGTCTATGCGATGACTCAGACCGGTTTTCATCCTGGCAATTACACCCTGACCGCCGTCGCCAACGATGGCAGCGGCCTAGTCTCCACCTCGGCTCCGGTCACCATCACCGTCACTCCCGGCAGTGGATTGACCTACGGCTTGACCGATCGGGCCATCGTTCCCGCCTTCCTGAATCTCCCGCAGGATTACACCGCCGCTCTGCCACTGTTGCTTTCCCAGACCGGTGTCTATGGCGATACCACCAATCGCATTCCCGCCGCGGGCTTGATTCCTTACGCCCTCAACGCGCCTTACTGGACGGAGGGTGCCGTGTGCAGCGGCTATCTTGCCGTGCCCAACACAAGCGGCACTATTACTCCTGACGAACAAGTGCGGCTGAAACCTGCCGGTGCCTGGACCTTTCCCGCCGGCACCGTCTTCGTCAAAAACTTCGATCTCATCGTGGACGAAACCAATCCGCAGGCCCCACGCCGCCGTTTGGAAACGCAGATCCTTGTCCGCGATACCCAGGGTGGTGTTTATGGCGTGACCTATAAATGGCGTCCGGACAACAGCGATGCCGACCTCCTCACCACCGGCTTGAACGAGGATATCCTCGTCACCAACGCCACCGGCGTTGGCACCCGCACCTGGTATTATGCGAGCCCATCCGATTGCCTCACCTGTCACTCTCATGTTGCCGGCTATGTTCTCGGCGTTAATACGCGTCAGCTCAACCGGAGCTTCACCTATCCCGCCACCGGCGTGACCGACAACCAGATCCGCACCCTGAACCGGCTCGGTCTGTTCAGCCCCGCCATCAATGAAGCCGTCATTGCAAGTTATTCGAAGCTTTCCCCCCTGATGGATGCCACCGCCTCCCTCGAAGAACGCGCCCGCTCCTACCTGGATGCCAACTGCGCCCAATGCCATCGTCCCGGCGGCGTTGGCAACTACGATGCCAGCTACGACACCCGCCTGAAAGATCAGCGCATTGTCAATGCCCCCGCGGCCTTCCCGCTGTTGGGCCACGACAACGCCGACATCGTCAGGCCCAAGGATGTTAGGCATTCCGTCCTCTGGCTCCGCATTGGCAGCACCGAACCAACCGTCAAAATGCCTCCGCTCGCGCACACCCGAATCGACACCAATGCCGTAAATGTGGTCCGTGACTGGATCAATAGCCTGCCTGCCCCGGCGTCGGATTTTTAGGCGTTTTGCAGGCATCTTTCCGGCGTGAACCGTTGCGACAAAAACTTTTGTGACTCCTGTGAATCAAATCAATTGCCTAACCGAATGAAAAGTGAATTGTAAGCGTCAGCCGTAGTGCCACTGGCGGAGGTTCTCATAGTTGTCATAATTACGGGAACTATGACAACGACGTGCAGCTCCGGTTCCACTTCTGCGGTGGTTTCCCCCACCGCTCCCCAAATGCCTGTGACCTTGGACACCAAGGGCCGGGTGCGGACCTCCAAGGAACAGCGACGGGTTATCCTGAACGAGTTTGAACGCAGCGGCATATCGGCTGTGCGGTTTGCGAAACAGACGGGACTCAAGTATTCGAC
>CZKV01000042.1_pt1 | contig 40803 bp, 35 predicted proteins | sample 1122411 | NCBI WGS metagenome assembly CZKV01 (sample SAMEA3539301, study PRJEB10725) | soil metagenome | biome: tundra; feature: field; material: soil | place: USA | collected 2010-05 | depth 0.15 m | reverse complement strand
ATCTTCCGCGACGGCCAGCTCCTCATTACCCAGCGCCATGCCAAGTCGCACTTGGGCGGACTGTGGGAATTCCCCGGCGGCAAGCGCGAGCCGGGCGAATCTTTTGAGGAATGCCTCGTCCGCGAGATCCGCGAGGAGCTGGGCGTGGAGATTGCCGTCGGCGAACTGTTCGAGGAAATTTCCCACGACTATCCTGAAAAATCCGTCCACCTGAAATTTTTCATCTGCAAACTTCGGTCGGGCGAACCGCGGCCGCTCGACTGTGCGGCCGTGAAGTGGATTGGCAAAGCCGGACTGGCCGCTCATGGCTTTCCCGCTGCCGATGCGCAGTTGTTGGAGAAATTAAAAAGCCCGCGTGTGGTGTGGGCCTGAACTCCATTTCGATTTGCAGCCTATCATGCTGTTAGGCATCATGGTCATAACCAAAATCAATCTAACGCAAACCAGCCAGCCGCTCCAAACACGCCTCGGCATCCAACTCCTCATCCATCGCTTCCAAGACGGCATCCTCGATGGCGTCGTCTGAAATCTTGATGCGTGGATCTTTGCGGATGGCTGAAATCAAAGCTGGCTCATCGCCCATGCTGAAATCTCCGTCGAGCCAAGCTCTGACGGCGTCAACTGGCGAAAGTGCGCTCAACTTCTCGAATCGCTTCTTGTCTTGTGGCTGCATAAAAATCCAGTGGCGCGAATGATGCCTAACGAAAAAAGCTGAGCCACCGCCGACTCGCGACGTGAATCGCGACAGCGGAACTGCCAGCGCCAACGGCGGTTGGCTCCGGCGACTTGTTATGTGTCTTGGGTGTCATCCCTGCTTTTTTAGTTTTACGCCACATAAACACACCGACCGCATACAAAAAAGATGCCAATAATGAAGCTGCAACACCGAGACCGAATCCAATCCATCGCTCACGGCTGATTGCTGCGGCGGCTCGCTGCTCCTGCAACTGAAAGACAGCATCTACTACTTTCCGGTCTGCTTGCACTAATGGCTCTATGCGTTGCTTTTCCTCTTGGAGCTTACTAACGAGCTGCTCCGACTCCTGTAGCCGAGTGCGCTGCTGGCTAACAAAGTCTGATAAATCCCGTAATCCTTGCTGGACTCCGTCAAGCTGCTGCAACTGCTGGCTGTATGTGGTAAGCGACTCTCGACGCGATGACTCCTCCGCTCGTCTTCGGCTCTCATCATTGTAAATCAGCGCCGCTACGAGGCTCACAACCACGCCGGTAGCAATCAATGTCGGAACGGGATGCTTGCGCAGCAACTTCGCATAGTGTTCCGCAACAAAAGCTGTCAATGAACTAGGAAATAATAGTGACATATTTTATAGCGCGCGAAAGACACCTAACGTAGAAAGCTGAACCACCGCCGACTCGCGACGTGAACCGCGACAGCGGAACGGCCAGCGCCAACGGCGGTTGGGTCAACTGTTGGGTATTTCACAGCGTTCCATAACGATTAAATATGACGATTCCAAGGAGCGATATAATCGCCGGAAGCTGATTCCAGTCAATCCCAAAACCTTGGGCGACCACCTGCTGTTGAAACGCATTGAAGCAAACCTGACACAGCCGGAAGTGGCGCAAAAGGCCGAGGTGTCAGCGCGGACGGTGCGCAAATGGGAACACGGCATCGCGTGCCCCACGGAGGATCATTGGCAGGCTTTAACGCACATCCTGCGCTTGGATAGTCAATTCCCCACCGGCTGAAACCCATCATCAGAGGGGCGCGTTGGCTTTTACACAGTCGAAAAATATTTTTTGAAATCAATTCTTCAAAGAAGAATCAATGAATGCTGCAAAATCTTGATTTTGCAGCAGTTTGGTCGTAGTCCAAACTGCTTTCGGGATTGGCAGGGAGAAAAAGGATTTTACATCCCGGCGCAGACCATCCTGTTTCGTCACCAGTTCGTCCTTGAGCGCCTCATACATGCTGCTGGTATTTGAAATGACCATGTGGACGAAAAATTCCTCTGCGGGCGTGACCGGCATTTTTCTCACATCGGCCGCAGGTTCGATGACACGAGCCAATTCTGGTTTGCCGAAGAATTCTTTCCAGACCTCCCGGTGATTGGCGGTGATGGTGAGCAGATTGGCAACACGCCGGGTTTTGGTTTCCGAACGGAGCGAGACAGCCGTGAACCACAAGCTGCCGATGATGCCGGCGGCACTCAAAAGGTTGAAAAAGTTTTGTGAAATCCATTCCCCAATTTCCATGCCAATAATTCTACCACGAATCAACTGCGTGTGAATATCGGCCGTGGGGAAAAACTTTAAGCGTCCCGCACCAAATCGCGCAAACGAACCTTGAGGGCGGTGGCAATACGGGCGAGCGCATCAACTGAAATTGTTTTCTCCATGCGTTCCACTTCGCCGATGTATTTCGGGTTCAAATCTGCCAATTCACCCAATCGCTCCTGGGTCATTTTTGACTTCTTGCGATAATTGCGGATAGCCTGACCGAGTGATTTACGATTTGCGGGATGCGATGCCACAATTAGCAGCGTAGCCGATAATTATGTTGAATCTAAACCAGCTATAGCTGGTATTTAGTTCTTGCATTTTTTCCGCGCTTCCCCGATTGTCATATTCAATATGAATGCACACCTCATTTTTCTTAAACGCATTGGCCCTGACCCGCACGCAAACGGAGCACTGACTGTCGGCTGTCGCGGGTGCCCGGATATTTGGGAACTTGAAGGCGGCGACTTCGCCGTCATCGGCATTGACATCACCGACACCGCTACCCCCAAGCTGCCGCCAACAGCCGGTTGCGGGCCAGACGAACGGATCGTCCGCCTGCCGCGTAATCTTTTGGTCAATGCCAAGCGCGACATCCCCGATCAGTTGTAAATTTCATGCGTCCATTCGGATTTTTTCACGAAATCCGTGTCCATATTTCCGTAATTGATCGAAGCACAAAGTTTTTGAGATTCAGAAGTGCGGAGGGGCAGGGGCACAAATTGTCTGTCACTTTTTATGGCTTGATTCTTCGCTGACTCCAGGCGGTGAAGAATAACAGATCAAAAAAATGTATTCGCATGGTGAATTTTTTTACAACACCGGCAGATTTTGCTTGTCGCCACATAAGAAACAGTTAATGCTGGCGCAAGCTGGATTTGGAAATGAAATAACTACTTATGAAACCTATTATCAGAAGGAATGGTTCTCCGTGCCAGTTGAACTTTATTTTGGCTCGCGCGTTCATCGTCGCGGGCTTTCTATTTGCCCTGGTGCCAGCCGTTCGCGCCGTGATGGCGCCGCCCGGTGGCGGCACCAATTCTTTCCCGACCTACACGTTGCTCGATTCTTGGTCATTTTACGACAACACCAACTGGACGAGCGACAAGGGCCACGCGTCGGTTTCCTTCACCAATCTTGATTTCTCGAATCTTGGCAGTGGTTCATCGCTCGTCGTGGACAGTGCGAATCCGGCGTGGCTGCAATACAACATCTTTGAAAACGACGGCAAAACGAATCTCACCGTGGACGCCGGCACGGTGATGTTTTGGTTTGGGCCGAGTTGGTCCGGCACCAATCAGGGTGGCACCGGGCCGGGCGTGTATGGCCGCTTGCTCGAAGTCGGCGGCTACACCCCGGATTCGAGCTTTGGCTGGTGGAGCCTTTATGTTGATGATGTCGGGGCCAACCTGTATTTCTCGACGCAGACCAACGACCTGTCCAGCAATCTCACCACCTACGTTTCCGCCCCCATCGCATGGACGACGAATTATTTTCATCATGTGGCGCTGACGTATTCGGCCACGAACACGGCCTTGTATTTGGACGGCGGGCTGGTGACCAATGGCCCGCCGCTGGCCGTTTATCCCGGCCCGGACGCGCTGGCGAACGGATTTTTTGTCGGCAGCGACAGCAATGGCGTGGCTCAGGCGCATGGCTCGTTCAACACCGTGGCAACCTACAACACGCCCATGGACGCCGGCACGATCCAACAAATTTACAGTCAGCAATTCCCCTATTACCTGATGAATCCGTTGAACAAGGCCATGTTCACCTTGATTTCAGCCACTTCCAGCCCCGCCTTCACCGCGACCTCGTATGCTGCAATCAGCGGCGCCGGCAACCTACAATCTGTCTCCGCCGGAGATTGCACTGGAGAAGCCACAAATGTCTGGTTTACCAACGTCACGGCGATGGTGGTGGGAAGTGGCACCACCCAAATAAAGTTCGCGATTGCCGGCGGAAGTAATATTTGGGCCTACGACGTTTTCGCCACCGGAGCCTTGCAGAAGCCCGTCACCAACTCGATTTGGGTCTGGCTGGGGCAGGCGTATCGTTGCACCAATTACACCGTCAACATCACCAGCGCGAACGCGTTTCTAATTTTAGGGACGCCCAAGGATGCAGACTTGGACGGATTGACCGACGCCTACGAATCGCTGGTGAGCCACACCGACCTCAACAGTGCCCAAACCGACACCAACGGCGTGCCGTATGCGTGGTATGCGGAAAACGGACAGGTGCCGATCACGTCGGGGCTGGCGACGCAAGACCCGGATCAGGACGCCTTGATGAATTATCAGGAATATCAATACGGCACAAAGCCCAATGTGTCAGAAGGCTTTTCCGTGTGGACCACGGGCGGTTATACCAGCATTCCCTAAAATCAAATGAAAACAAAATGGTGTTTAATAACGGCGGCGGTGTTGTCATTGCTCATGCCGCGTCATGTCGAGGCGACGGGAGCTTGCACAGCAGCACGATTCCATGACTGGCAGGACATGGGGTGCAACCAGAATTTTGCCGGGGCGGGTGGTGTTCCCAAAGCCCAATGCCCGGATTGTCCGGGAATGCCCCGCTGGTGGGTAAGCGAGCCATATATCAGCCTGTGTATGGCGGACACCCCGTTGAGCTACATGATGTCGTCGGGGAAAGAAATGGACTTTGAGTTGCTTTACCATCAGCGCGCCAGACTGCCGGAATCAGACGAAAGTCCGATCACCAGTCAAGACTATGAGATAAATGCCTACTATGCGGACGGCCCGAATTGTGGAACGGATGCTTTTTGGGGAAATAACTGGAACATGAGCGTGGTAATCGAGGCCAGGGGATATATGGCAACACCCGTGTTCAGCAAGGGTTACTACGCCTTGGTGTTCAATCCCCAAGGAGGCATTGACAACTATACCAACTTAAATTTCACCAACATTGTTTGCCAGAATCCACAAAGCAAGGTGATCTTAACAGATGTCTCCGGCTTGAGTTATCCCAAGGTGGCGGAAAATCTTAATGGATTTCCGTATAAATACACGAACGTGGCTGATGCGAAGGGCGTTTATTGGAACAATGCCGGCGTAGGCGTCAAATTACTACATCCCGATGGCAGTCAGGAAATCTTCGGCCTGTCAGCCCGTCAGGTAAAGATCGGTGACGTATATGAACGGCCCGCTTACACCAACTTCCCCCCGCTTGTGCGGTTGTTGTTGACCCAGCGGATTGACCCTCAAGGACGCATAATCAATCTTGGATATGAAAGATTTGATGCCCCCAATTCTTTCTATCAAACCATTTATCGTTTGAAGTATGTTGTTGATTCGGACAACCGGACGAACCTGTTTCGTTACACCGCCACCAACAATGTCCAACTGGCGGAAATAGATGATCCTTACGGGCGTAAAACCACCATCGGATACACTGGCGGCGGCCTGATGAGCCAAATCACTGATGCCATTGGACTGACAAATTATTTTTCATACCAGGCCAATCTGGCGATTATCACGATCACGAATTACTGCGTTGATTCTTTCGGCTATGAGACGCCCTGTGGTTCAAATACAGCAGTCTCCGCGACCTCGCCCGGCTGGATCACGCAACTAACCACCAAATATGGCACCAACAAATTCAGCCATTATGAAGTGGCCGATTCTTCCCTCACCGACGGAGTTGTTCGACGCGCCATTTACGCCAGCGAACCGACCGGCGCACAGCAGCTTTACTATTATTTGCATAATGCGGGTGCCAATGTGCCGACCAGCGACACGGCTCCCAATGTGCCGGGTCAAACCAATTTTGACAACGGCACCGCCGGGGGTGCGAGCGGCGGCCATAATACGCTCGTTTACCGCAACACCTTTCATTGGGGCCGCCGACAGTTTGAGGCCATAACCAATACCTACGTCCAAAGCAATCTGGCGGAGTCAACAATCACAACTGGAACGAGCAGCGCAGGTTACTTTGCCGCCGGTTTGGCATACCTTAGTTCCGCCGACTACGCCAAGGCCGGCATGAAGCATTGGTTGCTGGCGGGTTCGGACACAAACTCCATCACCGAAGGCTTGTCCAGCGAGCGAGCGCCTTCATTTGATGCCGCCGGACAGGTTCCGGGAGCGCGAACCTGGTATAACTATGCCAATAAGCCCGACAACGGAGCGGAAGAACTTGGCAATTTTCCGCAAGTCACCTGTGTTGCGGCGGTTCTGCCGGATGGCACCAGCCAATACACCACTTACAATTATTATCAGTTGTCAAATCCGACGAACACGGTCGGGCTGGTTTCTGACAACGAATCTACCTACACCAAACCGGACGGCACCATCAGTGCGCTGACCAATTGGTTCACCTATGCTGGCAATAATGTTGATTTGTTGAGCATCAGCAATTCCACCGGCCAGTATGTGAATTATGGCTACAACACCAACCACCAAATCAAGACAGTAACAAATGCGTTGAGCCAGGTCACGACGTTGACCTGGGATGCCTCCACTTTTAATCTGACGGGCGTTCAAATGCCTGCGGGCAAGAGCATCGGATTGAGCTATTATGCGCCAGCGGTTCCCCCGACCAGCACCAGCGCCATGTTGCAGCAAATCACCAATTCGCCGGAGGGGCGGACGTTCACCATCAACAATTACAGCGCGGGGTTGCCGAGCAACATCACCGATGATCGCGGGTTGACGGTCGCCAACACTTGGGACGGCTTGAACCGCCTCACCGGCACGGTGTTTCCTGACAACACATCCATTTCAAACATCTATTACCGGCTTGACTTGGTGGCGACTAAAGACCGGCTTACCAACTGGACCTACTTTGCCTATGACGGGTTGCAGCACCTCATCACCGTCACCAACGCCAACAATGTCGTGACAACTTACAGTTGGTGCGGTTGCGGTTCGCTCGAAAGCATCATTGATTGCTACACTAATTCCACAAGCTTCAATTACGACAATCAGGGAAATCTAACTTATGTTTCCTATCCCGACACGTCCAGTCTGACGTATCAATTTGATTCGCTCGCGCGGATGACCAATGCGTTTGACGGCGCAAACCGCTATATGCAACTGGCCTACAATGTTCAAGGATTGCCAACCAACATCGCCAGCGCCAACGGGACTTTGCAGTCGGCCACCTATGATTCCTTGAACCGCCCGATCCGCGTAACGGATGCCAACGGCGTCACCGTGACCAATCAGTATGATGCCATTAACGAACTGCTTAAACACACATGGCCCGGCGGCATCAGCGAGGGTTACGGATACAGTGCCGCCGGTTTGATCGCTTACACCAACCGCGACCAGATGCCCACGATGTATGGCCGGGACGGAGCAGGCCGGTTGACATCTGTTACCAACGCCAATCAAGAAGTCACGCAGTTTGGTTACGATTCGCTGAATAATATGATTTCGCTGATTGACGGCTTGAAGCACACGAACATTTGGCAATACAACGAATACGGTTGGTTGACCAACAAGGTGGACGGCCTTAAACGGAACGCTTTCCGTTATGCCTACAATGCCAACGGCTGGGTCACAAACCGTTGGACGCCGGAGAAAGGCAACACCGGCTACGCTTTTGATAACATCGGCAACCTGAAAACCATCGTCTATCCGCAGCAAACGAATAGTTATGCGTATGACGCTTTGAACCGGCTGACCAACATGGTGGACGCGGTTGGCACGACCGCTTTTAGCTACACGCCCGCCGGGCAGTTGCAAAGCGAAAATGGGCCATGGACGAGCGATACGTTGGCTTACACTTATGTCCAAGGATTGCGGACGGTCTTGAGTTTGACGCAGCCGGGCGGCACCTGGTCGCAGGGCTATGGGTATGATTCAGGCTGGCGGTTGCAAAACCTGACTTCCCCGGCGGGTAATTTCAATTACAGCTACAATTTTAAGCCGGCGTCCGCGCTGGTTTCGGGCATCAGCCTGCCAAACGGCGCGAACATCACCAACGGTTATGACGGCTTGGCGCGGCTGACGCAGACGACGTTGAACAATTATTGGGGGCATCCGCTGGACAGTTACGCCTACATTCCCGACGCGCTTGGTTTGCGGACCAACATCGTGCGCAATCTTGGCCTGACGACCAACAACGTGAATGTGGGTTACGATGCGATTGGGCAAATCACTTCATGGATTGGCAAAGAGTCCGGCGGAGCCTTGCGGCAAAACGAGCAGCTTGGCTGGGCGTATGACGCGGCGCACAACTTGCACACGCGGAACAATGGGAACTTGGCGCAGACCTTCACCACCGATGCGGCGAACCAGTTGAACAGCGTGACGCGCCTTGGCAATTTCACCATGACCGGCGCAACGCCCGCACCGGCCACCAGCGTAACGGTCAACGGACTGGCGGCCCAGATTTACGGAGACTTTACGTTTGCCCGAACGAACAACTCACTGAATGATGGCACGAATACTTTCACGATTATCGCCACCAATATCTATAACGCGAGAGCAACGAATATTCTCACGCTAAATCTGCCGCAAAGCGCAGGGTTGAATTTTGACAACAACGGCAGTTTGACGAACGACGGAACCCGGACATTTGCTTTTGATGCAGAGAATCAATTGACGAATGTCACCGTTGCCAGCCGGTTCAAAAAAGATTTTGTTTATGACGGCTTGAACCGACTGCGGATCAAACGCGAATTTGGCTGGACGAACAGCGCATGGTTGCAAACCAACGAGGTGCATTTCATTTATGATGGCAACCTGATTATCCAACATCGGAATTCCAACAACGTGCCGACGCTGACGCTGACGCGCGGTTTGGATTTGAGCGGAAGCTTGCAAGGGGCGGGCGGCATCGGCGGATTATTGGCGATGACGGAAAGTTCAGGTGCAAACAGCTATTACCATTCAGATGCCAGCGGGAACATCACCGCGCTCATGGACGCCAGCGAAAACATTGTTGCCCGACGTGCGTATGATGTCTTCGGCCGGACAATCTTTTTTGGCGGCACGAAAGCGGGAGTAAACCTGTATTGGTTCTCAAGCCAATTGCATGACGAGGACACCGACCTTTATCATTACGAGCACCGGCCTTACGCACCAAATTTGCAACGCTGGTTGAGCCAAGACCCACTTGGCGAAGCGTCGGGCATAAACCTTTACGATGCGTTTTTCAATTCGCCGACTCGATACGTTGACCGCAGTGGGCGAGACAATTGGGCAAATATGTCGGCTGGAAACAATGCGCCAGTTGCAATGAATATCGTGATTTCGACTATTTACAGTCCCCTTCCGCAGTTTAATCCTTCTGGCACGCCACAACTTGCAGCAGCTAATCCTAATGTGTCACCTTATGTGCCTGCCCAGCCAGTTGCCAATGACGGACTTGTGCTTGGATCAGACATGAATCCTAATTCCAATTTAGCACAACAGTTTTCGCAGGATTTTCAGGCACCGCTTTATTCCTCACTTCTGTCTTTACCTAAAGCTGTTGTAAAATGCCCCATTGCCGCCGGGAGCGCTCGTTTTGAAGGTTTGACAGGGGATCAGGTCGCGAAAGTGCAGAGCGCGCTAACAAAAGCTGGCCTAGCCGACGCAAATATTCTAATAAAAGGAGCAGATATGCCGGCTAATTATTTTGGCATGACGCTTGGAGACGAGGGATTCGCAATCAATCGTTATTGGATTGACAACGAGGAAGAACTTCTAAATACATTGCAGCATGAATACCAACATGTTCTTGATCGCCGTGCGCTAGGTGACTCAGGAGCATACGGGAACGCACTTGAAGAAGCTGCCCGTGCAGCGGAAAAGCATTGAATGAAACACCTATGAATACAAATGAACTAATGATGATCAACCTTGCAAACGCGAATTCGGCGGCAAAAGGTGTTTACTCTGGACTGCTTTGTCCGAAGTGCAAAGAGCAAGCCATAGAGGTGTTTTTTTCAGAACATAATCTTAAGACGGGATATGGAATTTGGTTTGAGTGTCAACACTGCGGAAATATAGAACATATCAGTTGTAAATCACAACCGGAAGGGTTTACTCCTTTACGCGTTTCCGAAAAGTTTCAACGACTTGATGAGCGGGCGTGGAAGTCTGGGGAATAAGAGTGATTTACATCCGGCAACAAGGATTTAAGCCACCGTCTTATTGATACTCACTATGAAATATCAACTTGTTTTGCAATGGCCAGCCACTTCAATCAAAGACTACGATACATTAGTCGAGATTGAAAACGTGCTGACCGAGAGTTTAAGTGAGGGCAGCGAAGTTGACGGTCACGATGCGGGGTTAGGTGAGATGAATATTTTCATTCACACCGATAATCCCGTCGCAGCTTTCAACGAAGTGAAGTCGGTGCTTGGGAGTCGTGATTTTTGGGTTGACGCACGTGTTGCGTATCGTGAAATCGTGAAAAGTGAATATACTATTCTTTGGCCAAAAGACTTAAACGAATTCAAAGTGACTTAACATTCCAAGTATCGAACCTTTTACCGTCGCTAGAATGGCAGCTATAAAGCAAAAAACCTTAAAGACCGGAATCAATGATTGACCGGCAACTTTTGCAATAATTTTAACGCCGGCTGAAAATTGAGTTGAATTTTTAACGCCTCATTAGCGGCGGCTTTCGCTTCGTCATTACGTCCGTTGTGCATTAAAATCATCGCCCGCACATACGGAATGTGCGGATCATCTGGCACGCCGGCTTCAGCTTGGTCGAGCGTCTTTAACGCTTCCGCCAACTGTCCCAACTGGTCTTGCACTTGGGCCTGCGTGCAGAGGAACGGCGGCGAAAGTTTGTCCCAGGCCGTTGCCTTTTTGAGATGCAACAACGCTTCCGCCGGCTGCTGGCGGGACAATAGCAGCATGGCTTCCTCGAATTGTCCCGTTGGCTGGTCTGCTTCCAAATCCAGCATCTGTTGCAAGTCCTGCCCGGCCTGTCCCTGCATATCCACGGTTGCCCGTAACACCCACGCTGCCGCCACCCGCACATTCCGCAGCGGGTCATCCAAGAGTGGTTGCAATGCCGTCAGCACATTCGTATCCGTCAGCGCCGGTTCCAGCGACCGCACCGCTTTTTCCCGAACCAGCGGATGCTCATTCTTTAATTGTGCCAGCAATGCCGTTTGGATTGCTGGTTCACTCGCCCATCGTTCCAAGAAGATTGCCGCCACCGCCCGCCAATATGGGCTTTGATTTGTGTCGGCCAACAGATCAATCAATTTGTTCTGTGCGCTGGCTTCCCCGTTTTCAACCGCCGCAATCCACCGCGCCCGTTCGCGTGTTGGTCGGTTCATGTTCGTGCCATACCATTCATCCGTGTATTTCACGGACCAATCCGTTGTTTGATCCGCGTGACAGCGGTTGCAGGCGTTCGGAATGTTCAATTCTTTCGTCAACAGCGGGTCAGGAATCGTAAAGCCGTGATCGTGGCGCGGATGCCGTTGCATATACACCGTGACCGGCATGTGACAGCCGATGCAATCACTCTTGCATTCATGCTTATGATTGACGGGATCAATTTTCGGCGCTTTGGGATAGCCGCCAATGTGACAGCGCATACACAGGTCATTGCCTTGAAGCGTGTTTTTGTAGGAATGAGGATTGTGGCAGTCCAGGCAAATCACCCCGTCCCGATACATCTTGCTGCCTAGGAACGCTTCAAACTCATAATCCTCATCTTTGATTTGCCCGTCAGGATACCAGCGCTTGCCGCTATCCAAAATTTCCAAGGCGTAGTGATCGTAAAAAGAATCCGCCGGCTTGAAATTCTCGGTCAAATCGGTGTTGCGCGAGTGGCAGGAGCCGCACAGCCCAACCATGCGCGCCGGGGGCATTTTGGAAATCGTTGGATCAATGAGTGGGGTGTTGGTATGAGCATTGCGCCATTCGTTGTGCGCTTTGAGCGGGCCGTGACAGGCTTCACAGCCAACGGCCATTTCCGCCATCGTCGTGTGGTAACTGTCCGTGGCGGCATCGTAATTTTTGTGCAAGCGGGTGTTGTGGCATTCGGCGCAGAAGGAATTCCAATTCATGCCCCGGCCAGTCCAATGACCGTATTCACCCGGATTGCGGAGGTCGTCGCCATAGACGTAAAACCACTGGTTTGATTTTGGATCGTAAGACGCTTCATGCACCTGATAGCGACCGCCAGGAAAAGCAGTCAGAAATTGAATGAGCGGGTCGTGACCAAAAACGCGTTCGACACGGTAGGGCTGGCGATTGCTTTCCGGACCGAGGGTGACGATTTGATATTGACCATTCGTGACCTGGAAAGAGGTTGTTTCAGAACCATGTTTGAGGCTGCGGGAGGGATTGAAGGCAATTTGATCGGTGGCCGTCTGCAAAGACCGTTCGGCGAGCGCATGGTGAGATTGCGCCCACAGGTCGTAATCGGCGCGGTGGCAATCTCGGCAGCTTTCCGAACCCGCATAGGCGGCAAAGTCAGCCGGCGGTTTTTCAACGGCGATGCTGGATATAGCAAACAGCAAAGAAATTGGCAGCACCACCCATGCGGGCAATCTTCTTTGGGGCTTTTTGCGTTGCACACTTGATGATGCAAAAGCTCATGCGCAAATGTCAAACCTAGCGGCCAATTTCTTTGACTATTGTTCAAAGACGCCTCGCGTGACAGGTCATTTTCATTTCATCCGGAACACCACCGCCAGCCCAACCGCATCAAAAATGTCCATGCGGGCATATTCACTCGTCCACGCCTTACGTTTCGGTGGAACCAGGGATAAAAACTCATCAGGAAACTGCTTGGCAATGCGTGTGGCCATGTCGTGCTTTGTCCCCTTTGGATCATTGAGCAGCATGGTTCGCAGTTCTGAATTTGAAAACTTTGCCACCTTGAGCTTGTGCTTTTGTGCCAGTGCAATGACCTTATGATACAGTTCCTTGATGCGCGACGCGCGGTAGGTGCCCTTGGCATTCACATCATGCAAAACCAACACATCGGGCTGGTAGCGGACGATCAGCTTTTCAATGTTGGTAAAGGAATTGGTATTCTTATCGGCGAGAAACACGTTGTTGCGATATTCAACAAGCGCGTTGCTCTCCATGACGGCAAAGCCAAACCCATTGGTCGAAAGCGAAACGGCTAAAATACGAAAATATTTGTTGTGGTTTTTGTTCATTAAATTAAGTGGTCACTTTAGAAGCAATGTTGATAAGCGACTCATGGCGTTTAGAATGAAGTCCCCTTTTGCGATAGGTAAGAAGTTTGGCACGCTTTGCCACATCCTGTTCCATCTCTTCAAACAAGCCGGCAAACAGTTCACGAACTGGCTTTCCGTAAATCACCTCGTAGGCCAGGGCAGCGCGCAAACCCGGTTCACGATCAAAACTTTCATCGCGAGAGACCTTGCTTCCTTTGTTCTCACCAGTCCCACCCAACATGAAAGCCACTTCCTCCTGTGAAAGTGCCAGTCGTTTTCGATTGGGGTGTAAATAGTTTGAAAGCGAAGCCATGAGAAGCAAACTCTATGTGAGTTCAAGTGGAACAATATGTCACAGCAGACAAATGAAGCAGACGCTAGAACTTGCCAGATTGGCAAGTTTGTATGAAAAACGCCGAGCCGACATGGCTAGGTGTTAGTGCGTTATTACAGCATACTATTTACTTTCAGTCAATATTACAGCAAAAAACAGCCGGACATCAATGACCTGACTTTTAATTCGATGAGTGACCAAACATAGGCGGCGGCAGGGTCACTTCAAGGCAGAATGGTATAAGCTTGGCGCTATCTTCGTCAAAGTCATGTCGAGGTATGCACTGACGATGCCTATCGCTAGTGAACACATTGACATTTGATTTGGTTGTTACTGGAATGAATCCATATACTTGTAATTTGTCCCTCGTTCCGACCACGCGCTCAATGACACTCGTAACTATTGCCTTTTTCGCCTTGAAATCCAAACCTTGAATGGCTTCAGATGCTTCTTTGGCAAATGCCACCACTTCTTTCTCATCGGGCAACGGCGTTGACTGCAATTCCTGTTTCTCATGTTCTGATTTCAAAATCTGCGATTCATACAACGTCACCTTTTCTCTGACCGGAACCGTGTATTCTTTTAACTGCTCGATTGTGAACACCCCGCTGCCATACGCTCGATTGTATCTGTCCTCTTGATCTTTGAGTTTGGTAATTTCATTTTTCAAGAACAGTGTGTCCACCCCGGATGAATCAACTTTGTCGCGTTGACTGTTCATCCACCGCTGAGTTTGATTCTGCATCAGTTCCGGCGAAGTCATGAGACTGGCTATTCCGTCCCACACGAGCCGGTCGGCAATTCGGGCATTTACCGCCGGTTCCATGCAGGTGCGCTGGATGGGAAAACTCAACACCCGATCAAGACAGCGATAATAAAGGTGTTTTCCGCGCTGCGGACCTTCACCAGCCCGTCTCCGCCCGCAGACACAGAATATTCTGCCGGTGAGCAGATATTCGTTTACTGTGTTTCTCTGCGAAAGCAGAAAATTGGCTTCAATCTTGCCCCGGACACGAAAGAATAAGTCTTTGTCAATAATCGCCGGCACCGGGATGGTCAGCCACTCACATTCAGGCTTTTTTCTTCGGCTGCTTTTTCTAATTTTCCGATATTTTTCGGTATTTGTCGGTCTTTCAGGGACAACGGCATAGGAACTTCCCCAATGCGCTTCCCCAATATATGCCTTATGTCTTAACAGCGTGCTCAAGGTGCTGGTAGCCCAAACGCCGCGTTTGCTTTTTCTCGGCTTGATTCCCATCTCATGCAATTTTCTGATAATCCCTTTAAGCGTCAGTCCATCCCGGTCAATCCAGTCAAACATCATTCTCACGACACGGGCTTCTTCTTCATTGATTTCATAATAACCATGAACCTGATCTTTCTTGGTAATATAGCGATACCCGTAGAGCGGTTCGCTGACGAGAATGTGACCCTCCTTGACTTTGCGCAGCTTGCCAAGGCGGAAGCGTTCGCCGATTTTGGCTCTTTCATATTCCGCGAACAGCCCCCTGACGCCATATAGAATTTTATCTTCGCTGTTTTTAGGTGCCGATATGGTAACAAAGACCACCTCGATTCCCGCTTCCCGGAGTTCATCCATGACCAGCTCTTGATATGAATATCTTCTGGCGATTCGGTCGGGATCATACACCACGATGACATCCCACAACTTTGCCTTGGCATCCTGACGGAGTTTGTCGAGCGCGGGTCTGGCCAGAATGTCTCCGCTCCAGCCCTCGTCAATATATTCTTCAACCACCTTGAAATCGCTCTTTTGAACAAGTTCATTAACCGCCGTTATCTGGGTTTTAACAGTTTGTTCCTCCTCCTGCCGGGCTGTTGAAACCCTAGCGTATATGGCTGCTAATTTCATGTGGATTTCTTGATTTTCTTATCCTTATTACTTCTTGAAAGAGAAGGTCGAACGCCGGGTTGATTCTTCGGTTGCCGTCTGGAGAAATAACCCCTTCGTAACCGATGGAAAGATGACCATCTGAACCAGTGTTGCTACACGAAAACTCCGGTTGGCCGTTTGCACACGCCAACTTTTCCGGCTCAATTGAGTTTTCGAGAGCTTTAATCATGGTATCAATTTTTGACTTATTTTTCAACCCTCACAGTCCAAACGTGCTATTCGCCCCGCTTTGCCTGTCGCGCCATCTCGCTCGCGATGATTTCGATTGAATCCTCAATGTCCTGCAACTTCTCTAAAACCGTCACTTGAAAACCACCCGGACACGCACAGCTTTGACGTTTAAGAAAACTGGCGAACATTTTTCTGACAAACCTGCGGAACGAACTGTGCGATGGAACGACTGACGTATTGGGTTTTGTTGCGTGAATTATTTTTTTCATATACGCGCACGATAAGCGGTGAAGGCAATCCTGCCACGACGCTAGAACTTGCCGGATTGGCAAGTTCATTGTGGGTATTTATCAATGACATCTTCGCATCTTAATCGCCGAGCGTTGCACCAAAACAGTTTGCAAATTTTGCACCTCTGGTTAGAGTGGTGAATGTTAGAAATAATGAAAAAACTGAGGATTGCTGTTATATTCGCGGCCACTTGTGCTTTGGCCCAAACCATTGCGCCGACCTTGGAGCAAATCAAAATTGCCGCCGATGCTGGCGATCCGGTAGCCCAAGATAAATTGGCCGCGAGGGTGGACCCGAAACAGGCAGAGGTTTTGTATCGCAAAGCCGCCGAACAAGGATATGCCCACGCCCAAGGACGGCTCGGAAATTTATTATTCCTGCGCATCTATTTGACCATCGGGGGTAAGCCACAAACGCGCGCAGCCATCGCCGATGAGGCAGTCAAATGGGCGACTCTTGCTGGCAATCAGAACGACAAGCAAGGCGAAGCCACCCTCGCACAGATTTACTTGGAAGGGAAATTGGTAAAGCAGGACTTAATCGAAGCCTACAAGTGGGGGGACTTGGCCGATAAAAACCCGATACCTGAATTTGTTGTTTTTTCAGGGGCTTCCGCCCGTGATGCGGCCATCTTGAAAATGAATGCCGAGCAGATTCAGGAAGCTCACAGACGTGTTGCAGCATTTGTCCCGCACCTGCTTCGCAAGTCCGACTTGCCTGAACCAGTATGGGTGCAGCACATTAAGCTTGGCGGCATCAGTGGCGCGGCTGGCCACCGTTTTGCAATTATCAACAACAAGACGTTTGCCAAAAATGACCAGATGACTTTGAAAATCGGCGAAAAAGAGATTTCGGTTCATTGCCTCGAAATTGGCGAATCATCAGTGATCATTTCTATAGAGGGCCTGGATGGAATTCGCGAACTGAAAATGCCTTACTGATGTCTGGTGTGTTAGCACAACTGTTTCACTCCTGACCTCATAAATTTAGTAACGACTTGCAACCTCATTTTTACAAAAGACCCCCGCTTTAACGGGCGACATATAAGATATGTAGGGGCAATCTGCCCAACGATTGAATGGCACGGCTTAACCGCCGCACCACTAGCTCCCAACGTGTCGTCGGCTACCGCCCGACTTAACCTTTCCTCCCTGCGGGCTAACCGGGCTATAGGACACTATCCGTTGTCCTTTAGCCAGTAAAGGTTAAGTCGGCCATTATCCGCCGACACGTTGGGGACTGGTTTTAAGATAAGGGCTATCGCCCAACGACCATAGCCCGCTATCGCGACCGGTTCGCCCGAAGGCGGAGGACGACGGGTGATACCTGGTGAACACGACCGTCACGACAATTCCCGTCAAGACACTACACCCAGGGAGAAAGAATCGCCCGACTGGGCGCTCAAATACAACAGCCGCGCCGAATGGCGCGTCCGTTTTCCGGCTCCAATGATATGATGGCAACCTCGTTCGGATTCCAAAACCAGCCCCCATTACCTCGCCGGCTGCCACCAACAGCATTTTGCCGGCGTCACAACGCCCACCACAACCGGGGCGTTTCAGGGGTGGTGGCTGGTTTTGGCACCATGAATGACCAACCCATTACAATTGGCGAACGGCATGGCTGGGGTGAACCCCAGCCCTTTGGCATTGCTGCGATTGATGAGCGCCAGCACATCTACATCATTGGTAAAACCGGCTCCGGCAAGACGACGTTGCTCCGCAACCTGATTTTGCAACACATTGCCCTTGGACACGGGGTTGGTGTCATTGACCCGCACGGAGACTTGGCCGAGGAATTGTTGAACCACATCCCGCCCAAGCGGGCGGATCATCTGGTGTATTTCAATCCGGGTGATATTGAGTTCCCCATCGGCTTGAATGTGATTGGTAATGTGGCACCCGATGACCGGCATTTGGTCGCTTCCGGCATTGTGGCGGCGTTCAAGGGCATTTGGAGGGATTCGTGGGGGCCGAGGCTGGAATACATCCTCTACAATGCCGTTTCCGCTCTGCTTGATTGCCGGAACAGCACCCTTTTGGGCGTCAACCGGCTGCTGACGGATGACACATACCGGGCCAAGGTGGTCCGGCAGATCAAAGACCCATTCATCCGGGCGTTTTGGGCGGAGGAATATGAAAACTACGACGAGCGGTTCAAACGCGAGGCCATTGCGCCGATTCAGAACAAAATCGGCCAATTTTTGTTGAATCCAGTGGTGAGGAATATTTTGGGCCAGATCAAGAAGAAGGTGGATATTCCGTTCGTCATGGACAATGGACGGTTGTTCATCGCCAACCTGTCGAAAGGCCGGCTTGGACATGACAAGGCGAATCTACTCGGTTCCTTGCTGGTGACGCAGTTCCAGCTTGGCGCGATGGCGCGATCAAACCGACCGGAGCATGAGCGCCGGGATTTTTACCTCTTCATTGACGAGTTCCAGAATTTTTCCACCGATGCGTTTGCCTCGATTCTGGCGGAAGCCCGCAAATACCGGTTGTGTCTCACGCTGTCGCATCAATACATTGACCAGTTGCCGGAACCGATCCGGCAGGCAGTGTTTGGCAATGTGGGGACGCTGGTTGCATTCCGCATCGGCTACACCGATGCGGAAGTGATGACCAAGGAATTCGGCAAAACCATTCCCGCCACTTCCCTTGCCGACCTTGAGCGGTATGAGGCGGTGGTGAAATTGTTGGTGGAAGGCTCAAATCTGGAGCCATTCCGGGCCAAGATGCTGCCACCGTTGGAAAACCGGGTTGGACGACGGGACAAGCTCATTGCCTTGTCACGCGAGCGCTTTGCCATGCCACGAGCAAAGATTGAGGACAAGTTGAGACGATGGATGGCTGACGCAAAATTGCCGAGGGGTGGATAGCAAACTTGCCCCATTGGCAAATTCTAGCGTCTCCCGCACTTCCCCCATTCCCGTCATTGTGGCGGAATGGAAAAACGACTTCCCCGCTTTGAGCGCGCCGCCGTTGCCCCGATGCAACTCACCGAGCGCGACCGCATCGTGATCCGGCTCGTTCACCGGCACCGATTTTTGAGTTCCCGCCAGATCATCGCGCTTGTGGGCGACAGTCAGTTGCAAGTGTTGCGGCGATTGAAGTTGCTCTACCACCACGGGTTTTTGGAACGTCCCCGCGCCCAACTTCAATACTATGACACGCCCGGCACCCGCCCCATCGTGTATGGCGTAAGCGCCAAGGGCGGGATGCTGTTGAAACAGGAACTTGGCGACAGCCTGTTATGGAGCGAGAAGAATCAGGGCATCGGTCAGATATTCCTTGAACACGCGCTTTTGGTTTCCGAGACAATGGTGTCCCTTGAGCTTGCCTGCTGGAAGCATGGCGTCCGGCTTCTCTACGAAGACGAGCTTAATTTGCCGGTGGAAAAGCAGCCGTTTCAGTGGCGGGTGAAAATTGTCGGCGGCATGGATCTTGGCGTCATCCCCGACCGGGTGTTCGCTTTGGAATATCAAGATCAGACCGACCAGTTAGAGCGGGCATATTTCTTCCTTGAAGCTGACCGAGGCACCATGCCCGTTGTCCGCAAACAACTGACGCAAACGTCATTCCGTCGCAAATTGCTCGCATACGAGGCGACGTGGGCAAACAAGGTTCATCAGCGGCATCTTGGCATCCCGCGTTTTCGCGTTCTCACCGTGACGACGATTGCCGCGCGGGTGAGTTCGCTTCTTCAGGCGTGTTCCCAATTGAAGCGGGGTCACGGGTTATTTCTTTTCGCCGACCAGTCGGTGTTGAAACACGATTTGTTCTCACCGGTCTGGCACAACGGCAAAACCGTTGAATTGTCCCCGCTCCTCGACTTGCCAATCCGGCAAGTTCTAGCGTCTCCCGACATTTCTGCCAACCCGTAGGATGACCGATGGATGCAGCTCAAATTCGTGAGCCGCACCGTTCTTCACAATTAACCACATACATATATGGCAAAATCATCGTTCGTTGACTTCAAGGCCGTCAAAGCGGCCATCACCATGGAACAAGTCTTGGAACACTACGGTATCCTCGACAAGTTCAAACGTGGCACGGATAGCCTGAATGGCCCGTGTCCCATCCACAAAGGCAGCAACCCAACGCAATTCCGAGTGAGCGTCAGTAAAAATATCTGGAATTGTTTCAGTGAATGCAAGCACGGCGGGAACGTCCTCGACTTCATCGCCCGGATGGATGACGTGAGCATACATGCGGCGGCATTGAAAGCCATTGAATGGTTCAGTCTTGATCCCGAAGCCATGTCAGTAAGTGATGGCGAGGAAAGTCCGGTTGAAGCGCCAAAGAGCGACGGGGCACCGAAGCAGGTTGCCAAGACACCAGCACCGCCTGCGGAAAAAAGCGTTCCCAATGCACCCCTCAAATTCCGGTTGGACAAGCTTGAGCGCGAGCATCCATATCTTGCCGAGCGCGGGTTGACATTGGAAACGGTCGTGGATTTCGGCATTGGCTTTTGTTCCAAGGGCATGATGGCCGAGCACATCGCCATCCCGATTCACAACTTCAAAGGCGAGGTGGTGGCGTATGCGGGACGCTTCCCCGGCGAACCCGCCGAGGACACACCCAAATACAAACTGCCGAAGGGATTCAGGAAAATGCAGGAGTTGTTCAATATTGACCGGGCCAGCAGAGAGCCGGCAGACAAGCCGCTCATCATCGTTGAAGGATTCTTCGGGTGCATGAAGCTCCATCAGTTCGGTTATCGCAAGGTGGTTGCACTTATGGGCAGCACCATGTCAGCCACGCAGGAGGCGTTAATCAAACAGCACACCGACCGCAACAGTCATGTCATCATCATGTTCGACGAGGACGAGGCAGGACGGGTTGGAAGAGATGAAATTGCCGCACGTCTGGCGAAGTTCGTCTTTGTAAAGATTCACGTCTTTGAGCAGGAGGACCAGCAGCCGGACAAGTTGAATGCCGAGGAAGTGAAGGGACTGTTTGAATGAAACAAGCCATCCTGTCTGGCCTCATCTATCGCTTCAAACACGGAGCAGCGAGCGCCCACGCCACCAATCACCGCCGTCACAACTGTCTTTCGCCTGCCGAAGATTGGCGAGAGACGATCCACACCGGCGACGTGTGGCTGGTGGATTGCCGGGGAAATATTGATCCCGGCAACAACCGCTCGCCAGTTCCCGTGCGACGTGAACAGATCGGCCTGCTTGTCGGCAGGATGCCATAAAACCACCAACTAACTAGAAAGGATACAGCTATGGATGTTCATTGTTCAACCTGCGGCGAACCGTGGGATGTATATCACCTCTGGCACGATGCCGTGTTTGAAACGGGATTGAGCCACGAGGAAGCCAAAGCATGGTGTTCATTGCCCCATGCCCAAAGATTGACCGACCGCCACCGGCAGGAATTCCGGGCCGTCGGTTGGGAATTCGGCCGGGGCGTCATCAATGTCGTGCATTGCCCCTGCTGTCCAAAGGGTGCCAAGCCTGACCTTGAGAAAGTGGAGATCAAGGCCGCTCTTGAAGACGTGCTTGGCGACGACGAGGACGGGCTGGCGGCAACCTACGAGGATCATCACCTATGAGCGCATCAGCCGTTTCCGCCGTCAAGTTCCCGCTTGGCCGCCTCGTAGCGACACCGAATGCGCTCAACCAGTTGACCCAGGATGACATCCATGCCGGAGTCATCCGCCATCAGGCGGGCGATTGGGGCGACGTAGATGAAGACGACCGAAAGGAGAACGATTTGTCCCTTGCAAAAGGCTGTCGGCTCTTGTCGGTATATCACGCCAAGAATGGCGTCAAATTCCGGATCATCACCGAGGCGGATAGAAATTCGACCACAGTCTTGCTTCCCGAAGACTACTAAACCGACGCGGCTTCACCTTGGGTGTGGCCGTGTCCAAACCAGAAAGGAGAACTATGCCAAACAAGTGTAGCAACGAAGACGAGAAGCGGTATGAAGGCCGTCGCGAAGGATATGCCGTCATCGTCACGGTGGATGGACGCCGATTGAATCCCCGGCACGACTTGTGGAATCACAGTCCGACCGGATTCGAGTGGGGCTATGGCGGCAGCGGTCCGGCGCAACTTGCGCTGGCAATCCTTGCCGACCATTGCAGCAACGACGAACAGGCGTTGAATTACTATCAACGCTTCAAATGGGCGGTGATTGCCGAATTGCCGGGACGAGGCTGGACGCTAACCAGTCACCACATTGATATTGTGTTGCAAAAACTGCGGGACGCGGAACCGCTCTTGGAGGGTGTGATATGAGAGTCAAGAAACCGCCACCCGTCAAGAAACGCAATGGCGTTGACCCAAATCAAGTTGAGTTCGGCATCATCTGGCAGCTTGCGAAATATCCATTCCGGCTGCGGGCCGGGGATGTCATCAAGCTCAACGACCGCCTGTGCCGTGTCATCCGTGTGAACGAGTGCGCGGCGGTGGTCCTTATGAATCGGCCGATGCGTAAATTCAAAACACGTTTCGACAAGCCGGTTCGTTTCTACCAACCGCCCGTATTGTTTCGCATCTCGCCAAATTCCGAAGCGGTGATTCTAAATCGCAGGCGCAAGTGATACACAAGAGCGATCCATCGGGTCGCTCTTTTTTAATATTGCCAATTCGGCAAGTTCTAGCGTCTCCATTCAAATGCCGGGCTGTCATACGCTTCACACTGGGTTCACAGGGTTCTTTCAACAATCAAATACCAAAGGAAAATATGAACATCAAATCGTATGAGCGCATCACCGAACGGATCACTGACTTGCTTTCGCAAGGCACCGTTCCCTGGCACAAGCCGTGGCAGGCGAAGACCGGATTGCCCCGCAATCTCGTCAGCAAGAAGCCGTATCGTGGCATCAATCCGTTCCTGCTTCTAGCAATGGGCTATGAATCACCGCACTGGCTAACGTTCCGGCAGGCCATCCAGCTTGGCGGCAGCGTGAAAAAGGGCGAGAAAGCCTGTCCCGTTGTGTTCTGGAAACAGATGGAGGTCACGGACAAGCAATCGGGCGAACTGGAGAAAATCCCGTTGCTCCGTCTGTATTCCGTCTTCAATGTCGCGCAATGCGAAGGGTTGAAGAACGTGCCGGCAGAGGACAACAGTTCCTTTGTCGCGACCGAAGCGGCGGAGATTGTGGCCAAGATGCCACAGCCGCCAAGGATCAAGCACGGCATGTCTCATGCCTACTATACCCCGGTCAATGATATGGTGGGAATGCCGGAATCAAAACGGTTCGACAGCGAGGACGCATATCACGCCACCCTCTTTCACGAACTGGTGCATTCGACAGGCCATGAAAAGCGGTTGAATCGCCAGAGTATCACGGAACGAAACGGCTATGGCTCCGATCCCTATTGCAAGGAGGAATTGGTTGCCGAACTCGGCAGCGCATTTCTGTGCGGTCAGGCTGGTATCGTCGAGCGGACTATTGACAGCTCTGCCGCCTACCTTGAAGGCTGGTTGAAGCAGTTGAAACAGGACAAGACGCTCATCGTGTATGCAGCAGCGCAGGCGCAGAAGGCGGCGGATTTCATTCTCGGCCGGACGTTTCAGGAAAACGAGGTGGCCCATGACTGACTATAATCCGAAGGAGTTCAAGGTTGTGGCCTTGCGAGATTGCCCGGTGCCGGAGCAGATGAAAATCTGTGCGGAACCACAGCAGGTTGTTGACTACTGGCGGATGCACATTGCCACGCATCCGTATTTCAACCCGGATTGTGAATGCCTTGTTGTGCTTCTCTTGAACACGCGCCGACGCGTGAAGGGGCATCATCTGGTGACCATCGGCACGATGGACACCTTGCTGGTGCATCCGCGTGAGGTGTTCTCTGTGGCGGTGGCGATGAAAGCAGCGTTTATTGTGCTGATTCACAATCATCCGAGCGGTGACCCGTCACCGAGCGAGGCGGACATCAAGGTGACTCGCGATTTGATTCGGGCTGGCCAGTTGTTGAAAATCGAAATCACGGATCATGTCATCATGGGGGCGAACCCGAACTTCAGTTCTTTGCGTGCACTGGGGTATTTTGCGGTGTAATGCATAATGCCGAGTTCAACGAGCGATTCTTCAAAAAATTGAAGAATCGCTCGTTTTTGCAGATTGGCATTATTCAGACGGTAAACGGCGACGAATAGCGAGGATTGGCTAGTCACCTTGATTCATTTCTTGGTGTTTTGATTGCGCATACCAAAATAAAAACATTTTACGCTTGCCTTTTCGTTCAGTGTGGTTCATAAAAGAGAATTATGAGATCGGAATGGAAAACGCACTCAAGCAAATTTCAACCGTCCGATTTTACCAAGAGGCTTTATATGGCGCAGCGTCCGTTCTGGCTTATCCTTATCTGCTTCTGGTTCGTTGGCCACGCACGGTGTTCGGCTCAAGGGCAACCGGGGTATCTCGCGCCTGGCGGCGGGACATCTCCTGGGCTGATTGTTTCTTCTTCCGTTGGACGTTATGTAACATTCAATTGGGGAGCGACTACTGGAACAGCCAGCTATCAATTGAATATTCGTGACGTGACCAGCGATCCCAACGGCCCGGTTTCAAACTATATTAATAATGGAGGCGCCACGACTACGATTTCAGTCCTGCTTGCAAGTCGCCATGCCTATAAGTGGAATGTTTATGCGTGTAGTGGTGTGAACGCGACAGGAACCAAAACATTGTCCACCAATGCATGGTTTCGATTTTTGAACCCGCCCTATTTGGAAAGTCCTGGGAATACGAGTTCAGATCCGCCGATAACCAAGGTGTTGAGTTTGACGCCATGGATACAGTGGGATGCGGTGCCTGAAGCGGACGGTTACTGGCTATATCTTAGTCAATCGCCTTACGGTCCATCACATATCGTCTATTCACAATATTTTAGCAGTTCATCCACAATCTCATTTTATATCCCAGCCAATGTATTGTCACCAGGGACAGCTTACGCTTGGAACATAACGAGTCTCTGGGGCACTGACGAATCACCAACGCTTGGCCGCGCTCTTTATTTCACGGTTGACACTTTGCCAACCGCGCCCAGCACTCTTACAGCGTCAGGAGGGAGCAGTCAGATAGGCTTAGTTTGGTATTACACCAGCGCGAACGCATTTGGACAGAAGCTTGAACGAAAAGATGGAATCAATGGGACATGGAATCAGATTGCCGACCTCGACTGGAATGTCGGAGGATACACCGATTTCAATGTCAGCTTGGGAATCACTTACTACTATCGTATTTATGCCTATAACGGCATCGGCAATTCTGCGACGAGCTATTCGTCTGGCGCATCTCTGACTCTTCCAGTCTCGATTTCTGTAACTGACCCAAACGGTGGCCAGCCACTTCAAGCAAACAGCACATACACAGTGTCCTTTTCAGCATCAGGTTCCACTGCAAGCATTGCATTCTATGACTTTGCATTTTCTCTTGACGGTGGCATATCCTATTCAACGCCTATTAGCGGAATTTCCAGTAGTGCTATTGGCTATTCATGGACAGTGCCGAGTTGCACTTCGACGGCCCAAGGCCAAGTCAGGGTGCGAGCTTTCAATAATTCAAATGCCATAATCGGAAGCGGTTCAAATCCAAATAATTTCACAATCAATTCACCTTCAGGTGGTTTTCCGAGTGCTGTAGCTGATGTCACGACAACTAGCCCAAGTCCGAATCAATATGTGATTTTTTCCGGTAGCAGATCATTGCCCGCAAATGCTTGCACACCCATTGTTTCTTATTCTTGGACATTTCCTGACGGCACCTACCCAAGTGCTAACTCATATCTAATAAGATCATTCAGCACACCCTCCTCTTCATTCACCGTCACTTTGAAGGTCTATGATTCCGCTGGGAATTTCAGCACTGCCTATCTACCGATAAACGTCAGCGGTTGGGGGCAAGGTGTCAGCAGCAGTTCCAGCTTTTCTCACGATCCCGTCAATCTTGCCAACGGCAACTATGTTTACCAACACACTGACTTGCGTATTGCCGGCAAGGGCTTTCCATTCGAGTTCAAGCGCTTTTACAACTCACAGTTTTCAGACCAGACCGGCAGGCCGCTTGGCTACGGTTGGACTCACAACTACAATATATTGCTGGCAACCACGGCTACCAATGCCACAGTTGCTTTTGGCGATGGCCATTCAGAAACCTATTTTCTGATAAACGGACAATATCAGCCCGATGTCGGGGTTTTTAATCTTCTCACGACAAATGCCAACGGCTCGTTCACCCTCACGGGCAAAGATCAAACAAGGCAGATTTTCAGTTCTCAAGGCCAACTTTCTTCGGTTGTGGACAAAAATGGCAATACCCTATCCTTGTCTTACGGCAACGGCGTTTTAACCAACATCACCGATACGGCGGGCCGTCAGATTGTTTTCCAGAACGACGCCAACGGACGCGTTACGCAAATCAATGACCCAATTGGTCGCTTGATTCAATTTCAGTATGACGGCGCGTCAAATCTCATAGCGGCAATTGATGCCAATCTCCGCACAAATACTTTTAACTACGATACCAATCACCAGATGACGGCAGCTTACGATGCTCGTGGCACGCGCTTCGTCATCAATACTTACGATGATTTGCAGCGCGTCGTCAATTATCAGGCCGACGCTTACACAAACCAAACTGGTTTCTATTACGACTTTGTCAACCATGTCACTTACGTTACCAATGTGTTTGGCAAAGTTTCAATTTACCGGCACGATAATAATCTGTTAGTAACGAACATTGTTGACGAAGCTGGCAATCAGCAGCTTTTCTCCTACGACACCAACCGCAACCGCACTTTCATTCAGGACAAAAACGGCAACCAGACACGTTACGGCTATGATTTGCTCGGCAACGTGACGAACAAAATTGATGCGCTCACCGACGTGACCACAATTCAATACGATGCGCGGAATAATCCGATCCGGCGCGTTGATGCCCTGACGAACGCCACGACCTTCGGCTACGATTCTCAGGGAAATCTGACTTCCACAACAAATGCTTTGAGCCTGGTCAGTCAGGTGCATTATGACGCAAGCGGTTTACCAATTGTTTTGACCGATGCACGAGGAAACGGCACGACCAATCAATACGACGCGCAGGACAATCCAACCAACGTCATTGATGCCCACGGTTTCGCAATCCAATTTGTATATGACGGAGTTGGCCGGAAAATTCGTCAGATAGACACGCTCCATCACGCAACCTCGTTTGCTTATGACAACGACGACGATCTCCTTTTCACAACCAACGCGCTCAATTTTTCCAGTATTTTTGCCTACGATGGAAACAACAACCGCACGTCTTCACAAAACCCGCGCAATGCAATCACAACAAATGTTTTCGATTTAAAAGACCGGATGATTGCCGTCCTCGCTCCGTTGAATCAAACGAACGGAACGCTTTATGATGCACTCGACAGAAAAATTGCGACCTTTGATGCCTTGGGAAATCACACCGGATACACTTACGACGACATCGGAAATTTGATTGGCGTCACCAACGCGCTCGCTCAAGTCATTCGGTTCACATACGACCCTCAAGGCAACCAAACAAGCGTAATTGACCCGACAGGCCACTACGTCACGAACTTTTTTGACGCGCTCAATCGCAAAGTTGCCACGATTGATATTTCTACTTCCACCAACTTGACCGCCTACGACGCGCTTGGCCGCGTAACCGCGACGACAAATGCCAATGGCCAGATTACACAGTTTTTCTACGATGCAATCGGACGAATTACCAACGTCGTTGATGCAGCAAATAAGCCCGTTTTCTTCGCCTACGACCAGAACGGCAACCGCATTCTTACAACCGACCCCAATGGTCATTCATGGACGAATAATTTCGATGAATTAAACCGGCTCGTTGAGCAGGACGACCCTCTTGGACACAAAACGACTTTCTATTACGACCCTGTTGGCAATCTTACAAATAAAGTTACCGCCAACGGCGACAGCATCAATTACAGCTACGATGCCCTTAATCGGTTGAACAACATCGCGTATCCGAGCGGAACACCTGTCGCTTTCGCTTACGATTCTGTCGGCAACCGGACGAACATGACGGACAGTCTTGGCACGACGGCATGGCAGTTTGACTTGCTCAATCGTTTGACAAGCGTGACCGACCCTTATGGGCAAACTGTTGCCAACGGTTTCGATGCAAATGGAAATCGCGTCAGTCTCACTTATCCCGGTAACAAGACTGTCAATTACAGCTTCGATGTTTTGAACCGGATGACGACGTTCACGAACTGGCTGAATGGAGTCGTTACCTACTCTTACGACAGCCGGGGTAATTTAATTTCCGCAGCTAATGCGAACAACACGGCGGCCGCTTACGCTTACGATGTCGCAGACCGGCTTGTTGCCCTCACCAATGCCGCACCGGATGCCAGCGTGATTGCTGCGTATGTGGTCACGCTTGATGGAATCGGCAACCACACGCAGGCGGCTCACAACCAGCCGTTATTTCCCATTCTGCCGAACCAGACGAATAACTATGCTTATGATTCTGATAACCGGCTGGTGACCATTGACAGCAAGACCGTCACGCACAACGCAAACGGCGATCTCACAAACATTGGCACGAACTCCTATTCTTATGATTTTGAAGATTGGCTCGTGCAGGTTTCGCTGACGAATACGTTCACTTACGATGGGCTTGGAAATCGGCTTGCTCGCACGGGAAGCGGACAGGCGCGGCGTTTCATTCTCGACCGCATGGGCGCTCTGACGCAGGTGCTTGTCGAAAATGACACCAACAATTCCCCGGTTGCCTATTATGTGTATGGTCTTGGCTTGGCAGAGCAGATTTTACCTGGCGGAACGGTTGCCACCTACCATTACAACATTCAAGGCAGCACTGTGGCTCTCACGGGTTCGGGAGGAAACATCACAGACTCCTATGCCTTTGATTCTTTTGGTGTCTTGGCAAACACTAATGGAAGTTCTCCGCAACCCTTCCGTTATTTGGGGCGGTATGGTATAGTGGACGACAGCACAGGTCTTTTATACGCCCGCGCCCGCTACTTCAGCCCGCAACTCGGCCGCTTCATTACCAAAGACATTGCAACCAGCAAAGACAACGATGGTCAAAGTTTGAACCGTTTCGTCTATGCGTTGAATAATCCGGTGCGGTTCAGAGACGCGTCGGGTCTAGTTGCAACAGAAGGGATTTCTTGGTCAACACTAAATTTGTCGCTCCGCAACTTGATTTTGCAGGAGCAGAGAGAGGTTTTGAATTCGCCTACGGCCAACTCGACGCCGATGACATACAGTGGACCAAATGTTAGCAGCACAATTCTCGTTAATGCGGTTGGGGTTATTACCTTGTTTATTCCCGGCTTTGAAGAAGTTGGTGGTGCGTTATTTGTTGAAGAGGCTGGCGGCGTAGCGTCAGTTGAAGGCATTGAAGCAGAAGTGGCATCTTCTCGTGTTTTGGGACGAAATCTCGAAGACGCAGGGACAGCACGCCCCTTGGACTCGGCAGCACATCACATCGTCGCCGGAAATGATCCTCGCGCAGCACAAGCAAGAGCAATTTTACAAAACGAAGGCATTGGCATTAACAATGTAGAAAACGGTGTGTTTCTTCCTCAAAATACAAGTAGTCTAAATCCACTTGGTGCAGCGGTGCATTCCATAATTCATACTGATGTTTATTATGACGCAGTAAATGCTGCACTTCAAAATGCGCAGGTAGGAACGGTTGGCGATGTTTTACAGGACATTGCACAGCAATTACTCAATGGAACGTTCTCATATTAAAACCAACACAAACATGGAGATATTTAGGATACGGCTTAACTCGAATGGATTTCAAAGCTTTCTGCCTAAAGATGCTAATATCTGGCAGACAGACGCTTTGAAAATGAACTGCGTTTCAAAGCTTTCAACTTGGAGATCGCCAGAAGTGTATATTCATAATCCAAAAATTGAAAAAGGTAATTTTTCACATCTCTGTTCTGGAGGATTTGTCATTGATGCACATGCTGCGAACGAGCTTCGCACAATTTTGGAAATGGCTGGAGAGTTACTTCCATTGAATCACGAAGGATTTCCCTTTTATCTTGTTAATATTTTAGAGTGTGTAAATTGCTTGGATGCGGTGCAAACTGAATGGGTTACCGGGAAAACAACAGGCGCTAAAATTCGGATTAAAAAATATCAATTTGACAAAGACAAATTGTCCGAATCAACACTTTTCAAAATTCCAGAAACTTCAGCCGCCGAAATCTTATGCGTTACTGGTCTTAAAGATTCAGAAGATGAATTCAAGTCTCGAGTTGAAAAGGCAGGATTAAAAGGACTCATATTTGAAAGGCTTTGGTCTGACATAGAACTAAAATAGAAGGGCTGAATTATGATTATTAGAAATACCTTCATCCAATTTACCATTGTTGGCATTTGTGTCTTTTGCTTTGCACAACATCTTCTCGCCGCCAACTTCGTCTATTCCTACGACCCACTAAACCGCGTCACCAACGCCGCATATTCCGACGGTTCTCGCGAGTCGTATTCGTATGACCCCGCCGGCAACCGGGTAGCGCGTTTCACCATTCGGCCTGTGCCGCCCACGATCATTATCCAGCCGCGAAACCGAACAAACGTCGTGGGAAGCGCCCTCATGTTGAGCGTATCCGCCGCAGGGGACTCGCCGCTTTACTACCATTGGCAGAAGGACAACCAACCAATCACTGGAGCCATCGAAAGAACGTATGTCATCACCAACATCCAGACCGTTGATGCTGGAAACTACCGAGTGGTAGTAAGCAATGCTGTTGGCGTCGCCACGAGTTCGAATGGAATTCTCGCCGTGCTACCTTTCGTTATACCGCCCGTGCTTGTTGGCCCATTATCCAATCCGTCAAACAAGCATCTCTATTACCTTCTGAGTCCCAGCACGTGGCCTGAAGCCGAAGCCGCAGCGGTGAACTTAGGCGGCCACTTGGCTACCGTGCGCAACCAATCGGAACAGGACTGGATTTGGAACAGCTTCGGTCGTTACGGAGTCGGTGAACCTCATCTTTGGATCGGCCTTTATGACCCGAACCCGCTTTCCAATGCCACTGACCCCATCGCGCGAAGGTTAGAGTTTGTGTGGGTCAGCGGAGAACCACTTGGCTACACGCATTGGTTGGATACCGAACCAAACAACTGGCTCGATTTGGGCGAATTCTGGGTATGCATGATCAGCCAATTTACCGGGGAAGGCATAAGCAGTTATTGGAACGATGTCTGGGATACGAGCGCCAACTTTGTGTCGGACATTACTCGTCCAATGCAGGGAGTAGCGGAGGTCGTTGGGCGGGTATTCACTTCCGTAAACTTAATGGGTAATGGGCACATTCAGTTTAGTATTTCCGGTTTGCCCGGAGACAAATATCGTATTCTGACCTCGACGAACTTGGCGGATTGGCAACCCGGTCTCACTGTGACAAATAATACGGGCACCATTCAATTCATAGATACCATCCCAACCAATTCCCCAGCGCTTTTCTATCGCGCGCAGTTGACTACTCCATAAGTGATTCACCAGCACACACTATGTTTGGGATATTTGAAAAGAAAAAGGCCGAAGTCATTGACCACTGGTATGCACTCGTTCCCGGCTTTAACACGTCCGGCAAGGAGTTTTACGAATCCGTCGAAAAGGAATTGAAGGAGCGCCAAGCCCCCGGCTTGGAAATGTTCCGTGTTGATTTCGCCGAGGGTGGCGTCTTGTCACAAAAACGTGAATATTTGCGGATGACCCGCGAACGGCTGGTGTTCGATATTTGCGCCGCGCAATTCGGCACGGCATTTTTCTTCAGTTGCCGGTTTGCCGAAATTCCCGCCGTGGTCAAACTGTGGGAATTGTTGGTATTGCTCATCGGTTTGTGCGCTGTCGGGTTTTGGGGATTGATGATTTTCACCAAGATTTTAGGTCTGACGGGTTTGATCCTTTTTCCCTGTTTCCTTGTGGCGCTGATAATCATTGCCATTTATGGGATGCGCAATCCCATCGCAACGGGCATCAAAGACCTTGATGCCACACTCATCAAAACCCCCGTTATTGGTGCCATATACGAAGCCTGGATTCGCAAGGAGACGTATTACCGCCACGACACCCGGCTCATGTATTGCGACACGGTGAACGCCGTCGTCAAAGCCCAGGTGGAGGAAACCACCGGCGCAAAGGGCATCAAACTGATTCGGTTTATGGAGAACTGCCCAATGCTCAACGAGCTATACAAACCCAACCCGGTGTCACTGCCCAAAGAACCGTCCTGATACCGTATGTCCCAGCTCGACGAACAATTGAGCGCAGAGTTTCGCCAATGGGAATTACGCGGACGCGGTTGGCAGGTTTTTCCCGAACCAGTTCTACCAGAACCACCATTTGTTCCATTCCACGGCCACTATTTGCCCGACACGCCGCCGGTTGACGACCGGCGCAAGCCCACCTTTTTGAGTTCGCTGGTTGAAAAGTTGAGCAACAAATTAAGCACCGAAAAGCCGCCAGCCCCGGTTGAATACGAACCCGAAGAAGAACCGGAACCGATTCCATTGACTCGCGATTCTTTGGTTGAGATGCAAGCGGCGTTGCCCGCCGATCTCGACATCGCGCGGGATTCGTTCGAGCAGCTATTTCGCAGCCTAGCCTTGTGCCGTGAGCCGGTGACGTTTGAATTGATTGGCACCCATCGGCGCGTGCTGGCGCAATTTGCGGCGTGCGAGGCGGATATTTCACTGGTTAGGAAACAATTAACGGCGCACTTCCCTGCCGTGCAATTCCGGCAGCAGACTGGCACGCTGGAAAATGCGTGGCTGGCGAGCGACGGCAATCAGGCGTTCGCGGTGGAATTCGGCCTTGAGCATGAATTCATGCTGCCGCTCGCAACCAGCAAACTTGACCCGTTCATCGGCATTATTGGCGCACTGGCGGAGTTGCAACCCGGCGAGCTTGGCTTGTTTCAAGTCATCTTTCAGCCGGTGCAACATCCCTGGGCAGAAGCAATCGTGAATGCTGTCACCCATGCCGACGGGAAACCATTTTTCGTCAATTCACCGGAACTGGCGGGTGCAGCGGAGAACAAAGTTGCCCGCCCATTGTTTGCCGCCGTTGTCCGCATCATGGGGCGCGCCGCTTCACGCGACCGCCTGTTTGAAATCGCCCGCGAGCTTGCCGGATCGCTCCGCGTGTTTGGCAACCCGCAGGGCAACTCCCTCATTCCGCTGCATAATGAGGACTACCCTTTTGAAGCACATATTGAGGATGTGTTGCGCCGCCAGTCCCGTCGCACCGGCATGATTTTGAACAGCGACGAGCTGATTGGTTTTGTGCATCTGCCGTCGAGTGACGTGCGCTCCCCGGCGTTGCTGCGGGATACCGGCCGGACGAAGGCCGCCCCCGGCATCGTCCGAGAGCCGCCGGGCATCGTCATCGGTGACAACGAACACAACGGCGAGATCGTGCCGATCTTCCTCACTGCCGACCAGCGCGTTCGCCATACGCACATCATCGGCTCATCCGGTTGCGGCAAATCTTCACTGCTTTTGAATTTAATCCGGCAGGATATTGAGAATGGTGACGGCGTGGCCGTGCTTGACCCGCACGGCGACCTGATTGATCAGATATTGACCATCATCCCCGCCGACCGGATTGACGACGTGGTTTTGGTGAACCCGTCCGATGTCGAGTTCCCCATCGGCTTCAATATTTTGCAGGCGCATTCCGAGGAAGAAAAAAACCTGCTCGCGTCCGACTTAGTTTCCGTATTTCGCCGGCTTTCAACGTCATGGGGCGACCAGATGGACACGGTGTTGCAAAACGCCATTTTGGTTTTTCTCGAAAGCAGCCGGGGCGGGACGCTCGCGGACTTGCGCCGGTTCCTGCTTGAACCGCCGTTCCGCAGCGAATTCTTGCAGACCGTCCACGACCCGGAACTAATCTATTACTGGCAGAAAGTGTTTCCGCAATTGGGCGGCGGCAAATCCATCGGCTCCATCTTGACCCGGTTGCAGGATTTTTTCAGTCGGAAGCCGCTCCGCAACATGGTGTCGCAGCGGGAAAACAAACTGGATTTTGCGGACATTATGGACAGCGGCAAAATCTTTCTGGCGAAACTGTCGGAAGGATTGTGCGGCGCGGAAAACTCCTATCTGCTCGGCACCTTGCTCGTTTCAAAATTCCAGCAGCTTGCCATGAGCCGGCAGGCGCAGGCGGCGTCCGCGCGGCGGGACTTTTGGTTGTATGTTGACGAGTTCGATCATTTCATAAGCCCAAGCATGGCGGAGATTTTGAAGGGCGCGCGCAAGTATCGGCTTGGCCTCACGCTCGCGCACCAGGAATTGCATCAGTTGCGAAGTGAACCCAAGGTTGAAAGCGCGGTCTTGACCCAGCCATGCACGCGGATCGTCTTTCGCGTTGGCGACGACGACGCCAAGAAATTAGGCGAAGGCTTCACCGCCTTCGATGCCAAGAGCCTGAAAACGCTGGAAAAGTTCCATGCGATTGTCCGCATGGAGCGGAACGATTTTGATTTCAATCTGGCCTTGCGGAAGCCGGAGTTGGAAACGGTTTCCGATGCCCAGGCCATCATTGCGGCATCGCGTGCCAAATATGCCACGCCACGCGCCGCAGTTGAGGCGGCATTGCTGGCGAGCTTGCGGGGTGAAGTGAAGAAACCCGGACCACCGGAATCAGGCGAGTCGCCCACCAGCGGTCGTGCGCCAGCGCCCAAGCCTGTTTCCCCGCCCGCCGCACCGTCAACGGTTGTCCCACAGTCGCCGGTGATTCCACGGCCTGTCGAACCGCCACACGTTGCCGAAGTTCAGAAGGCGGCAATGCCGCCAGTCCCGGAATTTCCGCAAATCACGGTTTCGGAAAAGAAAATGGTGCCGGAATCGAAGCCAGCAGCAGAGCCGAAAGATTTAGGGCGCGGCGGGGCGCGACACAAATCCATCCAGAGCCGGTTGAAAACCGAGGCGCAGAAACTTGGTTTCCACGCCGAGGTGGAAAAACAGTTGGTGCCAGGCTCTAATGACGCCGCCGATCTGGTGTTGCGGCGCGGGCATGTAGAAATCGCGGTGGAAATCACCGTCACCACTGGCGTTGACCATGAGTTTGAGAACGTGAAGAAGTGTCTGGCGGCAGGCATGGCCCGCGTGGCGGTGGTTGCCACCGGGCGGAAGCGGCTTGAAGACATTGCCGCCGCCGTGCAGGGCGGGCTTGGTTCGGCAGTGGCGGCAAAAGTTGGCTACCACACGCCGGATGAATTTCTGGCCGAACTGCAAAAGCTCGCGAAGACCGCCGAGGCACCGCCCCCGTCGGAACCGATGGCAAAGACCGGCAAGATTCTTGGCTTTGAAATCAGCCGGAATTTTCCGAAGCAGTCGTCGGAGGAACAACGATTGAACCAGCAGTCCATCCATGAAGTGACGCTAAAGGCCATGCGACCATGAGCCAGTGATTTCCCGGCTTGCAGCCAGCGGGATTAATTCCTAGTTATAGATATGGTTAAGACAATAGTGTTTAGCAACCGGACCATCCCCGACTTACAATCCGCACACCAAACAAAATGCGGGCTTATTCATTTTGTCTGGTCTGGCGGGAAGCTCAGTCCCGCGCACCAAGAAGCAATCTATGTAAGTCCTAACTCCAAAGCATAAACCTACCAGTGATCTTATCCACATCCACGCTCTTGCCGAACAACAAAGCTCCTAAATACTCAATCTTTTCTTCCTCGACATTATTTATAGCAACGCTCAATTCGTCATCATGTCCCGTGCTTAACATTTCTTTTGGATAGTCAATTAGAAGAATTGAACTATTGAGCCTGGCTTCTTGAATGGCCCTTCGGACGGTGCCTTGTTTAACCTTTGTTATAATAACCGGGTATTTTGAGATTCCATGATGTTTGACTTCCGACTTATCCACCAAAAAATCCCGCCCCATCATTTCCTTTGGAGCACGTGCCCCGAGCGACAATGCGAGGTGGCCGAGCACATTTAATGCAACTCCGGGATCAATATTTGAAGCCAGAACCGCAACCGTTTTATATTCTTTGTAATTATAGCTCATAAACTGTGTTCCATAACAGCGTTGACTTCGCCGTGCAACCAACCCTGGGAGTCTGCAAAATCCACTAAAGAATGAATAGTATTTGCAGCCGTCCGCAATCTATTTCTAAAAGCATCATACTGTGCCACATTTGTAATGTCAAAGTAAACACGGAAGTAATCATATTGAAGCTCCTGTAGATCCAAAACATCCCGCCCTTTGTATTTTTCAGGAAATCTCTCCACGATAGCGCGAAATGCCGGCGACCCAGGACTAGGCTCCAAAAGATTTGCCACAAGTTCGCGAGGCTTGACCCCTCTAAGTTCAAGTGACAACTCAACTATTCTGCCTGCCACTTCGATTGTTGATTCCAAGCTTCGTTCGGACTCGCCAGGTAGCCCCAATACGAAACTTGCACAAACATCAATGTCGTTTTGAAAAAGATATTCTGCCGCCTGGACGCTCGTCGTGACCGTTGTTCGTTTTTTTCCTATGTTGGCCATTATATCTGGATCACCAGTCTCAAAACCAATTACAACATCCTTTACGTTCAACGATTTCAAAAGGCGCGCCTTGTCTTCGGTGACCCTGTTTGCACGGCCAAATATTCCCATATCATAACTTGTAGAAATGTCCGGCTTTAATGCAACTACTTTTTCGAGCCAGTGTCGACTGGCAATAAAATCGTCCCCAACATCGAAGATGTAATCTGCTCCATTTCGTTCCACAACATTCTTTATGTCCATCCAATACTGGCCTGGAGTCTTAAACCTCACATTTACATCGGCGCGACCACAGAAGACGCAAGCCTCACTTCCCCCGCGATTGCCACATCCTTTGTGGGAATAGACGCGCAAATAAGTGTCGCTAAATGATGTATTAAACCTGGATGATCTTAGTAAGGTTTGATAAGGGGCAAGATCAATATCGGAATAATCCGTAGCTGGAATTTCTGAAAACGGGATGTTTTGAAAACTGTTCTCAATATAAACGCCATTGCGGCAGTAAGCAAGATTTGAAATCTCCCGCAGGTCACGCCTGCGTATCAAATCGCAAAGAGCCATTTCACCATCTCCAAACACAACAAAATCAATAAGGTTTTCTTGGTTAATGGCGATTTCTTTACGCATTTGTGTCGCTTGATGTCCGCCAACAATCGTTTTGGCCCCGACCGCTTTTGCGGCGGCCGCAATTTTCAAGTTGTTTTTGTAGGAAATTAGCTGAATGCTCTGCCCAACGTAATCTGGCCTGTTGCTGCTAATTATTTGGACGATGTCTTCGGTAGTATAACACACGCTCCCGTCAAGAATTACCACATTCAAAGTCGGAAGAGCTCTTGCGAGAAAGTTCTTTAGGGCAACCAAACCCAACGAAGGCGCATAATGTGTGTCTGCGTCTTTGTAAAGATGGTCGATCGGTGTGAAAATCAGGAACAGGCTTTGATTTTTCATAATTCTCAATAGTTTTTTCTCGACATTTATGACTATAAACGTCTTGCCAAAGTCCGGCAAACTGCAACACTGGTCCGCAAGTTGCAATTCACGGACAAGCAGCGGACAGGTGCCGCGGAATTCATAAAAATATGGCAGAGAGAATTTCTATAAACGATCTCAGTGAAAAAATTGATTTGGCGCTGCTGCGCGAGGGCGCAAAAATTAAAACAAATCAAGAACTCCTACGTCGTCTCAGTATCTCAAAAGATTATTTTTCTCGAATTAGAAGCGGTCTGCGTGTCCTCACAGAAGAAAAATTTGTCGAGTTGTGTGCCGTATGCGGAATCGAACGTAAAGTTTGGTTTCTCCCACTGTTTGAATTTGGATTGGGGTTAGGATTTTCCCGCAAGCAAATCTCCCTCATTACGCATACACCGTTGCCTGGAATTGATTTTTCATCACGAATCAAAGACCGTCTAATGATTGAGAATATTTTTAGCCAGATTGAAGGGTTGTGGGAATCCTATTATTATTCCGTTTCTAAACATGATGTTGTCGCCGTCCGAAAGGACATTCTTTCCATTGATCGAGTTAATGAAGACGGATTCATGGAATGTCGAATATTTGAGGAAGATCTTTTTTACAAAGGGGTATGTTTTCCAATGCAGAATCAGTTAATGTTCATGCTTGAGAAAGAGTTAATTTATAACGAGATTATCACCTATTGCACCAACTTGCCCGAAAGGTTTCCGCCTAAGCTCTACGGAGTTCTATTGTGCCTTTCCGGCGGCGTTCAGGGAGTGGGAGTTCATACATACCCGGCTGCTGCAAAGGTGGCCTTTAGATATATTGGAAATAAGGCTTTCCTTGAGCCACGTTACCCTGGCTGTGACATGAAGGCGATAGAAGATATTTTGAGAAAGGAATTTTGCGGATATTTAGATCCTGTTACAGTGGAAGATACTGAGGTAAAGCAAATACTTGAAAACATCAGCAATATTATAGAGAAAAATGACATCCCGTCTGCAATCACAACTCATGGCGTAAAATAGCGGCTTGGCAAACCATCAAACCCATCAAAAAATGAAATTTCCTGCTTGAAATCGTTTTCAAATTTTGCGAGAAGTAGTATATGAAGGAAAATAGCGTCAAAAATAATTCTCCGAAGGACATGGGCATCTGGATTCGCGTTTCGAGCGAAGACCAGGCCAGGGGCGAAAGCCCCGCCCATCACCTTGAACGCGCCAAAGCCTACGCCGCCGCGCGCGGCTGGACGGTCAAAGAGGTGTATGATCTTGCCGGCGTCTCCGGCAAATCTGTCAAAGAACATCCCGAAGCCCGGCGGATGATGGCCGACATCAAACGCCGCCACATCACCGGCATCATTTTTTCCAAGCTCGCCCGGCTGGCTCGCAACACCAAAGAGCTTTTGGAATTTTCTGATTTTTTCCGCGACCAGCAAGCCGACTTGGTTTCGCTCCAGGACTCGATTGATACGTCCACTCCTTCAGGCCGGATGTTTTACACCTTTCAAGCCGCGCAAGCCCAATGGGAACGGGAGGAAATCGCCGACCGGCAAAAGGCGTCCATCCTTGTCCGCGCCAAGCTCGGCAAGACGATCAACGGCCGGGCGCCCTACGGCTATCACTGGAAAGACCGCAAGCTGGTCGTGCAGCCCGACGAAGTTCCCGTCCGGCGGAAGATGTATGAATTGTTTTTGCAATACCGGCGCAAAGGCACGGTTGCCAAACTGTTGAACGCCGCCGGCCACCGCACCCGCGAAGGTTTCATTTTCCATGATTGCACCGTGACCCGGATGCTGACCTGTCCCAGCGCAAAGGGTGTCTATTATTTCAACCGCATCCGCAAAACCGGATCGTGGGCCGGGACGGAAAAACCGGAGGAAGAATGGGGCAAGGTCGAATGCGAGCCGGTTGTGACCGAAGATTTATGGAACCAGGTCAACCGGATCATTGAAGAGCAATTGAAGTCGTGGAAGAAGCCGGGCAAGGTGCCGATGAATCCGTTTGGCAACCGCATCTGGTGCCAGTGCGGGAGCAAAATGTATGCCCGGACGGATTCGCCCAAATACCATTGCCGCTCGTGCAACCGGAAAATCCCGGTTGAAACTTTTGAAGAACTCATGCGCCAAGAGTTGCACCAATTCTACGGTTCCAAAGAGCAGGTTGCTATCCGCCTGAATGACGCCAAAAATAATCTCACGGACACCGAACAGGCGTTGACGGCGTTGCAGCGGCAAATCCAGAAAGTGCGGGACGACATGAAGCAGACGCACCAGTTGTTCCTCGAAAAGATTATCACGCCGCAGGGATTCGGCGACCTCTACAACCCCGCCGAGCAGCGGTTGAACCAGCTTTTGACCGAACTGCCGAAGCTGGAGGCCGACGTGTGCCGGTTGAAGATTGACCAGGTTTCCGTCGAGGAAGTGATCCATGAAGCCCGGAACCTTTACGAGCAATGGCCGAAACTGGACGTTGACCAGAAGCGGGCAATCGTGGAATCCATCTTTGAAAAGGTCGAAATCGGCGAGGGTAAAATCAACATAACCTACAGCGGCTTACCTTCTTCCGAAGAACTGTGTAAAAGCCAACAGCAGATGGCTCCTGCGACTTGTTAGGAGGATTACGGGTCATAATGCCATCGCTTTCCTTCCTGTCCTGAAAATCGAGCATCAAATGCAAAAAGCAGCAACATCTTACCATCCTCATAATCAACATACGCACCCGAAGGATAAGCCTTGGGATTGCTGTTCTTCGAGATAAATATGCCGCCATCATATGTCCTGCTGTCCTGCTTCGAGAAAAGTGCCGTCTTACCAAGTGAAACTCTTTCTGGCGCTCTAAAATACCAATAGTCGCTGTCCTCTGCTTCGACATGATATGTGCCTTGTGAAAGCCAAATATCATACCGGTCTCCGCTTTCAGATGCGAACCAGTCCAGCGGCTCGGACATAACAAGTGTGCGGTGATCGGTGGCCGGCGATGCTGTGCGCTCTTCGTGGATACGGTTTGTGCCTGGAAGAATCAGATCCGCACATCCAGTCAAGGATAGCGCCAGCAATAGAATGAAGGAAATGCGCATAATCATAATCCGCCTAACGGATCGGAGCTAAACTGCACCGGAACTTTGGCTCACGAAAGCCTGCGGTTGTTTTTGAGTTCATTTTAAGGTGCGCGACCGGTGTCAGTTTCAGCGGATTGTTAGGTTGCACGGCATCGTTGCTTCCTGACTTGAAAAGCCGGCCCGAATCGGCGAGCCGCTTACT
>CZKV01000029.1_pt1 | contig 43783 bp, 21 predicted proteins | sample 1122411 | NCBI WGS metagenome assembly CZKV01 (sample SAMEA3539301, study PRJEB10725) | soil metagenome | biome: tundra; feature: field; material: soil | place: USA | collected 2010-05 | depth 0.15 m | reverse complement strand
GCTCCATCGAATCGAACTCGACCACCAATTTTTGCCCCTCCTTGAACGTGCAGGGGCAATCCTTGGCGGCCTGCTCGACCGTCTGGACACTGCGCGGACACCACACCTGGACGGTGGGCGCCTTTCCGTCGGCACATTGAACCTCGTAAAGGTTCACAATGCCGACGACCTTTTTTGCCTTGTTGCTGACTTCCTTGTAGTGATGCGCTACAAACTTGGCGAGGACCACGCGGCGGCCCGCCAGGAAGTTTTCCACCACTTGCTGCTGTTTCATTTCTTGCCTTTGGCTTTCAACGCGACAGACGACGCCACGGCCTTCGCCGCTGGACCTACCAGCGATTTGTCCTTGGTTACGGCCTGACCCGCTGGACGGGCGGACAGGGGGGCCGATGAGTTGCACGACAGCTTGGCCGGAGCCGGCGTGAAAACAGAAAATTGACTGTTAGGTATCGTATTGGCGCAATTAAATTTTGCCTCGGCAGGCGCACCATCAACCTTTTGGAAAATCGCCCCCATCGGCTGCTGCAAAACCCGCACCAGCTCAAACGCCAGCTCCCAACTCGGCAGGCGCGTGCCTCGCTCCAACTTTTTCACATAGGAACGCCCCACGCCGAGCTTGCGCGCGAGACTCGCCTGCGAGATGCCTTTGCCATCATTCAGGGTGGACCGCCAATGGGCGATTTGGTTTGTGATCATAACGACAAGAACAGCATACGATACCTAACTGGTATCGCAATAAAAAATGCAGGAACAATGTGATTTTCTGGTTGACTATCAGGACGCACCTGTTATTGTATTGTCAATGGCAACACAAGCACCAACCGCCGCGCCGGACCCGTTCGTCCGCCTGTTGCGCAGTTCCATCGAATCGCAGGGGGTATCCCTGCGCGAGATCGGACGCCGCATCGGCGCTTCCACCGCCTACATGTCCCGGCTGGTAAACAAGCAGCGCGGCCTGCCCACCGACAAAACCATCACCAAAATGGAAAAAGCCTTGAACATGGAGCCGGGCGCGTTGTTTGACGCGGCTGGCCGGCACGATGCCATCGCCGCCAAGGTGTTCAAAAACGCCAAGACGCGCCAGTTGATCCGCTCGCTGGAACCGTTGACGGACGAGCAATTTGACAAGGTTGTGAAACAGGCCCTGGCGATGGCCCAAAAATATCACCCCGACGAACCATGAAAATCCTCAAAAAAATCCGCGCCGAATTAAAAGAAATGTTCTCCCACGACATTTACGAGGCGGCCAAGCATAATGGTTTGGCCATTGAATACTGGGAAAGCATGCCGGCCCATTATGACGGGCATCTCGACACAACGAATGAAAAACCGCGCTTTATTGGCGTGAACCCGGATTTGCCACCAATAGACCAAGTTTATGCCATTGCCCGCGAAATCGCGCGTTATGCGCAACTTCGGCAGGTTAATTCCTTGGTCTTGTCGCGCCCGTCGCAGTGGAACCTGTTGCCGACCGCCCCGGCCGAAACTAGGGATTATATCCTCAACGTGGACCTTGAGATCCGCACCTACTGGATCATGCATTGGCACGCTGGGTCAAATAAGGACTTTTTCGGTTTTTACAGGCGGCACCCCAAAAAGATGTTGTTGGTTTGGAATTCACAGATTATTGCCGACTACGTCTTCTGGAAACTCCGCATCAGAAATCTTTTGATTACCGTGCTTTCAACCCTTCGCCTGTGGAATGGCAAACCGAATGTTTCCGCCTTCTAGCCAAAGGTCGTGACCAAACTGGGCAGCCTGCATTCCGCGGCAACCTGGCCTCCGTTCCGCTTGTGTGCTCGCCCGTCGCATTAAAATCCACCCGCCCCCAAGCCAGATTTTCGGGCAACTAAATTTTATTCAAATGGCCGGAAAACTGGCTTGCCCCAAGAACCCACGCGACCGGACTGCGCCACCGCTGCACTCCGCCCAGTTTGCCGCTCCATTCCGGCAACCCAGTTTCGTCACTCAGGGGAACTGTCAAGCCTGGTCGTGGCAAATTTGCAACCAGCACCGCGCCCATTTTCCCTACGCGGAACTGGTTTCAAATCCGCCACCACCAGGACAAATCGCGCGCGAAAGGGCAGCACCAGCCTTGCGTTTATCATGGCCGCGATTCTGAATCCTCCACCAAATTAATCAGTTTGCTGCGCGGCGCTTCGCGTCCCCACCGCGCAGAAATGTTGAACCCCACCCCCTTGGCGGTCTTCACGTTTCTTTGCACGGTGTTCCCCTAACTGTCAGTGAAACTGTCAGTGAAAGTAGTGGCGAGTAGTGGAATAGTAATGACTAGTTCTGGCAAATAGTGTTTGCAAGGCCAATGAAACCTGCTATTTTACTGGCAATGAATCGGTGATTCCTGTCCGATTCCGACCTCCGCCTCCAAGTTGTTATTGATAAGCAACTTGCGAACTGATTGGAGCGCGGCTTCACTTCTTTTTTGGCATTTAGGCGTTGGTTGAAAACCGACCCTCGCCTTCATTACTGATGACTTTCCGCTGGCTGCCGTCAAGAGGAATGCTTGACTGATACAGGTCGGGTGGTTGACTGCTTTTGGTATTTCTTAGGCGACAAGCCAGTCGCCTGTTTGAACGCCACCGAAATGTTCCAAAATTTTCGCTGACTGGCACCGCCGGCTTGCAAAGCGTGAGCGCAAGCGATTTGTTCAATGCCAGCAGCCATTATTGGTCGGTGGGGCCGACTGTCACATGGCGCATCTTCGATTACGGACGTATCCATGCCCAAATCAAATGCGCGAATGTGTGCCAGGAACAGGCGCTTGACTCTTATCAACAGACGGTTCTTACCGCTTTTCAAGACATCGAGAACGCTCTCGTTGCCTTCGCCAATGAGCAGGCGCGCTACCAAGCACTGAATAACTCGGTCATCGCCAACCGGCGGTCGCTGGAAATCGCGAACGGACTTTACGCCTCGGGCAACGGTGATTTCCTCAACGTGCTCGATTCCGAGTGCTCGCTCTTTGGCGCTGAAGATCAATTGGTGGACAGCCAGCGCACCGTGACCGAAAACCTCGTCAACCCTCTACAAAGCCCTTGGCGGCGAATGGGAAATCGAAACCAAGGCTCTGGCCATGAACAAGGCTCCGCAACACAATCTGCACGGGAATTAACACCAAAACATTGCATTAAAGCTTAAACCATTAACCAAAACTAGAACCAAGAAAAAATATGAAAATCGCCACCATCAGCGCTCGCAGTCTGCTCGGACTGATCTTTGTCGTGTTCGGCTCGAACCAGTTCTTGAGTTCTATGCCCGGGCCGCCGATGCAAGGCTCTACCGATACCGTCGCGCTCCGCGGTCAAGCGTGGTGTGCCGCCACCAGCACGAACAATTTTCGGATGATGTCCAGACAACCGAGATATTCCTTGCGGCTAAATCCGATGACCGCTTCGTCAACCTTTTGGTCGAGCGTGACGGATTTTGCTTTGGCCAGCGGTGCGATCGGCGGGTGCCCCGTCGTTGCCACATATATGCCGAACCATGCATTTCGATGGCTCACCAGCAAAACCCGATTGATCTCAAGAATTTTAGATGCGAAATAGTTGCCGGCTGGAGACTCGCCAAGTTAAACTCGAATCATGCCTGCGCAATATCACAGCCGATTCCGGGAGTGTTTCCGGGAGGTTGTTGCATTGGCGCTAGTATCGCTGGCAATGGCATTCGCTTACACCGCTGGGGCGCAAACCATCACAAATTTGCACCAACTAACCCAGACGCTAAACTGCAATAAACAAATCAATGGGGATGTAGATATTGAGGCAACTGTCTGCGATGCCAGCCGTCCCGAAGTAGGCGTGCTGATCGTGCGGGACGAGACGGGAGTTGAGCTGCTGCAAGTCGGCGACTTTGGGCGGGAGATCGTGCCCGGAGAACAAATCCGCATCCGTCGCGGTTCTTGCCTGTTGCGCAAACGTGAAATGGGGGTGGAGATATCTGCCATGCCGGTCGTAAACAACGACGGTTTGCATTCCAGGACGGCTGTGGCTGGGGAGGTTGCCTTGAAGGCTGGCAGAATCCCGCTGCGACTGGAGTGGTTCAATTATTGGCGATTTTTCGCGCTGGATGTGGAATGGGCGATTTCAAACGAGCCGCCGCGATTGATCGAAGCTTCCAACCTCTGGCACGTGATCGTCAGCGAGTCCGGAGCAACTAACTTCGTGCCTGGGCTGCGCGCAGAATGCTTCGAGGGTTCATGGGAGACACTCCCGGATTTCAATCTGCTCCGACCGGTAAATACGCGGGTGGTGACAAACTTCGACTTGGGCATCCGATTGCGCGACGAAGGAGTTGGAATCCGGTATGAAGGTTTTTTGGACGTTCCCCGCGACGGACGATACCGGCTTGTGCTGTGGTCTGATGATGGGGCTGCGTTGTTTCTCGGCGATTCCAAGGTGCCGGTCATCAGCCTTGGACACAACGATGCTCCAGAAGCGAAACCCAGCAAGCTCATGGGGACAGGCATGACCAATTTGGACGAGCGGTGCTGGACAGTGGTTGAGGGAAGCGTGAGATTTGTATCCCGCGTGGGCGAAGGCGTGAGATTCGATCTCGGGATTGACCGACACATCATCTCGGTCAGACTGGCCGATGCAACTGGATTAGATCTGTCCAACTTGCTCAATGCTCGTGTCCGGGTAACTGGAGTTGGGCGTGGCGTTATGACGTTGGACCAGACGCTGGTATTGGGGAAGCTGTTCGCGGCAAGTGGCAAAGATGTCGTCTTCGTCGAGCATCCGCTTGGACCGGGTAAACCGACGCTTCCAATCACATCCGTGGCCCAAGTGCAAAGTTTGCCCATCGAAGGCGCCCGGCAAGCCTTGCCGGTGCGTATTCGCGGGACGGTGACCGGCGCCACCAAAACCAGCCAGGAACACTGGATGACCTTTCAGGACGACACGCGTGGAATTTTCGTAAGGTTGAACGCGATTTCAAACGCAGCTCCTACGGTGGGTGAGTTGTGGGAAGTCGAAGGCCATAGCGGTGCGGGAGATTTCGCCCCCATTATCGTGGCTGACAAGGTCACCCGTCTAGGCGAAGGATTACTGCCTTATCCCGTCAATCCGACCTGGACCGAACTGCTTAACGGCAGCCGAGATGTTCAATGGGCCGAGTTGAAGGGGTTGGTCTCCGACGTTCACAGTAATACGATCAGCCTATACCTGCCCGAAGGCCAGTTAGATGTCGAACTGGACGGCTCCTTTGAATCTGACCTGACACCGTTTTTAAAAGCCAACGTGAGAATTCGCGGTGTGCTTTACGCGGTGTGGGAGGCAGCGACGCGCGAAGTCCATGTTGGCAGGGTAATGATGCGCAGTTCCACGGTAAGTGTGGATATTCCCGCGCCGGCTGATCCATTCGATGCCGTCGTAAGAACCCCACGCGACCTCTTGTTGTTTGACGCACAAGCCTCGGCTTTCCGCCCGGTGAAGGTGCGCGGTCAGATTGTTTACGCGGACGCGACCCAGCTTTTTTTGGAAGAGAAAGGGACCGGGTTGCGTTTGTTCCCGGTGGAAAAACCAGACATGCGCCCGGGCGACATGGTCGAGGCGGTGGGATATCCTGACATCGGAAAAACGCAACTGCTGTTGCGTGAGGTGTTGCTGCGAAAGACAGGCGAAACGCCCTTGCCTCCACCAAGAAACCTGCTGGCGTCCACACTGTCGCAAGAAAACCTGAATTTGACACGCGTGCGCATCGAGGGAATGTTACTGGGCTGGCACGCCGAGGAGGGCACTCCCGTTCTGGAAATGCAATCCGGCACGTGCTTATATCTGGCCCGCATCGCTCCGGGGAAATCAACCCTTTTGTCTCTGCGCCCTGGCAGTCGGCTGGCTTTGGCAGGGGTCTATGTTGGACGTGGACATAATCAACGTCCCAACGACGATAACGAATCCTTTGAATTGCTGTTGAATTCGCTGGCGGACATTACCGTCCTATCACAACCGTCGTGGTGGACACTGTCGCGCCTCTTCGCCTTGGTGGGTGTTCTGCTGGTGATCCTCTCCGTCACGGTGATTTGGAACGCCCAATTGCGCCGGCTGGTGGAACAACGCACCGCCCAGCTTCAGGGCGAAATTCGCGAGCGCGAACACGTCGAACGCCAGCGTGCGCTCGAAGCGGAGCGCTCGCGTATCGCGCGCGATTTGCACGACGATCTGGGTTCAAGTCTCACCGAAATAAACGTCCTTGCCAACACTGGCCAGCGGCCAGAAGCGGGCGAAACCAGTCACCCGAATCTTTTCCGCGCCATTGCGGGCAAGGCGCGCAGCCTCATCAGCGCGCTCGATGTCATCGTCTGGGCCGTTGACCCGGATGACAACTCGCTGCAATCGCTCGCCGATTATTTGACTAGCTATACCGAGGAATTTTTATCGCACACCAGCGTCGCCTGTCGCTTCAAAGTTCCGGTCACTTTCCCGCAAATCACATTGGAAGGTCGGCTGCGGCATGAATTGCTGATGGCCGTCAAAGAAATGTTGAACAACGTTGTGCGCCACGCAGAAGCGACGGAGGTGGAATTCAGCATGGCGGTTGCCGCCGACGATTTAAAAATTGGAATTGCCGACAATGGGAAAGGCTTGGAAGGCAATGTGGACGGAGGACACGGTTTGAAAAATCTTTCAGCGCGATTGTCGAAATTGGGCGGAACCTGCGCGGTGGAATCCCGCGTGGGTGGCGGCACGGTTGTGAAAATTTGCATGCCACTGCCCGTGCCCGGCGGAACCAGCGACATTTCCGACAAAAACTGATACGACAAATGACGGATACCATATAACCGGAAGTGGTTTATCTTTGTCATCAAACATTGATGACATGCCGGCACAATTAGCACATAGTATTGATCTCGATTTGACAACAAAAGTCGCCATCGTTGAAGACAACGCCACGTTGCGCAAATACCTCACGGAACTGATCAACAGCGCGCCGCGACACAGCTGCATTTGCGCTTGCGCCTCCGCCGAGGAGGCCGTCGTGGACATCCCGGCGTGTCGCCCCCATGTCGTGCTGATGGACATTCACTTGCCGGGCGAATCCGGCATTGCCTGCACCGCGCGCTTGCGGGAAAAAATGCCGAACGTGCAAGTCATCATGCTGACCGTTTACAAAGACATCAAAATGATTTTTCAGGCGCTCAAAGCCGGCGCGTGCGGTTACGTTTTGAAACGGTCGGATGACCAGGAAATTCTGGATGCCATCGCCGAAGTGCGGGCGGGCGGCGCGCCGATGACCAGCGAGATCGCGCGGATGCTCGTCCGCTCGTTTGCGGAGTCACCGCAAGTTTCCAGCGACACGGATCATTTGTCTTCCCGGGAGATGGAGCTGCTCGCACTCGTCGCCGAAGGCTGTCCCAACAAGGAGATTGCCTCAAGGCTCTCCATCAGCAACGGCACTGTGCGGACACATCTGATGCACATTTACGAGAAGCTTCACGTCCATTGCCGCACCGAAGCGGCGGCCAAATATCTACGCACCAACCCGGCAAGTGTCGCCAAACAAAATGCCGTTCATTCCGGTAGCTAGGCAATCGGCTTGTTCGTCCCGCCCCGATTTCAATGCGCGGCACTCAAGGGGCGAACAGATTCAAATCAATCGCATCGCCCAGCGCTTTATAGCCTGCCGGGTTCAAGTGCAACCAATCGTTTGCGTTGAGGCCGGGATGAAATACCGCTTGAAAATTCGTCAACGTCACAGGATCGCGCGCGGCCGCATCGAAATCAATCACGCCATCGAAGACCGTGTTGGTGCGGATCCATTCGTTGACATACTGGCGCTCTTGCTCGTGGAGATCGCTGTAATAGCCGTTGCCGCCAAACGGCGTGATGGTCGCGGCGTAAGCACGGATGCCGCGGGCCTTCGCCTTGCTGGCCATCTCGGCATAGGCGGTAACCAGATTCGTCACCGTGGTCATGCTGCTGTTTCGCCCGCCGATGTCGTTGACACCTTCGAATAAAATAAAATACCGCACGCCCGGCTGCTCCAGCACGTCGCGGTCAAAGCGTTTGATCGCCGCCGGACCGAGTCCGCCAAAGATGGCGTTGCCGCCGATGCCCATGTTGACCACTCCAACCTTTGCCGTGGGCGCGTTGGTGATGAGCCGCTGCGCAAGGACATCTGGCCAGCGATTGTTGCCATCTGTGGTCGAGCCGCGCCCGTCGGTGATCGAATCACCAAGAATGACAATGGTTTTGCCGGAGCTGTCCGCCTGAACTTCGATGCCGGCGATAAGATACCAATGCGCCGTTTTCTTCGCGTCCGGCAAGCTGGCTGCGGAAACCGCATTGCTCACGACGATGAATGAAGTGGCGCGCGAACCGGGATGCCCCGTGACGGTCGTCGCTGAAATGTCCCCGAAATAAGTGCTCACCGCGACATCCGCGAGCGCAGGAAAATCGAATTTCACCGGGTCAGAAAACACCGATTCGCCTTTCGGAATCAACACCTCAGCGGCGCCGTTAAATGTCAGCGCCTTGTCCGTGGCCGGATTGATTTCGCCGCTGCCCGCACTGCCCTTGTCCGCTGCCAGCGCGAGGTGCGCCGTGTGGATGGTCACGGCATCCGTTCCAAAAATGTTGCAGAAGCGGACGCGCAGATTTTTGCCGCCGATGCTCGTGCGGACAAACTGGCGCAGCGTCGAATTCGCCAGCGGCACGGGCGGAAGGTTGTTCGGCTCTGTCAACTGCAACGCGCAGCCCCAGGTCGCGACCCAGTGGCTGTCGGCGGTAAAGAGGTTTGCTTGCTTATAGCCGAGCAACGGCAGCATTGTTTGTGCGTAACGCGTTCCCAATTCGCGGTAGCCTTCGGGGGTAAAATGCAGATGGTCTGGCCGGCAAGAGCAACCGGCCGAGGAAATGACGTGCGCGGTGGGGATGGTCTTGGGCAAATCGTCAATGATTTTGTTCATGCTCGCACAAGCGCCTTGCTGATCCAGATTCACTACCTCGCCCGCAAGCAGAGGCACAAATTCGGCCTTAAGGTTAAGGTCTTTGAGTAGGTTGTTGTAAATTCCTTTTACCTTGTTGGGCCATTCCTTGTCGTTCGTGTTTGACTCGCCTTGGTGCAAAAGAATCCCTTTGATAACACCATCTTTCTGGGCCAGTTTTGCCGTCTCAACAAGATACTGATAAGGGTTACCGTCGTATCCCTTGATGATATTGGTCATCCATGATGGAGCCATCGCGACATACGTCTGAAAATGATCCGTTTCAAACAGCTCAATCTTGCAGCCGGCTACCGAAACATTAACAATGCCAACCTTGATGTTTGGAGGAAGATTGGAAACCATCGTTCTTCCAAAATAGTCTGCCGGGCAAAGACCGGTGGAGGGTCGGCACAACGGAGGGACAGCAGGATACCAATTCCCCTTTTTTCTATCCAATTTGGGGAAATCAACAGCGGCTAAGACCTGAAAGCGATTGTCCACGTTCCTTTTGTCTTGTTCCTGAATTCCTGGAAAGCCCTCCATGTTTGACTGTCCAAAGCACACGAAGATCCAGAGATTCGTGTCTTGAGAAAATGCGTTCATTCCCAAGAAAATAAATCCCGTTAAGACAGACAATGCCAGTTTGTTTTTCATGACCCTTAGGTTCTTGGTGTGTTTGGCGGGTTGAGGCAACAGTGCGGGTTTGATTACTTTGCGGCGGCAACGCGAATGACCGCATCGAACGCCGGCTTAGGTTGGTCGTTACCATCAAACAACAACGGACGCCCCTGAGCACGCCATGAAACAGCGTCGTTCACCCCCCAGAAGGTGATCACTTTCACGGATCTTTGGTGCTTGAGGAACACTTTGAAGAGATTTGAATATTGATTGGCAAGTCGCTGGTTGGCGTTATCAACGAGGCCACCCTGAGTAGTCGCGGCATTGTTGGCGATGTCCGCCCCGTTTTCGCGCTGGCCGCCCTGCGCGCCATTGACGTCGAATTCGGTGATATGAATGGGTAAGCCAAGCGTTTCCAGTTCTGTCAGCGCCTGGTCCTCGGTTTCATAGCTTGGCGAAGAAACGCTGACATGGGTTTGCGAGCCGATGGCCATGACCGGAACGTGTTGTTCCTGAAGCGACTTGATCAGTGTGATGAGTTTATGACGTTTCCCCGGGTTCTCCAACGAATAGTCGTTGTAGCGCAGGATCGCATCCGGATCGGCTGCGTGCGCATATTCGAAGGCCTTGGCGATAAAGTCCGGGCCGATGATCTGTAACCAAGGCGAGTTTCGCAGGATGTTTGTGCCGTTGTCGGCGATGGCCTCGTTCACGACGTCCCAGACTTTGATTTTGCCCTTGTAACGGCCAACCACGGTGAAGATGTGATCGTGCATCCGCTGGAGCAATTCCTCGCGGGACGCGTGCGGCCCGTTCATGTTAAAACCGCCGAAGCCGCCACCGAAACCGCGGCCTGACCGCCGCCCACCGAAGCTATTTGTCCCGGGAGTATTCGTGGGCGCGACTGACGGGAGCGAAGTGTTCGTTATTCCCGGCGGCAAATTTGTGCCTTGAAAGACCCATCTCGGCGTCTGGCCGTGCCACACGAGCGTGTGACCTACGACATACATGTGGTTACTCACACCAAAATTGACGTATGCGTCCGCCGGACCGAAATGATAACCGTCCGCACCTTCCTGCGGATGGATGAGCGCCCACTTCAGGTCGTTCTCTGGAGAAATTTGATTGAACTGTTCTTTGACGAGAGCGATGTCCTTGTTCACTTGCTCCATATTTCGGTTGACGTTATCTGCCTCGACCGCTGCATTGGCGGCAATCGTCCGATTGATGGCAACGCCAACATAGAAATGATCTTTGTAGGCATCCTTGAGCGCGGGGTTGGCTGCGGCCTCGGTTGAGGCACTGATCGCCAGCAGCACCGCCGCGAGCAAGCCGGGGCGTGTGCTGGGCTGCAGAGTTGCAATATTCATAGATTTATCATTGTAATGTTGTTAAAAAATCTTCGATTCGTGGATTGTGGTTTTAGGAGTATTTGGTTGCGGGACGAGCATTATTTCATTAGCCGGTAAAAAGTCGAGTTGGTGCCGCCGGGCGCTGGCAGCGCAGCTTGCCACTGGCCGCCGATGATTTGCGGCGACGGCGACGTCACGTTGACCCAATTGCCAACCATGAGATCCGTCCGCGATTGAAGGATGAAGCCGGCGGAGCCAAGCGGCCAGGTCAGCGTCAGGCTGGTCGGAGCCGGAGTAATGGCGATGAGCGGGCTGTTGATGCTCAACACCTGGCCCGCTCCCAACGCGTAAGTCGCGGCAATTTCCGAAGCCGAGAGCGCCACGCTGTAGATGCGGAATTCGTCCAACAGGCCGTTGAAGTAGGGATCGGAATACTGGGACTTTCCAAGGTAGTTGTTGGCGGTGTTGCCATGACTAGAAGGCTTGATGGTCATGGCGTTGTTGGTTCCGACCGCGACACCGTTCAGATAGAGAATCCCTGAGTTGCCGTTTAGTGTCACGACAACGTGACTCCACACGCCGGCCACCAAAGCGGACGTGCCGGTGATTTGCTGCTCACCGCCCGGGCCGTTCGTCGTTATGGCAAAGCGCAACCGGCTGGTGCTGCCGTTCTGCGGCGTCAGGAACATATAACTCGTCGTGTTGTTGCCGAAATCAAAGATCCGCGACCAGTTGGCCGTCGAGTTCAGCTTAACCCAGGCTTCGATTGTGAAGTTGCTGAAGGTGCTGACAATTCCAGCGGGCAGACTCACGAATTGCGACGCGGCGGAGGCCAGCGTCAACTGGCCGCTCGCAAATGTTCCGCCGCTCGGCAACGTCCCGTTCCACGTCGCGCCGCCGATGGAGTCCGCCACGGTCGTGCCGCCCGTCTCGCTGAAGCTGTAGCGATGCGCCAGCGCAGGCAGCGGTGCGGTGCTGAACGACCAGACGACGCCGGTGTTCGTGTTCGCCCCGGCGATTTCATCCACGCGCCAGAAAATCGTCGCGCCTCCCGGCAACACGGCCGCCAGAAAATTCGTTGAAAGACTGCCTTTGAATTCCGGCGACGACGGCGTGGCTTGCGCGACGGCGTTGGAACTGGTTCCGAAATAAACCGCGTGCGTCACCGCATTGCTGCCGGGTGTCCAGCTTAACGCCGCCGAATAACCGACGCCAGCCTGGTTCTGCGCCGGCGCCGGATTGGCCGCCGGGCCGACGATGACGAATTTTTCCAGCACCACGGTGGTGAGCGATTGCGTCGGCATGATGACCTGCGAACCGGCCGCACCGAGCGATTGAAAATAATTCGTGCCGGCAGTTTGATAGACGCTGGACGTGACGAACGGGAACGAGCTGGCGTTCAAATCATTTGTGGCGGGAGCGTTGGTGCTGCGGTTGATAAAGACCACGACCAGGCGCAAGCCGTCGGGTGCAAGAAACGCCGAGGCGCGCACGTTCCCATCGTTGCTGGTGGCCGCGACACGTTTGAATCCAGGCCGGATGAAATACGAGTAATGTTTCATCGCCCAATAATCCGGCGAATACCACCACCCATGCGATTGTGTGGGCGTGCCGGGCGGCGCGTTGGTCCAGGTGGACTGGGACGCAAACGGATTTTCAATCTGGATCAGCCCGCCACTGGTGCCGGGCCAGATCAAATTCCAGTGGTTGTAGCCGCTGACCTGTTCGACCACCAGGGAATTGTGCATCAACGTCGCACATTCGATCAGGTTGGTAACATCACCATACTCGGTCATGAAACGCGGCTTGCTGGGAAAGACATTCGTCGCCGAACTGATCGCATTTAGGAATGAATCCCCTTTCTGGGCATCATTGGGAAAACTGTCGCCGTAAAGATGGTGCGCCACGCCATAAAAACCGTTTGCGTTCAGCGTCGCGGCGTAGTTGTTCAGGTCATTATAGGAAATATGAACACATTCCGGCGCGAGCAGTTTCGGCGGCGACGGCAGGTTGGTAAGTTTTTGACAAACCGCATCCAATGCCTTGGAGTAACTGGCGTAGAAGTTAGTTGCAACCGTTGTCACAATATTTGTGGTAATAGTCACTCCGTTGGTTATGAACGTGGTTGTAGTGTTCGTTACGATAGCCGTGTCTTCGTTGGGATGGAAAATGCACGAATCGTAACTGGCAACCCAGTCCGGTTCGTTTTGGATGCTGGCCCAGGTGAGATTGACACCATTGGATTGATACGCATTGATCGAGTCATACCAATAGCTGGCAAAGTTCGTATAAGCGGCGGCAAAGCTGCCATTGGTGTAGATCAGCGATCCGCCGTTGCCGACCTGACCGTTGCTCTTCAAAGACGCCGGTGGCGACCACGAACTCATATAGACCGGAACTGAATGACCCAAGACTCGGTTGGCATTGGTCACAAAGCCCGGAGCGTCCGGATCGAAATTGCTCGTGCCCTGGTAACGAAACCAATTTCCCAAACGCAGCATCGAAAGGTTCAAACCCGCGAAGGCGTTCGTGAAAATCTCCAGCTTGTATGGGTGCGCCGTGACCCAGCCGTTGTAGAAACAAATCGCACCGCCCAGTCCTTCAATAGTCTGATAAGTATTGGTCGTGGCAATTGTCGCGGTCAGCGCCGGCGCAGTTCCCTGACCACCGGCATCGAGATCTGCCACCGTGAATGTGTAACCCACCGGTGCGAAAGCAAATTTGTCCAGATCCAATCCATTTTCCCGCGCACCAATCTGAAACGTCTGCGTCAGGCCGCCGGACGGAACCGTAAAGGTTATCGGCGTCTCGGTTCCGCTGCCGCTCGGATTGAATTGCGAAAGGTTCACCCATTTCCAAACCTGGCTGCCGGCGGCACCGTTGTTGGTCACCACGTCCGTTGATGCCGTGTAGCCGCCGGCGGCGAGACCGTTCACCGTTTGCCAGTCATTGTCGGTCGTCGGCGATTTCACGCCAAAACCATTTCCGTAAAACAGGCTGTCATCGCTGAACGTATTCGGTCCGACCCGAAGCCGTGCGTAAAGATTATAAGTGCCAGGGCCGGGAAATGTAACATTGTAGGTGGCGACACGATTGGCATTCCCTGGGTTGCCGGCGTTCACGGTGTCCGTGAAGATGGAAATAAATTGAATCGCGCCACTCGTGCCATTGGTGAAATTGGAACCCAACGTGCCCGACTCGGCTTCCAGACTCAACGGCGACGCGCTGCCGGCTCCAGAGCCAAATTGAAACTGCCACCAGTTCACGTTGAACAAACTGCCCGCCCCGCCGGTGAATTTTAAGTAAAGGTCGTGAACGCCCGAAGCCCCGCTGACACTGGCGGAAACCGTCGCCCACGACTGCGTGCCGCCGGTGGACGGCACGGCGCAAATGCCGACAAGCGCTCCGGCAAGGCTGTCGAGGCGTAACTCGATGTTGCCGCCGCTCCCCGCGCTGGCGACGCGCGCGAAATACGCCGCCGCGCCCGCGCCGAAATTCACGCCGCGAATCCGCAGCCATGAGCCGTTTGTGATCGAGGTTACATCCAGTCCGCCCTCGGCGCAAACCTCCGTGGCGATGCCACCCGGTTGGGCGAACGTCTCGGCCTCGACGCGTTTGTAGGGATCAAGATTTTTCAACTGCGTGAGGCCATCGGTCGTGGGTGTGACTTGCTGGATGGATCCGTCCGCGTTGTAGTTGATCGCATCAATGCAAAGGCTGCGCTTGTAAACCGCATCGGCGTTGGAAAGGCCGTTCGCCAGAGCCGCCGCGCGATTGTGATATAAGATATACCAGTTGCCTTGGTAGGACGCGATGGAACTATGATTGTTGTTGTTGACGTTCAGCGGCGGATTCGCGAGCACCGTGCCTTGAGGAACAAAGCCATTCGTGGGATTGGAATTGGTTTCGCAATAGATGGCCGCGCCGACTTCAAACCGGTTGCAATAAGTGTAGTAATAAATGCCGTTGCGCTTGTGCAGGTAGGAGGCCTCGAAAAGATTCGTGGCGAACATCGGCGCGGCCGAACCATTGACGCTCGTGAGGTTCGCATTGAGCGAAATCACGCGCGCGTTCGTCGGATACTGTCCGCCAAAATAAAGATACGCCGAGCCGTCGTCGTCAACGAAGCCGCACGGATCAAACAGCCATTGCGTGGAAGTGGACGCGCCGGGCGTGGCGGAATTGATCAACGAACTTCCGCGCGCATCTGTGAACGGCCCGCTGGGAACGCTGCTCGTCGCCACGCCGATGCTGCCCGCGCCGTTGGCGAAATAGAGGAACACCTTGCTCTGATTCGAGACCGCCGAGGGCGCCCACGCCAGGCTGGCCCAGGAAGTATTCGTCGCGCGAAAGACCACGCCGTGATCCGTCCAGTTTTTCAAATCATCGGTCGAGAAACACGTGATCGAAGACATGACGTAGCCGTTCGTGCCGTTGTCGTCATCGTTGGAGCAATAGACATAAAACCGGCCATTGAACTCCACGGCAGCGGGATCGGCGGCGTAGCGATGGGCCACTATCAGGTAATCCGCCCTCGCGGAGAACACACACACAACCGCAATAACAACCAATACTACCTTCAACAGGTGTTCACTGCATCGAATTATCTGGATCATGCGCATGGCTATTGACTGGTTGCTATTGAATCTCATCGGAAAATCAACTGGGCGAAGTTATACAGGCTGTTCCGCCAATGCGTCGCGTCGTGGCCGTTGCCATCCACATGCCAGATGTGCGGCACACCTTTTTCCTTGAGATAGGTATGCACACCCTGGCTGATGGGAAGCAAGCCATCCTTGCTACCGCCTGAAAGCCAAAGTAGCTTCAGTTGTTCCTTCACTGCCGCCGGGTCCGGCACCAGTTCCGGCGGCGGCTTCGTGTTCGGTGCGGAGGAGAAACCACCCAGCCAGGCAAACATATCCAAGTGAGCAAGCCCGAAGTTCAACGTCTGTCCGCCGCCCATCGAAAGCCCGGCTAAGGCGCGGTTCTCACGATTCGTGTAGGTGCTGTAGCGCGATTGAATCGTAGGAATCACATCGCCCAACAGGTCGCGCTCGAAGACCGCAAACGCGGGGGCGGCACCCATGCCGGCATTCGCGCGGTCGTCTTTTTGCGCCCGGCCATTAGGCATCACGATGATCATCGGCACGGCCTTGCCATCGGCAATCAGGTTGTCGAGCAACACATCCGGACGCGCAAAACGTTCCCATTCGGTTTCATCACCGCCGATGCCGTGCAGGAGATAGAGCACCGGATACTTCTTGTAAGTCGTGTAACCCGGCGGAGTATAGACCTGCATCTTGCGCGTCGTGCCCACGGTCTTGGATTCGTAGGTAATCATCTCGCGCTTGCCGTGGGGAATGTTGTCGCGAACCACATTGAAGCCTGCGGGCGGTTCCGGAAAAGCCGGTTTGTCATCCTGGTCGAGCACCACGTTGCGACCGCGGTTGATTCGCGGTTCCTGTGGCGCTGCCGCCGTATTGGTTTTGGCTTCGGCTTGAACACTCGTCGCCATTGACGCGACCCGCGTGGCTTTGAAATTCTCCTTGGCGAGGTCGCCCACCTCGCGCGTGAAGTCAATTTCGTTTGTGCCGATTTTGCCGGTGTATTGAATGCGAATGTCGTTGCCCTGAAAATTAAACATCTCCACAAAGCTCACCGTGTCGCCAGCGATTTTGCCTTCTTTGAATTCCACCTCGCGCTTTTGGTCGCCAACCTCCGCGGCAGCCTTGCCGGCTAATTTGTCGTCGTTGGTTTGAAACGTGAACAGATATTTTTGCAGGCCGATCTGCGTGTCGAACTCCGCGCGCCACTGTCCGGCGATGTCGCCGGCGCGAGCCGTGGCGAGGAGTAGGCCGATTACACTGAAGATAAGAATGATTGCGTTTCTTTTCATGGTAACCTTTCGATGGATGTTTGTTGGATTGGTTCGGGGCATTTTTAACGGAAGCTATGTTGAAGCTAATCCCGGAACAGCAGCGGCGCGAATTCATGGAGACTGCGCCGCCAGGAAAGCCACCCGTGCGCAGTCAGCGGTGATTCGTAAAAGACGCTGTTGACGCCGGCTTGTTTCAATGCGGCCACACTCGCCTTGCCGGCCCCGCCGTTCTCACGACTGCCGTAGCTGACGAACACCAGCTTTACTTGTTGCTTGAACGCATCCAGGTCGGTGATTTCATTCGTGCCAATATTGCCTCCGCTGAAAATGCCGATGTGCGAGAACTTATCGAGGTTGGCCAAGGTGATGGAATGCGTCTGCATACCGCCTATGGAAAGCCCAGCCATAGCGCGATGGGGTTGATCGGCAAGGGTGCGATAGTTCGCATCTATGTATGGAATCAGGTCTTGAATAAGCACTTTGGCGAAGGCAACCGGATTATAGGAACGCCCGCCCGGACCGGTGATGGTGCGAGAGAGAGGACCGTCCACCGAGTTGGTGGTGAAGGTAATGGGTGCGCCGGGCACGTAACTATTGGCCATCACGATGATGAAAGGCTTGGCTTTCCCTTCGGCAATCAGGTTATCCATGACCAATCCAGCGTGTCCCTGGCTCCCCCAGCCGGTTTCGTCCTCACCACCGCCATGCTGAAGATACAACACGGGGTAGCGTTTCGTCGGATCCGTTTCATAATCCGGAGGCGTGTAAACGAAACAGCGCAAAACCGCATTCGCGCTCTTGGAATAGTAAAGCGTCTGCCGAAGTGGACCATGCGGCACATCGTTCACCGCATAGAAATCCTGATCATGCGCGGGCACTTCAACGCCGCTGCCCCAGCGACTGGCACCGTAGAAATATTTGCTGCCCGGATCAGGCACCGCCGCGCCATCAATGTTCAACTGGTAGTAATGAAAACCTTCATCCTGCGGTTGCGACTCACCGACCCAAGCGCCGTCGTCGCCTTTGGTCAGCGGATATTTTTTCCCGCCGATATCAAGCGCGACGTTCTGGGCTTGCGAAGCCATGACGCGGGCGCGCACGCGCCTTTCCGAATTCACCTGCGGATACTGCTTGCCTTCCTGATTCAGCGACGACGGTTTGAAATCCTCCACCGGTGGTTGGTTGGTTTGAGCGATGGCGGAAAAGCCAGCCAGCAGTGCAACACCTAAAATAGAAGTCTTCATATTGATTTCATCCCGATGTTTTAAAAGTGATTTCAATCCTGAAATAGCAATGGCGCGAATTGATACAAGCTGCGCCGCCAGGTCTGGAACTCGTGGGCCGTGTCCGGCGACACATACGCGGTGTTTTTGATGCTTATCTGATTGAGGGCTTCGTGATTGGCATTGATGTTGCCGGGGTTCTCTCGGCTGCCGCAACTGCAGAACACGACTTTGACTTTCTCTTTGAAACTGGGAGTGTTGGTGACATCGGCAGGAGAGATAACGCCGCCGCTTAAGAGGCCGATGTGGGAGAATGTGTCGAGATGCTTCAACGTGATGTTGTGGGTCTCCATTCCGCCCATGGAAAGGCCGGCCATGCCGCGATGCGGTTGATCAGCGAGCGTGCGGAAGCTGGCGTCAACATACGGAATCAATTCATCAATGAGAACGGTCTCGAATCCCGCGACGCTGAAATTTGGGAAACCACCGTCGCGTCCGCCGGGACCCCGAGCCGGGGTGTTGCTGGATGCGTTGGCAGCAACTGCATTCGTAGTTGCGTCACCACCCGGTCCACCCGGTCTGCGTCCGCCTGGGCGCATACCTTCGTTCGTCATGCCGTAGGTCATCACGATAATGAACGGCGTTGCCTTGTTTTCGGCGATGAGGTTGTCCATGATAAAATTTGCGTGGCCTTGATTCCACCAGGCATATTCATTTTCGCCCCAGCCATGCTGTAGATACAACACTGGATAACGTTTCGTCGGATCCTTGTCGTAATCAGGCGGTGTATAAACGAAGGCGGCGCGCACAGGGACAGTGTTGGTGTATTTCGAAGGAAAGAGAACCATTTGCACCCGACCGTGCGGAACGTCTTTGAACGCGTAGAATTCTTGGTCATGAGCGGGGATTTCAATGCCGCTTTCCCAACGAGTCGAACCGTAAAAGTTTCCGGTGCCCGGATCGTTAAATGTTCCGCCATCTACCGAGAGATGGTAGTAGTGGAACCCTTCATCCATCGGTCCTGCCGTGGTGCCCATCCAAACGCCGTCGTCTGCTTTCTCAAGTTTGGTGCCGCCGCGTCCACCAAGGCCCAAACTCACGGTGACACTTTGAGCGTTGGGTGCCACTATGCGGAATCGCGCATAGCGCTGTGAGTTGACTTGCGGGTATTGCTGACCGGGCTGGTTCAAGGACGAGGGCTTGAAGTCCTCAACCACCGGCGGCAGGTTGGTTTGAGCGAAGATCCCCACGGTGCCCGCCATCAAAGTGAGCAGACAGATAGTTTTGGTTTTCATGTTATCAAGAGTGGAAGGTCATTTTGTTTTCAACTTCAAGACGGTGACGGAATACGGTGGAAACTCGCGGGTGAAATTGGCGCTCAAGCCGCGCACGGTTTCAGTGTGCGGAACCAACTTGTTTGGATCATTGATCAAATTCGTGTCGGTCGGGCCGCTGGCAGATAGCACCACCGCTTCGGCCTTGGAGCTGATCTTGGTTGCGTCGTCGAACTGAACGTTGACCCGCTGAACCTTGGAATCAACATTCACGATCTTTAGATAGATGACTCCACTCGTGGCGTCGCGCGTGGCGCTGTAGTATAGCGCAGACACACGGCGCGGGGGTGGCGTGCCACCGCGGCGCCCGGGAGGAGGTGTCTGTTCGATTACCGGGATGCCTTCAACTTTGACCGGCAAAATGTCGGTGCCGCAGTTTTGGGCGAACATGGTTTCGACATAGTAGGAAGGTGAGCCATAGGAATGAAGCGCGTCATAACCGATCAAATCGCTTTCCCACTGCATCGAGCGGCCGTTGCCCGTGAGCTGGCTCACGTTGACAAACAGCGGCGCGAAGCATTCCTTCAGGACGACATCGGCGTTGCGTTCCATGCCGCACATCCAAGCGGCGTCCCCGAGCGCGCCAGCCATGTTGGGCGTGGGCGATCCGACGCGGGTGGCCCACTCACCGACGAAGACTTTGCTCTGGCCCGCAGCACGGCTGCGGTTGTCATACTGGTGGTAGTTGACTTCCATGTCCTGTTGATTGCGATAGAAGTGTTCGTCCACGAGATCGGGCAGACGGTTTTTTACCCACAGGTTTTCGCGTTGTTCGTGACCGACGGAGGAAATGACTCTCAGTTGCGGATACTTGGCCTTGATGGCGTCATAGAACTGGGTAAAGCGGCCCTCATAACTGCCGCTGCGGTCGAAAAAGTCCTCGTTTCCGACTTCAACATAGTGGAGCGGAAACGGCTTGGGATGGCCATCCTGGGCGCGGCGGGCGCCCCATTTCGTCGTCTTGGCGTCGCCGGTGAGATACTCAATTTCTTCGAGTGCTTCCTGCACGTAGGGTTCAAGTTTCGGTCCGGCTTCGATGTGGCCACCTTGGCCGAGGCAATAGCCGGCAAAGACTGCCAGCACAGGTTCCATGTTCAAATCTTCGCACCACTCGGCGTATTCCAAGATGCCCATGCCGTCGGTGGACCAATAACCCCAGCAACTCGGATGGCCGGGACGCTGTTCAACGGGTCCGATGGTCTCCTTCCAATTGAAACGCTGGTTGAAGGCGTTGCCCTCAACATAATTTCCACCGGGCAGCCGGAGGAATTTTGGCTTCATGGCCGCCAGCAATTCCATGATGTCGGCGCGGTTGCCGTTGGGACGATTCTTGTAAGTAGGCGGGAAGAGCGAGACATTTTGCAGCCACAGCGTTCCAGGAGTCTTGGTGGTGAGCTTAAAGACGTTTTCTTTGGAAGCCGGAACATTCTTGGTTTTGAGTTTGGCCTCGAACTTCTTCCATTCGGTGGTCAGGCCTTTGATTTCGACGCTGGCAAAACTGGTCTTGCCATCAGCGCTTTCAATGCTGACCGTCACCGGGCCGACGAAACCAGTGGCGGCCTTCGCGAAGAAGGAGACGGTATATGTCGTCTTGGGCTTGACCGGAATGCCCCAGTAGCCGCCGTTGGCGATGCCAACTGGAGATGCGGCGGTGGCGGAGGTAGCATCAAGCTTGAGGCTGACGTTCAGAAATTCATTCAAGGGGTTATTGGTGTCGAGAACCATCGAGGCACCGCCAACAGCAGTCCAAAAGCGAGGCTTGGTGTCGGGCCGGTAAGAAACCGGGAGATATTTTCCGGCCTCGTAAGTATCGGGCGAGACACGGGGAACCACAGCGTCCGCCTTGAACGCGCGATTGCGGATCAGTTCGCCATATATTCCGCCTTCGTAGGAAAAATTAATTTCCTCGGTCATCAACCCAAAGAAATCCGGACTGACCTTGCCGGCAACCTTGCCAGCGTCAATTTGCAGAACCGAGGTTCCCGTAGGTCCGGATGCAACCAGCGTGGTCGCGGCAGGCGTGCTGGCGACCGGCGCAGCCGTGACCGCCGGGGCGGTGACCGGCGCGGAGATTGCGACACTGGTGTCAGCAACTCCCTCCGGGATGATTTCAATGGCGTTGATTTCCGGGTTTTCGACCTGGGCGGTGAAGGTGATGCGGAATTCTCCGTTCGTCACTTCCACGGGCACCTTCTCGACATAGGCGCGCTTGGGACCACCGGCCTTCGCCCACACATCGAAGTTTTTGAACTCGTGTCCCTGCACAGTGAAGGAGAACACGCGCTCACCTGGGCCGTTGATGCCGTCGTAAGTCTCGGCAAAATAAAGTTTCGCCAGATACTTGCCATTGGGAACTTTGCAGGAAAAAGAGTCCATCGAGTAATGCTCGCTCAAAAACAGGCCGGCATCCTTGGTGCCAGCGATCTCGGTGGAGGCATCGTGATCCGTCGTGCTACCGCCCTCAAAGCCTTGCTCCGGCAGCCAGACATTGCCGTTTGAATCCGTGTAGGGTGTGGACTGACCGGCCTTGATCCGGATTGTCTTAGCTGTCATCGCGCTTGCAACCGATGCGGTCAGTTCGCGCTTGGCCACGATTTCCTCCTTGGCAAAGTCACCAACCTCGCGCGTGAATTTGATTTCATTGGCGTCGGCTGAAATCTTGCCCGTGTAGGTAATGCGGATTTCGTTTTCCTGAAAATTCAGCATCTCAACAAATGAAATAGTGTCTCCTTCCACCTTGCCTTCTTTCAATTCGGCTTCACGTTTCCGTTCGCCGGCCTCCGAGTTGGCTTTTCCAGTCAAACTCGTGCCGTCCTGCTTGAAGGTGAATGTATATTTTTGCAGGCCGATCTGCGAATCGAATTCGCTTTTCCAAGTGCCGGTGATGTCCGCAGCGAAAACAGTCAGCGGCAGGACTACGAGTGCCAGGAGGATGGTTGAGGGTTTCATTTTTTTATTTGTTGTTGCTTGATGGTATCGTAACAATGGTTGTGCGTTGATTAATTTCGTGGGCTACAAGCGGGCGAATTGTGGAGATCTCCACCGGGGCGATGTGAGGTGCCGCGCGGCGTTTGTGCTTTCGGAACTTGCGTTGGTGCGCGCAGAGGCACGACTCGCAAAAAATGCTGGATTGGCTGCCAATAATTCTTTCACAGGAAACATCCATTCAACGTTCAAGAGGTTACTGGTGAACCAGCCACCATGAACATACGACGAGTGTCGTATATCGAAGGGTTGGTTCCCATTCAAGTTGGCGGGTTGGCGGTTCATTTGGCAGCGAATGGCAAAAACGAATGCGGCGGCACGGTGAACGTGAAGGACGTCCGCTTCGGTGGAGCGGCCGGGCCGCGTCCGCCAAAACCGCCGCGACCGAAGCCGCGCTCAGGTTCTGGTGCGGGAGACAAAGTTGTTCCCGTCAATAAATCGCGCATCTCGGTTGCGGTGCCGGCCACGGAAACCGTGACCTCGGCTTCGGTGGCGAGGTAGTTTTGAACGATGAACGTGTTGTTGTCGTAACGGAACAAGGCGACCTGCGCCGGCGCATTATCAATGCGAACCGGTTCTGCCTTTGCCAGCGCAGCTCGGATGACTGAAAGCACGGTTGGCGGGAGAGCATAAAGATCGGCGGGGTCGTTGGGAATGGTCAGCACATAGAATTTACCCTTGGAGTAATCACAAGAGAGAACGACCGGATAAGTTGTGCCACCGGGAGAAATGCCCAAGGCATCGCCCCACGCGTCGTGGGTGAGGATGTTGGCATACTTGATTTCGGGAATCAGGATGTCGCGCGCAGCAGCAAATGGATCAGGCTCGCCATCGCGCCGGGCAATGCCGCGGCCTCGAAACGGCGCTCCCGGACCGCCGGCAAAAGCGAAGCGCCGCACGGGCACGGAGACACCGGTGGTTTCGAGTTCGCAAATGTCTTCAATGCCCTTGCCCTTCATGGCGCGCACGAAGCCAGAGGTGACGCAGACCGATTTGCCAGCTTCGAGTTGGGTTTTGATTTTTTTAATGATGGCGGGATCAACCTTGGCCTGTTCGGTCAGCAGCACCATGTCGGCATTAGTTGGAAATTGCGGGAAGATGTCCATCGGCAGGCCGATCATGCCGAGGTAATCATGGAGGAATTCCTCGCCCGTGGCGTGATACGGCGTGTAGGTCTTGATGCCCGCCGGCTTGCCGACGCTGGACAACACCTGGTCAACCTTCCCCAGCGTGTAGGCGGCGATGTCGGCGAAAGTAAAGTTGTCGTCGGGGCCAATGGTTTTCTGCACTTCAGCGAGATTCAGGCTGGTTGGTTGGTCGGCCCAAGTGCGGCTGTTGATGGAATTGGTTCGGATGCGCATCAGCATGCCGGCATAATTGAAGCAGCACATTTCCGGGCAGCGCGCAAACACGGTGTCCAACAGTTGCTCGGAGTAGCGATCAATCGGACTGGAGCCGCCCTGGTCAACCCAGCCGCCTTTGTTGACGCCAGGCTTGAGGTTGTCCATGAACCGCATGATGTCGTAGCTCAAGTAAGGCTGAAGATGCTGTTCCTGTCCTTCCCAGAGTCGTGACTCAGTTCCGGAAAACATGCCATCGGCGATCAACGGAACTTTCTCGGTGTCATTGCCCATGCTGGCGTATTGGTCATACCAGTTGGCCATCTTGATGATGACTTTGCATTTGGGATTGACCGCTTTGGCGGCCCCGACAATGAGGTTTCTTGTGACCTCGCGCATGGTCTCAAGGCGATACAGCGTCCAGGTTTTATGTCCCTTGGCCTTGATGTCCAAATCAGTTTTGCGGTCGAAGAAATAATAGTCGTCGAGGAGAATTTCATCGAAATGGCGCGCGGCCATTTCCACGGCCTGCTTGGCAAACTGGCGATTTTCGGGATCGGCGTAGTCGAAGCCCTGATAACCATTCGCTTCGCTGACGCTGAAAGCCAGTCCGCCACAAACTTGCACGCCCTGGCCTTGAAAAAACTTTTTGAGTTTCTCCAATCCCACTTCATCCACGAGCGTGTGATTGCGCATCACCTCGATGTAGATTTTATCAATCTTCAAATTGCGGGTAAGGTTGGACCACGTCTGCGCGGGGTCCATGTTACCGTTTATCATGCTTTGCACCGTTCCCTGAATCATATAGGTGGAGACGGTGAAACTCTTGTAATGGCCTTCGGCTTTGGCCGAAAAAGCCAAGGTGGCTAAAGTCAGAATAACAGCCAGTTTCGTTGCATGTTTTTTCATGATGACCTTTAGAATCCGGGGTCTTATTCGACTGCTTTCCATTTGAAACATTCGCCTTTCTTGCGGGCCGGACTTGGTCCAGTGGCGGTGGCGGCGACCGGTCTTGGCTCGTTCGGCTTGGTAGTGAGGTAGCGGTGATTGGTCAGCGACATGAACATTGTGTCGCCACGCATCAGGTTGACCCATTGGAACGACTCCGCATCGCCCGGCGCTTTGCCCGCAAGATCCTTCAATGCGACGCCTTCTTCAGCGGTTGATACGAACCGCCCATTGGCAGCCTTCAAAGCAACGCGCCCTTTGCCGAGGTCAACGACTTGGAATCGCACATTGGGTGTCTTCGCCTCGGCTGAATTCGCCGCGACATTGACGAGCAGATTGCCCTGCGTGTCAGCGACGAGAAAACTTCCGTCCGCACCGCTGGTGAGCGTGATGGTTTTGCCCAGGGGAATTTCGCGCTCGATGCCACGGGCGCGAGGCTCTTCCACGACATAATTATCAAAGTCGGCATAACCACCGGGTTGGCCGGACGTATTGAAGTTGAACAACGCAGGACGCACGCCTTGAAAGGTTGTCAATTGGAAGGTCGTTTTGAACGGACTGCCCAGCGGCGTGAATTGCTTGCCATCGGCGCTCCAACTGAAGATGGCCTCGTCGGCGTCAAAATTGCAGGCGACACGCAACCATAGGTGGCTCGGCGGATTTGTTGAGCCTATGATGGGTTCATTAGTCGCAGTAGCGGGTGCGCCACCACCAAATCCGCCACGGCGTCCACCACCAACACCTTGGAACATCTGCAGCGTCGTGCCTTCGGCGGTTTTCACCACACTAATTCCGGCGTAAGGAGTGCTCAACAGCGCCAAGCCCGCGTTATCGCCGGCTACCAGGCCGGTCGTGTCCAGTTCAACCGTCATGATGGATTCTGGCCCGGGCGGACGCTGGCAGATGCTGTTGCGCGCGGTCCAGAAATTAGTAGCGGGCAAAGAATGCAGGCGCAGCACACCCGGTTTCTCGGTGAGCGACCATTTGTTGTCATCGGGCACATGATTCCATTGCCAGTGTGGATTCAATTTGCCGCTGTCAAAATTGTCGTCCCAGACATAGGTCGGCTTTGGCTCCTGTGTAAATCCAGTGTTCGGCTTGATCCAGGTGTTGGGCGCCTTGCGCAAATTGCCCGGCAGACCGATGAGCGGAAAACCATTGTCCCAAGTGATGGGCACCAATGAAACCATGCGGCCAGCGCTGCCGTGGTCCGACATGATGATGCTCCACCATTCGCCCGACGGGGTATCGCACATGCCGCCTTGGTGCAGCCACAGGCCGCGGTCATTGGGGTTGGCCCGCGCGGGCGTCCCGCTGGGCACACCAAGTGATTCACCTTCGACCATGATGGTGACGGTCCACGGACCATCAATGGAGTCGGCGCTGGCGACCATCTGGTTGACCGCGCCGCCGGGCATTGCCGAAACGTCGTAATACTTTCCCTTGATCTTGTAAAGGTGATGGCCTTCGCCCATTCTTTGGCCGGGCGGGACAGTAAGTTGATGATGAACGTCGGGAACGAAAGACTTTAAGTCCGGCGCAAATTCATCAATCGGATAGGGGCTGCCGGCGCCCGAGATGACAAAAATTTTGTTGAGGTCGTCATCGAACAACACCGATAGGTCGTGCCTTCCGGGAAGTTGATCATGTTCCCACGGCCCGGAAATTGATTGGGAGCGAAAGACGTGAAGACCCGCGCCGTTCACGTTGCAAAAAACATAAAACATCCCGTTGTGATAACGCAGGCACGGGGCCCAGATGCCACCACCGTAGATGCCACGACCGTTTTCAAGACGGAAGTTGGGGCCGAGATCGAGCCGGTTGGTGCAGTAACCGGCCAGTTCCCAGTTCACCAAGTCCTTGGAATGCAGGAGCTCCACCGCCGGATTCATGTGCATGGTGGTGCCCGCGAGGTAATAATCATCGCCCACACGGATGGGATCCGGATCTTCAAACTCACCGTAGAACAACGGATTGGAGTAAGTGCCGTTGCCGTTGTCGGCGGTCCAGTGTTTTATCGCAGCCGGCGGCAGACCGGAAGAATCCGTTGTGGCCGCATGGCTCAACAGTGCACTGTCGGCCAGCAGCGTGAAAGCGATGAAACGAGCTAGGATGGATTGGTTCATAATTTCAAGTTGCAGTTGTCGTCTGGCCTTACCGGCCGGTGATGGCCATCGGCAATTTCAGCCTGATATCGTCCGACGTCGAGCCGATGAGGATTTCATAGTCACCGGGTTCAACCACATATTGTTTCTTCTGCGTGTCCCAGTATCGCAAACGTTCAGCGGGAACTTCAATCGTGATCTTCCTGGAATCGCCGCGCTTCAATGGCACGCGGCTGAAACCGCATAGCGCAAGTTTTGGTTGAAGAACGCTGGAGTTGATGTGGCGGTAATAAACCTGGGCCACTTCATCGCCATCGCGTTTGCCCGTATTCTTAACGGTGAATGTCACCTTGACCGAGCCGTTGGATGCGACCTTTTTTGAATCCAATTTACCACTTGTGTAATTAAACTTGGTGTAGCTCAGCCCGTGACCGAAGGCATAGAGCGGTTTGCCGCTGAAATAGCGGTAGGTGCGATTGGTCATCGAGTAATCCGTAAAGCTGGGCAGGTCGGCGGTGCCCCGATAGAATGTCACCGGCAGATGGCCGGAGGGATTGACCTCGCCGAACAGGACTTCGGCCACTGCGCGGCCACCTTCCTCGCCGGGATACCAAGCCTGCAAAATCGCCGGCAGATGTTCGTTCTCCCAGGTCAGCGCGACGGCGGAACCGCTGCAATTGACCATGACCATCGGCTTGCCGGTGGCCTGGAGCGCCTGCACCAGTTTTTCCTGCACTGCGGGCAGCTCGATGGAATCGCGATCGAACCCTTCGCCTTCCTGCGCCGGAGTGATGCCGCCGACATAGATGATCAAGTCCGAATTTGTCGCAAGGGTGAGGGCTTCGGTATAGAGTTCCGGCATGGGTCGGGTCGTCGTATTATCCTGGCCGCTCCATGCAGCCGTCGCCTTGTTGGTGGTGATCGGACTGCCCAAGGCAAAGGTGACTTCGATGTTCGTCCCGGCCAATTGCTTGATGCCGTTCAGAATTGACACCGGTCGCGAGGCGGACCCGTGGTAATTGCCGTGCAGCATTGATTTTGAATCTCCATTCGGCCCGATGACCACGATCCGTTTGAGCTTCGAGCGGTCGAGCGGCAGGATGCCGTCATTCTTCAGTAACACCAAAGACTGGCGCGCGATTTCGAGCGCGATTTGCCGGTGCTCCGGCGTGTCGTTGTCCTTGATGGTGTATTTCGAATAAGGAACCTTGTCGGCTGGATCAAACAGGCCGAGGCGGAATCGGGTCCATAAGGTGTAATACAAGGCCACGTCAATCTCCTTTTCCGTGACCAAGCCCTGTTGCACCGCGCGCACCAAGGCATTGTAATCTCCGCCGCAGCAAAGATTGCAACCGGCTTTTACAGCAGCAGCAGCGGCCTCTTCCGGCGTGTTCACATAACGATGCTGCTGGCGGCCCCAAACATCGCGGATCGCATCGCAATCGGAAACCACATAGCCCTCAAACCCCCATTGCTTGCGAAGCAGATCGTCGAGCAGGAAGGAACTGGCGCAAGCGGGCACGCCGTTGACGGCGTTGTAAGCGCCCATGACGCCGGCGACTTTTCCCTCGCGCACCACTCGCTCGAATTGCGGCAGATACGTCTCATACAAATCGCGCTCCGAAACCTGCGCATCGAAACGATGCCGGTCCCGTTCCGGGCCGCTATGCACCGCGTAATGTTTCGCGCAGGCCATCGCCAGCATGTAATTGGGATCATCACCCTGAATACCCTTGACGAACTCGATGCCGATTTCGCTCGTGAGATACGGGTCTTCGCCGTAAGTCTCCTGGCCGCGACCCCAGCGCGGATCGCGGAAGATGTTGATGTTTGGTGTCCAGAAAGTGAGGCCATACCACCATTTGGAATCGCCATTATGTTTGGTGACGTAGTCGTTGAACTTAGCGCGACCTTCAACACCGATGACCGTTCCTTCCTGATGAAATAATCCCGGATTCCACGACGAAGCTGCGCCAACCGGTTCCGGAAAGACCGTGGCGATGCCGTTGTTGGCCACGCCATGCAACGCTTCGTTCCAGTAATCATAAGCCGGCAAACCTAGCCGCGAAATCGCCGGCGCGGCATTCTTCAATTGCGCGACTTTCTCCGCGGGCGACATGCGCCGGATCAAATCATCGGCACGAGGCTTCAGCAACTTTGACGGATCGCGCCAGATCGGCGGTTCCTTGATGTCCGGCACGCGCACGGCAGCCGCTGAAAAAGCGTCCGCCAGTTCCGAGGCACTGAATGAAACCGCTGTCGCTCCATTGCTATTCTTGACTTCCATCGTGTTGAATTTCGCCGCGCCCTTGCTCGACACAAAAGAAATCTTCAGCGGCCCGCGCAGGGAATCATCTTCGTGTTCCACCGTGCCGGTGATGGTTGCCACCTTCCGCGCGCCACCCGCCGTGGCGAAAATGTCAAAATCTTTTGCCAGCACCTGATCGCCTGCGGTCACATCAAACACCCGCTCGCCCGCAGCGCTTGACACCGTCTCCGCCGCGCTGAGGTCAATCGTGTATTTGCCCGCCAGCAGAGCGGTGATGGTGACGGTGAAATTCGTGCCGTTCACGTCCTCGCGGTAGGCGGCGGCATTGTTGCCAGCGCCTTCAATGACCACCGAAGGATTGTCTTTGCGATGGGCAAAACTACCGGTGATGCTGACCTGCTGGCTGCAAGACGAGCAGATTTCGTCCGCCGCAAAAGTGGCGGAGACGGACAACAGCAATCCCGCAAGCAACGGGATGAAAGATAAGGTGAAGCTCGAATAGGCAGGTGGTGTTTTCATAATTCGTTACTGCTGGACGACCAGGGCATCAAGAGCTACCGATCCGGGGCCGCGATTCACAATGCTGATCTTGTGTTTGCCTGAAGTCAGCCCAGTGATTTTACATGCTGTCTGTTCCGGCAGGCGCGGACCGGGTATGGACAGATCAGCCGTGACGCGGGTTTGGCCGTCTATCTGAATTTCAATCTTTCCAGCTCCCGGTTCTTTTGGCGCGATTACCGAAATGCTCGTGCCGGTGAATGAACAGCTCCAGACATCATCGGGCGTATCGCTGATGGTGAGGTCGTTGTTGAAATCGCCGGTGCCCAAATTGCAGCGGCGAATCCAGCCGGGATACGTTGCGCCGGGGTCATCGTCATTGATCCAGCCTTTGTCGTGCGTGATCCGCAGAACGCGGCTTGCCGTCGCCAATGACTGATTGGTAATTCCAGATAACGGCTGCACTGCGCCGCTCGGAGTCACCGTCAGCCCTTGCTCGTCTTGAATAATTGTCAGCGCCACCTCAGAGCCGAGCAGTTCGACTTTGGAGATTTTGCCCAGTGTCGTTCCGCCGGTGCGCAAAGCTTTGAGAGTGATCGGGCCGCCGTTCCAATCCAGGAGAGTGGCATAGACGTTGCCGTTGTTGCGCGTGTAACAAACTGAATTTTCGCCATAGACTTCAAATGGGCGTGAGGCGTAAACCGCTTCGCCGTTGATTTTCAACCACGCGCCGACGTCTTTGCATATTTGAATCACCTGTGGATCAAGATCCCCACGACCATGCTGGGTGAGGTTGAGCAGCATCGTTCCATTGCGGCAAACATTCTGCATCAGCGAACGGATCACGCTTCGGGCATCCATGTATTTCTGACCGGTCTTGTAGTGCCAGTCGGCGATGCTCGTTTCGGTCTGAAATGAATAGGCTGTGATTTGTGATTCAATGATGGCCTCAGTGCTCTTGACCAGGGAACGGTCAACGAGCGGCAGCAAGTCCGGGCTGTTTTGGAAACTGTTGTAACGACCTCCCACGGCCTTGAGGTTGAGGACCACATCCATTTTTCCCTGATTCCACTTCAAGGACTTGTTGTAGTAGTTTGCCGCCAGCGGCGGGGCGAGAATTCCGAGCCCCATGTGCACTCCGAGGTCAACCTGCGAATCACTCGCGTGTTCGTCGAAGTAGATCACATCGGGTTTATACTTGGTGACGCCGTCATCCACACGCCACATGAACTGGTTGGCGAACGGCGAGAGCAGTGGATCGCTCCCCGGAGTGGAACGCGGCCCACGCATGATGGTGTGCGGCGGCCCGTATAAATCCACCGGGTCCATGCCTTCCCACCATTTTCCTTTTCCGTCCAGAATCGTTTGCAGTGCGTCGTAGGGCACGCCTTGCTTGGGGCCATTTTTGTCGCTGGTGTAACGCACCGGCATGAACTGGCCCCACGTTCTCCCCGGAGTGTTGTGAAAACCGATGCCGAAACGCAGCCCGTGTTCGCGCGCGATTTTTTCCCATGTCCCGACGATGTCCACCTTGGGGCCGACATTGACCGAGTTCCAAGGCTGGTAAGTCGAATCCCAGCAATCAAAATTGTCATGATGAACGCCCATGGCCATGAAATAGCGCGCTCCCATTTCGACATACAAATCCATCAACTCGTTTGGATGCCACCGGTCTATCACCCAATTGTGGGCAATGTCCTTGTAACCGTATTCCGACGGATGGCCGAAGTGTTGGAGATTGTAATTATACTGCGCGTTACCTTGCATATACATGCCGCGCGCATACCAGTCGCCATCCTCGGGCATGGACTGCGGGTCCCAATGTGCCCACGCGCCGAACTTCGCATCACGCCACCATTCCGGCACGGTGTAAAGCCGGCTGATCGCCTTCCAGTCGGAGGAGTAAGGACCATCAGCCACCGGCAACGGCGGCAAATTCCAAATATCCGGCGGCAGCCCCAAATCTCCGTCGCCGACAACGATGCGATCAAGGTTCGCCGCAACATCGTTGGTCGCCAGACTGATGGTCAGCGTGGCCTTGGCGGGAATCGCCAGTTCAATAATTGCATTGAGAAAAGCATTGGTGAGCGCCCCCGAAGAATGAACATTTACTTTGCGTGCCGGTTGGTCGTTGACCGTGACGCTGATCGTGCCATTCGTCACTGACGCATAGTGAATTGCCAGTTTACTGGCGGCCGGCAGGCCAGTGAATTTGACACCATCACGGGCCGTGTTCAGGGCGACCAGATTTTGTCCCGAAGCCGAACCATCAGACACCTTGGACGCGCCGCCGATAAGTTCGCCAGCTTCCGTCTTGAAGGTGTGGTTCTCACCAGCGCGGACTTGACTCGAGGCGGAGATTAACAACAGGCAGCCAACCTGAAGGAACTGGAATCGGTTCATTGTTTTGATTTGATTTACTCGAACTTCCACCAGTCAATATTGATCATCGGCGTGCTGCTGCCGAAAAATTTCAAATACAGGTCGTGAACGCCTTTGGCTCCGGTGATTTTGCAGGATTGAGTTTCCCATTTGTCGAGCCCGCCGGTGGATTTGACCTTGAGTGTGCCGATCGGATTACCCGTTTCGCTGTCGAGCCGCAGGGTGATCGTGGTGCCTTCAGCCGCTGCTGACACGCTGGCGAGGAAATTTGTAGCTCCCTTGTCGAAATCCACGCCTTTGATTTTAATGTAGGCGCCGTTTTCGGTGGCAGTCACATACACACCCTGCTGATCTCCGCCACGCGGCACAGTCTTGACGCCCTTTTCATAGCCGATGGTGGCGGCTTCGACCACGGTGAACGGACTGAAGGTGCCGACCTGGGCAACGCCTTCTTTGTTCCAAAATGGCAGCTTCTGAATCGTCCCATCGGCATTGTAAGTCAGTTCCGCCAAGCAAACCGAACGTCTTTCCCGTTTCACGTCGGCTATTTCCCAGTTGAGCGTGTAATTGAAACCAAAGACATAAGACTTGCCTTTGAAATCAAAGATGCCGGGATGGTTCCCATCGGACAGCTTGTTTCCATCCATGATTTGCCCGGTGAACTGCCATGGACCGGTGGGACTGCCGCTCATGGCATAGCCGATACCTTCCGGGCAACAGGTGGAGGCGTAGGCCAGATAGTAATGACCATTGCGTTTGTAGAACCACGGGCCTTCCTGATAGTTCCTCGGCTTAACATCCGTCTTCACGATGTCGCCCGAGTAGGAAATCATATCCTTGTTCAGCTTCACATACCAGATGTTCGGGTTTCCGAAGTAAAGGTAAGCCTGGCCGTCATCATCAGTGAAAACCGTGGGATCGATGTAGCCATTGGTCTTGTCGATCAGCGGTTTGCCAAGCGCATCTTTGTATGGGCCAAGGGGATTGTCCGCCACGGCCACAGCAATGACATTCTTCGGCCAGCCTTTCACGCTGATGGGAACATACAAATAAAACTTTCCGTCCCGCTGGGCGACTTGTGGTGCCCATGCGTCGTTGCCTTGCACGGCCCACGGAAAAGTCGCCAGGGAAGCGATGGCTCCATGATCCGTCCAGTTGACCAAGTCCTTGCTGGAGTAACACATCCAGTCAAGCATGTGAAAGCCGCGGGCATCGTCCTCGTCATGGCTGGTGATGAGGTAAACCGTGTCCCCCACAACAATCGGAGCCGGGTCGGCGGTAAACTTTGTTTGCACCACGGGATTGTCTGCCAGACAAATGGTTCCCATGGTGGCCGCAGCCGCCAGCACAATCCTCGCAACCAGTTTTCCAGACATCAAATTAGTCATAATATTCCTCATCGGCGGCAGCATTCAGGTTTCATGGTCAATCTCGCGGAGCCTTCACCGTGACGGCTTGGCCATTATAATGAACGAACGAGTCCGGCTTTTCAGTGACCGAAATTCCTGCGCCATGATTTTCCGAAACCCAGACAACGTTGAACGTGCGTTCTTTCAACATGCCGGGGAATTCGCCGGAGCGTTTTCCAATTTCCAAGGTATGCTTGGCGTTATTCCAAGAGATCGGAATCGTGGCGAATTTTCCCTTTTCATAATTGTAAGTGTCGTGTTCGTCATCGTAGAGCGTGAACTTCCCGTCGGCACCGCGATAGATGCGCAGTTCAATCGGATCAGCTGGTTTCTCGCTGGAATACTGTAGGAACGGTCCCAGCGGAAGAATCGAGCCGGGTTTGACGAACAACGGCATGGTCTCGACCGGTGCTGCCGCCTCGATACGCTGGCCGGCGGGAACTGACGCGCCCGTCCAGAAGTTATACCACGGAGCGCCGGCAGCCGGCAGATAGAGGGGCTGGTTGGTCGTGCCGGCGGATGTTATCGGAGTCACCATGATCGCCGGGCCGAAGAGATATTGGTCACCGATGTTCATCACTTGCGGATCGTTCGGAAAATCCATGACCAACGGCCGCATGAAAGTGCTGCCACTGTCGGTCACCTGCCACGCGACCGAGTAAAGGTAAGGCAGAAGACGATAACGCAAATCCAAATAGTTCCGCAAAATGCCCTGTGTCTTTTCGTCGAATCGCCAGAACTCCCGACCCGGATTCAGACCCGAGGCGCTGTGAACACGGAACATGGGGCAGAACGAACTGAATTGAAACCAGCGCGCAAACAATTCCTGAAACTGCGGGTTCTTGGGATCGCCGTTACCGGTGGCGCGGTTGCCGAAGAAGCCGCCGGTGTCGGTGTTCCAGTAGGGAATTCCGGAGAGAGAGATGTTAAGCCCTGCCGGGATCTGATTTTTCAAAACTTGCCAGGTCCCCTGTATGTCGCCCGACCAAGTGATGGCGCTGTTGCGTTGCTGGCCGGCGTAAGCTGAACGAGTAAGAATGACGACGCGCTTCTGATCAGTGGCGGCTCGTTGGCCTTGGTAGATACCCATTGAATGCATCAGCGGATAAGCGTTATAGACTTCGTAGCCCGGTCCCAAGGGCGTGGTGTAATTGCGGAAACCCATGCCACCAATCTCCGGCTCCGGGGCATCGAGCCACCAACCATCAACGCCTTTGGAGAAAAGTTCGTCACGCATCTGTTTCCAGTAAGTCTGCCGTCCTACGGTGCTGAACGGGTCATACCATTGGCCATGTCCCGGAGGAAAGGCATACGAGGTAATTTGCGGGAACATGCCGCCGACGGCATTGAGTTCCTTGCTGTTTTCGCTGCCGAGGTCGAACTTCGCCCAGACGGAGATGAGCGAATGGTAGTTCATTTCGTGCAATTCCTTGAACATAGCTGCAGGATCCGGGTAGCGCGCGGGATCGAATAAATGAGAACCCCAAGTGTTGGTGCCCGGCGGCCAGTATTGCCAGTCCTGAATGATTCCATCCACGGGAACTTTGAGTTCACGCAGCTTCCTGGCCACGCCGAGCAATTCCTCCTGCGAGGCATAACGTTCTTTGCATTGCCAGAAACCCAATTCCCATTCGGGCATGAGTGGCGCGTCACCGGTGAGATGGCGGTAAGCTTTCAAGGCGGTGTCTATGGTTCCGTTGCCATAACAGAAATAATAGTCAATCGCCTTGCCGAATTCTGATGACCAGCGCAGGACTTTCTGGCTCGCGTTGGTATCGCCCGAAGCACTGGATGAAATGGTCATCACGGCGGGACTGTCCCAGAGGAGCATGTAACCCTTGCTCGAAGTAATCACCGGAATTCCCACGTCCGTGTTTGCTTGGGCGAGCCGCACGTTGCCACCGCTGTAGTTCCACGCGCCCTTTTGGTGCTGCCCCAGGCCGTAAATGCCTTCATCAACTGCCGCTTCAAAAGATTGGGAACATGAAGTCACCGCCGTGCCGGCAATTGTGGCAGGCCGAATATCACGCCCTTGCGCCGTTTCTTGAAGCAAAAGGTGCCCGGCAGAATCAAAGAAACCTACCGCGCCAGAGTGTTTGTCAACCGTCACCTTGAAGTCTGCGGAGGCCAGGGTGAAGGACTGATCGTTCTCCCGCCGGATCCATTTCACCGTTTCCGGTGTGGCGACGACGGAGAGGCTCTGGTTCGTCGGCAGTTCATTGCCATTGGCGTAAGTGACCCGGACAATCTCCGGCGACCAGAACTGAATGCGAAGCGTGCCGCCATCAACGGTGAATCGCTGTCCATCGGGCAACTCTTTCGACGCGGTAACTGCGGCCCGCGCCGGAGTAAGAGCAGCGGCCAGAATTCCAATGATCAAGGCGAGGGATAAATGTTGTCTCACAATAGAATATTTGGTGTGGTATGAAAGGAGCACAGCACCGTGGAAGCTAGCTGCGCTGGAATATTTTTTCTCATGTCAGAGTGGTTCGCTTAGTTATTTCAGTTGAAGTTGGTAGATATTGATGCTGAACCGAGGGATTATGACCGCACTCGGCACAGAATCAACCGGCGAATCGCTGATGCTCGGGTTTTGTCCGTTAGGTTCAGTAGATGCCAGTCGCCACAACGTGCCTTTACCGGCGAAGTTTGCGCCCTTGATGTTTAGCTTAATGGATTGTTCAACATCGGTCGGATTCAAAACCGCCACCGTCAGCGTGCGCCGATCATTCGTCCACGCAGCAACTACATCGAGTGGGAACGTGTCACTGCCTGCGTTGACGACAGGCTGCTCGCCGCCGGGCGGATCGGTGGGCTTCGGCTGCGGCGAATTACCGGACACCACCACCGGAATCGAGCCGAAATGATCGCGATAAATTTTAAAGACGAGCGCATTGGCATTGAGCGAAACATTTGTTCCATCACGCGACAGCAGTGAAGTAGCAAAAGTGTAAGCGGCCATTTGAATGATGTCGCTGTGCCGGAACATTTCGTGGAACACCCAGGCGTAGGCCGGATACACCGGATAACTGACACCGCCGCCGCGGCTGCTGTAAGCCCATTCATCAATGTTTAGCGGCTTTGGATTCGTGACGAGTTGCGGGAACAATTTTTCGTATTCCTTGTATTCCTCATATTTGATGCGGACGTGATTGGCCGGACGGCGCATCCAATCGGTGACCGGTTCGTTGGGATCATTCGGGACCTGCTTGCCCTCGGCCAAACTGAAGTGCGTCGCGCCGTAGTTGTAGTAGTGATCGCTCATGATCTCGAAGTTATTGAAACAATTCGAGAACAACATCCCGCTCCAATCTCCGGCTGACAGGTAAGGCGGAACGAGATTCGTTCCCAAACTCAACGACTCCTTGGAGCCGGTCATGGTATCCGGCATCGCGCCACAGGAAATCAGTTTGATAGTCGGATCCACTTTCCGCATCGCGTGCGCAAACTCATTGTGCTTGAACGCAAATTGATTGGGTTTCATCGCGCCATACTGGTAAGTGATTCCCCACATCTCGTTGCCGATGCCCCAGAACTTCACCTTGTAAGGCTCAGGATGACCGTTGGCCGCGCGCTGCTTGCCCATCGGCGTGCTCACGTCGCCATTCGCATACTCGACATATTGTGCGGCGGACCAGGCATCACCTGTGCCCGCGTTGACCGTGATATATGGCTCAACATCAAGCAACTGGCACATCGTCATAAACTCGTCGGTGCCGATGTCATTCGGTTGCAGCGCACGCCAAACGGGATCCCAAGTAGGCGGACGTTTGTCCGGATCGCCGATGGCGTTCCGCCATTCGTGCGCAGAAACAAAGTTGCCGCCGGGAAAACGGTAAACGCCGGAGCGAAGACTCTTGAGCGCGGCAATCGCGTCCGGCCGCCAGCCGTTTAGATTGTCGGCTGGCATCAGCGAAACCGCGCCGACATGAAAAGTGCCGGTTCCGGTGCCGATTATTTCAAAGCGCGCGGTGCCGGATTTGTCCGCTGTGAAGGAAAAGTTGAATGGCCTGTAGTCCTTTCTCAACTGCATGGTCACAATGCTCAAACCCGCATCACCCTTGTCAGCATTGGTGTCCCAGACGATATTGACGGAAACTTTCGCTGTGGGATCACCAGCCAGTTGGACGCGCCCGGTGTATGTCTTGCCTGCAACGAAGTTGACACCGGTTTGTCGTATGCCGCGAAGTGTGTCGCCAGCCAGCCTGATCATCGGCGAGTGGTCGCCAACAAAAGGGTTGTTCGTATCCATCACGACGGAATCCACCGGCCCGATGGGATTCCACCGCCCGGGACCAACCCCGCGACGCCGTCCACCAAATCCACCACCCTGCGGAGCAACATTGGTATCTTCCGGAGGCTTCGGCATCATCGCGTAGTAAAATTTCCGGTCATCCAGCATTTCGCCCCAAAGCGTCGTGTAAATAAGATTGCCGGCGTGCTCGACAAACTGGCCGAAAATATAGGGCGAAATCGGCGGTCCTGATTTAGCGGCGTCAATGTCAGCGACGGGAGTGAAGCTTTGCGCGTGGGCAGCAGAGGCGGAGATGAGGAGCATGGTGTTTAGCAGGAGGCATTTCATAAAAATGGAGAAAGAGCCGAGCGTTCTATCTATTATTGAGTCGCCCGTTGAATTCCCATGATGGATCAATTTTACGTCTGGTGCCAAATTTGGTTCCTGCATGACTGCACTTACATTCGCGTTTGTTGAGAATAAAACGGTGTTTATTCAAGAAAAGGCAATTCTCGCGGCCCACTAGGCTACTGGGTTCAGACTGGTGAATGCCGAAAGGACTAACTTGAAACAGCCAAATTACGAATACGACATTTGTCGGATAAGTCAACCGTGGCCGGACCAAGTGAAAGCCGCCGCAGTCTTCGGACTGCGGCGGCCCCAGGTTTCATTGATTCTTCATGGATAAACCATACGGAAGAACACGGCGGGCTTCGCCGGGTTGATGATGATGTTGAGGTTGGTGAGGCTGGATGAACCCGACACCGGGAACCAAGAGCCGGGCGAGTTCAGACCCACACTGTTGGTCTGGAGCGTCCAGCCGAGGTTCGTCGGCCAAGCCAGGCTCAAGGTGTTACCGGAGACAGAGACGTGCATCACTGGCGGATTCGTGTTCACCGTCACGGGCACCGTCAGCGCGGTGACGGAGCCGTCCACGGCCAGGTTGTTGGCCCAAGTCGAACCCGCGCCCGTGATGGTTATCGCCGCGCCGTTCGACACGGCCTGGCTGAACAGTGTGAACGTGTCGCCCACCGCGAGGGCCGGGCCGAGGTTCGTCACCGTGAGCGTTCCCGTGCCGGTGTTGGTCAGCACGCCGCTGACAACGACGAGGTCATTGGACAGGGGCGTCCAGGACTTGTTCACTTCGAAGACCAGGTTGCCGCCGATGCTCAAGTCGCTGTTGATCGTGAGCGTTCCGTCGGTAGAGCCAGGCGCGAACTTCGTTCCCGGAACCAACGTGACTGGTCCGGAGAGCGTGCCGGTGCCGCCGAGCGTGCCGCCCGCGACGTAGGTTGAAGCAGCAGTGTTATTGCCGTTGACGATCAACGTGCCGTTGCTGACGGTGGTCGTGCCCGTATAGCTGTTGTTGGCAGTGAGGATCAATTTGCCGGAGCCGAATTGCACCAATGATCCGCTGCCGCTGATAGGATAGGCCATCGTTACACTATCCGAACGGTTAAAGTCGAGTTCGGAATTGTCGGCGACGCGGCCATTGCCGATGGTGCCGCTCAAGCCGCCATTACCAATTTGGAGAACGCCAGCGTTAATGGTCGTGGTGTTTTGTGTGCCACCATTGGTGTAGGTATTGTTGCCAGTCAGCGTCACCCTGCCGGCGCCGTCCAGCGTTATGGAACCGCTTCCGACGATATTTCCCGGGAAAACGATGTCATCCGAGGAATGACTGAAGTCCAGGGTCGCGGTCACAAAATCATTCGGCGCGGTGCCAAACTGATTGTGGGCGTAATCGTTGGTCAAAAACACGTTACCAATGATGGAGCCGCCATCAGGGAGCAGGATTTCGCCACCGATGATGAAGGTGCCGCCGGTATAGGTGTTGCTTCCACCCAACGTCACAATGCCGAAATTTCCGTTGTTGCAGGCCTTAATAACCGAACCGGAACCGACGATGTTGCCGCTGTAAGTGAAGGCGTCCTGACGGATCAATAGAAGCGTGCCGTTGTTGGTTACGACCGAACTAGCGAGCCCGCCTACGGGGCCGGAGCAAGCCTGGAACGTGGCTCCGGGGTCAATTTGCGTCCAACCGGTATAGCTATTGTTGCCAATGGCCTGTAATGTGCCTTTGCGCACAATCACATTTCCACTTCCGGTAATCGCGGAATTTAGGGTCAAAGTGGAAGTGCTGTTGAAGATGAACGTGTCGTTGTCCGCTACGGCATTGGCGTTGTTCAGTGCGCCACTGGCGCCCCCGTTACCGATCTGCAACGTGCCCGCATTAATGGTGGTGGCGCCCGAATAGTTGTTGTTGCCGGGCAGAATGATCGTGCCGCCGCCATCCACGGTCACCGCACCGGTGCCGGTGACGGTGCCGTTGGTCAAGGTGCTGGTGGTGTTAAAGTCGAGCGTGCCGTTGTCAACAATGTTGCCGCTGCCGAGAGAACCGCTCGCTCCGCCAATGCCAACCTGCAATGTTCCGGCGGAAACCGTCACCGTGCCGGAATTCGTGTTGTTGCCAGTCACAATCCATTTGCCCGCATCGGCCTTGGTCAGCGCCGTGGCGCCGCCGTTGTCGCCGAGCGAGGCGGCGAGAATGTTGTCGTCCACGTCAGTGCCCCTCAACGTGAGCGTGCGGGCGCCGGTGCCGCTCAAGGCCACCGCACCGGTGTTGGTCAAGGTCAACGCGCCACTGCCCGACGAACGGATGGTGCCGCCCGCGGTGCCGAGCGTGAAACCACGGTCACTGTCTTGCGCGCCGCCGGTGTAGAGCAGCGTGCCGCCGTTTAATATGAGATTAGCTGCGGCACTGCTGGAAGCGCCGATGTCGCTGGGCAAACCGCCGTTGGCCAACGCGCCGAAACTCACCGTGCCCGCGTTGATGGTCGTGACACCGCTGTAATTATTGACACCGCCAGCGAGCGTGAGGGAGCTATTGCCATTCTTGGTCAAGCCACCTGTGCCGCCGATGACGGAGGTGCCGCTCGAGGTGATGCTATAACTCTTGGTGCTGCTGTTCACCGTCGTGCTCGCCGGAGAAACTGCAGAATTGAGGGTTACATTGGTATTTGCCGTGGTAATCGTGTCATCAAACAACGCCGCGCCCCCATCGGTCCACGTTTGCGCTACACCGTTAACCTTCCAGTTATTCGGCGTGCTGGTGTCCCAATTGGCATTATTCAAACCACTCCAGACAAACGCCAGGGAGGTGACGTTCAGTTGGATCGTGTTTCCGTTGGTGGAGAGATTACCGACTGCGCCGACCAGCGTGCCCAGAGTGACTCCGGGCGGCGTGCCGGTGAACGAGAACAACGGGTAATGATGGCCGATGAGAAACGAGCCGCTGGCGACGTTGACGGTAATCGGGCTGCCTGCTGGAGCGGTAACTGTTCCCGCGGCAATCGGCGGAGTTGACTCGCTGGAGACATTGTTAAACTCCAAAGTCGCGCCGGAGCTTGTCCCCACCGTGAGCGTGGCTGGCGTAATTTGCGGTCCGGTTTCGGTAACGCCAATGGTCGTGCTGTTGCCCACTGTGATGTTGCCTGAACCCTGTGAGCCTTGGATTTCAAGTTTGCCGGCGCTGATGGTGGTCAATCCGCTGTAGGTATTCGCGCCAATGAGCGTCAGTATGCCGGAACCCAATTTGGTGAGCGTGCCGCCACTGCTGGTGAGCGCATTCGTAAGCGTGACATTTTGATTTTGCGTATCAATGCTGTAGGCTTGGCCAGCCGCTGTGTCAAAGCGTGGTGAGTAGTCGAAGGTGTTGGCGACGCTGAATTGCAGCGTGCCCCCGTTGAACGAAATCGGACCGTTGGTGCCGAGCGGTCCCGTGCCGCCGACGTTTTGGTTTCCGCCAACATTTAATACGCCCCCGTTGGTCACGATAATGTGGCCGTTGAAGTCGCTTAACGTGGAGGAAAGTGTCAGCGTGCCTGCGCTCACTACAATCGTGCAGTTGGTGCCATCGAACGGCCCGGACCAGGTTTGCGGCGCGTTGACAGCGTATTGAAAGGTTCCGTTATTTGTGACCCGTTGCGTGCCCAGTTCAGCGGCGGTGCCGGTAAGAACCAATCTTCCACCCTCGATGTCCATCGGGCTGCCGATGCCATTGACGCCTGCCGCAGCGGCAATGTCATTGGGGTTCCAAAACATGGTGCCAGAACCCATTTTTATAATGAAATTGTTGTTGTTGCCGGCGTTGGCATTGTTAAGGGCGTTGCTGACGACCCAATCTCCTGTTCCATCAAACTGCACTACGTGCGGGTTGCCACCGCCTGATTGGTATCTCACATTCGGAAAGATCGTGGCCGCGTTCGCCGAATTGTTCAGATTGGTGTGGATCGGTGCGTTGGGAGGGCCACCGTTCGAGGAGGGTCGCAGAATAATATTCAGCACATTGGCAGAGCCATCTCCCAAAGAATAAGCTCCCGCACCACTATCAATCGTCGTAGCGTTCAGGGCGATATTTGCAGACCCGCCAGCAATTAGAGAAGTGAGGTTCCACGAACCGGTATGACCCGCTGCAATGTAAAAGCTCACACCCGGAGTGCCGTTGTTGAAGTTGCCGTTAGCGCTGGTGGCGGTTAAAAACAGATTGCCAGCAACGGTGCTGTCCCATTGACAGATGTCTCCGGCGCCCGAATTGGGCGAAACGCCGCCCACCCAATTGGTGACAGCGCCGATGGCTGTTCCTGTGCCGTTTCCGCCGTTCCAGGTAATTGTCGCTCCGAATACAGCCGTCGAGGCGAGCGCGCCGCACAGGGCGAGCATTAGTTTGAGGATTTTGGGTTTGATTTTCATGTTTTATTTATTGTTGATGTTTGGTTGTCTATTTAGTGGTTTAACTGTTTGTTTGCGGTGGGAAACTAGATAATCTGACGCATTTGGACACTAAACGGGTTGGATATGCGCCGCGCAAGCGCCGCGCAAGGCATCGCACAGGAATATTTCCTTTTGTATGGAATTATGCACTCGCATCTAAGTCCATCGGTGCTTGGAATCAAGCAATGCACGCAACGACGCTTGCTGTTGAGGTTTCACCGAGGGATTCATGGCGCAACTTTGACAGACCTCCGTCATGAATACTATACGACAAATGTCGTATTCGATGGGCTGGCTGACAAGGGACGCGTAATGTCCAGTTGCTGCCTGGAAAGGTCATGTGAACTTGAGAATCATAGGATGTGCCACCGATTAATTCCCTCATGAAAAACTAGCCTGAAACGGAGAAGTGTTTATTTGCTGGGGTTTTTGTATTTGCGGCTGATCATGGGGACAACACAAACCCGCGACGCGAAAGGGCAAGCAAGTTTCTCCCGCGAAGCGGTTCAACCAAGGTGGATTGTGGGATCTTAACACGAATGGGCGAGTTTCAGTGGTCTCATGGTCAGAGAGCCACCAGAAACGCGAGGACATGGGACGAACTGAGTTTTCGCTGCCGCCGCCACGGTGCGGAGCCGAGTTTTGGATAACGCCGATCAATGTGACGCATGACTCCTTCGCGGTGTTCGAAATCTACTTTTTTGGTCTCATTCGCCTGCCCCAACTTCCCGGCTATTGCGGCAAAACGATTGAATTTATCCACGGTCGGACAACAGTCGAGCGATGAAGTGCCTGTATAGGGAGAAGACTGAGGCGGCCAAGACCGCGCCGAGGTGCTATTCGAAGCCGCGTGTTTCCTGCGCATTGATTGTTCCGAATACAAAACACTGGCCAGCGTGGAAGGATTGCTCGGCAACCGGGCGGGTGACCGAGGCCGGTTGGGGCAGGCTCATGACCAGACCCCCCGGCGGCGTGTGGCTCTGGGACGAAATCGAGAAGGCGCATCCCGAACTCGTCCAGTTGTTCCTGCAAATGGCGGATGAAGGACGGGTGACGCTGGCCTGCGGCGAAACGCTTGACTTGGGAACATCTACCTCATCGTCACAGCAATCTTGGCTCGGCGGAAATCATCGGGCGACGGTTACAGAGTCGAGAGGATTCGGTTCCGATCCGTATTCCAAAGAGAAATTGAAAGCCGAAATGGGCGCTGTGTTTCTTTGTGGTCAGTCTGGGATCAGCGAAACCACTTTGGAAAACTCCCCTTCATATATTCAAAACTGGCTGGAACGCTTGCAAAATGACAAGATCTTGATTGTGCAGCCAGCGGCGCAGGCTCAAAAAGCAGCCGATTTCATTCTTGGCTTTATACCCGAAGAAGCCCACGGCAAGGAGAGTTGAAACACTACCCATTTTGCACACCAAGAAGGCAATTTAGAGCTCACCACATGCGTAATGAAACGGACACCAAAACGGACACCAACAGAATAGTTTCAG
>CZKV01000034.1_pt1 | contig 70312 bp, 69 predicted proteins | sample 1122411 | NCBI WGS metagenome assembly CZKV01 (sample SAMEA3539301, study PRJEB10725) | soil metagenome | biome: tundra; feature: field; material: soil | place: USA | collected 2010-05 | depth 0.15 m | reverse complement strand
GTCGTGCTGCGCCGGCGCAAAGATGATTGCGGCGAGGACATCGTGCCCAAGGTCCGCAAGGTCATCCGCTGCAAAATGGGCACGCTGCAAGCCGACGTTTACAAGTATCACCTCGACTGCGCCTATGTGGACAAGAACGGCGACGAGGCCATCGGCGCGCGCTTGCAGGCGTTGCGCATGGCCGCCGCCGATCCCAGCAGTTTGCACCTGAAGGACCAGCCCGGTCACTGTATCAAGCCGTGCCGCTGCACTTTCAAGCCGGTGCCGCCGGAACAGAAGTTGCAGCGGTTGGCGCAGCAGCGGAAGGATTTGGTCGAATCCTGCGGCGCAGGCGAGCCGGAGGAAATCAACGAGCACCAGCGCCAGTTGGTCGCGATTGAGGCCGAGATCAAAACCCCGGTTCAGCGCTACGACACCATTCCGGCGAAATCTAATTGCCCCCGTTGTCAGGGCCGTGGCACCCTGCCACTGCCGGCGCGCAGCGGCCAGGCGTTCATCCCCAAGCACGCCAGCGTGCTCAATCTGGTGCAGGAAATCCTGGCGCGGGGCGAACAGGTCGTCATCGGTTCCGCGTTCAACGATCCGCTCGACCACCTGTCCCGCTGGCTGGACGAAGCCGGTGTGCGCCACCTGAAGCTCGACGGCCGCACCAGCCCAAAGCAGCGCGGGCAACTGGCCGCGACGTTCAAACGGGGCTGCTATCGCCCGGCAGCAGGCGACGGTGCCGCCAGTTGCCCGGTCCTGCTGGCCGGTGTCGAGTGCATGGCCGAGGGCCATCCGCCTCCGCCTCTTGGGCGTCCAGTTTGGCCAGGGATATGCCCGCACCCTGGGCCGCCAACGTGCCGGGAAAATCGCGCAGGACCGTCTTCCAGATCGCCCGCGCCTTGGCAGTATTGGTCAGGCCATCGGCGTAGATGTGGGCGTCGAGCAGGTAAAGGCGGGCCACTTGCTCACGATTGCCGTCCTTGAAATGCTGCAGAATGAGACTTTTGATGGACTGCAGGTTGTCGTCAAAATTCGTGCCGTCCGAGTGTGGGCCGGCGAATTTCTGCTTCAAGTCGTCGGTCACCTTCGCCAGTTCCGGGGCAAAATCCACCAATTCAATTTTGTGGGGAGCGGCCGCCCGCTTGGGTTCAGCGGGAACCGTCTGGCCGTAGGTGGATAACAGGGACGTCAGCAAGATGGCGAAGCATAATCGTTCCATGACACCCTGAGTTTGCATTGGTCCTTGAAGACTAATCAAAGGCACCGAGGTCGCAAACTCAAAAATAAAGATTTCGCTCACGGCTCAAGCAGCCAGATCAACCATCAACCAAGGCGGGTTATCTGATGGCTATTTTCGATCGAAGAGGATGGCGTGGTAGAACGGTCCCAAATGGGTGGGCGCTTCGGTTACGGGGAACTGCACCAGGCTGCCCGTCGTGGGTTTCGTCGTGCGAAACACGATGGCTTGGTTTGAAATGCATTCAACATAACCAAAACAGGAGCCGCGCAAATCATCCACACAGCATAATGTGTTTTTTCTTGCGTTATTAGCTTGAAAACTTTACTATTCGGCAGTAAAAGTTAAAACTTATGAAAACATTCAGAAGATTTTTGGCATTCGGAGCGGGACTTGTCCTGTCGTTCAATCTTCTCCACGCGTAGCAACAAGTTTCGCCGGCGCAATCCATCCGCCCGGCTTCCTCGGCCGATTTGTCCGTGATGATTGAAGCGGTGGAACAGACAACTCCCGTGGCGGCGGATTCCTTGCCCCGCGCCAGCAGGTTCGGCACATTTTGGTCGGCTCAAAATCCAACGTGGTCACCACTGCCCGGCAATATTTTCAACTTGGATGTCTGGCCGCTGGGGGACGAAAATTACATGCTTGATGACCGCAATTTAGACTATGACGCACTGCCGACAGCGGAAAACATGAGGTCTGGTTCCATGCTGGCGGGGAGTGATTTGTCTCCACCGGGCTTTGCAGGAACAAACGATGGCGATGGTTTCCAAGCCAGCGACTCGAAGCGGGTTTATTCGACAAACGACCTGTGGCTCGAAATGCTTTGGGTGGATACCACCAATAATTTGGCTTACCTGACTTTGCATGACACAATCGCAGGCGAGCAATACCAACTTTTGAGCAAGACCAATCTCCTTCAATCAGGCGATTGGACTTTGGGAGAAATCATTACCGGCGCTTCTGGCACCAATCAAACCGATTTCAGCCCTGTCGCCATTGCCGACAACCCCATGATGTTTTTTTGGGCGCACCAAGCCGAGCCGATAGGTTCCCTCCTTGCAGGACAGGATGCGGTTGAACCTCAAGGCACAGATTCCGGGCAGATTGGCATTATTAGCCTGAATGTGAATCTGAATGGCATCACCAATGGCCTGACCGTTTTTTACCGCATCAGCGGCACGGCGAGCAATGGGATTGATTACACCAACTTGAACGGGGCTGTCACCTTGCAACCCAATGAGAACTATGCTGAAATTCATGTGCAGCCATTGGCTGACAATTTGGTTGAAGGTGTTGAAACGGTGACATTAACTTTAATGCCCACCAACACCTATTTGATTTATCCCGGCCAGGATGTTGCCACAATCCATATTTTTGATTCTTCCTCCACGATAAGCATCGAAGCCGGTTCGGACGCAATTGAACCCAACGGGCCACCGCAGGTTCCAGCCTTGCATGGATCGTTTCATGTGTCCCGCGCCGATTCCAGGGGCATTTTAACCAACTTGGTGGTGAATTATTTAGTCAGCGGCACGGCCAGCAACGGGGTGGACTATTCAAGCTTGAGCGGCACGTTGAATTTTGCGCCCGACATGACGGACACAAACATTGACATCAATCCGCTGGAAGACGATCTTCCCGAAGGTCTTGAAACCGTAACGCTGACCCTGCTGGCGACCAACACTTATCTGGCGGATGCCAGCCACAGCACGGCGACCATTTCAATCAATGATTCTTCAACCACCGTGGGTATTTATGTTCAGGCGCCTGATGCGGTTGAGCCTGGGCAGACCGACTATGTCCCAGGCGAGACAGGTTCTTTCTATTTGTTGCGTTCCGACAGCAGGAGCATTTACACTAACCTCACGGTGAGCTATTTGATTTCTGGCACGGCCAGCAATGGCTTGGATTATGCGACCTTGAGCGGCGCGGTGACGTTTGCCCCTGGGGCAGTCAGCACAAATATTTATATTCAACCTCTGGCCGATTACCTCATCGAAGGTGATGAAACGGTAACATTGACACTAATACCGACCAATGGCTATTTCATTGACACCAACTCTGCGCAAGGCACGGTCACGATTCATGACTCGGTCTATTTTATGAACGTGACCAATCTAGAGCAACCGGTCGGCATAGACTACCAAGCCCCGTCAAACTCGCTGATTGTCTCATCTGCTTCGAGCGGCAGCTTTGTGCGCATCTACACCAGCCTTTTCTTGAGCAATAGCGTGGTGCTGACAAATGTGGTGGTGACCAACTGGTCGGGAGTGCATGGCCTGCCCGACGAGGTGAAACTGGCAACGCCCAAAGCAACTATTGGCGGCTTCACCAATGGCGACGTGTTCTTCAGCAGCAGCACGGGCATCGGCTGGCTCTCGGCAGATGGCTCACGGTCAAACCTCAACTGGTCTGTCCTCACCAATTCCGCCGTGACCAACGGGCTGCCGTTGCGCGGGGGGCTTTATGTGGATCAAACCGGAACCTGGAGCAACAAACTGATTGTCGTAACCAGCCCTGGAACTGCCGCTGGCGGAAATAAAGGCGTCTGGCTGGTAAATTCCAATGGGCAGCCCACCTTGGTTGCCAGCATCAACACTCCGCACTTGGAAGGCGTCATCACCCTCACCAACGATGTCGCCAGATGGGGACCGTGGGCGGGAAAAATTATCACAGGCGATGAAGACGCACCTCCAAATGGTGTGATCTATACCATCGCTACAAATGGCGTCGTTACGCCTTATGATACGACAATGTTCGTGTCTGGCGGTATTCGTCCCGAAGACTTTGACATCATTCCCCCGAATCAAGACTTGTATGGCTGCGACGAAATAACGCATTCAATCGTCAAGTTCCCCAGGGGTTACTTCGCCAATTATGTTGGCGACCTCTTGGTCACCGACGAAATGAGCATCCCTAGCAAGGTATGCATCATCCATTGGAATGCCGCCACGACCAATTTCACCGCGATTCCAATTCCCTTCAAACATGCTTACGGCCAGGATGGACAATTTGAACACGTCACCTTTGCCCCCATTGACCTGCCAGCCCAATAATTTTATGAAGCTAAAACTTATTTCCCTCTTACTATCTTTAACCGGCTGTTCTTCATACGGGCAAGGAGTGGTCATTGACCAGCAGTCAACCAACCTCATAGAGGGGGCGGCATTCCTGCAATCCGGCCAGCCGATGGGGCAATCATTTACACCGACTCTTTCGTCAGTGGGCTTTGTTCTGCTTAATCTTTATGATGGGGATGTCTTTAATAACACAGGCGGAACTGTGTATGTAAATCTGCGTTCAAATTCAATTACTGGCGCGATTTTAAGTTCTAGCACAGCGGTGTTTATGCCCCATGACTTTTTTGGCATCACCAATTTTTTCTTTTCTACACCGGTCGCTGTTGCCCCTGGAACAACCTACTATTTACAGCCTGTTGCTCAACTTGGCAGTGATGGGTTTGGTTCGTATGTTACGGACGGCAGCTATGCGCGTGGATCGGAAATTTATCAGGGGGGTTCTGTTGTTGGACAAAACCTTTGGTTTCAAGAAGGTATACTCGGAGTGCCGGAGCCGTCACCCATCTGGCTGGCCTGGCTGGGCGGTGCGGCGTGGTTGCTGGTGCGAAGGCATTGCCAGTGACGCATTACGCACTCAATCGTGAAGCTTTCCAAGTCTTCCCCGTTGGTCATCGTCGTCTGTCGCACGGTGATGCAGACGGTTTTGCCCAGCCGGGTGCGTTTGCGCCGGTAACAATCGCCAGCCGCCTTTTAAATCCTTGTCAAATCAAGGGGAATTCAAGGTGCCACATTCATTGCTAGGCAATCAATCTGGCGAGCAGCCCTGAAAACCGATTTTCCGTCCGGTTGTTCTTCACTGACACCGCCAGTGCCTTGCGCTGGCCGATGAGCACCACGAGTTTTTTGCCTCGCGTGATGCCCGTATAGATGAGATTGCGTTGCAAGAGCAGGAATTGTTGCATCGCCAGCGGGGTGACCACCACGGGGAATTCCGATCCTTGGGATTTGTGGATGGTGATGGCGTAGGCCAGCGAGATTTCATCAAGTTCGCCGTAGTCATAAACCACCTCGCGCTGGTCAAATCGGATGGTGACTTCCTTTTCAATCGGGTCAATTCTCACGATCTGGCCGATGTCCCCGTTGAACACGTCCTTGTCATAATCATTTTCCGTCTGGATCACCTTGTCGCGCGGCCGGAACTGCCAGCCGAATTTTTCCACGCCGGGTTCGTCGGCGCGGGCGGGATTCAATTCATGCTGGAGCCGCACGTTGAGTTCGCGGATGCCGAGTGAGCCGCGATTCATGGGGCAAAGCACCTGCACGTCACGGATGGGGTCAACCCGGAATTTGGCGGGGATGCGGGTCTTCACCATTTCCACCAGGGTTGTGGCGATCTGCTCCGGTTCCTCCCGTTCAACAAAGAAGAAATCCGATTCAGCGCCCTTGGCCGAGAACTCCGGCAGGTAGCCTTCATTGATCCGGTGGGCGTTGATGATGATGCGGCTGTTGGCGGCCTGCCGGAAAACCTCGGTCAACCTCACGACCGGCACAACCTTGGATTCAATCAGGTGCCGCAACACCATGCCTGGGCCAACGGACGGCAACTGGTCAATGTCGCCAACCAAAAGCAGACTGGCCTTGGGCGGGAGAGCACGGAGCAAGTTGGCCATGAGCGAGACATCCACCATTGAGGTTTCATCCACAACCAGCAGGTCACAGTCGAGGGGATTGGCCTCGTTACGGCCAAAGCTGCCGGTGGCCGGCTGCACTTCCAACAGGCGGTGGATGGTCTTGGCTTCCAGCCCGGTGGTTTCCGAAAGACGTTTGGCGGCTCGGCCGGTGGGCGCGCAGAGCAGGCACTTCACTTTCTTGGCGCGCAGAATCAACAGGATGGCATTTACCAGCGTCGTCTTGCCGACACCGGGACCGCCGGTGATGATGAGCGCCCGGCTGGTCAGCGCCAATTTGAGCGCGGCGCGCTGGCTGGGCGCAAGGGTCTTGCCGGTTTTTTCCTGACACCAGACCACCGCCTTTTCAAAATCAATCGCGGGGAAAGCCGGCGGCATACTCGAAAGGCTTCTGATGCGTCCGGCGATGATTTCCTCGGCGCGTTTCAAGTGCGGCAGGAAAATGAGTTCCTGTCCGCTGATGGTTTCCTGGATCAAATCCTTGTTCGCAAGCGTGCGTTCAAGCGCCTCGTTCACGATCTTGACTTCCACCAATAACAGCTTGCCGGCCTCGTCGCGGAGCAATTCCACGGGCAGGGCGCAATGGCCCTCGCCAGTGGCCTCCATCAGAACGTGGCTCAAGCCGGCACAAGCACGGATAAGCGAGTCAACGGGGATGCCGATTTTCTGGGCGATCTGGTCGGCGGTTTTGAAGCCGATGCCGTGAATGTCCTTCGCCAGCGAATACGGGTTGCCGCGCACCTTCTCAATGGCGTCCTCACCGTAGGTTTTATAAATCCGCACCGCGCGGCTGGTGCTGACGCCGTTGCTATGCAGGAATACCATGATTTGCCGGATGACCTTTTGTTCGGCCCAGGCGTCCTTGATGCGCTTGCGGCGTTTGGGACCGATGCCGTCAACGTCCTCCAGCCGCGCCGACTCGTTTTCAATAATGTCGAAAATCTGCTCGCTGAACTTCTCCACCAGCTTTTTGGCGTAAACCGGGCCGATGCCCTTGACCATGCCGCTGCCGAGATATTTTTCGATGCCCTCCTTGGTGGTCGGCGCGGTGCTGTTGAGCGTTTCGGCGCGGAACTGAAGCCCGAATTCCCGGTCCTGCACCCAGCGGCCTTCCGCCGTCACCCATTCCCCGGCGCTGACGGACGGCAGGGAACCGACCACGGTGACGTTGTCGCGGTGGCCCTTGGCTTTCACTTTCAGCACGGCGTAGCCGTTTTCCTCATTGAAGAAAGTGACCCGCTCAATCAACCCGGAAAGGCTTTCAGCGTGCTTGGCTGGCGGTTGGTTCTGCAACGCGAAGATTCTGCGCGGGGATGATCCTGTTGGCAAGCGGGGCGGCGTGTGTAAATCGGTTGGCAAAACACCCAACGCGCCGAAACCGGCACGTCAGCAGCTTGACGGGATCGAAACGCTCAAAGCAATTTTCCGCGTCCGGCGGCCGTCCGGGTTGCGGGCAATGAGCGTTTTTCAAATTCGCAAAAACCATGTTAGCCCACATCAAATCGAAATAGCCAAGTGTTGCTTCGAACGCGCGCTGGAAAACCGAGGCACACATGGAAGCTAATAACTAACGAGCGTTCGGTAGAATGATCTTGAGATTTTCTTGTTTATAAACTGTGGTATGGCAACAGTATTATAACCGATGGTGTTTGTAAGCACGGAATTCCACGCGACGAGGTTCGTGCTGTTTTGAAGGACCAGCGAGGTTCCCCATTCTGAACTGTTTGCCGCAACCGTGATGTTTGTGCTACTATGATTGGTGAAAGACAGGCTGAGTGACGTTGATATGGATGGGAATAGCGCTAAATCATTCCGTGTCAGGCCACCAAAGCACGTGTCATACCAGCCGCCGACAATTACACCGTTGGGTGTGCTTGAAATTGTGTAAACAAAAGGTTGAGCAACAATTCCGAAAATCCGGGACGCAATCCCAACCACACCTCCAGTCGTTAAATTGACGTGATCAGCCAATCCTTGTTGGCTTCCAATTATATCATAACCTCCAATAAAAAGATTTGTCCCATCGGCTGACATTGAGGAAACGAAATAGGGATATTGCCAATTAACATTAAAAGGAGCCAACACACCGGAAACAAGATTGTAAGCTGCCAGATTTGTCCGGCTCGTTCCCGCAGCCGATTGAAAATAACCTCCGATGTAAAGGGTTTGGTTGGTAATCGCCAATGCCCCTACATGCACCCTCGAGCCACCCAAATTAGCATCCCATGGTTGCAATGCTCCTGAAGACCCGTTGAGGGCTGCGACGGCATTCCTCGTAGTATTGTTGATTCGTGTAAAGCTGCCTGCGACGTAGAGGGTGTTGTTACTCAATGTTAGAACTTGCACCTGACCGTCAGCACTCGCATTCCAAGCCAAAGAGTTGCCGCTGGCTGGATCAAGAGCCGCAAGGTTGTTATTAGAGGCCCCTCCAGCTTGGTTGAAAAGTCCACCCACAAATACTCGGCTTGTCGTAGGGTAAATTGCATCAATCAAATAACCATTTAGTGGGCCGTTTGTCCCTGACACGGCCGGCAACCATCCTAGTGAAAAGCCCGCCTGTTGGTCAACAGACGCTAGACCGTTACAAAAAGTTCCCCCAATTGTGGTGAAGGTGCCTCCCAGGTATATGTTCGTTCCAAAGCCAGCGATCGCATCGACGCTGCCGCCTTCAGCATCGGGATTCCAATTGAGGATATTCCCAGTCTTTATATCAATCGCGCAAGCGCCATATCTCAAGAGGCCATTGGCCGCGCAAAAGACTCCACCAATACACACAGTTGAGGACTGAAGTGCAAAGCAATTGGGCGCGGAGTTTAGACGTGGGTTCCACGCCAAAATCGTTGCAAAGTTTGCATCTACGGCAGCGGCATATAATCTCGTCTGCCCCGAGATTGTTCCAAAATTGCCCCCTACGTAGAGAGTGTTGTTCGTCAGCAAAAGGGTATCAACAAAAGAACCACCGCCGTTAAAGAATGGATTTTCAGGAATGTTCGGGTTCCAAGTTTGAACCGAGGCGCTAATGGGATCCACCGCCACCAGGTAATTTCGCAGCGAATTTCCGACCATTGTAAATGCTCCGCCAAAGAAAACTGATTGTGGTCCTACCGCTATCGCATAGACTGTGTCATTGGGGGTCACGCTCCAGCTGGAAACGAGATTCGAAGACAAATTTATGGCCGCTATATTGGTATGCGACTGGCCCAAGACCGTTGTAAAGACGCCGCCGATGTAAAGTGTATTGCTGTAAACATTCAGACAGTTGATGACGGAGAATGAATCATCGGTGGTCGTTGGGTTCGGCGCGAAAGAGGCGACCGTCAAATCCGCCGCGTTTAGAATTGCGAGATTGGTCCGCGCTGTGATGGCAACGCTCGAAAACTCCCCGCCAATGACAATCTTGTTACTCCATGTTGTGATGCAACTGATCTGTCCTTGAACATCTGCGGTAAAGGATTTCAGTGATCCATTCGTAATAGCAAAGGCGGCTAAACCACTTCTTGGTTGATTTGCGATGTGCTGAAAAGCACCGCCAACCAACAGAGTATTTCCGCTAACCGCCAGCGCTTGAACTGCTCCATCTGGAACCGGTTCCCATGTGGTGTCCACGGAATTCGAGGCAGTCACATGGACAAGATTCTGAAGTGGCAGGCCCTCCACAAAAGTGAAGTTCCCACCAATAAACCATCCGCCGACGCCATCTCCAACAACTGCCGAAACAGGCCCTGAAATGCGTGGGAATTTGTTAATCAACTGTCCACTCGTCGCGTTCACTGGAGCGACGGTGCCACAGTATGGCGAAACCGATTGAAAACTTCCCCCCAAAAAAATTGTATTACTAAGAAGCAATGAGCAAATCACAGGCCCATCTGTTACTGGAAAATTGGGGGAAGGGCGAATGCTTTGGCCCGAAATCGAAATGCATACCTGAGCCAGCAAGCCCATGTAGATATAACGCAACCATTTGCAGGGAATAATTCTTGCTTTCATAATTCGGGAATAAGGTTCTTAAATAAATCAAGTTGTCGTAAGCCGATTGAAATACAGTCCGTCGGAATCCCAAGCTTCGCTACGAATTTGGCCAGAAATTCACTGGTTGGGGAGAACGTATTTGGCCCGTTTCCACAACTGTCAATGAAACCAAGTTGTCGCTGACCTCGCATTTCTCCTAAGTTTTAAAATGTAATCATTCGACTCATTAATTGGCAACAAAAAAGTGCAACTCAGGAATGAGTTGCTCCAGAGCGGCTTTCCCTCGGCGCGCGACGTTGAAGGGCTAAGATCTCAAAGGGGCTGCTTGGAGATTTCGCCGCTCATGCTGTTCCACAGCGGTTTTAGGTCGGGGTCGTCAATGGCCTCCTTGGGGACAATCTGGTCGTCAATGGCGACGGCCTTCTTGAACCACATTTCTGATTCCTTGAGCCGTCCAAGCTGGGCGCAATAGCAGGCCAGATTGTATGGGATTTGCCAGTGGTCGGCAAATTTCTCCGCCACCGTGGCAAGATGTGTGTAGGCCAGTTCGGCTTGTTTTAGTGCATGGAGCGCAAAAGAGTGGTGAATCCATCCGAACGGGCGTTGCGGGTCGCCACGCATTATCGCCAAACCAATGTCAATGCAGGCCGGCCAGCGTTTTTCCGTGGCGTAGATTTTCCAGCGGATTTCCAGCACGTCGGGATGCACGCGCATTGCCGGCGAGATTTCGTCCAACTCCTTGTCCGCCTCAAGGTGGTTGCCAAGCTCCAGCCATCCCTGCGCGGCAAGCAGGTGATGACTGTCGAGCGGCACGAGCGGTCTCACCCCGCAATTCTGGTGCAATTCTGTTTTTTTGGCAAGTTGGCTGTAGCTTTGGAAACTGCGACATTACACAGATTAATAGTAATCTGGTGATTCAATCTCACGCTTGCCTTGAAGCAACTACATGCAGGGTTGCTAACTATTAGGCCGCGTGGATCAAGTGATTCCATGAATATTAGGTATGGGAATATATACTATTGGTCTTGCTTTATCTTAGATAAAGGGGCATAAAAGAAAAAAGGAACAATTTTGCATGAAAAATTCAATCGCCCTCGCTGCCCTATTGAACTTAACGGTTTTGCCTTTAGACGCGCAGACCACTGAATCACCGGCTGGTATCAGCCAACCCGATGCTGCGATAAATACGATCAATTCAACTCCGTGCATTGTGCAGTTCAACTCGGACGCCTATGTATTTTCTCAGAGTTCTCCTGTTGTCCAAGTGACAGTTTCCCGATCCGGTCCACTGACGAATGTGATAAGCGTGAAGTATAAGACGGGAACAGGCACTGCAACTCCTGGTGTGAATTACATACCTGTCACACATACACTTGTTTTTGACCAAGGCGTAAGGCAAAGAACATTTACGTTGCGTCCACAAAGCAGTTCATTTGATTTATCAACCAAATTTATTCCATTGGAATTATTCGGCCCATCTGGTTCGGACGTAACACTAGGGACGAAAAGAAGCGCGGTGGTTCATATACCTAATACCCCAAAAGCAGACGTGTTATCGCTTTCCAAGGCTAGCTATGTGGCAGCTACTACTCTAAAGCTTTTAAGGGTTACTGTTATTCGAAGTGGTCCAACAACTAAGAGTGTCAGCGTTAACTATCAAACAGAAGACGAATCTGCCAAAGCTGGTTTTGACTACGCTGCGCAGTCAGGAACGCTTACGTTTCCGCGAGGTAAAATACTTGAATCCTTCACAATCCCGATATATCACAATAATACAAATGCAATGATTTCATTTCACGTGTTGCTGTCGGATAATTCAACTGGAACTTTGTTGGGAACTCCGAATAATGCCGTTGTTACTATTCATAATAATGCTCCAATAATTCGTTCCAAAACGCTTCCCATTCCAAATATTTCTCAAGAGGCTCCTGAATGGTGTTGGATTGCATGTTCTACAATGATTTTCGAATATCACAGCATCCCACCAGCTAATTCAGATTATGAGTGCGGCGTTGTGGGTTTTTTCGACTTTAACTGGCTAACTCAAAACGGCCCTTGCGCTCAATCATGTGCATCATGTGCCTTATTGTCCGGAGGCTCCATGCAAAACATTCAAAATAATTTGGAAACTTACCCCTATAATGTTGGTGTTTACTTAACCCGTTCATATTTAAATGGCACCTATACATCACCATATCGCGGCATAAATTCCTACGAACTTGGTCTGAGTGCGTCGCCATCTACCGTTGTAACTGAAATTAACTCTGGTAGGCCTATCATGGCTGGCGTAACGCCGAGCGGACCATTTCAAGGGCTGCCTGAACATGTTGTCATGGTTGTTGGATACAAACAGGTAAATTCGAACCTCACTTTAATTATAAACGATCCATTGCCTTATGCGGCACTAGGCGTGCCTGACCCGTATTTAGCTGCTGGAGCTGTCCCTACAGGGTATTTACAATACGCAATCGATTACTACGCCTTTCAACAGTTATTGTTGTGGACTGACAGTTTGACTCGAATCCAGTAACCACAAAAGTTAAATGTAAAGGAACCAGTATAACTAGACAAACGGAGCCGCAGAAGCCCGCGCGCGAAACCTTGTTCTCATCGGTTCGGGGCTTTAACCATGCGCGGTTTCCCTGCGCGGTTGACGCGCAGGGAAAACCCGCGGCCATTTTCAAACGGTTCCACGGTGGCCTCGACCTCCAGCACGGGATAACGCACCGTCGCCAGCCCGTAGTTCCGGTAAGTCTGGGCAAACAATTCCGTTTCGACCATGCCGGTCCAGTCGGCGAGCGTGAGGAATTTCATCGGCTCGCCGGTGATCTGGTGGTGGGTGCGCTGCTCGACCACGAGGCCGCAGGCCACCACGGTTTCGCCAAGGTGCCGGCCCAGTTCGTTTACCGGGCAATAGGTGTCCCAGGCCACGTCCGAAAACAATTCGAGGGGATGGGCGCTGACGGCGTAGCCGAACAGCTCCGTTTCGGCTTCAAGGCGTTCGCGGCGCGTCGGCTCGTTCAAGGCAACCTGCGGGAAGCGGTCGAGGGAGGGCGGCGGCAGCAGCCAGCCCTGGCCGGAGCCGGCGGCCCCGTCAAAAGTCTGGTGAAGGTATTGCGCCTCCCAAAACTGGCGGGTGCGCGACTGGCCGAATTCATCGAAGCCCCCGGCGCGAATGATCGTTTCCATTTCCTCGTGCGCGGGATGCACGCGCCGATGAAAATCGGCGAGCGTTGAAAAACTTCCACCCTGCCGCCCGGCAATCATCCGTTGCACGGTTTTGTCGGAGAGTCCCTTGGCGTGCGTGAGCGGCACGCGGATCGCACGACCGTGAACGGCGAACTTCGGCCCCGGTTCGTTGACGGTCGGCGGCAGAAACTTCAAACCCAGCCGGTGGCTCTCCAGGACATAAACGAGCGGATGATAAAACCCTTTTCCATTGGTCAGGACGGCGGCCATGAATTCCGCCGGGTGATGGCATTTGAGCCAGGCGGCCTGATACGCCTCGACGCCGTAGGCGGTGGAGTGGGCCTTGCAAAAGGCGTAGCCGGCAAAGCCGGTGACCAGCTGCCAGACTTCCTTCGTCTTTTCGAGCGGATGCCCGCGCGCCTCCGCGCAGGCGAAAAACTCCGCGCAGATTTCCGCGATGGTTTCGCGTTTGTGCTTGTTGAGGGCGCGACGAAGCACGTCAGCCCGACCCGGTGGCAGGCCTGCAAAGGCCTCGCAGATTTGCAGGATGTGTTCCTCATAGACCACGAGGCCGAACGTGTCGCGCAGGACCGGCTCAAGGGAAGGATGGGGGAAGGTGATGGGTTCCAGCCCCTGATAACGCCGGGTGAAGGCGGTCTTCTTGCCCTCGTTGGCGGCACCGGGACGGATGACACTGACGATGGCGATGAGCGTGTCAATGCCATGGACGTTGCACTGCCGGCACAGGCCGGTCATGGCGGGGCTTTCGATGTGATGCACGGCCCGGCCTCCGCCGCCGGCGATCATTTCCCAAACCTTCGCCTCCTGCCACGGCTCCAGCGCTGCGAAATCCACGGTCGCATTTTTATCCGCCATGGATTCGGTTGCGTCGCGCATGGCGGCGAGGCCGCCCTGGGCGAGCACGTCAATTTTCACCAGGCCAATCAATTCGACGGCGTCCATGTCAAAGTGCGTGGTGGGATAACCTTTGTTGGAAACAAAAGTAGGGGTGAGTTCGCGCATGGGCTGGCGCGAAAGCACGACGCCGCAGGGGTGCATCTTCGGATGGCGCGGAAAGCCGTCGAGAAATTCCGCCATGTCCAGCGCGGTCTTGAACGGTTCCTCGTGCAAGGGGAGGTCACGGTTTTCTGGACTGGCGGCGAGCATCTCCCGCAGCCTGGGTCCGCCTTGGGGCACCGGCTCGTCCGGCACCCAGCCGCCGAAACTCCACGGGAAATGTTCCGTGAACCGCCGCACCTCGCGTTCGGCGACGCCGAGCACCTTCGCGACATCGGCAAAGGCGCTGCGCGCCTGAAAGGTCGAGAAGCCGCCGACCACGGCGCAATGCTCCCGACCGTATTTGGCGAAGATCAAATCCACCACGTCGTCTTTCCGGTCATGTGGAAAATCCACATCAATGTCGGGGAGCTTGTTCAAGGCCATGCGTTCCTGATTGAGGAAGCGCCGGAAGTAGAGGCCGAAACGGACGGGACAGACATCGGAGATGCCGAGACAGTAGCAGACGAGCGAGTCGGCGGCGCTGCCGCGGGTGATCCATTCGATGCCGTGGGCGCGGCAGTCCTGCAGGATGCTCCAGACGACCAGGAAGTATTCCTCGTAACCCACGGCGCAGATGATCTCCAGTTCCTGCCCGACCTGGGCTTTGAACTGGTCGGCGCGCTCGCGGTAGCGGCGGCGCAAGCCCGCCAGCACCAGCCGGCGCAGGAATTCATGCGGCGTGGATTTGTCCGGCGGGATGAAGGCGGGGAACTGCGGCTTGCCAAACGGAATTTCAAAATGGCACCGCCCGGCGATTTCCAACGAGTGCGCCAGCCAATCGGGATGGCCTTTGCAGGCGGCCACCATTTCCGCCGGGGTGCGGAAGTGCAACCGTCCATCCATGCGCTTATCCGGGTGTTCCTGCCGCAGGAGTGTCAGCGTGCGGATGGATTGCAGGATGTCGAATTTAAGCCGGTCGGCGGGCGTCGCGTAATGGGTCACCGGACAGGCGACCACGGGATGCCGGCCTTGGCCGGAAAGTTTGCTGGCCAGTTCGTAGAACCGACCGGGAAATAAATCCGCAAGGGTCGTGTCCGGGCTGACGGCGATGAGTCCGTCCGTGTGGCCGGCGAGTTGTTCAAGACGCAACGGCTGGCGCTGGCCGTCCGCGACGGCCACATCATTGGTGGCGGTCTCGGCCTGGCGCGAAAGCATCTGGTTCAGGTTGCGGTAGCCGGTCGCGGATTCGACAAAGAGCAAGAGCGGCTGCGAGTTGACGCAAAGCTCCGCGCCGAAGATCGGTTTGATGTTCGCGCGTTTCGCCGCCTGCGCGAACTCCACCGCGCCGTGCAGGTTGCCGAGGTCGGTGAGGGCCGCGGCATTCATGCCGTGCTGCTGTGCAAGATTTGCAATCGCGGCCGGGGCAAGCGTTGAATCCAAAAATGTGTAATAGCTGCGGACACGCAAAGGAACGTAGGTGGCGCATTTCGCGGCGGCAGCGGGCTTTTGAATTTGGAAAAGAAACGTGAGTTTCGGCTGCTCCTTGGCGAGATCCCTGGGCGCAGCACGCAGCCGCAGATCATGTCCGCGCAAAACCACATCCCAGCCTTTGTTACGGCGGAGTTCGTCAATCGAGGCGGCGAGCCGTTCGCGGGAATCGCGGTTCCGGGCGTTGCCCGCAAGGGCCAGCTCGCTGCGAAACCGCCCGTCATAGACATTCGAGAGCTTCAACGAGACCATGCGCAGACTGACGCGGCGCGACCAGGCTTTGCGGAGCAGCTTCCGCAGGAGACCGTAGGCATCGGTTTCGAGGTCGGTCGGCTCGCGCAGACTTTCGGAGCATTGCCCCTCGTCGCGGTCGTTATAGCGAATCTTCACGGTGAGGGTGCGGACGCTGCGGTTTTCCGCGCGCACGTCGGTGAACAATTCGTCGGCCTTCCGGCGCAACACCGCCTCGACATAATCCTCGTCCGTCACGTCCTCGGCAAAGGTCTCCTGTTTGCTGAACGACTTCTGCGGTTCGCTTGCCACAACAATGGGGCGCTCGTCAATGCCGTTGGCAAACTGGCGGATGAGCGGAGCCTGTCCGCCCAGCATCAGCTCCAGGAGTTCCAGCGGCGTGCCGGCGATCTGGCCGATGTGGGCGAGGCCGGCGGCGTTCAAGCGCAAGGCGGTTTTCGGCCCGATGCCGGGCAGCCATTTATTTGGCAGCGGATGCAGGAACCGCTTTTCCTGTCCACCCGGCACGATTTGAAAGGCGGCGGGCTTGTTGAGCTTCGAGGCGATCTGGCTGATGAGCTTGTTGGCGGCGATGCCTTCGCTGACGTTGATCTTCAAGGACTGGCGAATGGCCTGGCTGATCGTCCGTGCGATTTCAACGGGCGGTTTGCTGCGGTTGGCGGTGAGGTCGAAATAGCCTTCGTCAATCGAAGTCCGTTCCACGTCCGGCGTGAAGTCATAGGCGTAGCCGAACATCCAGTTGGAAAACTGTTCGTAACGTTCGTAATCGCCGGGCAGGACGATGAGCTTCGGGCAGAGTTTGTGCGCCCGCGCCGTGGGCATCGGCGTGTAGATGCCAAACTTCCGCGCTTCGTAGGAGGCCGACGCGATGATGCCGCGGCTCTCACCGCCGACGGCGATGGGTTTGCCCCGCAACCGCGCGTCCGCCGACTGCTCAACGGACGCGAAGAACGCATCAGCATCAAGATGAACAATCATGGCACAACTCTTATCAAACCGGGGCCGCGGTCCGGGCGCGTTATTCCTTCGCCCGGCGGATAAGGGCCTTGACCACGCCTTGAATCATCAATTCCTCGGCTGGAATGATGTCGGCGTATTTCGGGTTCTCGGCTTTCAAATACGGCTTGCCGCCCTTGATGACAAAGGTTTTGAGCGTATTCTTGCCGTCAACATACGCGGCCACAATCTGGCCGCTGCGCGGCTCCGGCCCGCGTTCCAAAATCACAAAATCGCCGTCCAGAATATGCCGGCCATTCATGGAATCGCCCGTGACGCGCACGGCGAAGAGATTCCGCAGGGATTGGGTGGGTTTGTAGCCGATGCTTTCAATGTCCACCGAAACACAGCCCTCGGCGTCCTGCTCACGCGTTTGCGGCAAACCGGCCGGGATCGAGCCGAACAGCGGAATGTCAACGATGCGGCTGCGCAGCCTGGCCAGGGGTGACGTGACGCGCAACGAGCGCGCCTTGCCAGGGTCGGATTCAATAAAGCCCTTGCGTTTGAGCGCCGCCAGATGCCCCGCCGCCGCCCGGTGGCCGGCAAAACCGAATCGGCTGGCGATTTCCCGAAGGGTCGGGGCCGGCCGGCCAGCCTGGGATTCAGTTTGGATAAACTCCAACACGCGACGTTGGGCTTTGGTCGGCTCGGTCATAGTATCCAAATGGATAGTATTGTTTCGGCAGCTTGTCAAGATCCGGCGCGCAGGACTTCCCAGCCGCCGAAATACTGGCGAAGCCGCCAGCCACGGCATTCTGAAATAAAATCCGTTTGACTCCCTGCAATGATCCATCCTTAATTAGAAAACGGGTGGTGAACAACCGGGTTCCCAAGCCACCGCGATCAGAAGCGTATGAATGCCTTTTACAAAATTGATTCCACGCGGGTCAGCCATCTGGAGTATGTCTGGTGGCACAAGTCACCCCTGGTCATCATCCCTTGGCTGATGAAATGGCTGCGCATCCCCACCGCGTGTTCTTCGGACGATCCCAACACCGAATCCACGCTGCCGTGTGTCGTCGAAAATCTGCCGGTGGAAATTGCGAACGGTTTTGAGCCGCTGACCCACGAGCTGACCAGCCAAGGATTCTTTGATCCGGTCTATCACGCCATCCATGACGACGGCACGCGCACCACGATTTACTGGGCCACCTTCCGGCATGACTCCGGAAAATATGTTGCGCGGATTCATCAGCGCCTCTGGCAGCAGGCGGCCAATCCGAACCGCGCCTTGTTTCCCATGTTCTTCACTCCGTTTTCGGATGGAACTTTTCTGGTTTCCTCCGCCGGCAAGCCGGACATGGCCTCGCCAAAAACGGTGACGATGAACCGGATGCCGCGCGCGGCGACCAGCCGGCTTTGGGCAAAACATCAGCAACTGTCCGCCAAACTGGAGGGCCGGAAACTGGTTGCGCCGGTGAAATCGCGGGACGATTTGATCGCGGTGACGGAACAACATCATGTGTTGTTGCGGGATTTTCATCTGGCGCGCGGCGTGTTCCGTCCGCGCACCGAAGCCGAGCAGGCCAGCGCCGAGGTCTTTGCCTCCCGCGTGGCGGAGGCGCAGGCGAGCGGCCTGGAACACGCCGAGGTCATGGCCGAGCTGGACAAGTTGCAGGAAAAAAAATCCGGCTGGGCCGCGACCGGCTGGATGCTCGTCGCTTCGGTGGTTTTATTTATCGCGCTGGGCGCCGCGCGCTGGAATTGGAAGATCACGCTCTGGCTTATCCCGGTGCTGTTCTTCCACGAATGCGGGCATTGGGCGGCGATGCGGATTTTTCATTACCGCAACCTGCGCATGTTTTTCATTCCGCTGTTTGGCGCCGCCGTGCTGGGCCAGAACTGGAATGTTCCCGGCTGGAAAAAAGCCCTCGTCTCGCTCGCCGGCCCGTTGCCGGGCATCGCGCTCGGCATCGTGCTGGGCATCGTCGGGCTGTTGTTGCGGAAAACCTGGCTGGATCAGGCGGCGTTGATGCTGTTATTCATCAATGGCTTTAATCTGCTGCCGGTTTTGCCGCTCGATGGCGGCCATGTCCTGCATACGACGCTGTTCTGCCGCAACCGCTGGCTGGATGTCACCTTCCGCATTCTGGCCATCGTGGCTTTGTTCCTCTTGAGCGTGGGTGGATTGGGAAGAGTGTTCATGTATCTGGCCATCCTCATGGCCGTCGGCCTGCCGCTCGCCTTCAAGCTGGCCAAGGTCACGGACACGTTGCGGCAAGCGGATCTGCCGCAGCCCGCGCCGGGTGAAGACCGCATCCCGGTGCCGACCGCGCAGGCCATCATCACCGCCGTAAAGGGAGTGCTGCCCAAAAAAGTGAGCAACAAAAACATCGCGCAGCATACGGTGAACATTTTTGAAACGCTCAACGCCCGGCCGCCCGGCGCGCTTGGAACCATCGGCTTGCTGCTGCTGCACGGCGGCGCGTTGTTTCTCGCCATCCTGTTCAGCCTGCTGCTGGTCGTGGGCAAAATGGGCGGCCTCGGTGATTTTGCCCTGGCCGCCGCCCGCCAGCCGCAGCACACGTTTCAGTGCGGCGACTGGCAAACCTGGCAGACCGACGACGCCCGGAAAAATCTGGCGTCGGCGAAAAACTTATTGGTGGCCACGTTCAAAAATCATCTCAAAGCGGTGTCCGCATTTGCGGATTTGACGAATCATGCCAGCAGCGTCACGATGTTCGGCGATTCCGTTTTGCTCGCGCTACCGACGAGTGATGACGCGGCGCGCGACAAATGGTTTGACCGGCTTCAGACCCTGACGACCAACGTCTTTGTTGCGCCCAGCAACCAGGTGGTCGTCGCCAATCTGACTTGCATCGCGCCCACCTTGACGGCGGCCACCGACCTCTCTCGCGACCTGAAGGATTATTTTGAAGTCGGCGGCGGTATGCACCTGATCCCGCCGTGGTCACCGGAGGCCAGCGCTCCCGACTTCCCGGCCAAACGCCAGGCCCGCGAGGAGTGGCGGCGCATCAGCTTGGAACTGGGCAAAGTCTGGGCTGATCCTGCCTTAAAACCCTTCTCGGCAAGAACCGTGGCCGCCGTCAAACGCGGCGACCTCGCGGAACAAAGCCGGATTGAGGCCGAGGAAAAAATCGTGCGCGCCGGGCTTCAGTCCAAGAAACGCGAACAACTGCGCACCGACGCCGTGCATCCGGTGGCCGCCGACTTGCTTGATTTGCAGGCCAGGTTGTCCGGTTGGAATTATACCAACCAGGCGGAACGCGCCGCAATTCTGGCTGAGCTTGCCCCCAAACTCGGCCAGGTGAAATCCGACCGTTCCGCGCCCGGCGCTGATGCCTACGGGGCCGTTTCCGGCATGGTTGCGCGCCACGGATTGTTGATCGAAATTTCGTGGCTGTCCCTGAATGACGCCCCGACCGGCCTGCCGACCCTGTCCGAATGGTTATGCCATGCCGGCTGCAAAGGAACAAAGTATGATTTCGTGGGCAGTTTTCCCGCTGCGGAGTCCCCTGACTCGGATTAGGTAAAATGGGAGCCAACCATTTTGCCTGGTCGGCTCCGTTTAGCCCTCGTCCGAGATCATCGCGCTGATGGTTTCCAGCGCATTGCCTTCCAGCCTGTTGTTCACATAAATGAACGTCTTGCGCGCCGGCCCGGCGGCTTTTCCCTCGGCGATCAGCGCCTTGCCCGCCGCCCGTGCATCGGGGTATGGCTCCTTTACTTTGGTGTAGGGTTCAAATGTTTTAACCGCTTCCTCATATTTGCGGCCGGGTTTCAACAGGAAACGGGCGGCGTTGAGATTCGGGTTCGTCCGGCTGCCGGCCATCGCCATCTGTTCGCTGACCGGCGGCATGGCCTGCCACGAATTGAACACATGGCTGACGCCATGCCGTGCGAGACACGCGAAGTATTCCGGCTGAAGCCATTGGTCGTTGCGAAGTTCCAATCCATACGGCCAACCTGTGGGCAATGCGGCAAGAAACTTGTCGAGGTCGGCCACGAAATCGCGGCCATGTTGGTAGTCGCTTGGATAAAAGCGGGAGAACTCAAACATGAGCAGGCCGATGTTTTTGCGGAACGGCTCGCACGGTTTTAGAAACGCATTCGCAAACAGTCCGGCATTGAGGAAATGTTCGTTGGGTTGGCCGGCGCGGGCGCCGTGTCGCGGATGCTTTGGGAATTTCTTAATGGTGATTTCATCCGTCACCTTGAAACCAAACTGAAAATCCTCCGGCACCTGGGCAACCATTCCTTGAAGATATTTTTCATCCGGGAAGCGGTAATACGCGCCGTCCACACAGACGGTCTTGAACACCTCGGCGTATTCGGCCAGGCAGTTTTTCTCAAAGCGCGAATCGGCAAATTTCCCGCGATAGGCGTAGCGCGATTCATCGTAGAGCATCCCGCGCCAGCCTGGATATTTCCAGGATGACGTGCCGATGAACACCCCGCGCTTGGCCAGGCTGGCGATTCTTCCTTGGATCTTTTCGCGGTCAAAACTCATAATGTTCTCCACTTCCTTTGGGCGCGGCAAAATTCAATCAACCTCCCGGCCCGAAATCAAACCTGTAATTTTAATTTCAATCGGCTGCCTGCTGGGCGTGGTTGATTTCGTCTGGGCCGGAGATCATGGTTTTCGTGTTAGTGTGAGCGGTGGCCGGTTCGGCTCGGATCGCCTTCACCGGCGTTGAACAGAATCTTCCCGTTTTCGATTGCGTTAAATTTTTCGCAGCTTACGATGCCAGCCAATCTGCATCGCACCCTGGGACATGAGTGAATCTCCTAAATCTGGCGGCGAATTGTTCATCGTTGATAACAGCGATGAGGCATGGAAGGGGTTGAAATATCTTCAAGACTGGACCGAGATCGCCAGCGCCTTTGACATCGCCACTGGCTATTTTGAAATCGGCTCTCTGCTTGCGCTCGATGGCAAATGGCAGAAGCTCGAAAAGATCCGCATCCTCATGGGCAATGAGGTATCAGCCCGCACCCGTCAGGCCATCCTCGACGCGCTGAAAAAGGAAATCACCAGTCATCTCGACGCCAGTATCGAATCCGAAAAGGAGAAAAATGATTTTCTTACCGGCGTCGCCGCCATCGTGCAGGCATTGCGGGACGGCAAGATCGAATGCCGTGCCTACGCCAAGAAGAAGTTCCACGCGAAAGCCTACATCACGCACCCGCGCGTCGCCGTCATCGGCTCCGTCGCGCTGGTCGGCTCCAGCAATTTCACCGTCCCCGGCCTGACGCAGAACATTGAGCTGAACATCCAGGTCAAGGCGGCGGGCGACGTGCGTCAGTTGCAGGATTGGTTTGAACTGCATTGGGCCGAGGCCGAGGACATCACGCCGGACATTCTAAAAACCGTCGAGCGCCACATCCGCGACTACACGCCGTTCGACGTTTACGCCAAGGCGCTCGATGAATTATTCCGGCGGCACGAACTCACCGCTAGCGAATGGGAAAAGACCGCATCGAAAATCCACCCCATCCTCGACCAATATCAGCGCGACGGCTACGCCTCGCTCTACCACACCGCCGCCAATTACAACGGCGCGTTTTTGTGCGATGGCGTTGGCCTGGGCAAAACCTTCATTGGCCTCATGCTCATTGAGCGGTTGGTGATGTATGAAAAAAAGCGTGTCGTGCTGTTCGTCCCGAAGTCGGGCCGGGTGCCAGTTTGGGAGCGCAACATCAAACGCTACCTGCCGCATTTGCTGAATGGTTTTCTGTCATTCAAGATTTTCAATCACACCGATCTCATGCGCGGCGTCAGCGCCGACGGCACGGATTTCCCGTCCATCTTTGACCAGATGACCGAGCAGGCGGATGCTGTCGTCATTGACGAAGCCCACCATTTTCGCAATCGCGGCCTCACCCGCGAATCCGGCGGTTCCCGCTACTGGAAACTTTATGACCTCTGCGCCAACAAACTGGTGTTCCACCTGACTGCCACGCCGGTCAACAACGCGCTCACGGATTTCCAACACCTGATCGAACTTTTTTCCCGCGAGAAACAGGATGCCTTCGCCGCCCGCGTTGGCATTCACAACATCAGCGCCCATTTCCGGCAGTTGGAAAAACAGCTCGCCAGCATCGTCAGCGGCCAGGTTCTCGGTGAACTGTTCACCGCCAACTCGGTCGAGGCCGGCCAGGTGTTGTTCAGTGATAAATTATTCCGCGAACTCGTCGTCCAGCGCAGCCGCGCCTACGTCGTCGAGAGCCAAAAACAGCAGGGTGCATCCGCCGCCTTGTTCCCCACCAAGGAAGACCCGCGCGTCGCGGAGTATTCGGTCAAAAAAACCTACGGCCATCTGCTTGGCAAAGTCGAACTTGCTTTCGAGAAGGAAAAACCGCTGTTCGCGCTCGCGCCGTATCATCCTTTGGATTACCCCGTCGGTGCGGTGGATGAAAAAGGCAATTTTGAAATCGGTCGCCAGCGCGGCCTCGTCCGGCTTATTCGCGTTCAGTTCCTGAAACGCTTTGAAAGTTCCATCACCGCCTTCGAGCAATCCTGTCAGAATTTGCTGCTCAAATTTCTCGCCTTCCTCGAAGTCAACAACCAGTCCAAGCGTGAATCGGAACGCCTCGAAAAATGGCGCACCCGCAATCAGGAATTGTTGTCCCACATCCATGCCCGCCGTCAGGAATTGGCCGAGGATGACGCCAGCGAAGAAACCGAGGAAACGCTGGGCGACGAATTTCTCGATCACTTCGAGCCGCTGGATCGCAAGACCTACCGCGTGGACGAAATCTTTGACGACACGTTCGACGACCTCGATACCCTCGTGAAGTTCCTCGAAGAACTGAAAACTTTCACTCCCGCCCACGATGACAAGCTCAAGGCGTTGGTCAAACTCTTGAAATCAGACCCCGACCTCAAGGGGCGCAAGGTGCTTATTTTCACGGAATACATGGCCACGGCTCGTTACCTAAAGCATGAGTTGCAGGCGGCGGGCATCGAGGGCGTGGATGAAGTGGACAGCGCCACCAAGCAGGATCGCACCGTCGTCCTGCAACGATTCGCGCCTTATTACAATGATTCATCTTCAGCCGACCTCGCCGCGCGTGGCCTCAAGGAAACGCGCATCCTGCTCGCCACCGATGTCTTGTCCGAAGGCTTGAACCTCCAAGACGCCACGCGCATGATCAATTACGATCTCCACTGGAATCCCGTCCGCCTCATGCAGCGGATTGGCCGCGTGGACCGCCGTCTGAATCCCGCCGTGGAGCAAAACATCCTCGCCGATCATCCTGAAGAAACGCCTCATCGCGGCAAGGTCTGCTATTGGAATTTTCTGCCGCCGGACGAACTGGATGAGTTGTTGAAACTTTACAGCCGCGTCGCCCACAAGACGCTGCGTATTTCCAAGGTGTTCGGCATTGAGGGTAAAAAGTTGCTGAAACCCGACGACGATTACGCCGCGCTCAAGGATTTCCAGCACAGCTACGAAGGTGCCACGACGCCCACCGAGAAAATGCAGTTGGAACTGGAACGACTGCTCAAGGAAAACCCGGCGCTTGAGACTCATCTTGACTGCTTGCCGGGTCGTGTGTTCAGCGGCAACGCACATCACGAAACCGTCGGCGCGCAGGCGGTGTTCTTCTGCTACAACCTGCCCGCCGAGGACGCCGCGTCGCACGAATGGACTGATGCGGTCGGGCGCACAGCTTGGTATCTTTACGATTACAGCACGTCAAAAATTCTTGATCAGCCGGAAGAAATCCACGCCTTCATCAAATGCCAGCCGGATACGCCGCGCCGGGTTGAAATGTCCGCTGAGGCATTGCGGACAGTGCGGCTGAAAATCGAGACACACATCAAAAACACCTATCTCAAGCAGATGCAAGCACCTGTCGGCATCAAGCCCACGTTGAAATGCTGGATGGAGCTGAATTAAAAAAAACTATGAATAAAACACAATTGGAAGCCTTGGAAAAAGAGGTCAATGATGAATTGTATAAAATGGCGGAGGCTGAAAAATACACCGATGACCCGATCACCGACGGTGTAGTAGATATTAATCGGTATCTTGCCAGCTCGCCAAAAATGCTGTGGATATTAAAGGAGCCGTATGATGACTCGAGCGGTTGGAGCATGACTCAGGATGTCCTCGCCAAAGGTAAATTCGGTAATAAAAGGCCGTTTGCTCCCATCGCCTACATAACTTACTCCGTCTTTAATAATTTCCTGAAATATTCGGAAATTGATTATGTGACGGACGATCCGATGGTTGGCGAGTCGGTGAAAAACATTGCCTATATCAATGTAAAAAAATTTCCAGGGAAATCTGCAAGCAATAATGCAGAAATTGAAAGTTATTACCAGAAGTTTCATTGTCTCCTTAAACGGCAGATTGACACCATCAATCCTGATATTGTTATCGCCGGCAACATTCTCCATCTGTTTTACGAAGATTTTGGCCTCTCCCACCAAGACCTGACCTCTGCCGGGACAGCGGAGTTCTGCCGGCAGAATGGTCGCTTGTATATCAACGCCTATCACCCAAGCTATTGGCCTTGTCCTGAAGTGACTTATGTCAACCATCTTGTGGCCATAATCAAAGAGCATAGCCTGGTCCAACCGCCGCCAAAATCGTGAACCCAAGCCTTCCTGTGCCCAACCAACTCCGCGACATCCGCAAGTTCACCGACCTCGTCCGCTATCTGGAAAGCGAACTCGAATGGCCGGTCGAGGCGGGCAGCTTCGACGATCTCACGTTCGAGTATCAACCCGCCGAACTTGGCTTGAAGGACGAGGACGCCGTCAAAATCAAAAAGATTCACCAGCTCCGCCCCCTCGTGACCGGCCAGCCGTGGGGCATTTTCTTCATCGAATTTGAAAAAAAGAAACTCCCCGTCGTCGTCCTGCGCTGCATCTTGAGTCATCTCGTCGTGAAAAAACGCCAGTCGGCCAATAAATCCGATCAAGCCGTCTGGAATCCCGAAGACCTCCTGTTCATTTCCGCCTATGGTGATGAAACCAGCGACCAGCGCGAAATCGCCTTCGCCCATTTCCACCAGCAGGCCGGCGATCTGCCCACGCTCCGCGTCCTCGGCTGGGACGGCGGCGACACGCCGCTCAAGCTTGATTACGTCGCCGGTGAGTTGAAGGAAAAACTCCACTGGCCGCAGAATCCCAAAGATCAGGAAGCCTGGCGCGCGCAGTGGCGTGCGCCGTTCCGCCATCGCATCGGCCATGTCATCCGCACCGCCGACAGCTTGGCCGAAGTCCTCGCGGCGCTGGCGCGCGGCATCCGTGACCGCTGCAAAATAAAAATGCGCGCCGAATCCGAACACGGCGCGTTGACCAAACTTTACAAAGGCTTCCAGACCGCCCTCATCCACGACCTCAAGCCGGAAGATTTTGCCGACACCTACGCGCAGACCATCACCTACGGCCTGCTCACCGCCGCCATTTCCCGCACCGAAATGAGCCAGGGCCGCCACGGCACCGTGCTTTACGCCGAAAACGTCACCGACATGGTGCCGGTCACGAATCCGTTTCTGAAGGAAATGCTCCAGACCTTTCTGAAAGTCGGCGGGCGCAAGGGCGGCATTGATTTCGACGAGCTCGGTATTCAGGACGTTGTGGAACTCCTGCGCGGCGAGGAAACCGATCTCCCCGCCATCCTGCGCGACTTCGGCAACAAGACGCGCGGCGAAGACCCCGTCATCCATTTTTACGAACACTTCCTGTCCGCCTACAACAAGCAGTTGAAAATCCAGCGTGGCGTTTTCTACACGCCGCAACCGGTCGTCTCCTACATCGTCCGCAGCGTCCATGAACTGCTGCAAACCGAGTTCGGCCTGGAGGATGGGCTGGCCTCGACCGCGACGTGGGGCGAAATGATTTCCCGTAGCAGCCGAGGTAACGAGGCTCAAACTTCTTCGGAAAAAGCAAAGTCAGAGCCTCCTCAAGTCGGCTGCTACGAATTAAAAATCCCCGACGGCGTCAAGTCGGGCGAAATGTTCGTCCAGATACTCGACCCCGCCACCGGCACGGCCACGTTTCTCGTCGAGGTGATTGATGTGATCCACCGCACGCTGAAAGCCAAGTGGGAAAAGGGCGGATTGAGCGCGATGCCGGCACTGAACGCGGCGAACGTTTCTCTCTCTGCTGGGGGAGAGGGCCGGGGTGAGGGCGGACTTTCCCAAATCGTAAATCGTAAATCGCCAATCGTAAATTTCTCCGGGTATTGGAATCAATACGTCCCGCTCGCGCTGCTCCCACGCCTGCACGGCTACGAACTGATGATGGCACCCTACGCCATCGCCCACATGAAGATTGGGCTGAAACTCCACGAGACCGGCTACCATTTCGGCACCGAGGAACGCGCCCGCATTTACCTCACCAACGCGCTCGAACCCAAGGTCACGCAACTCCCGCAGATTGGTTTTGACGCGCTCGCCCACGAAGCCGCCGCCGTCAACGAAATCAAATGGTATAAACGCTTCACCGTCGTCATCGGCAATCCGCCATATTCCAATTTCGGCCAACTGAATAAAATTCCGTTCATCCTCAACTTACTGGAAGATTACAAACGCGGGCTGGACGAAAAGAAAATTAACCTCGACGACGACTACATAAAATTCATTCGGTTTTCACAATTTACGCTGGATTCCACCGGCGTCGGCATCTTTGGGATGATTACCAATAACAGTTTTCTTGATGGCGTGACCCATCGGTGTATGCGCCCATTTTTGTTAAAGTCGTTTCAGCAGATATTTATTTTGGATCTCCACGGCAGCACAGTCCTTGGCGAAGAATCGCCAGACGGTTCACAAGATGAAAATGTGTTTGATATTCAGCAGGGCGTTTCGATTTCTTTACAGATTTCGGCGGGCAGCAAGGCTCCATCAATAGTAAAGCATTTCGATTGTTTTGGCGAGAGGTCGGCCAAATACGAATTGCTCGCAAGCAATGGGGTTCGTTCTTTAAGTTGGAAACCCATACAGGCAAGTCCCCCGAACTTCTTTTTTACGCCAAAGGATTTGTCTTTTGAAACGGAATATAATCAATGCTGGTCTTTGAGCCAGATGTTCGGAATTTTTTCAAGCAGTATTAAAACGGAGCGGGACAGAGTTTCAATCCACTGGACTAAAGAAGAATGTCGTGAAGCAGTAGAAGATTTCCGAACCAAATCCGACGGGTTTCTGAAGGAGAAATATGAATTAGACAGCGATAGTCGTGATTGGAAATTGGCAAATGCCAAGGCTGATGTCTTGGCAAACCGGTCAGAAAAATGTTTTCAACTTGTCCTTTACCGTCCATTCGATGTTCGACACATCTGGTATAGCGGTCGAACCAGAGGTTTCATTGGCACGCCAGGTTTTCCGACAATGCGACATATGCTGGGAGGGAAAAATCTTTCTCTAATTGCAACTCGATTGAACCGACAGGCGAGCCTTGGATATTTTTTTGTTACAAGGGACTTGAGCGATATTCACGCCGTAGATAACGCGCGGGATTCTATCCAGATTTTCCCATTATTTACATTTGATGATGAATGGCATCTCAATTTGACATCCGAAGGCGAGCCGAATTTCACCGCGCAATTCCAAAAAGCAATTAGTTCACAGTTGTCAGATAACTCAAAAGTTAAAATTTCACCGGAAGACATCTTCCACTACGCCTATGGTGTGTTTCACAGTCCCGGCTACCGGAGTCGCTACGCGGAGTTTCTGAAGATAGATTTCCCGCGCCAGCCGTTGACCGGGAAGCTGGAGTTGTTCCGCGCGCTGGCCCGCCTCGGCGGCGAACTCACCGCCCTGCACCTGCTGGAATTTGAAACGGCGCGCGGCGTTCACGCCGCTTCACCGTCCGACACTCCAAAGCGCATTGAAAGTTCGGACGCCTCACCCGATTCCACGTCGAAGCGGCCTGAAGTCCGCGCCCCGTTGCGCTACGCGAAACTGACGGAATACCTCGGCAGTCGCAGCCCCGAAGTCGAAAAAATCTCGTGGTCCAAAAACACCGTCTGGCTGGACAAGGCGCAGACCACCGGCTTCCAAGGCGTGCGCGAGGACGTGTGGAATTTCCACATCGGCGGCTACCAAGTCTGCGAGAAATGGCTCAAAGACCGCAAAGGCCGCACACTGTCCGCAGCGGATCGGGAGCATTACCAAAAAATCATCGTCGCCCTCTCCGAAACCATCCAGCTAATGAAGGAGATTGACGCGGTGATCGAAAAGCACGGCGGCTGGCCGTTGACATAATATATCAATATGCCTGTCCGCGTTTATGACATCGCAGTAAAGCTTGGGTTAGAGAGCAAAGAAGTTCTCATCAAGGCCAAGGAAATGGGCATTGCCGCCGCCAAGGTGCCCTCAAGTTCACTGGATAAAATCACCGCTGAATGGCTTGAGGAGGAAATCATTAAAACAAACCCGACTGTCGCCGCGCGGCTCGCGCCAAAAGCAGTTGAGGAAAAAATTGTCATCATCCACGCTCCACCGCCATCAACCGCAATGCCTATTGCCGCAGCAAGCGATTTGCGAGATGCCTTGCGCCCCCAGATTCCTAGCCGTAAAGAAAGTGTGAATGCTACACCGATCCATCAGGATGCCATTCCTGTTTCAAATCACCAGCCAAGCCCGCCAGAACCAACTCTCAAAGTTAAGGTTTTGCCGCCGGCCACCTCAATACCAGTGCCTGCCGGTCGGTTCACTTCAACTGTAACCCTTCCGCAAATACAATCTAAGATTGCGCAGCATAGCCGTCATCAACAGGGTGTTGCGGGCGGGCGTTATTATTCCGCGAAAAGTTTCGAGAACGATGTGAACAGATTGTTGGACGAGCTTTTCCTGTTCTCGATTCTTCCGGGCATTCGCTTGTTTAGTTCTGAACCCCGTGGCCGCATTGATTACGGTTTTGAAATGGACAATCTGTTTCATTTGCGTCACAAGGAAATAGACTACATTGTGGAAGTTGAGGTTAAGCACCAGCCAGTGCAGGTGGACAAGGGGCGGTGGTGGATTAAATACGATGATGGTCAAAGCTGCGCACGTGAGCAGGTGGACACTCACATACGGACAATGTGGGAATATCTTAGACCGATTGCCCGGCAAACGGAGTTGAAATTCATTGCGATAGTTGTTTCTTCAGACCTTCAAACCGCGCGGTATCGTGCTGACGGCTATCGGAATGCCGAGTTGCATCTCTGTTCCATCAACGACTTACCAGCGCTGCTTGTCGAACGATTCAATTTTAATCATTCATCAAATCTTCCAATACCGGAGGTTTTGCGTGTCCCGCAATCTAGCTTCTTGGATCTACTCCGCTTGAGCCTGCCGGTAGAACAGTTGGGGCATCCTGAACTCGCCAGCGCCATCCGGTATGTGGATCGCTGTCGCCGCACCCTTGACGAAACCCTTTTCCAAAAGTTTGCCCCAACTCCTGCTCGATGGGTGATTAACGGCTCCGCCGGAATGGGTAAAAGTGTGTTGTTAGCTTATACCGCTGCCGTTCTCAGTTCGGGTTTTGAAATCTATCGAGCATTGGGCGAAGTCGGCGTAAAAAAAGCCACTGAAACCTTTACAAAGATCAGCTTTAATCCCGATCCTAAACGCGGATCAATCGTCATCATGGCGATGTCGGCCAAACAGTTGGAAAACATCCGTGGCTGGTTTAGCCTTTTCGTAGAGCAGTTTCAGCAGGCTGATTTTGCAGGTGATGTTCGCTTTCGCCCGCCTGAATTTCTCCTTTGCCGGCCGGGCGGATCGATTTCAGGGTTGGCTCAAAAGTGTTCCGCCTTGCTTGTTGATGAGGCGCACGATATTCCCACTTTTGCAGCTCGCGAACTTGCTGAATTAAATGAGAAAAACGGAATCTATCTGGTTGTCGCCTGTGATCGGCATCAAAAGCTACGGCTCGCTGGTCCCAACGCTAAAATAATTGAAGGTCTGGATTTTACCAACCGCAGCACTTGGCTGCGGCAAATTTATCGCAATCCAGCACCTATCTATATTGCTTCGCTCGCCCTTATGTTTCGTTGGTTCGCCAGCGATGGACCTAAAGTTATTCCAACCGTATCACAACTAGACGTGCAGTTTGGTTTTGATGCAAAGGTAGTTGAAAATGGTCTGGAGGTATTAATGCGTAGCGATGCCCACCCCGCAAATTCATGGTGTCATACCGTTGCCTCTTTTCCGAATGCAGCAGCAGCGTATTCTGCGCTGATAAAAGAAAATCTGGGTCATAAAGCTGTTTTGTGGGTTCGCTTTTCAGAGGAAGATCCCGATTTCGACTATGAACAACTCATCCAGCATTTTACATATCATAACTGTCGCGGCCACGATGCTTATAAGATAAGTGATAAATATATCAAGGGCCAAGACTATCCAATAGTAGTTATCGAAGGATTTCCAGGATTCATGGATCGGTTTGAGGCATCCTCGGCAGAGACTGCTGAATCCGCCGAATCCAGGGCTTGGGCTTTCCGTCGTGAGCTTTATCTTTGTGCCAGTCGTGCCACAAGTTTTCTTTATTTTATTTGCAATGTCGCTGAGTCCCCTGAAATCTTACGAATTCGGAATGAAATTAAGCATCTTGTTGAATCGACCGCGACTCCAGAAAAAAGCAACTCCGGTGGAACCAAGAGTTGGAAGTTCATCATTCTTCAGACCACACAGGTCCGTAAAGTGGACGTGTTCGCTGAGTCTTCCTTTGCCCCCAAGGTGGAAGCTTCGCCAGAATCTCGCAATCTCGAATCGAAGACAATCGTGGCACAAGTCACCATTGCATCGGATTCAGGTCAAAAACAGCCGTCAGACAATGCCAAGGAGCTTCCGAAGCTTTCGAGTTCACAACAAAATGCGCCAGTAAAACACTCTGGGGCAACTGCACCATCCACATTACCTTCAATCACGAATCCAAAGGAAGAACAGTCGGCACACACTTCTGCTCCAGATTCCATCACTGCCGATCAGCCAAAGCGAGTTGCTCCCGACTTGAAAACTGCGCCAATGCTAGAAACAAAGTCCGCTCGCGCCACAAACTTCGATTCACTTGGAGAGGTGGCCACTCTTTCTGAAGTGGCAAAATTCCTTCAGAAAGATATTGCTGAAGTAAGCGCCAAGATGGCAGGCAGAGGTTTGTCCAATGTCGCCCATGATGCAAAAGTCAGTGTCAAATTCGTGGTCGGTTTGTTCAAAGAGTATTCATTGCTGCCCCCCAAAGGCGTTTTTGTTCCAAACAGGGAACTAGCGCCAGCGTCTAATCCAAAGGCCGCGATTTTGCCTGATGCCAAGTTCAATCTTAAGCTGCCTTCTCCATCTGCCCCATCCCCAAGAATAATTCCTAATCACATTGAAACAAGCCGAACAGCTTTTGCCAAATCGGATAACAATCAAGCATTCCAACCTCCGAATAAGCCAATTTTGGAACTGCCAGAGCAAATGACCGTCAAAGAATTGGCTGATGCATTCAGCCAAAAACCGTTTGCCATTATCGCCGAACTGATGAAACTCAGAGTCATGGCAACGGTAAATCAGCAAATTAATTTTGAACTAATTTCCAGAGTAGCGGCGCGCTATGGTTATATCGCGAAAAGAAAGGGGTAATCATACGTGAGCGACTTATTCGCCAAATCTGAAGCACCCGAACCCGCCAAGTCGGCGGTGCAGCAACTTTTCGTGGATGAGGCCGGCACGCCCACGCTGTTTCACGAGAGCGGCAAGGTGATCGTGGACACGTTCGGCTGCTCCCGGTTTTTCATCCTCGGCAAGTTGGAGGTGGAAAATCCCGCCGCGCTGGCCAGCAAGCTGACCGCCTTGCGCCAGCAGATGCTCGCCGACCCAATGTTTGCCGGCACAGAATCATTCAAGCCGGAGCGCAAGAAAACCGCCATGGCATTCCACGCCAAAGATGATTTGCCGGAAGTCCGCTTCCGCGTGTTCGATTTGCTGCGTCAGTGTGGCGACCAGTTGCGCTTTTACGCCGTCGTCTGCGACAAGTTCAAACTCCACGAGGCCGAGGCCGCCAAACGCACCGCGCAACCCGGCTACCGCTTCAACGAAAATTCCGTCTATGATTTTCTGATGCGGGAATTATTCGGCAAATTTCACCGGCTTGCGGATCGTTACAAGGTTTGTGTGGCCCGCCGCGGTAACAGCGTCCGCAACGACGCCATCAAAACCGCTCTGACCCATGCCGAGGCAGATTTTGAAAAGAAATTCGGTTTCCGCCGCAGTCATCCCGATGCCTGGACGGTGACGGTGCAGCCGTCCAAAGACAATCCGTGTCTTCAGGCGGCGGATTATTTTCTCTGGGCGTTACAACGGTTTTACGAAGTGAAATGGAACGCGGCCACCAAGCAGCCGCAGCTTGATTCAAAAACCGGCTTGGTCATCCGCGAAGATCGATTTCTGAACGCCGTCTGGCCCCAGGTCGGCGAGATTCACGACCTGCATTTTGGCCCGGCCCACGGAACATTTTTCACGGCCAAGAATCAGTTGACGCTGGCGGAACGGTTTCCACCACCGCCGCTGAAAAAGAAAAAACCGTGAGTATAGGAACCCCGAAGGTTCTCACGGCACGAGGCCGAATTTTGCTCACGGCGAAACTAATATCAGATAATTCCTAGGAATTGTAAAGGTTTTTCGCGCCATTGTTTCCAAAGGGGAAATATATCGTTCTAACCGTCGCCCCACCATTGGCGCTCGAACAAGTCCCGGGCAATCCGCACCGGACGGATTTCAATCATCCGTTCCCGCAGTTTTTTTTCGGAACACAATGACATGTTGCTGCGGCAACGCGCGAATCGTTTCCACCAGGATGTCCAGCATCTCCGGTTGAATATCCTCCGCATAAACCAGACCGGGGTTGCCCGTCGGCGAGTTTGCCCCGACCGCTTGCGCCAGCAACCGCGTGTAATAACCAGTTCCCGCCCCGATGTCCGCCACCGTGTCTCCGGGTTTTAATTTCAGCAGCGGGACGAGCAGGTCGGTGCGTTCCTCGTGCTGTCGTTCGGGACGTTCGAGCCAGTCGGCGGCCTGATGGCCCATCACACCGGCAATCTCGCGGCCCATGTAAAACTTGCCGGTGCCATTCGGGTCATGCTCCGCTCGGATTTCGTAGCGCGGCGCTGACGGAGTTGATTTGTTCCAGCCGGGCAGACGGTTGCCGCGAGGCCGAAACCGCAAAGCAAGGAAAACACAACCGGGCGGCCTAAGCGCGACGGACTGTTTCCCGTGGCGAGGGCGAGCCAGCGGAAAAGCGGACGAATCAAGTTTTGCCAGCGCGTCTTCACAGCCAAATCCCGCTGTTGTAGCGCGGCGCAAAAAAACGGCACGCGCGGCATGATGAAGCCAGCCAGTTTGACCAGCTCGCTGAAATTCTTTGCCGCCGTGTATCGTCCGCACATGCGCCCAAAGTATCACACAACCGAGACAACGCCTGTCCACCCCAAAAAATTCAGCGGCGCGGTTTCAGGGCGGTGGTCCGGCCGGGGCCGGGCATAAAAAAAGAGTCTGGCCAACCCAAAAGCCAGACTCTTTAAACCACCCATCGTTATGAAAACCCTATCGCCATATCAGACCTGCACGGGGCGCATCCGTTCAAAGTAAATTTTCTGTCCGGTTTGCCCGGCGGACATCCGGTGGAGCCTAGCGGGTATGCCCGCCGCTGTGGGATTGGCTGCCGCGAGGTTGACCTCCAGATGGTGGTCCACCGTGCGGTGCGCCTCCGTGTGGCAGGCTGCCGCCGTGGTAATAGCCGCCGTGATAGCCCCCACCGTGGTAATACCCATGGTAATATCCGCCGTAGTAAGAGGGCCGCCAGCCCCACCAAAACCAAGGCCACGGCCACGGATCAACATACATATACGGGTAAACATAAGGATCGTAATCCGCCGTGGTGGTGATTTCCACCGGGGCTTTGTTGACGGAGGTGATCAGCGCATTGAGCACCGCGTCGCTGGCGCCGGCGTTCTTGAGCGCAATAATCTGGTCGGCGGTCAGTGTGTAGCGGCTGCTGGAGTTTTGAATCTGGTTCACGATGACCGTGTCGCCGACATGGGCCTCAATCATGGATTGGACTTCGGCCAGCGTAGGTCCGGGCGGGGGCCTGGTGACGGTGTGCGTTGCCGTGACGCATCCGGCCAGACAGAGGCAGGCCAACGGCAAAAGGAATTTCGTTTTCATATTGCAACCTAGCGCAATCTGGGTTGCGCGGCAAATGTTGGCCGGGCCGGTGGCAATCCCACATCATCTCGCGGTTTCAACCATCGCCCCACAATTGGCGCTCGAAAAAATCCCGGTCAATCCGCACTGGTTCAAGTCGGCGCGGAACAGCCGTTATCCGACTTAAGAATTCCGAGGGCAGCAGCGTGGGGTGAAGACCCCATTGTAGCTGGAGGCAAATAATGTGAACGTCTCCCGTGACAAAATATTATGAACTCGACCAGCCTTTATTCTCTCAGCCCATTTCAGCAAGGCGTCCTTGCGGCGATGGTTTTTCCACCGCAACCGCTGCTGACCGAGAAATGTCCGGTCGCAGAAAAATTCGGTTCACCCGATAAGCCGGCAGAACTCATCACCGATTTTGAGGATCATAGGAATCACGGCATCGGCGATTGAATGCGGCCCGGCTGCCGCCTTGGCTCCGGCTCTGTGCCGCGAATCAAGGCCTGCGGCTGGCTGGTTTGGCAGGCAAAGTCCAAGCCGCGCCGGGGCGGGTTGACAAAAACAATTGCGGGGGCACCGCAGCGCACACCGCCACCGGCAGTGTGGCTAGTTAGCCGAGGCTTTGAATTTTCTCGGCGGCAATGGCGATTTTCTTGACACCAGCCAAAATCGCCCGCTTTTGAGCCGGTGATGCTTGCTTGAGAATTCCCCCGCCAGGTCCGCCGCCGATGAGTTCTAATAGACCGGGACAGACTTCGGCGACAAAGACCGCATACCAGTCAATGGTCATTTCGTTGATGTCTTTCTTTGGAGCTGCCATAGATTTGCCTTTCTACCTTTTTGTTGCCTGTTGTTGCGCTTGACTAAGCAATGAATGTTATCAGAGATAATTATCTTTGTCAAGATTCATTTCGTTCGCCTGGCTGTCGCTATTGGTTTTGGTCGCGCGAACTCCTGATGAAGCCGGACCGGAGATACGAGGAGGCGGTAAAAAAGGCTGAACAGAACTCCGGACATTCGTCTTTCATCAAGCGTATGCCGAACGCGGCATAACCGGCGGGAGACGACGCGGCCATGATCCGGGATTGAAGCCCCGCGCTGATCCACGGCGCGGCAAATCAATGAGTCTTGACCAGGTGCCAGCCGCGGGTGCGCTTGGGGAAACTGAAATACAACGTCGGCTTAACGCCGCTCCGGTCCACGGCCAGAATGGTTGAACCGTCAGCATCCATTTCGTAACCATCGGGGACCGCCGGCACCAGATCAAAGGTGTGGCAGGGCTTAATATGCTCCATTTCTTTCGTGGATGCATAAAATCCGATTGGAGGATTTTCCGACTCGCTCACAGAGCTTGCTCAAGTTTTAGCGTGAGCCAAGCTTTTGGCGGACGGCTGCGGGCATGGTCCTCGCACCGGAAATGCGTGAACACGATTTCATGGGCGAAGAGCGACGACCATTCAAAGGCGTCGGCGCGGTCGGTGTCGGTGCCGCCGACAAGCTCGTGCTGGCCGTTGGGCTGGCGTATCAATTTGGCGTCGCCAAACTGGCGGACGACCTGGCGGCGGTAGCGTTGCGGGATGACATTTTTCAATTTCATACGCGATCACTTTACGCGACGGGGTAGGACAACCGCTGTCCACGCGAAAATATTTGCGGCGGAAATTTTACCGCGCCGACAATCGCAGGACAGTGCGGGCCACGAATGAGACAGCCCGGTGACGGAAGTTTCCTTGGCAACCGGACTGGCAATCAGTAAGCAGGGGACATGCCCGAAATTGCTTGGCCGGTGGTTTTGGGGATTATGGCTTGATGGTCCAAAATTCCTTGGCGTCGGCCTGTTTCACCAGACCCTTGTAATGGCCTGAATGATGTCCGGGCTGTTGCCGGCCCACGCGGCGGCTTTGCCCTCGTGCTGGAAACAGGCCAGAATATCTCAAGCGCGCCGCGCAAACGGACTGGGCCGGGGCGGCAGCGCCTTCTTCACCGCCGCGCTCTGCGACCACAGCGGCATCTCGTCGAACGCCGTCACCACCGGCTGTTTGATGGCCGGGCGCACCATCGTCGGCCGGGGCGTCGGGGCGGCCACCGTGGCGGTCACGGTCGCGGCGACTTCCACCACGGGGGACTGCTCGACCGGGACGGTCTCGTTTGCGCGCGTGACGCGTGCGCTCCCCAGATCAGCCATCCACGCGTCCCGGCCCCAGCCCTGCTGCGCACGGCCAAGTTGCAACCGCAGCGGCGGCCAGTCCTTTTCCAGTTCCTTTTCATCCACGACGGTCTTGCCGTTGAACTCCGCGCGGGCGACGGAGAGCAGTTCGGCCAGGCTTACCTCGTCGTGGTTCTCGGCCAGCAGCTTGCCGTCCAGCACCAGTTCGGCGGCGTCGCCCTTCTCCTGGATGCCCGCCTCCAGCCGGCGGTCAATGGATCCGTCGCAGATGATGGGATAGACGTTCACATCCCAGCGGGAGTTGAGCCGGTGGACGCGGTTGATGGCCTGCTCGAACTTGTCATACGCCCACGAGTAGGCCAGGAGGATGACGTTGTTGCACAGGTGGAAGCTGTGGCCCTCGGCCATGCACTCCACGCCCGCCAGCATCACCGGGTAGGGCGAGACGGATTTGCCGCCGGCCTTGGGCGGGCCGTGCTTAAACAGTTTGGCGGCGTGGGCGCGCTTCTTGGGCGACGTGCGGCCGTCGAGCAGGCAGTGCTTGACGCCCGCCTCCTGCAACCGCGCCTGCAGCACATCCAGCGAATCGTTGAACGCCGAGAAGATCACCACCTGTTCGCCGCGCTGGAGGATTTGCACGATGAGCTTGAAGGCCGCGTGCAGCTTGGGGATGTGCGTGCAGTTGCTGCGCGGGTCGCCCTTGGTCTTGCCATCGCCCTCCGGCCGCTTGAGCAGGAGGCTGCACGGATTGGCGGCGGCGATGCGCAACGCCTGCAACTGCGCGCCGATGGCGGGCAGGCCGTTCTTGTCCAGATAGTTCGCGTCCAGATGGAACTTATACACGGCGGCCTGCTCCGCGCCCATCGGCGCGCGGACGACGTGCCGGGTCTTGGTCACGATGTCCTCGCCGAAATCCTTCTTGCGGCGGCGCAGGATGACGGGCGCGAACAGTTTCCAGAGCCGGTGGATGTTGCACACCTGGGGCGTGAGCTTCTTGAACCGGCTGTTCTTGGCCTTCTGTTCCTTGGTCAGATTGCGCTCGCTGATGAGGAACTCGGCGGCGAACGCCTCGCGGGCCGCCGCGCTGTCGGGATACGGAAAGCGGGCGTGCGCCTCGCTGCGCCCGCCGCAGGCCCACCACGCCAGCCGGAAGGCGTCCGGCAGCCGGTTCTTGATGGGCGTGGCGCTCAACACGAACTTGTAGGGCGGATTCATCTGGCGGATGCCCAGGCCCACCTCGGTCACTTCGCCCTTCATCGTCACGCCTTCATCCACGCACACGCAGGCAAAGCTGTCCTGGCACCAGTCGGCCAGCGACGGGTCATAGACGCACTTGATTTTCAATTCGGAATGCGGAGTGCCGGGTGCGGAGTCCGGGGCCTCGTCGAAGGCCAGTTGTTCCGCGTGGTCCACGGCCTGCTGCTTTTCGGGAAACGATTTGACAACCTCCACGTCGTCGCCCACGGCCTTGAACACCGTCCAGCTTTCCGCCGGCGAGTCATACCGCGCGCCATTTTTCTGCGCGATGAAGCGCCGGGACTCATCCTCCATCGTTTCGCCCGTCACTGTGAATTCCACGAACTCGTTGTCCTCCCCGGCCCGGCCCTCGATGCGCTTGAGATCCACCGCCGCCGCCGGGGGTTTGACCCAGCGGCTGGAGCCGACGCTCTGGTTGTATTCGGTGTGCTTGCGCGCCACCATGCCTTGCAGCACCCATTCCTGCTGGTCGTCGTCGAGGTCGCTGTATTCGTGGCCGCGCGCGGGCGTGAGCCTGGCGAGCGTCAGGTAGTCGCTTTCAATCTCGCGCTGCTGCGGGATGGAGTCGCCCGCGCCCATGAGCGCCATCCGTTTCGCCTCCAGCAGCATGGCCGGGCTGAAATGCGGCTGGACGTTCAGCCGGGCATACTGGCGCTTGAAGATCACGCCGCGCTGGTTGAAGAACTCCACCGCGTCCAGCTCCGTCAGGCCGAGCGTCTGCATCAGGCCGAGCCAGTTGGCGGGGTCGTAAGGCGGGAACGGTTTGACGCCGTTGCTGGCGAGTTGCTGGTAGGTGGTGATGTAATAGCCGGGCGGCAGTTGCCGCGCGCCGCCCGCCGGGTTGGGTTCGGACAGTTGCAGGAAAGTTTCCTGCGTGTCAATGGGCGTGACGATGGCCTTGAAGTGGTCCGTGCCTTCCTGCATGGTCTGCTCGTGCAGGTCGCCCGGCGCGACGATGAGGACGGGCTTGAGCGGCGCGAGCCGCTTGACGGTGCGGTCGAACCCGCACTTGAGCGCGGGCAGGACGTAGAGGGCGATGGTCTTGCCGCCGCCGGTGTCGTGGCCGAGCACGATGCCATCGTGCAGGGCCGCGCGGGCGTAGTCTTCCAACTGGAAGTTCTTGAAGGTGAAGCCGAGTTTATCGGCGATCACCTGACGGATGATGTCGGGATAGGTGTTCATAAGGTAAATAATTTGATGAGGGTGATGGTGATTTTGCGGGTGATGACCCGCCAGCCGGCGAGCCGGGCGCGCCAGACGAGCGGGTCAAACAGTTCGACCCGCACGGTGGCGATGAACCAGCACAGCCGGAAAAACATCCGGCGGCGGAAGCGTTTGAAGTTCATGACGTGCTGACGAGTGAACCATTTTTGTCGGTGAACCAGCCGGGCAGGCATTTCAAGCTGCCGTAAAGGCCCACGCCGAACAGGGCGTGCCGGTTGGTGTTGTTGCGCATGAGCGCGTAGTATTTCCCGCGCGGACTGCGCAGGATGTAGGGCGACTCCGCGCGCTTCTCATCCGCCGGCGGATTGAGAATGGCGTAGGTGATGCCGCGATGGACAATGGTCTTGCCGGTGTCCGTATAGGTGGCGATTTCCGCCAGGTCGGTTGCTGAGTGTTGTTCCATAATTAAGACGTTGAGGTGTTGGTGGGTTTGGGACGGGGTGGGAGGCGGGATTTGAGGGGAGCGGCGGGGACTTCGGCGGTGAGCGGGGCGATTTCATGCTCGCGGTAGATCACGCCGGGGTCCGTGCCGGCGAAGTAGGGGCTGGGCAGCGCAAAGCGGACGCGGTAGTAGCGCCGGGGCGGTGAATGTTCGGTCACGAAGACGGCGGTGCAGCGCCCGCGCAGCTCGTCGCCGGAACAAGGCAGCGTGCGGATGGGGTCGCCGGGGCGGATGTTGGTATTCATTTACGATTTACGATTTACGATTTGGGAACAAGGAGGCCGCCAGCAGCTTCTCGGCGTCCTCGCGGGAGATGCCGAGGGCGGCATTCTTCTGGTCACGGACGGTTTCAGCATGTTCCCGCGCCCACTTCCAATCCAGTTCGGCGACGGTCGGGTCCAATTCCTGCGAGGGCAGGAAGGCGTAACAGAATTTAGGCGACGAGTTGTTCGATTTCATGGAGCAGTTGGAGGTTGAGGTTGTAGCCGTCGGGGTTGATGGTGGCCACGTCGGGCACTTCGGGAATCTCGAAGTGGTCCACCAGTTGTTGCAGGGTGAAGTGGATGGGCGACGGCTTGCCCACGTCCTGAATGGAGAGCTTGACCGAGGCGTCCATGTGGCGCGCCTCCATGAACAGCCGTTCGCCGTCCGGCGATTCGATGAAGATGGCCAGCTCGCTGCCGTCGTATTGCACGTCGTCCAGCGCGCCCTCCAGATTCATCTTGGTGCCGTTGCGCGTCACGCGGATGGTCTCCATGCGCAGCACATAGCGGTCGCCGGCATTGAACCATTTGCCGAGGTCTTTCAGGCACAGGATGGTGTCCTGTTCCTCGATGTAGCCGAGCCGCTGGATTTTGTTGAGCGGATACAGCGGGGCGCGTTCGCGGTTGTAGTCTTCAATGGCCTTGGCCACGGCGGCGGCCACGGCCGGCGCCACGCGCCAGCGGTCGCCGTTGAGGGCGTGCAGCAGTTCCTTGCGGCTCTCGCGGGCCATGACCAGGTGCATGGGATGCTGGCCGTTCAGCGCGTAGAGCCGGCTGGCCTCGGCCTTGTTCACGCGCCCGCTCGCGTCGTCGTAGGTGGAGAGGTTGGTGCAGATGGTGCCGTTCGTGGCGTCGAGCCACAAATTCCAGTGGCGCTGGCCCTCCGGGCTGGAACCTACGGGCTGGAAGCCGCCGGCCACGGGATGCTGCACGGCCCATTCTTCTTTCGCGGCGGTCCAGAGCCGGGCGGTGTCGGCATTGGCCGCGCCGGGCCGCAGCCGCGCGCCGCACCGTTTGATGCGCACGTCCGGCAGGCTCAGGATGTGGCCGACCTGTTCCGGCGCGTCCTCCAAGCCAAAAACCAGCGTGTCCTGATCGTCAAACCCGGTCGTATGATCGCGTGCAAAGTAGAGGATGCCGGTTTGAAAATCCGTGTCCGTGCCGGACGGGCCATTATTGGTGGCCGTCCGCAAGGACCGCGCCGGGTCGCAGATGTTGCCGGGGATGACGACGGACTGCCACACATGGGCGCGCAAGGCGACGTGCGGTGAATCGTCCAGCAGGATGAGCCGGTCGAGCGTGGCCTGGTTGCCGATGATGAACGCCTCGCCATAGTGCGTCATGCGGTCCAGCGCCATCGCCATGACCAGCACGGTGGAATCAATCGTGTCCGCGCCGGTGCGTCCGTCGTGGGCGGCAAAGGCGTAGCGCACGGCGGGGCAGTAGGAATCCTCCAGCATGGCCAGCCGCGCGCGGTAGTGGTGCAAATCCCAGGGCGCGTTGAACACGCCCACATCGAACTGCCACTTGACGGCGTGCAGCAGCTTGAAGAACAGGGTGAAGTCGGCGGTGACGCGGCGGGCCAGCAAACTCGCTGGATTGCTGGATTGCTGGATTGCTGGATTATTGGCGGAGCCATCCAACAATCCATTCATCCATTCATCCGGGCTTGGGGGAGCTTCGATGTCGCAGCCGAGCAGGTAGTCGGTGGACGGCCCGGCCGCGCCCGCGAGCAGCGTGCCGTAGCCGCAGGTGAAATCCGTGAGACACGGACGGTATTGCGGCAGCGCGCGGGCCAGCGCGGCGGCCCACGGAACGGGCGTGAGGTATTGCGCCTGGCCTTTCTGCGCGGCGTTGGGGGCGGAGTCCAGCATCTCCTGCAAGTTGGCCGGATTGATTTGCGTTTTGATCATAATTGAATTTGGGCAATAAAAAACCGCCCCGGTGGCGGGCGGTTGGTGTGGTTGATTGATTGAGTTAGAGCGGGTCGGCGGTGATGTCGCGCTCCAGGTCAAAGTCTTCGCTGTCGAAGGTGATCTGCGGCTGTGATTCTGGGAACGCCAGTTTCAAGGCATCGGAAAATTCATTCAGCGCGCGGGTGACGATGGTGGTCTTGCGCGAAATGGAAGCCGTGTCGGGCAGCGCGTCGTGGGTGTCGAACTGGAGCGACAGGTGATGGACGGTGATGGTTGTCATAATTTTCTTATGCGCGAGATCATGGCCAGACGGGGGTCTTGAGCCACCAGCAGATGGCTTCCCGGTTGCCGCTGTCGAGGGTGTTCATCGCCGCGAAGAGATCGAAATGCCAAGCCAGATGGGTCTGCGCGAGGCCGGGATTCCAGACGTTCAGGATGAACTGGATCATGTAACGCTGGCCCTTGCTGCACCCCCGGTTGAGTTTTTCCGCGAACGTGGCGGCGACAAAACTCAATTCATTCTGGCGGAGGGGATGCGGGATGAGCCACGGCCGCGCCACGGGCAGAAACTTGAACCGCCAGATGTCGTCGCTCTCGCCGTCATGGACAATGCCGAAAAGTTCCGCGAGCGTGTGGCTGCGCACGGCGATGTAGAACAGGAGCCGCGTCGGCTCGCTCAAGGTGGCGGTGGGTTTGGGAGGCGGCGGTTCGCAAGCTAAATCCGTGGCTTCATTCGGTTCGGTTTTGATGGTCATAATTTTACGAGGCTGATGATGGTGAGTTCGGAATCCAGGGCGGCGGTGATGGTGCAGCCGAGAAAATCCAGCATGGCGTCCGCGAGCCGCAGTTCCAGCGCGACGACAATGCGGTGAACTGCGCCAATCCTCTTGCTAGATTCGTTGAAAAAGCAAATTATTGCGGGAATTCATTCAACGTCAGAACAACGCTTGGGTTCAATTCGTATGAAAACTGCCAGCCGCCACATTCTTGCTCTCATGTCCCTGCTCGTTACCACATCTAGGAATGCGCTTGCCGCTCCCGGGGCGTGGGATCAAACATATACTTTGGCGGTCTCCAGCGGTCCGGTTTACGCCATGGGCTTGCAAACCGATGGGAAATTATTGGTCGGGGGCGCGTTTAGTGCGGTGGATTCGTCCAGTTCCCGTTATCACCTGGCCCGTCTGTTTTCGGACGGTTCGCTGGACCCCAGCGGCAGCGGTGTTTCCAGCACCGTTTGGTCGCTGGCCGTGTAAACCGATGGCCGCATCGTCATCGGCGGCGATTTCACGTCAATCAACGGGACAACCCGGACTCGCGTTGCCCGCTTAAATTCCAACGGCACGGTGGACGGCAGTTTTCTCCCCACCAACGCCATCAACAGTTCCGTTCTGGCATTGGCCGTGCAAACCAACAATGCGGTGATCATCGGCGGGAGTTTTTCACAAGGCACTTTTCCGAGCTATAATGCCCGATTGAACGCGGATGGCACCACGGACACCGCGTTCAGTTCCTTTCCCAACAACGCGGTATATGCGATTGCGATTCAAACGGACGGAAAGATTGTGATTGGCGGCGCCTTCACCACCGTCAACGGCGCGTGCTGGCCGGCCGGCTTTTCGTCAGCGAAAAAATCGCGGCGCTGATGGCCGAGAAATTCGTCGAGGGACGGACGGCGGCCTCCGCTTCGCCCGTCGAGCAGTTAAGCGACCGCGAACTGGAAGTGTTTCAACTGCTGGGGCGCGGTCATAGCACGCGGCAGATTGCCGACCATCTGCATGTCGGCTTCAAGACGGTTCAGGCCTACTGCGCCCGCATCAAGGAAAAGCTCCGGCTGGCCAACGCCACCGAATTGCTGCGCGCGGCCATGCACTGGAACGAAAGCCAGCCGGGTGAATAATCACCCGCTTTTTTGTAGGGTTTCGCCCTACAAACATTGAGGCCGCGCCGCACGGACTATTTGTTTCCCGTCACATAATCTGGCAGCCGCATTGCTAACAAGCAGACAATGTGTGGCTGCGACAGGCAATAAAAGTGGACAGAAACGTAATCATTTAACCCGCCTGTCGCGTCGTTCACGCCACATCGAACAGAAAGAAAAATAATATGAAACAGACCAAGATCCTCCGTAAAGCGGGCTTCACGCTCGTCGAAATCATGATTGTCGTGGCCATCATCGGCCTGCTCGCGGCCATCGCGATTCCGAATTTCGTGAAGGCGCGCGCCACCTCGCAGGCCAACGCCTGCATCAACAACCTCCGCCAGATTGACGCGGCGGCCAACCAGTTCGCGCTGGAACAGCACAAGAAGAGCAACGACCCGATCACCTATCCGGGCGACTTGACGCCTTATATCAAGCTCAACTCCGGCGCCAACATTCCGGCCTGCCCGGCGGGCGGCAACTATGCCTGTAACGCGGTGGGCACTTCGCCGACCTGCGACCTCGCCAACACCGTGACGCCCGGTCACTTCCTGCCTTGATTTGTTGAGACACTGGACGGTTTCAAGACACTGCGACGCAATGCGTCGCAGTGTTTTTTGTATTGCGGAACGAGTTATGGCAAATCACAACACCTTTGGCACGGTTTGGGTTGGTAGGGCGCGTCGCTCCGCGCGCGTTGTCGTTGCCATACCGAGGCGGCGCGCGCGGAGGGCGACGCGCCCTACCACTTCGTTTACCGGACAAATTGACGACGTTCGCATCTACAACCGCGCCTTATCCACAAACGAAGTGGCCTTGCTTTATGCGCTGGAATCCCAATCCACCTTGCAACCGCCGATAACCCTGACCGCCAACCTCGGCACCGGGCCTAACTTCAATCTCAATCTGATCGGTATTCCTGGACAAAACTATATTTTGCAAACCGCCACGAATCTATTGCCGCCCAGGGGCCGTTCGTTCTTCACCACGGCGAACGCCTGCAACCCGTGGGCGCTGGCGATAAATACCAGCGGCGGATGCTGCGCAAACCGGCCGTTGAGTCTTTTCTCGTTGCCGTCCGCCAGGACCTTGAACCAGAGGCGGCGCCTGGCGGCGGGACAGAACCACGCCACCTGGCCGAAGGACACGCTGAGGACGTTGGCCGGCAGGTAGCAGGCCGCGAGGTTGCGCCCGAGCGCGGACGCGAGCGATTCCACCGCCGCGTAGGTGATGGCCTGGCCGGCGCGGATGACGCCGCCCTCGACCGGATGGACGGTGACGGCCGTGGTGGTGCCTGCGGCACGGCCACCATTGCCACCATTGCCGGTGCGCGCCTCGTAGATGAGCAGTGCCTGCTTGAGTTCAAACGTGGCGGTTTCGCCGAGATGCAGGAGGGCGTTCATGGTTTTTGGAAAATGCTTTTTTATCCCGCGAGCATCACAAGTAGAGCGCCGTCACCTTGCTGGGTGGATGGGCGCCTTTGCCGAAGTCCAAGGCCAGCGCCACCAGCCACGGCAGATTGCCGATGGTTTTCGCTTTTCCCGCCGCGACGTCGGCCGAGGACACTAATTCGATCTGCTCTGATTCCAGGGCGGTCAGTTTGTGCGGCTCGCCTTTGACGTAGAAACACTCGACCGCGAAACTTCCGCCATCGTTGTTTGTGCCGCTCATCGAGCAGAAATTAACCCACGGCTGGATTAGGTCGCAGCCCGCTTCCTCGCGGAACTCCCTGACCATGGCGGAGAATGCGTCCTCATCGGCTTCGACTTTGCCACCGATGCCGTTGAGCAGGCCGGTCTGCCAGGCGGGTTTGTTTTTGCGGATCAGCGCGACGTTGGTCATGGATTCATCGAACATGAATCCGACGACATATTTTGTTTCTTGGGGGATCATATTTTCCCGGCGAGCAGCCGGATTAAATCTTCGCACGCCTGGGCGAGCGCGAGGTAGTTGGCGCAGCGCTGGACGGCCCGCGCGAGCGTGGCGGTGTCGTGCCACAGGAACACGGCGTTGCAGTCCATGTCCTCGCCGCTTTGCATGTAGTCATTGAGCGTGTCGTCCCAGAGGCGGGGCAGGCAGTCGTCGTCGGCCATCCGCAGCATGAACGGCGTGGCCTCCCACGCCAGATGCTCGCAGAGGCAGTTGTCATCGGCGTGGTCGCGCCGCCGCAATTTTTTGATCGTCTCGCATAGCGCGCGGATTTGCGGCCAGACCTTGGCCATCGCCTCCAGTTGGAAAACCTCGGCCAGTGTGCGGATGCCGCGCGTCGGAGGCGGCAGCGTCAGCGGCAGTGCCTTGAGCGGCTTGCGGTCGCGATGCCATTTCGCGGGGCAACTGGCGTCGTAATCCGCGCGCGTGAACCAGCCTTCGGTGGCCTGCGCCAGCAGCGTCTCGTCCGTGGGCATGGGTTCGCCCTTGGCCAGCTTCTTCTCAATGTGCGCGCGGGCGTCGTCCAGTTCCTCGGCGTGCCGGTCACTTTCGTCATCCTCGCCGCCCCAGTATTGGCGGCTGGCCCAGTCAATGCCGGTGCCGGGGCTGAGGCAGCGCGTGCTGTCCATCAAGCCGCCTTCGAGGATGTCCAGCACGGTCTGGCCCAACTGCGGCCACGCCTCCAGCGCGTTCAGCGCCGGCCCGATGACTTCAATCTGCGTGTCGCCGCCCGTCAAATTCATGCCCAGCACCAAGGCGCCCAGGTTGTAGCCCTCCGGCGGCGGGGCGGTGTCCTCGTCGCCATAGCGGTCGCGCGGGTCCGGTGGCCGTCCGCAAGGACCGCCGGTTTCGAGCGGGTGATGATCGGGCAGATGATTGACGCTGGCGTAGCGCGTCCATTCCACGTTGAACTCCGCCACGTCATCAATCACATTCACCGTCAGGTCGGCCAGCGGTCGCGGGCGGGCCTGGGTGAAGCGTTCGGCCAGCATCGCCTCGATGGCTTCCTTCAACGACTTTTTGTGCCGCGCCTGCAAGTCCAAGTGAACGCCTTGCAGCAGCCCGGCGTCCGCCAAACTGGTGGCCAACCGCAAGGTTCGGTCGTTGTCGGTGCCGAACTCCCAGGCGCGCGGGATGTCCCGCGCGATTTTGGGGAGCGCCAGCGGCGAGGTTATACCGGCGGCAGCAAGCCCGATGGCAGCGGCAGCGGTGTGCCGCCGCGGGCGGCGGCGTAATGGATGGCGCGGGAGCATCTGGCAAAGGCGGGCTGGTTGACCGGCAGGAATGGTTTTTCGACGGCGCTGGCCGCGAGGATGCGTTGCTTCACGGCATCCCGCGCCGCCGTCACTGCAAAGAGGCGCTTGAGCGACGGGCGTTTCATTTTAGTTCTTTCCGTCCTGCGGGCAGACGCCGGGCGGGTGGGTGGTGCTGCCGCAGGTCGGACACGGAACATCCGTCACAATGTCTTCCGTGATGAGATAGTCGCGCACCATCGGCTCGATGGTTTGGTCTTGCAGCGCTTCGAGCGCGATCATCGCCGCTTCGGTGGCCTGAGTGTGCGGCTGGCTTTCGTCCCACGGCGGATCAAAGAGGATATCCGTGTGGCATTTGCCGTCCGGCATGTCGGTGAGGGTGATAATGACTTTCATGTTTTGTTTAATTTGTTAAATGGTGGCCGTGACGCAGTCACTCACCCTTTGGTGCCGACGCTGCGGACAAAGTTGTAGGTGTGAGTGTCGCCCTTGATGCTGGGGCCGTCAATGGCCGCGTTGGCGATCTCCGGGTGCGTGGCGGTGAAAATCTCGCGCACCTGGTCAATGCCGAGCGCGGGATTGGGGTCGGGCAGGTTCACGCCGTTGTAGCTGAACTTGCGTTGGATGGGGGCAATGGTTAAGGCCATAGATGAATGGATAAATGGAGGACTGGATGATTGGATGATTGGATTGGTGGATGGATGGGTTAGATCAACGCGGTGGTGGCGGCGATGGCATCGGCGGGAACGGGCGCTGGCGGCGGCGTGATGGCGGCCTTGTCACCTGCCACTTGTCCCGCGTCAGTCTTCATGAGGCCGGGCCGCGGCGGCAGCGTGGTCTTGGTGGTGGCGACGGCTCTCGGGGCCGGCGCTTTGGCTTTGGCCGCACCGCCAGGTGCCTTGGCGGCGTCCGCGTGGGTTTTCTCGGACTCGGCCAGACTGGAGCGCAGGCCGGCGATGGACGCGGTGAACTTGGTCAGCGTCTCCACGAACTCCGGCGAGTCAAAATCGTCCGGCGTGCCGGTGAGGGTGAGCGGGGCGTTGAGCGCCTTGGCGACTGCGTCCCGGTTACCATCATCGGCCAGGTTGGTGAGCCTTGGGTAGATGTTGACGCGGAGGTGGCCGGCGCTTTCGATGGCAACGGTGAAGGTGACGGTGTCACCCGGTTTGAGGAGGGTGGCGAGTTGTTTGATCATAATTTTGTTATTTCTGTTTGAGGACGGCGATGACGGAAAGCCAGGTGGTTTGCGGGTCGTGAAAGGCGACGGGCGTCTCGTCGGCGGGATAGACGACGATTTCCTCGGCGTCAATCGCGTCGAGGCTTTCCAGCAGCAACTGCGCGGCGACGCAGATGGTGGCCGGCACGTCGCCGCCCGCCAGCATGGACTCGGACGATTTGCCGAGTTGATGCGCCGCGTTGGTGGCGTGCGCGCTGATGAGCAGCTCCTGCGGTCGGAACTCCAGTTTGACGCCATCGGTGATCAGCGCCACACGGCGCACGCACGCCAGCAGTTCCGGCCGGCTCACGCTCACCCCGGCGGTCAGGTCCGGGATGATCTGCGCGTAATTGGGATAGCTGCCATCCATCAGCCTGGTGATGAGCGTGTGGTCGCCAAAGGTGAACGACGCCAGCTTGTCGGTGAACTGGATGTTCACCTTGCTGGGCTTTTCTTCGTTGGTGGACAGCAGGCGCAGCAGTTCCGTGACGGCTTTGCCGGGCAGGATGAGATCCGCGCTGAAATCCGGGGCGAGCGTCCGGGCCTGCTCGACGGCCAGCCGCTTGCCGTCGCACGCGCAGACGGTGATGCCCGGGTCCTTGCGGACGGCCACCGGGACGGCCACCTTGGCCGTCCGCAAGGACCCCACGATGCGGATGAGCGTGCCGTTGAGGATGAGGCGGCTGTCATCCGTGCTGCGGGCGAAGGTGGTGTGGTGCAGCAGCGCCTGCAATTCATATTCCAGCAGGTTAAACTCCCGCGCCCCGGCCAGCTTGGGCAGCGCCGGAAATTCCTCCGGCGGCAGCACGGCCAGGTCAAATTTCGCCTCGCCGGCCACCAGCTTGAGGCTGTTTTTATCGAGGGCCAGCGTGAGGTGATCGGCGGCGAACGACTTGACGAGGTCGTGCAGCAGCCCGGCGCGGCAGGTGGTTTCGCCCTTGGCCAGAATGTCCGCCGCGATCTTGGTGCGCAAGGTCACGTCGAGGTCCGTCGTGGTGAGGGTGATGCTTTTCTCGTGGGCGACGAGGAAGACGTTGCCTAGGATTGGCAGCGTGGCCTTGGAGCTGGCGGCGCTTTTGACGACCGCCAGCGCCCCGACCAGGTGGGTGCGTTGGATGGTTAGTTTCATGTGTTTTGGTTAAAGCCGTTGGACTTGGGAAAATTGGTGGGCCGACGGTTGGGCGGCATCGGGCGTCTAATAAATTTGCCGTTGAAGTGTCATAACCTGCGAATATGAAAGGTCTAATTTGTCTCCTATCCGGCATCATGGTTCTCGGCATTATGGTCGTGCCGACTCATGCCGACACCGCTAATGACCAGGACTTCACGCGGAGGATAATTGAGATTTTTGGTGATTGTCAGAAAGTCAAGGCGGGGATGACGCGCGCGGAGCTGGTCAAGCTGGCCATGTTTGATGAAGACCGAGGACCGCTCTTTAATCCCAATGACAATTCATTCAGGCCGCACACAACGTTTCAATATCGGGCCTTTAGCCTCATCAAGATTGATGTTGATTTTGTTCCTTCCGACTCAAAAGCGGCGCGCCCGACAGATGTTATAGCCAAGGTTTCCCTGCCATTTATAGATGCAAGACCCCGAAGATGATGTCGGCCCTCCCATTTTCTTGGAGGGTGAAATACTGGCGGATAATAACCGGGCAATTTTCTAAAACGCCCAGCGGTGCTTCATCCAGAACGGAAATTCCTGGTCCGCGCTGCGCTGTTGCAGCGGATAGGTGCTGTCCAGCCGCTTGGCCACCAAGCCCTCGAACACCTCGGCTTGCAGCGCCCGGTTGCACGCTTGCAGCCGCGTCCACGCGGCCAGAGGAAATAAATCAGGGTCAATCACCGTCGCGCCGAACGCCCGCTGCACCGCCTCGTCCTCGTAATGATAGGCGAAGGAAAGCAGCGCATTTTCCGGCGGCGCAAATTGTTCGTGCGCCCACGACTCGCCCACGTCCGTGGCGATGATATGGTCGTAGATGGCCTGGTCGCGGACGGGCTTGATGCCCGGCGCCAGCGGCGCATCCAGCAGCACCAGCGAGCCGCGCCCGAGCGCGTGCCGGCGGGCAAACGCCTCGGTGTCCAGCCACTCAAACCACGGGCCGAGGTCCGGGCCAAGGCCGTCAAACCAGTCATGCAGCCGGTTCAGGACGGGCGTGAATTCCGCCGTGATGGACAGCGGCTCGTTGTGCCGGTTGAACATCCGGCGCGTGGGGCAATGCACCCACGCCCGCCAGCCGTTCACCTTGGGTTCGTAGCCCCACAGCCCGCTCTTGGGCAGGGCGCGCGGCAGCGGCCCGCCATTGACGGGCCGCAACGGAAAGCCGGGTGGCGGTGACTGCGTCACGGCCACGGGGAGAGGGGTGATCATTGGAATTGTGGGTGAAACATTTCGCGCGGGGTGGCCTCCGGCGGCAGCGGCGCGTCCGGCAAGAGTCTGAGCGGCGTGTAAAGCCCGTCCGTGGCGGTGTAATCAATCCGGCGCTCGGCGTTGTTCTGGTCCGCCGCCGCGTGCCACGCGCCATCGCGCCAGAGATAGATCCACTCCGCCCACATCTGCCGGGCGCAGTCATGGAGTTCGGTCAGGTCGGCGTTGCCGGCGGGTTCGGAGTCGCTGCAACGATCCACGACGCCGGCGAAGACGCCCAGGCCGGAAATGTCGCCGTGGGCCACCAGCAGCGCGGCGGCGGTGGGGTTGTTGTGCTGCTGTCGCAGGATGCGGCCGGTCCATTCAGGATAGCCGTCGCTGTGCAGGTAGGTGTAATCAAACCGTTTTCCGTCGGCGATGCCGACTAAGGCGCGGGTGAACATAATTTATTTATTTTTCAACGAGGTTAAAGTTTTGGGCCAGCGAAACCGGCCGCAGGATTTCCTCCAGCAAGCCGCTGGCGTGGTAGAGCTGCACCAGCGCATCGCCGTGTTCCCGGCACTCGCGCCGGTAGGCTTCGATGATCCGGTCATAGTTGGTTTCAATGCCGCCCGCGCCGGTGGCGTCCGGCCCCATGATGTTGTGGAGATCGGTCTTGAGATCGTAGGTGAGCGTCACCCGGCCGGTGACAATGGCCCACTCCACGGCTTCCTGGCCGAAGTTTTCCTCGGAACAGCTTTCGAGCACGCGCAGGAGATAATTTTTCATGGCACTCATAAGTTTGATGGTGTCCGCCGCGCCTATTTCAATTCGGATATGCTCCGGGCCTCTGCGGCAATGCGCGCAGGACTAACCGGCTTGGCGGCAAAGTTTCAGGCCGCTTTCTTGCGGCCTTTGGTGGAGACGGCGGCTTGGATGGGGCAGATGGCCTCCAGCGCCAGATTTTGCTCCGGCGTGAACTCGGTGTGGCGCGACGTGTGGAAATCATCCACCGGCACGATGCCCTGCTTGACCTCCAGCGCGTCGGCGCAGTCAAACTCGGTGAACAGTTCTTGCAGCCGGTCCAGTAATTCCTGCGTGCGGTCGGCGGGCAGCTTGTCCCCGCTGATCTTCAACTCGAACGCCTGGCGGAACAGCGCGCCGGTGCGGTCGCCCAGAATGGGCAGCAGCGCGGTGTCGTCCGCCAGCGTCTTGTAAGCCTTCTTGAACATCACCAGCACCTCGCCGGTTTCTACCATCGGCGCACTTGGCGGGCGGTGGGTGTCCCTTTCCAGCGCCTTGACGCTGATGCTGGACGGCACTTCATGCTTGCCGCGATTGGTCTGGAAGTAGAACGGCGCAACCATGACCTTGAGATCCGCCTTGTCCGTTTCAATCGCGCCTTTGAGCGCCTCGAAATCCTCCGTGCGGGTGCGGATGCGCTGGGCGATCTCGCCGGCCAGCCCGTTCGCGTCCGGGAACACGGGATAGGCGGTCTTGGTTTCCTCCTTCTTGGTGGCGATCTTGCCAAAGGAGATTTTCTTGACGCCGCCCGTGGGCGGCGCTGGGGGTGGTGTGTGTTCGATGGTCGGGGTGCCTTCGATGGCCTCGAACTTGGCTTCGCACGCGGCCAGCAGGCCGGGGGGTGTTTCGATGGGACAGGGCCGCGTGGCTTGGAAGCGACGCGTGCCGGGCATGGCGATGGTTGCGGTGTTCATAAAGTGAATGCGAAGAGCCGCCGCGGCACTCGCCGGGCGGCTCCCCTTGGCAGAAAACCCGTCTTGCGACGGGAGAATCAAGCCGGACGCTGGGCCATGAGCATGGCGGCCTTGGCATCGAGCAGCGCCTGGCGCACGTTGCCGCAGGCGAAGGTGGCAATCTGCTTGATCGCCGCCGCGCCGTGCGCCGTGGTGCCGTCCAGAAACCGCGCCAGCAGCGTTTCAATCTGCGCGGCGTGGACCGCCGGCACTTCCAGCAGTTGAAAGCGGCTCTGGAAACGGGGTTCAAAGTCTTTGACCTTGCAGTTGCTGGTGCAGGCCACGATCACGCCGCCCGGCATATCGTCCAGCGTGGAGAGAAAACGGCATTGCTGCGTCGGCCCCATCTTGTCCACTTCGTCAATCCAGAAGAGCTTGTAATCGCCATAAAGGTCGCGGTAGTGCATCCCGTCCTCCATCTCCTGAATGGCCTCCATGTTGACCTTGGTGCCGTTGGTCTTGGTGGTGGACCATTTGGGATGGATGCCGGCGGTGGTTTGCAGAAACGCCACCAGCGCGCTCTTGCCGGTGCCGGGTGGGCCGTTGAACAGCAGCTTGAGCGGGGTGAGTTTGTTCGCCCGGCTGTCCGCCACCATTTGGACGAGCAGCCCGGCGATGTTCCGCGCCTCGCCGATGAAGTCGGCGGGCGTCTGGGGATTGTAGGTGAGTGGATTCATGTGTAAAAATAGCCGAGGGCGCGCAGGCTCAACCAGCCCAGCGGCGCAATGGCCGCCACGCCGGGCAGGCCGAGAACGAGGTGGTCCTTCACGTCAATCTTGAGCAGGTTCCCGGCGCTGACCAGGTCGCGGGTCACTTTGATGTCCGCGTCGCTCGGCGCCGGGTCGCCGCTCGAAAGCAATGGTCTGAGGCTGTGGTGTCGCGGCTTCGCGGTTTCGGTGCTTCACATAATTACAGCTTGGATAACCACGAAAGGAGCTCGTCATCTTTCTGCCAGGAGCGTCGGCTTTCGCTGGGATCAGTTTCTCCGCTGACCGGAGCGTCTTGCGTTTCATCTCCAGATCAATCTCAACGTAGCCGTTGGTGGTTTCGATGGAAGCATGGCCCAGCCAGGATCGGATCATATTCAGGTCCACGTTTGACTGAAGCAGATGCATCGCGGTGGTTGAGATTGGCAACCGCGATGTCAGGATGAAGACCGAACATGTCAAAACACCGGAACCTACGGAGGAGGTGTCTTCACATCCAGGAGAAAAAGGGCATTGGAGCCAAAAACGGCGTCGAAACACCTCTCGCGCCGGAAAAAACCGAAGGTGTCACGAAAAAATGACTTGCAAACCGCTGGAACAGGAAGAAAATCACGAAAAACAGCTATGCCGGTCGTGGGCAAGAAACCAAATGGGAAATCCCAGTTAACCATCAGTAAATCATGAAATCAAATCGTCTTCCGCTGCTCGCATCTTTCGTCATGTTGGCGGCATTTCTTTGCTCTGCCTCCACCGCTGTCGCTCAATCGGCTCGGACCTGGGTTTCCGGCCTGGGAGATGACGCAAATCCTGACAGCCGCCAGGCCCCCGGCAAAACCTTTCAGGGAACGATCTCCAAGACATCCGCCGGCGGCGAAATTAACGCGATTGACGGCGGTCCTTACGGGAGCGTCACAATTCCGAAATCCGTAACCATTGATGGGCAGGGGGTAATGGCTGGCATTACTGCCAGTGGAACAAATGGCGTTACGGTGAATGCCGGTCAAAATGACGTAATCACGCTCCGCCATCTTTCGATCAATGCCTCTGTAGCCCCTGGTGGCAGCGGATCTGTTGGCGGAAATTACGGCGTCTTGGTGATGGCAGCGGGCGTGGTGCGGATTGAAGACTGTGATATTTTGGGAGGAGCGATCAATGGAATTGATTTTTCCCCCACCACCACCAACACGACTCTTTACATTCTCAATTCGCGCATTTATGACTTTGCCGGCGCGGGAATCAATATAAATCCGACCGGAACGGGATGCAAAGTCATCGTGCAAAACACCATCATCGAACACTGCGGCAAGGGCATCAACACGACCGGCGCGGTCACGATTTCGGGCTGCACGGTGGTTGGCAACACGGGTGCCGGCCTGGCGATCCCGGGCGGCGGCACCATCGTGACGTTTCACGACAATAAGATTTTTGGCAATAACCCGGATGGAAACGCCACCGGTTCGCTGCCGCTGAGATAGAGCGGACGCGGGTGGAAACACCCTTTCATGAGAATATTTTCATCAATGCGGGTGGCGCGCTGGGCACTCTTGCCGATGATTCTGGCGGGTGGTTTCGCGCAGGGGGCAACTTTGCAAACGCTTTACCCGGCGGCAACTCCGCTGTCAGGACTGGTCGCAGCGCCGGACGGAAATTTCTACGGAACTTCGCTTTATGGCGGAAGCAATGATCTCGGAGTGGTTTTTCGATTATCCCTTTCGGGTGTTTATCAGGTGATTTATAGTTTCACCGGTGGCGCGGAAGGCGCAAACCCGGCTGCGCCTTTGACCATCGGGCCGGATGGGCAGTTATACGGAACGTCTCAATACGGCGGAACAAATAATGCCGGGAGCATTTTCAAATTGACCACCAATGGAAATTTGACCGCGCTCCATCCGCTGGTCTGGAGCACGGATGGCGCCGGGCCGATTGGGGGCCTGGCTACGGGCACCAACGGGGTGCTTTATGGAACGGCGAGTTGGGCGGGGTCAAACGGATTTGGAACCGTGTTTCAAATCACCACCAATGGCAATTTCAGCTGTCTGCACAGTTTTTCAGGAACCGACGGCAATGGGCCGGCGGCAACGCTGGCTCCCGGCGCGGATGGATGGCTTTACGGAACGACACAATTAGGCGGCACGAATAATTGCGGAACGATATTCAAGATCACGACCGCAGGAACGTTTTCGTCGCTATTCAGTTTCAATGCAACCAACGGTTACATGCCTGGCGCCTTGGTTCAAGGCGCTGACAACGCCTTTTACGGCACGACCGCGTATGGCGGATCGAGCGGGTTCGGCTCCATTTTCAAGGTTACTCCTGTGGGGACGTTTACTTCCCTCCACAGCATGGTTCTGGAAAACCTTGGATCGAATCCGTTGGCAGGGCTGGTATTTGGAGCGGATGGCAATCTTTACGGCAGTGCAGATTACGGCGGTGGCAATGGTTTTGGGTCGGTTTTCCAAGCGACTGCCTCCGGCGGCTTTTCGTCACTCTGGGATTTCAGCGGGAACAGTGATGGCGGGAACCCCTTCGCAACTTTGGTGTTCGGGGGCAATTACCATTTCTACGGGACTACCTCGCTCGGTGGGACGGGTGGCGGCGGAACGTTTTACGAACTGACAACGCTTCACTTTGACAGGATCCAAATTCTAGCGAGCGGGCAAAGTGTGAATTATGCGGGAGCAGGTGGCACATCCAACGCACAATACACCGTTCTGACCGCTACAAATTTAACAATACCTCGGACCAATTGGATTTCCGCAGGTGCCGGCCAGTTTGATGCCGCAGGCCGATTCAGCTTCACCAACGCGGTCAGTCGTCAGGAGGCAAGTCGCTATTTTCTGTTGAGCCAGCCTTGAAGAAGAAAGGGGCGAGAAAGGGTCGGTTCTCACTTTTTACACTTGGCAATGATGCACTAACATTCCATTCACATTATTTAAAGTTGGAGCTTTCAAGATGACTGCGATCACGCGGTTTTTGCCCATGCATAATCCCAATTCATAAAAAAACCGCAACGCTGCAAAAAGCACTGCGGTTATGTGAAGCGGAACACTTTAAAACGGACAGTCGGGCTTTTGTAGCGGGGACGGCTTCGCCTCATTGACCGTCGTGGCATCGGGGGAGCGCAATTCCATAACGCCGGGAGCAATACAGGTGACGTGAACACGATTGCCAGGATTGAACCCCGCTTGTTCAAGCCATCGTCCCATGAGCCGAATTTTTGGTTTGATGAGGCCCTTCCATGGGTCGCCATCGGCCTCAATCTTCAACGTGCGAACAGTCGGGTCCGCCTCAGTCGGCTGGTGCGATTTGTTTTCAAGCATGGCAACCCCCTCTCGGCGAAATCCACATGGACCCGAATACCACATCCGTCCGCGAAAGCACAGCCATCCCTCTCGCCTGCGCCCTGGACCAAATTAACATCAGGGCCGTCAAGCGGTCACTGCACATAAGTCGGCACTTCACATAACACAATTTATGTGTAGCAGCACATAAATTGTGTGCCAGTGCGATGGCGGCGGAATTGGCCACGATGGCGCCCTTGAACACCTCCGCCGGCCGCACGAGCAGCGTGTCAATCGTGCCTTGGCTGATGATCTCGAAGCCGATGGGCCGCAGCCGGGTGTTCAGGTGGATGACAATGAAATTCTCGACGTCGCACCGGAAAATGATGGACTCCTTGAGCCGGGGCAGCAGGTATTCCACCATCGCCTCCGGGTTGTTGAGCGCCAGGCTGAACGCCGAGGCGTCATTCATCCGCATGATGCGGAATTCCGAGCCGCCGAGCTTGGTGTGCCACTGCGCGGGGACGTTCAGGAGCGAGGTTTGCATAAAATTTCACTGTGACACGGTTTGTCACTGAAGTGACAGGGTTTGTCACGCTTGGTGGTTCAAATCGCGGTCCAGCCATTCGCGGGCGGCGGTTGGGCGTGTGGCGTCGTCGTCGCCGACGAGGATCTTCTTCACCCCGCCGAAATTCCACGGGTTGCCGAGCTTGGTCTTGAGGCCGCGCCGGTTCATGTCGTTCGCGATTTTGGCAAAGCTCAGGCCGCCTTTCAAAAGCTGGTCCATGTGGCGGAGCCAGCCCTGTTCCTCCAGATTGTCCACCATCCGCCGGTGCAGGGGCAGGCCATGCGCCAGCTTGAGGGCCAGGGCAATGGGTTCGGCGTCCTGATTGTCGGCCACGCCTTTTTTGCCGCTGCCGCCGCGCTTGCCGCCCCAGAACAGCGCCTTGGGGCTGAGGTATTCAAAGCCGTCCGCAAAAATATATTTCGCATTCCAGCCGTAGGGCACCGAGCCGACCAGCTCCTGCTGGCCGCGCTTGTCGTCCAGCCGGTTTTTGGTGTTCTTGCGGATGTTTTCCAGATCCCACTCGGAAAAGCCGACCATCATGGTGAGAAACATTTTGCCCTGCGCGCCGCTGGTGCAGAGCGTGCTGCCGGAAAAGTCCACGATATGCAGGATGACTTTGCCGGTCTCCATGTAGGTATGGTAAAAATTCAGGAACCCGCGCGCCCGGCGGGCGATGCGGTCCAGCTTGGGGATGATGAGGTGGCCCACGCGCCCGCTGTTCAGCAGGGCTACCACCTGCGCGCCGCCCTCGCGCTCGGCAATGCCCACTTTCTCGGTGTCGCCGGTGGTGTCCGGGTCTTCAAAGGCGCCGAGCGGCGTCATGGTGCCGGCGGGTTCGTCCAGCAGTTCGCGATACTTGAACATGCGGCGGTTCTGGGCTTCCAGCGAGTCATCGCCGCGCGACAGGCGGCCGTAAAGCACACAGGCGTTTTCGCGGGGAATCTCGCCAAAGCCGGCGAGTAGTTCATCATGGAGTGATTTCATAAATCATCAAATGCCTTCCCCCGCGTAGGCAGGCCGGGGCGGGTTGCTGATAAAGTCCTTGCACCAGTCGAGGATGTTCCACGATTTGCACGTGGGGCCGGTGGCCTTGAGCCAGCGCAGGGTGTAAAGCTCGTCGCGCCCCGTCAGCAGGTAGCCATGCACGGTGCGCCCGCGCCGGCTGTATTTCGAGCCGTGCCAGAACACATACAGCACCCCGCCGTCGTGGTGCGTGTCGCGCAGCACGGCGGCGAGGACGTGCGCCGGGAGGCGAAATTCCTCCTTGAAAGTTCTCAAGTCGGAGTCCCGCAGATAGCCGGGGGAAAAGGTGAAGCCGTTGCAGCGGGTCTCGGTGAAAGCCCGGATGAAGTTGCCGTATTGCCCGTCGGCGTGGATGTTGCCGTAGGTGATGTAGGAGCAATAACGGTCAAACGCCTTGTGGCCGGTGGCAACCTGGTAGCGGTCGCGCTTGGCGTCGTAGCCGGACAACTGGCGGGGGAAGATAGGCATAAAATTATTTGGCAAAGCTGGGCCGGCGCAGGCCGGGCCGGGGCGGCAGCGACTTGATGATGGGTTGCGGATTTGACGAACCGGGTTGGGAAACGGACGAACCGGGTTCGATTTCGGGCGAAACGGGTTCCGGCGCTGGCGAAACGGGTGCCACGTAGCCGCGCCGGTATTTGTCCGGCACGCGGTCGGCGGCGGTCCAGCCACCCGGCGGCGGATGGTTCGCGATCACGACGACGTTGGGCAGCTTGGCCAGCCCAAAGGCGTCGGCGACTTCGGGAGTCACCACGGCGATGGGTGGCGGTTCAGTTCGCAACTGGGCCAACACCTTCATGTTTTCCTCGCACACGGGGCAAATCACCTGGTCGCCAATGATTTTGGTTGCTTCGCAGACTTCGCCGCACTTGGCGCATTCGCGGGTGGGATCTGCCGGCGCGACGCCGGCAGCAGCGACCGGGACGGTCGCGCTCCCCGCCGACAGATTCTCCAGAAATTTCTGCGCCCAGGCCCGGTTCACTTCGTTGTCGCGGGCATACCAGACGGCGCTGTAACGGCTCCATTTCCACGTGGGCCACATTTCGTTTAGCGGCTTGAGGACGGCGACGGAGGGCTTGCGGTCAAACTTGATCTCAATTCCGCCCTTGGCGCGGTTCTCGCGCAGGCTGGCGGGCGGCACGCCGCTGGAATCCGCCGCGTGCGCCAGCGTGGTGCCTTGGCCGCCCACGCCGTAGCTCTTGAACGGGCGCAGCGTAAAGCCCTTGCCGTAGCCCTTGTTAAATTCAATCTGCCAGCGCACGAAGCGCACCGGGTCGCGGTTGATGCCCGCCGTCTCCAAGCCTTGCAGCTCCGGCGGCAGTTTAAAGCCCGGCCCGTCGAGATATTTGCCGCGGCTGTCGCTGTGCCACGTCCAGGTGCCGCCCAGCCCGGATTGGGCGAGTGCACGCCGCGCCAGGACTTCCGTGCGGGCGCGGCTGCCGGTGACGAGCAGGCAGAAAGCGGGTGAATACGGCGCGTGCCGGTCAAAATGATCGCATTGCGCGATGCTGCCGTCATAGCGCAGGGTGGCGGTGATGGCCATGTCGTCCTTGCCCACATGGACCAGCGGGGCATCCGGCACGCCGTAGCGGGACGCCAGCAGCGCGCAGGCGGCCGGCCACTGGTCTGGCCCGCCTTCGGACACGATTGCGCGGCGGGCGTCGGCCGGCTCACTGGTGGCCGGTGTGACGTTCACCGTCACGTCACTGACGGGGACGGGTTGGAAGGGGTTGTAGCGCATAAATTTTTGAGCCGGCGGATTTCAGTTTCGATCTCGGTGTATTTCGGGGTGTGGCACGGCCACGGATCGCTGATCGGCGTCCACGCGCCCGGCGTCAGCGAGACTTGCACCCAGCAGTAGAACTGGCCGCCGCCGTAATGCCGGCGGGTGAAGGTGACGGCGTGGCCGAGGATGAGGGCCGTTTTCATCTGGTTGTGAATGCGGGTTCGGTGGGTTTGATTGACATGACTCGTTTTAATTACGAGGATTTGGAAAGTGAAGCTAATTGAGACCATTAACTTGGCGGCGTATTTTTGTATGAAACCCTTGAAGTTTATTATTATTGGAGGTCGTGTTTTGGCTCTTTCGGTCCTGACCCTCCTGTTTCTGGTGGTGGCCGCTTCGGAAGTCATAGCGCAGACGTTTAACCCGGCCGTGGAATTTTCCGCCACCAACAATCCTAACGGCAATTGGAGCTACGGATATTCCACCACTCTTGGCGGTTCATTAATTCTACACACAAGTCACACCCAATTTAATGGAATCGACGCTTGGAACACTGACATTTCATTGGGGGATCCACTTGTCGGCCACAATTCGACGGCCCAGAGTATAACCTACGGTTCAGTAACCGTCGGTCCAGGACAATTGTGGTTGCATCCAGGGCCAAACGACCAGAAAGCTGTCCTCCGGTTTGCGGTAACCAATGGCGGACATTATCTGGTTCAGGGAAGCTTTTTTGGCGAGGACACCACGAGCACTGATGTCCATGTTCTGGTTGACTCAGTTTCCATGTTTGATGGGCTGGTTAACGGATATGGATCTTCGACGAACTTTATCGTTCGCGGGACGGTGGTTACAGGAGACATCATTGACTTTGCTGTGGGGTATGGCGCGAATAATAATTACTTTCATGATTCCACAGGTCTGTCCGTCATTCTGACTTTAGTTCCGCCACCAATCGTGGGGATTCAGACATCCGCCAACATTGCGTCGCAGTGGGCTTGCGCGCCGTTTGCGGTTACTGCCACCGCCAGTTCCGCCGGTCAGGCGCTTACCAACCTCGTGGTTTTGCTGGATGGAACCAACAAACTGGGCGAGGTGATTAAAAGCCAGAACGCAGCCGTCAGCAACGCCACTGCCCGAGTCACAGTAAAAACCGACGTGCTGGGATTGCACACGCTCACCGCAAAGGCAACCGATGTTTTTGGGTCGGTGACCGTTTCCAGCAACATCACCGTGAATGTCGTTGCCCCGCCGCTGCATGTTCTCGTCGCCGACGCCTTTCTCACGAACAGCCAATGTCTCCTATGCATGAGCGGGCAAGTTGGACACGCCTACAGCATTCTGGCCACGACCAACCTGCAAAATTGGACAAACATCGGCACCATGCAAAACGTCAACGGTCTGCTTGAATTTCCCGACTCCATGACCACGAACTTCCAGCACCGATTTTACCGCGCGCAGCAGCAGTGAGCAAGCGGAGCAGGATCGTAAAGCGGTCACAGTTTAGTCACGGATATGGCCGCACCCTGGCCGGGAATTTTTGGTGCAGGTTGGGTTGGGCGAACGGAGCGCATTTGAATTCCACCTTGAATCGTGCAGCAAAAGTGCATCGTTTGACAAAATATGGTTAGTGTTTCCCGGTCTTGAGCGGCAGGCTGGAGTTGATTAGTGAGAAAACAACGGTGTTGGATTTCAAACTGACATACTGCCAGCAGAACATTTATGAAGCATATTATCCTCACAATTTTGGCAGTGACATTCGGCTCAATGCCGTTGTTGGCGCAGCCGGTGATCATCAGTCAGCCCGCCAGTCGCGCCCTGTGGGTGGGCGGCAATGTCACCTTTGTCGTGGGCGTATCCAACGCCGGATCGTTTACTTATCAGTGGCGGTTGAACGGCACGAATCTACCCAATGGCTTGATCACCACTGTGGCGGGTGGCGCGATCAATGACGGGATACCGGCGACCAATGCCATCTTGAATGACCCGGCGGGTGTTGCTGTGGATGCTCACGGCGACCTATTCATTGCCGACTACCAGAACCACCGTATTTGTGAAATAAAACCTGATGGGCTTCTGACCCTTTTTGCCGGCAATGGCTTGGAGGCTTATTCCGGCGACGGTGGCCCGGCGACCAATGCCAGTTTGAATTATCCGCAAGGAGTCGCGGTGGACAGTTCTGGCAATGTAATTATCGCCGACACCGATAACAACGTAATCCGCAAAGTAAACACGAACGGCATCATTACAACTGTCGCAGGTAACACCGCGAATGGCTATTCCGGCGACGGTGGCGCAGCGACCAACGCCAGTCTCAATACGCCCGTGGCATTGGCGCTGGATTCTTTCGGCAACTTGTTCATCGCGGATAGCGGTAATAACGGTCGGGTTCGGAAAGTGGATGCGGCGGGCATTATCACAACGGTGGCCGGTGGCGGCACGAATGGTAATTTTAACGACAATGAGATTTATGTGGCGACGAATATGTTTTTTGGTTGGGTCTCCGGCATAACGGTGGATGCCAGCGGAAACTTGTTCATTTCAGGTGGCCCCACCATTTACAAAGTGGACACCAATGGCTATCTGACAACGATACCATATTGGCTCGGTTTGAATGAGATTACATCCGCGCTGGGGATTTCAGTGGATAGCGCAGGAAATCTTTATTTTTCAGATTATTTTGGCTGTATTCGGAAATTGAGCGGTGCTACCGGAGCTTTGACCACGCTGGCGGGCAACGGCACCAATGGTTATTCCGGCGATGGAGGCCCAGCGACGAATGCGAGCTTAAATGTTCCAGAGGGAGTGGCAGTAGACACCGCCGGGAACCTGTTCGTTGCCGACACTTTGAATCACGTCATAAAGTGGCGACCAACGCCATCATTACGACGGTGGCAGGTTGTGGCACGAGCACAGGCGATGGCAGAATGGCCATCAATGCCGTTCTCAAACTTCCGATTGCCATAATTGCGGATGGTTTTGGCAATCTATTCATCGACGATCTATTTAACGATCGCATTCGCAAAATTAACACCAACGGCATTATCACTACGTTCGCAGGAGGAAGCTTGTCTGGTTTCAAGGATGGTGTTGAGGCCACCAATACTGTCCTCGGTGCGACCGACCTGGCTTTTGATAGTGCCGGCGATATGTTCCTGAGCTGTGGTTTTACAGTCCGCAAAATTGATACCAGTGGCATCATCACAACGGTTGTCGGCAACAGCACGAATTATTTCCCCGGTTATTCTGGAGATGGAGGGCCGGCTACGAATGCCAGCTTAAACAATCCAGACGGCTTAACTTTCGACGCCGCCGGCAACTTATTCATTGCGGATACATACAATCATGTTATTCGCAAGGTGGATTGTGCGGGCATGATTACGACGATAGCGGGGAACAGCACGAATGGCTACTCTGGCGATGGTAGCGCCGCAACCAACGCCAGTTTATCTTATCCTGAAGGTTTGCTAGTAGATGCGGCCGGAAATTTGTTGATTGCCGACTATGGTAATGGCCTTATTCGTCAAGTCAACGCCAGCGGCATCATTTCCACGATCGTTGGCGGATACACGAATACCAACTTGAACGATGGCGGACCGGCCACTAACGCAAGTCTGTGGGGGCCACAAGCGCTGGCCCGGGACACTCTCGGCAATCTGTTTATTGCTGATTCAGGCGACTGCCTCATCCGCCGAGTCAGTCCTGAAGGTATCATTACCACGGTGGCCGGCAACGGCACGAACGATTTTTCCGGAGACGGCGGTCGAGCCACGGACGCCAGCTTGAATTATCCTTCCGGCATCATGGTGGACGCCTCGGGTAATCTTTTCATTTCGGATATCGAAAATAATCGCATTCGCAAAGTCACCAATACCCAAGGGCCGCGTTTGACGCTCAACAACGTGACTGCGGCAAACGCGGGTCATTATCAAGTGGTGGTGACAGATCGTGGCGGCAGCGTGACCAGCAGCGTCGTCAATTTGATCGTGGCCAGCGCGCCGCTAGTTTACCAGACCGCGCACCGCCTCGACGGCACCGTGGCACTCAACTTTTTGAGCCAGCCCAACTCCACCAACGAGGTGCAGTGTGCCACTAACCTTGCACCGCCCATCACCTGGCAAACGCTTTCGACCAATCTGGCCGGCCCCGATGGCAACTGGCAATTTACTGACACCAACGCACCGGGCGGCCAGATGCGGTTCTATCGTTCTCACAAGCGATGAGTTCGCAACCAGACATGCGAATGGCAGAGTTTTATCGCACCAATTTGACGGATGCGCCGGACCGCTTTTATCGCGCGGTCGGGCAGTAAAAATGCCGGACTGAACAGTGAACAGTAAATGCGCGGACATGTTCAGGCGGCTTCCGCCGCCCACTCCGCTTCGTTGCCGAGGGCGGCAAAGGAGGTTTCGACCTTTTCGAGCTGCAACCCAACCTGGTCGCGGTCGTAATCGAAGACGTGCGCGTGGGCACGGTCGGTCCAGCGGTAGGCTTTGCCGGTGGGGTTCACGTCCAGATAGCGGCCGGCCCCGTTGCGGATGACGACTTGCTTCCCGGCGAATTCCCGGTCGTTGTTCGCGCGGCGGGCAAAGGCGTTGATTTCGGTGGCGGTCATGCGGCGACGGGTTCAGGGGTTTCGACTTTGGGAAAGCATTCGCGCACGGCAAACAGGCACCGGCCGATGTTCCACGTCTGCCAATGTCCCTCGTTGTGCCAGGTGTGGTGGTCGTTCTCGGGCCGGCAATACACTTCGGTCACGCCGCAGGCTTCCAGCCAGCGGCCCAGCTCGTCGGCGGCGTCCGCCGGCCGGCCGCGCACGTTCCACATCCGGTCCAGCCTGGGCTGGATGGCTTTCAAGGCCCGCGCCGCGCGCTCGTAATCTTCGCTGTTGCCATACACGATGTCCGGGCCGTAGTGGCAGAAATAAATGTGCGGCGAGGGCGCGGTCATGCCGCTGCAATAAAGCCGGGCGTAGCAGCCGCCGGGGCAGCCCTTGGGGTCTTGCGAATCTTGGCTGTAATTGCGCGGCTTGCCGTCCACGCCCAGGCGGGCGATGGTGATTTTGATGTCCGGCGCGTCGTATTCCCGGTGGAAAATGGGCTGGAGTGTGTCCACCAAGGCGATCAGTTTTTGTGGCTTGGGTTGTTCAGGCATAAATTTGTGGGGTTGTCTCGGACGCAGTTATTTTTTTTGGCGTCCAGCCGCAGTAAGCGCAGAAATTGGCGTTGCGGCTGGCTTCCTCCCAGGTCAGGGCAAACTTGCCATTGGCATAGCGGAACGGGCCGTAAATAAGGCCCGCGTGCCGGTCGGACTTGAAGCCGTTCGCGCACGCCACGTTGCAGGCCCGCGCGTTGATGCGCTTGTAAAGCCTAAGTGTGGATGCCATACGAGTGGTCAAAGTCGTGCGGCACGATGCCGCCGTTGAAGCCGCAGCCTTCCGGGTAACGGCCGTCGAAATAGAATTCATCGCTGTGGGCGAAGAGGCGGGCGCGCTGGACATAGACCGAGAGGTCGCGCATGAGGTCGGCAAAGGTGCGCTTGCCGCCGCCGTGGGCCAGCAGTTGCCAGAAATGTTTCAGCGTCCGGCCAAGCTGGTCGGCGTTGCGCAAATTGGGATGCGCGGCAAGCTGGCCGATGGTGAGCGTGGGCAGGCTGCGGTCGCGCCGGAAACGGTCGGTGTCCAAGACGCTGTGCATGACCTGGCGGGCGTGCAGCTTCTTCAGCACTTCGAGCAGCTTGAAGGTGTCGCAAAAGATTTCATCCACGCGGGCGGTGCAAACCGCATCCACGCAGCGGCCGGTGCCGTCCGGCGCGTAAAACAGCACGAGGCGGTCGCCGTAGAACGCGGCGAGCCGGGACATGTCCTTGAAGGTGTGCGGGTATTGCTGCGCGTGCAGTTCGGACGGCAGGATATACAGATGGCTGGGGCTGTCCGCGCCGGGCATCTGCCATTGCAGATGGAGCGTGGCGTCCTTGGTTTTATCCAGAATTTTAACAATGATTTTCATAGGTTGATGGTTTTGAAGTCGCGGCGTTTGCCACGGCTGACGACGCTGTAAAAGCATTCGGTGCGGCGGCTCATCTGCCCAAGCAGTTCGTAATGCTCATGGCTGATGCGCCGGCCATCCGCAAAGTAACGGCGCAGGCCGCCGCGAGTTGTGCGGCAGAGTTCCAGCAACTTCTTTTTCATAGGCCGGAGTCGGCATCGCTGGTCACGCCATGCCCGTCATACACGCCGCCGCAATCGGCTTCGTTAAAGTTCGCATCCACGCTCACGCGGTTGGTGCCGCTGCGCCCGGTCAGCTTGATCGGGGGTTGCGGCGTGGGCGGCAGCACGGGGCTGGCGGCAATCTCCGCGTCGGTCATCCAGTTCTGCGTGACGTAATCCTTGGTCTCGGTGGTGGCGCGCTCCGGGCCGCGATACCAATAAGTGTGCCAGCCGATGCCCTGCGTGCCGCAGCCGCCGCGCCGCCACAGGCCCGCACGGGAGGCGGAATAAGTCTCGGCCTTCAACCGCACGGCGGCGCCGGCGTCTGACAACAGCCAGGCGCGTCCTTCGGCAAAGTAAAAAGTGTTGTCGCTCTGGTAGGTCATCACCATGTCCCACGCGTAGAACACGGCTTCGGCCTCGTAATCATCGGCAAAGGCGAGGACGCCCAGGCAGTAATCACAATCTTCCTCCAGCCAGGGCAACCCGGCGTAACCCTCGAACGTGGGGAAAATGCTTTTGAAATGCGCCAGCCGTTCCGGCGACATATACAGCCCGCCGTGGCCGGCGGTGGACACGAACCACAGGCCCGCGCCGTTGCGGTCATGGGTCTGCGCGTGGCCCCACGGCGTATGGTAGGGCGGGCGGACTTCAGCATACGATTTGTTCATAAAGTTGCATTTCGGCGGCATAGACGCCCGCGTCCATCAGGCCGGCTGCGTGCAGCGTGCCGGCGGCGGTGACGAGGGCTTCGACGGTGTGCAGGGTGACAGACGTGAGCGCCACGTCCTCCCGCACATGCCAATAGAGGGCTTTGAGTGCTTCCATAAATTCAAATCGGTTTGCCGCAGCCCTTGCAATGGGCTTGGCCTTGGACAATGGGCTTGCCGCATTCGCAGGCGATGCAGGCCACGGCGGCGTCCAGAATTTCCTCGCAACCGGTATCTGAGCATTGGCACTCGCCCCAGTATTTCGCGGTGGCGGCGTCCGGCGCGTCCACTTCAACCGACTCGCTGACGATTTTGCGCACGGTCACTTCGTAGGTCATTTGTTGTTTTCCGCGCGGACTTCGCGCAGGGTCTTGGGGGTGAAGTGAAAATCCAGTTCGCCGTTGTTCGCCAGAATCTCCGCGATGGAGATGTAACCCAGTTCGCCGCCGTCGCCGAACAGGTCCGCGAGGCCGAACGCCTGCTGCTGCGAGTTTTCGGGCTGGAGTTCGCCGTCCACGATTTTACCGTCATCGGCACAACCCTTGTCCTTTTCGGTGATCCACCAACTGGCCCGGCCGCCGGCAAAGTAATGGAGCGTGACAATGGCGTCATCGCCCTTGCCGTCCTGATCGTAGGTCTGCGGCATGGTGGCGATGCGCGCGGCCAGCTCGCACATGAGATCGTAAAAGTATTGGCGTTCCTCGTCGCGAAAGTTGTCAATGACGCAGGCGGTTTGGAGCGGTCCCATGAAATACTTGAGGGCTTTGAGCGCGGTCAGCGCCTCGGCCCGCGTCTTGGACTTGGGCGTGACGATGCTCGGCGCGCCATCGCGCTGCTCGATCTCGGCAATTTCCATTTCGGCTTCCAAATCTTTTTCAAACTGGCTGCCTTGGGCGGCGATGAGCGCACCGGTGGCGGGAACCGTGTCCGGCATTTCGTAGGTGCGGGAACCGATGAGGATTTTTTTCATAATAAAGGCCGCCCGGTGGGGCGGCTAAGATTTTGAACCGCGTCAGTAGCCGGCGGCTTCGGCGGCGTAATCGCGCTGGCGGCGGGAGAGCTTCTGCCATTCGGGAAAGCGAATGCCGCTGTAATCGTTGCGCTCGTCGTAGGCAACGTGGGCGTTGGCTTGAAATTTGTCCGGCGTGGTGAAGTATTTGCCGTGGCTGCTGGTGCGGCCGTCGCAATCGCTCCCGTCAAAGTCCACGGTTTCACAGAGGATGGTGCCAGTCCACGCCCATTGGTAGTGGGTATGCGAATGGCCTTCCTCGTCGCGGCCATAATGCGCCCAGTTCAATTCCTGGCCGGGGTGCAATGTGATTTTGACGGGGCTGCCGTTCACGTCCACCCAGATGCGAGCATTGGCAACTTGCTCGCGGGCGAGCATGTCGGCGTCGTTCCCCATCGCCCGCTGGAAGGCTTCATTTTCACGGGCGAATTCATCGTCAATCCAGGTTTCAATTTTCATAAATCAATGGGGGGCGGCGACGACGCGGGCGCGCATCTGGGCGAACAGCACGGTGAACGCGGCGTTCGGCTGCGCCCGCTTGGGGCGTCGCCGCCAGGCCGTGACCGTGGGCCGGACCCACCGCGCGGGGCGGGAGCAGATGCGGCAGATGGCACCAAAGGCGTTTTCTTCGCAGCGGTCACAAAAATAATAGCCGGACTTCATGGGTGTTCTTGGGTGGTATTGCTCAATGCGAAGTTGGAGGGCAGCACGCCGTTCGGCAGCGCGGCGGCGTGGCGGAGGACGATGGGATTGGCGCGGCGGTCGCGCCGCACGTCGGTCACGCGCAGCGGGTGGGTGCTGGCCACGCCGCGCCACGGTTTCGCAAAAATGCCCAGCGCGATCCGGTCGGCCGGCGTCAGGTTGCTGGTGGTGCGCCCGGCCGCTTCCTGCGCGGCCAGCGCCCCTTCGCGGCAGTGAATACAGTCCTTGCGGACGGCCAAAAGGCTGCCGCCTAAACAGTGGGGACACATAATAAAATTCCTTTCGGTTGGGGTTTACAGCCGGCGGGCGGCAATGATGGCCGTCCCGCAAGAACTGGTTTAGCCTTCTTGGCTCACTGCTGGTCACGCAGCACCAGGACGAATCGCACGAGCGAATGTCATCAGTTTCCGAATTCGTGAACGGTTTGGGTGGAGTTATCCGGCGATTTTAAGGATAATGTTTGACTTGAAGCTGCGGATGGCCTAAAAATGGGCAGCTAATGCAACGTTATGAAGTCCTTCAGGTGTTTTTATCTCGTCCTCATTTATCTGTCCATTCTTGTCCCAAACGTATGGGCGCAGGTTTATACCCTGGGCACCACAAATCTTTCGGAGGGATCTCCTGCCGGCAGTGACAGCGTGACCGTGGTGACTGGCAGTCCGTGGACCGCCACGACGAATGCCACTTGGCTCCATTTAAGCCCAGCCAATCAGAGCGGCACGGGCAGCGCAAATGTGATCTTCACATTTGACGTCAATAACGGGCCAACCCGCACGGGCACTCTGACGATCGCTGGTCAGACCGTCAGCATCACTCAGGCTGGTTCCACCTACGTTCCCGTTACCAATACGATCACGTTAGTGTCATCGGGAATAGGCGAAGCAGCTGGAGTAGCAGTGGACCGCACAGGCAATGTCTATTTCACTTCCGGGAATAACAGCTTGGTTATGGAATGGATAGCAGTCAGCAACATTGTTTACACGCTGTCGGTCAATGCAGTGATTTACTATCCTGCTGGTATTGGATTGGATAGTGCGGGTGATGTGTTCTTCGTGGACTCAAACCACAACCAAGTCCTGGAACTGTCAACCAATGGTGACACCATCGGGATAACTACGGCATTATCGAATCCAGTTTATGGTTTGGCGACAGATAGCGCAGGAAATGTTTACATAGCAGATAACGGGAATAATGCAATCAAGGAATGGGTCGCGGCAAGCAACAACGTCATTACACTAGTGTCCTCAGGATTATCTTCGCCCTATGGCGTTGCAGTAGACGCCGCAGGTAATGTCTACATCGCCGACAGCGGGAACAACGCAATCAAAAAATGGACGGCGGCAAACCGAAGCGTTACAACCCTTGTTTCGTCGGGATTGTCTTGGCCTCATGGATTGGCTGTCGATGGCGGGGGCAACGTTTACATCACCGACACCAGCAACAATGCGATCAAAGAATGGATAGCAGCGAGCAATACCGTCATCACGCTGGTGTCCTCAGGATTATCTTCGCCCCGTGGCGTGGCCGTCGACAGCGGAGGAAATGTCTATATCGCCGACACTTTTAACAATGCGATCAAAGAACTGCCGCATGCTTTTGTGGACCCAACCCCAAAAACAGAAGGGGCACCGGCGGGCGCGGATTCGTTGCCCGTGGTGTTGCCGTCCTCGGCCAATTTAACCGGGCCGTTAGCGCCAATCATTTACTCGGCCTGGCTGGCAGTCAGCGGCGTCACTAACGGCGTGGTGACGTTTGCCTTCCCCGCCAA